>OGOQ01000366.1_pt1 | contig 48233 bp, 36 predicted proteins | sample 1552691 | NCBI WGS metagenome assembly OGOQ01 (sample SAMEA2580209, study PRJEB22360) | human gut metagenome | biome: human gut; feature: human-associated habitat; material: faeces | place: Denmark | collected 2008/2010
TAGGCAGGTTTTTCAGGGCAGTCTTGGTATCGCCCGTCATAAACTCCTTGCCATCTACGAGAATCTTCTTAACCTCCTTACCATTAATCTTGATAGTACCGTCATCGCTCACCTCTGCACCCGGCAGACGCTTTACGAGTTCCTCAACTACCGAGCCTTCCGGTGTGCGATAGGCAGAAGAATTGTACACGAAAGTATCCTCCTTCAGAGTTACCTTCTGAGCCATAGCTGTTACCACTGCGCCTTTCAGCATGATAGCCTCAGCACCCAGCACAATCTTACCCATAGCCAGATCCTTGTTATCAGAAATTTGGATACGCTTCACAGTAGACTTATATCCTACACTCGAAATCTTGAGCAGATATTTGCCATTTGCCGGAGCGGTGACATGAAAGAGTCCATTCTCATTACTGATGGCACCAGCTACATACGTGCTGTCGCTCTTAAGCAATTGAATCGTTACCTGCTCAATGGCTTCCTTGGTATCGCGGTCGGTAATCTGACCGGATATCAGTCGCTGTTGAGCAAAGGATGCCATTGCCATCAACAGCAGCAGCATCGTCAGAATTGATTTTTTCATTCTTATTTTTAATTTGTTATTATTTCCAACTATGAGTGTTTTCACACATAATGGCTATGATATTCTATTATCATTTTTGTTACTCGATTGTTTTGACGCGTTAAAAACGCCAAGGTTTAATGCATTATGAGAAAAAAAACGCTAATTTAGCAACTTTTTTTTTGTATTGTCTCCATTTTAGTGTATCTTTGCACAAAAATTAATACGTTAGAATGTTATGGAACAAAGAGTAATCATATCAACCCAACTGGAAAGCGAACTGGTAAGTGCACTTTCAGAATGTGAGCACGACAAGCTTTTTGTGCTTACTGATACTACGACATTGGAACTATGCATGCCTGTATTGCAGAATTTTTACTGCATGAAGGAAGCCCATATCATCACTATTCCGGCTACAGACAGCCATAAAGACATCGAAAGTCTGATGATGGTATGGAAAGGACTGCAGGAGGGGGGAGCTTCACGCCACTCCTGTATGATTAATCTGGGCGGCGGCATGGTAACCGACCTGGGTGGCTTTGCTGCCAGCACTTTTAAGAGAGGCATCAACTTTATCAATATTCCTACCACCCTGCTGGCTATGGTAGATGCATCGGTAGGTGGAAAGACAGGCATCAACTTCGGCGGACTGAAGAACGAAGTAGGCGTGTTCAATGATTCTAAATTTGTTATTCTCGATACAGAGTTCCTGAAGACGCTCGATGCAGAAAACATCTGTTCGGGCTATGCAGAAATGCTGAAACACGGTCTGATTTCTACAGAAGCCATGTGGGAAGAACTGGTCAGCTTTGACCTCGACAAGCCTGATTTGAAGCAGCTGCAGCGCATGGTAGGCGACAGCGTGAAGGTAAAGGAGCGCATTGTAGAACAGGATCCGCACGAGCAGGGCATCCGCAAGGCACTGAACCTGGGTCATACTTTCGGTCATGCATTCGAGAGTTGGGCATTGAAGCGCAAACCTATCCTGCATGGTTACGCTGTGGCATTCGGTCTGATTCCAGAACTCTATCTGAGTGTTGCCAAGACCGGATTCCCTACAGAGAAGATGCGCCAGACCGTAAACTTCATCAAGGAATTCTATGGTACACTGGATATTACCTGCGATGACTATGATGAACTGATAGAACTGATGCACCATGACAAGAAGAACCAGAATGGCATCATCAACTTCACGATGCTGGGCGGCATAGGCGATATCCGTATCAACCAGACTGCTACGACAGAAGAAATCAAGGAAGCACTCGATTTCTTCAGAGAAGGATAATTCAGCTAAAGAATATTTCTTCAGAGAATCCTTTTAAAGAAAGATAGAGCGCTTCGGCTTTCCTGTTTCGGTAAGCGGGAGTTGGCTTACATGAAGGTATTCTCTAGGAATCCAATATTTATGATCAGATAAGAGGCGGCGAACAGTCGCCTCTATTTTTTTCATATCCTCATCTTCCGTTAGGAGGACAGCAATTTCTCCAAACTTCCCGTCTTTCTTCTTGACAATCATGAAAGGTTTTTCGAGATAAGGCTTCAACAGAGCCTCAACCTCTTCTATCTGAATCTTGATGCCTCCACTGCAAATCACATTGTCTTTTCTGCCTTTGATGCGAAAACGGAGTTTTTCCACCTTATTATATATATAGGATTCTATTTCCACTATATCGTTCGTTACTAGGGGCTCAGCACAGACCTGCGGAGCATCTATCACCAGACAACCTTCATCGGTCTGACTGATTCTGACACTATCGAAAGGCTGGTACCATTCGCTGGCCTCAGCACCGTTAATTCTTCTCAGGGCAATATGCGAGAGCGTTTCGGTCATTCCGTAGGTACTCCAGATGGCAATATCTCCGGGAAGAGCCTTCAGTTTTTGTTCGAGAGCCTCATCTATGGCCCCACCACCGATAATAAGATGACTGATGCGACAGAGTCGAGCCCGCTCTTCAGGAACCTGCAGGGTATTATAAACCTGCATCGGGACCATTGCAGCGAAGGTAATCTCTTTATTTACATCTTTCAAAGGATGCCCACTTGGGGATACAGAAATAAGATGGAGATGGCGCTCTATACTCCGCACCACCACCATCTTACCTGCAATATAATCGAGCGACATACAGAGCAAAGCGCTATCACCAGGCTTCAATCCCAGGAAATCACAGGTGATGCGGGCTGAGTTGAGCATTCGCTTCTTCTCCACCAACATCGGCTTAGGCTTGCCTGTAGAACCACTGGTATGCACAAGTACCCGGTCGCTATCGTTATTCCATTCAGAAAGGAAATCTTCTAAAGTCATTTTACTACAAACAGTTTGTCACCACGAATCTCCAAAGGCATCGGTATATTATCAGTAAAGAGCTGTCCGGTGCCCAAGCCTTGCGGCATCTTGACATTAGGACCATATACTTTAGCTGCATAATGAGCAATAGCATTCAGACCGATATTACTCTCAAGAGCAGAAGTAATCCAGCTGCCGATACCACGCTGGTTAGCCAGTTCTATCCACTCGTTACATCCATAGATTCCACCATGAAGTGAAGGCTTGAGGATGATATATTGCGGACGAATGGTATCAAGCAGAGCCTCTTTCATGCTTCTCACATTCACACCTATCAGCTCCTCGTCTAGGGCGATAGGAAGCGGTGTTTCGCGACAAAGCTGAGCCATCTTAGGCCACTGATGCTGCTTGATAGGCTGCTCTATCGAATGAATGTCATATTTAGCCAAAGCCTCCAACTGGCTCATGGCATTCTCTGGCAGAAAACCGCCATTGGCATCTACACGCAACTCCACCTGTTCCTTGGTATAAACATCACGGATGCGCTTGATGAGATCGAGTTCCTTGAAGAAATCGATGGCACCGATTTTCAGTTTCACGCAATGAAAACCCGCCTGGAGCTTCTCCTCCAGTCGTGCCAGCATTTCCTCGTAAGTACCCATCCACACCAATCCGTTGATTGTGATACCTTCTTCACCTCTTCCGAAAGGAGAATCGAAGAGATTGACAAGATTCTCCATTCCCATAGGAACAGAGACTCCCGCCTCCTTCAGTATTTCGACAGAAGTCTTTCCCTCAGACAGATTCATTGCCCCCAGCTTCTTCTTCGCTTCATCAAAGAACGAAGCAAAGGCGGTTTCGAGACCGAAAGTAATGCTTGGATAAGCACGAATCATATCGTAAGGGATGCGTCCCATCTGCTCTACCATCTGACAAACCTGTCGCAGGGTGACAGTATATTCTGGTTTGGCATCGCAACTGAGATCAGGGAGCGTAGCACACTCTCCCACTCCCTCTACTCCCGGCATTTCATCCGAGGTGAGAGTGAGATAATAACTGTGTCTTGTGGTATAGACGCCACGAGACGTGCCTGCCGGCTGCTTGAAGTGGAGCGTGCGCTCCGAGATGTCTATCTTATACATGATTTATTCAAATTCTGAATGTTGGGGAATTATCTGAAGTTAAAGAAGTTATCACTCCCTACGGTCGTTCGGGAAGTTAAGAGACAATAGTTTTCAGGGGGCAAGACGCAGGACATTTGTCCCTTAACTTCCCACTAACTTCCCTTAACTTCCCACTAACTTCCCATCAGCGAAACTTCACTTCTATTTTTTCTGCTTCAATTCGTAGAGATCCTTGCGGCGGTCGCGAAGATTTCTTACAGCACCGTAGGTATGAAGCTCATTCAAGAGATTCAGGTCAACATCTGATACGAGAATCATCTCGGTATTAGGTGTTGCCTCTGAACGCTTGCCATCGTTAGGGAAAGCAAAGTCGCAAGGGGTGAATACGGCGCTCTGGGCATACTGGATATCCATGTTATGAACACGAGGCAAGTTGCCCACACTACCCGCAATGGCTACATAGCACTCGTTCTCGATGGCACGCGCCTGGGCACATACTCTTACTCGGGAGTAAGCATTCTGCGTATCGGTCATGAATGGAACGAAGAGAATCTGCATGCCATCATCCGCCATTAATCTTGACAACTCAGGGAACTCCACATCATAGCAGATCACGATACCAATCTTACCGCAATCGGTATCGAAGGTCTGGATATGGCTACCGCCACTCAATCCCCAGCACTTCTGCTCATCTGGGGTAACATGAATCTTCTCGTACATGTCTACGCTACCATCTCTACGGCACAGGAAGCCCACATTATAGAGGGAATCGTCTTTAAGATAAGGCATACTACCCGTGATGATATTGATGTTGTAACTGATGGCCAACTCGCGGAAACGGTCACGGATTTCTTCGGTATACTGCGCCATCTTTCGGATGCTCTGCGCCTCACCCAAGTCGTTGAAACGAGCCATCAAAGGCGCATTGAAATACTCAGGGAAGAGGATGAAATCGCTCTTGTAATCGCTCACAGAATCAACGAAGAACTCAACCTGTTCGAAGAGGTCATCCACCGAAGCGTATGGGCGCATCTGCCACTGTACCAATCCGATTCTTACGGTTGGCTTGCGGTCTACATAAGAATCCGTAGGTGGCTGATAATAGATGTTATCCCACTGCAAGAGGGTGGCGCAGTGTTCGCTCTCCTCATCACTAGGAAGATAATTGCGAATCACGCGGCGCACGTGGAAATCATTGGAAAGCTGGAAGGTAAGAACCGGGTCATAGATTTCACGGTTTCTTACATGCTCGATATACTCCTTAGGGCGCATCTTATCGGCATACTTGTGATAGTTTGGTATACGACCGCCAAACATGATAGCCTTCAGATTGAGCTTTTCGCAGAGTTCCTTGCGATACTCATACATACGGCGAGCCAGGCGCAAACCACGATAATCAGGGTGGATAAATACCTCGATGCCGTAAAGAATGTTTCCATTAGGATCGTGGGTATTGAAGGTTTCATTACCCGTAACCTGAGCATAGGTATGATCGCCCTTCACCATATTATAATTGACGATGATAGAGAGCGCACAGCCCACAATCTTATCATCAACGATAATAACCACCTGTCCCTCAGGGAAGATAGTAATGAGTTTCTTAATCTGTTCTTTTGTCCAGAATACATCTGAGTCTGCGTAAATACGCCTAAATGACTTGGCAAGCTGATCATAATCCTCCATACGGAGGTTGCGCATGCCTACCTTTTCGATTTTTCGAGTTGGTTCCATAACAACTGTATTTTTATTATTATCTAAATCCGGGTGCAAAGATACAGCAAATTATAGATACGACAAAGAGTTTTCGCAAATAATTGACATTTACGAAAACTCTTTTCATGTATTTTACACAAAGAGCGCGTTTACGCTTAAAATCTGATGCTAATATTTGGCATTTTCCTGTGGAATCGCTTCATCATGATCATCCAGATAAAGCAACTTCATAGGATGATACTTCTCACTTGCCACAGAATATTCATCCTGGCGATAACGGGTCAGGATGCCTCCTATCCCCAACATCGTATGAAAAGCCGAAAGACTCGTCTGTACCTGTTGGGTACGATGACCAGACAATGTTTTCAGTATTCCCGGATATTGTTTTCCATAACCATCTGATGTCCAGATGATGAAAGGAACATGCAGCTCATAATCAGATGCCTTCGGGGCGGCGTGCAGAAAGAGGCGACGGTCATCATCAAAGATATTCTCTCCATGGTCGCTGGTATAAAGCATCGCCGATGTAGGTTGGCTATATACCCCATCCGTCTTTGCCTGAGTCTTCTCCCATTTCTGCAGACGTTCTACGATACCATGCAGGATATAATCGGTATACCGGATGGTATTATCGTATGCATTCAGCAGGTCACGCCGGTTCTCTGGCTTCGCTTCGCTCTTACTGTCAGGTTTAAAGAAAGCGAAATTACGGGGATAGCGCTCCTGGTAATTAAAGTGAGAACCATAAGTATGAAGTACCACGAAGAGTTTCCGATAACGGTATTGCTTGGATGAAGAAGCATCTGCCGCAGGCAATATCCCATCCAACTTCTGCAACAAATCACTATCATAATGATTATCTTTTGCAGAAGCACCTTCCTTCAGGAAGTAATGTTCATCAGCCTGTTCGCCAAGGAAATCAATAAAAGAATGATTAGGCAGCTGATTGCTGATAAATACGGTATGAAATCCCGCCTCCCTGAAAGCAGCCAGGATACCTTTCTCATGAAAGAGACGTTCGAAATCCTCTGCTGATGCAGCCGACAGGAGCATAGGAACACTCTTATGCGTAGTATTACTCTGGGTTGTAGCATCGGGAAAAGCTATGATTCCAGGAGTCTTGGAAAGCAAAGGATTGGTATCGCGCGGATAGCCATAGAGACTGAAATTGTGGGCTCTCGCCGTCTCTCCCACCACCATCACATACACCTCGGGAGCCGAAGCATCGTGCTCGCTCCTGGCATCAAACCTGAAATTCCTACTTGCCTCCCTGTAATTCTCTGAAGCCGCATCACGCTCGAAAGCAAGATAGAGATTATAGCAAACGTTAACAGGATAAAGCTGGTTGCGCAAGCGATAATCATCTACAGCCACATAGCAAGCCAGCAGACAGAATAAACCGACAGCAGCTATCTCCAAAGCCCAACGACGCACTCGATGCTGGAGTTGAACCACTATCATCCCTTTCTTGCTGATATTGACAATAGCCAAAACCAGCAAAGGAAGATAAACCACAAAAACACCCACCACAGCAGGCAACAGATTACCAAGCAGTTCCTTCACCTCGCCAGGATTGGTAGTTACAAGATTCAGAAACATATCTACCGCTATCACTCCCGTCCCGAAGAGATAAAGCAATACCAGTTGGAAGGCAGCGAAAAAAACAAAAAGAAAAGCCCACCAGATCATCTTACCCGGGCATCTGGTTAACGAAAAGAACCACATGTAGAGTGCCAAAGGCAGCAACACATTGGCACCACAAGCCCAAGGAGCCAGACATTCGGTATAGCACAGAGCTATATTAGGCAACAACAAGGCTACCACAGCATACCCGTAAAGGAATGCGCCCGATGACACCTTATTATATATAGGCAACACCACCTTATTATATATATCCGTAAAACTGTTCATTCTACTTTTTCATTAACACTTTAAAGAGCATTATCAAACTACATAAAGAGCATTATTACTAAAACGCTTCATTGATATTGAAGAGAAAACCAGACTGCCCCGACTTACCGAATCCATAATCCAGACGTACATTCACATTCTTCTTAAATTCCCAGCGATAACCTACACCGGCATTCGGCAAAATCTGTTTAGAGCGCAATGCCGAGAATTTCGGGAAGATGGTTCCTGCTCCAACCCACACTACGATGCCATTACGCTTCCATACATGTTGGCGCAACTCAACCGTAGCTTCCAGAGAATGTTTATCGCGATAACGGCCTTCATAATAGCCACGCATGGAACGAGTACCACCCAATTCAGCCATCATTCCCCACGAAGGATTACCAAAGTTGAGGTTAGCCCCAATGTCCTCGGCAAGAACCGTTCCCTTACCCAGTCGCTGATAGGCATCAAAACGAAATGCCGTCGTACTGAAAGCATAATCATTTCCCATAAATCCAGGTCTGAATATCTGATTGATATTCAGATAGATACCACGATGTGGATTCGTAAGATTATCTCTGTTATCATATACCAGAGAAACGCCAGCTCCTACATTCCAAGTATGCTGATCCATGCCTTGCAGTAATTCCGGACGCTCAATATGTTTACCTATTACATAGTCATAACTCGCCATCGGTCCGATATAGAAATTATCTGCTACACGAAACAGGAAGCTAACTTCAGCCTGAGCCTGCCAACGCTTCATATCACTCTTATTGGCATCGTTATCGCCCATCTCATAGCCTATTCCCCAAAATTCAGAGGGAAAAGAATAGAAATAAAGGTGATAATCGATGCGATATCTTCCTTTAGGAGCAATATGGTTACCACGGACACCCAACATGTAGAAACCTACAGAACTGACATCACCATAAAGCGAGACATTAGAAGGAGGAAGAATACTGTCATTCGGATCAGTACGGTATAGTCCTGCTGCCACCAATCCCAATCCAAACTTGGTATCAGAGGCATAATGAGGGCCACCTATCACACTAAAATCAAAACGCTTATGCTTCTTGTTTTTGTTGGAATCATTAAAGTAGTCAAGAATCCGGTTCACCCATGATTTCCCGGCATGTAAAGCCGTCGTATCCACCTTCTCTGCAGATGAGATACTATCGGTTACAGAAGGCTCAGAGGCATAACTGCCCAATGCCGACATCATAATAAGTATTGTCAGAATATGCTTCATTTTGTCGATTTTATTATTTTAATACACCAATGCTACATTATCAATCCACAAGGTATTGCCTGGAGTTCCGATATAGGCTCCACCATCGGATGAGGAGAACTGAAGAATCAGATGAGTAGGCTTTTCGTTAGCACTCGCCCATCCTACTTCTTTTACCGGCACACTCTTACCCTTGCTGTTACGGGCATAGTCAGTGGATCGCAGTCCCATAGTAGCAGCCTGATAACCTGCCATGTGGCGGATATCGCCATAATGGATTGTATAGGTAGCATCTTCTACCCATCTATCGGTACTCTTTCCGAATCTGACTACCATCGTACCCACACGTTTAGCTGTTATATTTCCCTTAGCATCTTCATGCCGTTTCTGCAGATAGAGCACAGCTATAGCATGATCTCGACCTGCAACCGTAGAGGCTCCGCTAAATCCATTCTGCTTGATACGATTGGCTGCATGAGGAAAGGAAGTCTTATAATCAAAGCGCAAAGCCTTAGGACGTGCAGTGAATGGTATACCCCAGTTGATGGCTTTAGGACCATCCTTGGTACTTGTTATCGGTTCACGAACATCACCCAGAAAGAGAGAACCGGCAGCCAAGACCTTGATATTGATGAGTCCCAGCACTTTTACTTTCTCAATATGGGTTACCAGTTTGGCACAATATCCACTACCATGTTTATCACGAAACACAGAGTTATTCGTCTTATAGATGCCCGATACATGTGCCAGGACATTAGAGGATCCCCAAGGCGAACCACCCTTATTGGTATAAGGAATATTACCATTGATGGTCATATTAGGTCCAACAGCATAAACTGTTTTCTGATTTCCTCCGATAATGCCTGATTCTTTGATATTTCTGATTACCCAGTGGTCCATATTACCATATTTAAAAGGAACCACCTTTTCCTGTCCCTTAACGGGAAGGCACGACAAGGCAGCAACCGCCATAGCGATGCCTGATATTATTATTATTTTCTTCATATCTGTTTATTTTATATATCATTAAGGCTGCAAAGATAGAAAAATATTTTCTAGTTTTCAGTTTTCTTCGACATAAAGCATAAAAAATTAAGAAATAATAATATATTTACTGCATTTTAATTGCCATAAAACAAAAAAGTCCTGTATTTGCTGTTATAAACAAATACAGGACTTTCTGATTTAATATATAAAACAGAATCTCTTGCACCGGTTACAATAGAGTCATGCACCGGTTACAATAGAAACATGTTCCGATTACGTCAAAAGCTATTATCGGTTTGAATACATATTATCGTAATACTTCTGATAATCACCAGAGGTTACATTGTCCATCCATTCCTGGTTCTCGAGATACCACTTCACGGTCTTCTCGATACCCTCCTCAAACTGGAGAGATGGCTCCCAACCCAATTCCTTCTGCAACTTGCGAGAGTCGATGGCGTAACGCATATCGTGACCCTTTCTGTCGGTTACATAGGTGATGAGGTCCATATCCTCGCCTTCCTTTCTGCCGAGCAATCTATCCACGGTCTTGATAACCACCTTGATGATATCGATGTTCTTCCACTCGTTGAAACCGCCGATGTTGTAAGTCTCGGCAATCTTGCCCTTGTGGAAAATCATATCGATGGCACGAGCATGATCAACTACATACAACCAGTCGCGCACATTCTCACCCTTACCATATACAGGCAATGGCTTGCGATGACGGATATTGTTGATGAACAAAGGAATCAACTTCTCTGGGAACTGGTATGGACCATAGTTGTTGGAGCAGTTGGTCACGATGGTAGGCATACCGTATGTATCGTGGAAAGCACGCACGAAGTGGTCTGAGCTTGCCTTGGATGCTGAGTATGGAGAGTGAGGATTGTACTTGGTAGTCTCTACGAAGAACTCCTCTCCGTAAGCCTCGTGGTTCTTACCGCTGGATGCCTTGGTGGTGAAAGGAGCAGGAATGCCCTCAGGGTGAGTCATCTTCAATGCACCATACACCTCATCGGTAGAGATGTGGTAGAAGCGCTTGCCCTCGTAACCCTCTGGAAGACTCTCCCAGTAGATCTTTGCCGCCTGGAGCAGAGACAGAGTACCCATCACGTTGGTATGAGCGAAAGTGAATGGATCCTTGATACTTCTATCTACGTGGCTCTCGGCAGCGAGATGGATGATGCCATCCACCTTGTAGTCCTGCATCAGCTTCAACATCAGGTCGAAATCACAGATATCACCCTTAACGAAAGTATAGTTAGGCTTGTCCTCGATGTCCTTGAGGTTAGCCAGGTTGCCTGCGTATGTCAACTTGTCGAGGTTGATGATGTGATACTCAGGATATTTGTTCACGAAAAGTCTTACTACGTGTGAGCCGATGAAACCAGCACCGCCCGTGATAATGATATTCTTCATTTCAATTCTTTTTTATATTATAATTATTTTGCTTCCGCCAATTCGGCGATACATTTCTTCAAACTGTCTGTCCAGTATGGCACCTTGAAACCGAAGGTCTGCTTCAGCTTGCTCTTGTCGAGCACAGAGAAGTGAGGACGCTTCACTGGGCTTGGGAATTCCTCACTGTAGCAAGGTTGGATATCGCAAGTATTGCCGCTGAGCTCGCAGATAATCTTGGCAAAATCGAACCAAGAGCATACACCCTCGTTAGAGAAATGATAGATGCCAGTCTTGTCGAGCTGGTTGGTCTCAATGATGTGAGAGATGACAGCAGCCAGGTCGCCGGCATAGGTAGGAGTACCCACCTGGTCGAATACCACCTTCAGGGTGTCGTGACTTGCCGTGAGGTTCTGCATCGTCTTCACGAAATTCTTACCCCACTGAGAGTAGAGCCATGCCGTACGGATGATGATGTGCTTGCAGCCAGTAGCCTCGATGCTCTTTTCTCCGGCGAGCTTGGTCTTGCCATATACGCCGAGCGGATTGGTTTCCCAGTCTTCCTTGCAAGGGATGTTCTTGTCGCCCTGGAACACATAGTCCGTGCTCACATGAATCAGGGTTCCCTCCACTTCCTTCATAGCCTGAGCCAAGTTGCCTGCTGCCGTATTGTTGAGCAGGTTGGCGAGATCGAAGTCGCTCTCCGCCTTATCCACGTTGGTATAGGCAGCACAGTTAACAATAACCTGGATATCATTTTCCTTCACCTTTTCGCGGATAGCGTCGAGGTTAGTAATGTCCAATTTCTCATAGCCTTCAGCCACATCGGTGAAGACAAACTTGTGATTGCTGTTTTTGGCGCAAATCTGCATTTCATGGCCGAGCTGACCATTGGCGCCTGTAACTAATATATTCATATTTTGCTGTGATACTAGTTAATGATAATACATTATATATATAAAATATGTGGCAAAGATAATGAATTATTCCGAGCTACACAACTTTTATGAAGACTAAAAGATTCATAGTAACATAAATTATACTTTAAGGAAGTACAACCCTATAAAAACAAAAAGCCCGCCGCCTTCTTTCACAAGAAAACGACGAGTCTTTCCTAAACATAATAGTAAAGCATTGCTGCTTTTTTGAAAGCAAATAGATTCAATCAAGCAGGCTTCCTATTTCAATCAATCTTTCCCCTAAGAAACTAATACTGTTATTTAAATCAACATACTAAATCAACAAAAGGAATATTTATATACCTTTAAACTTTAGAAGACTTGAAGTGGTTTTTAAACCAAAGTCATTTTTACTGCTTTTTTGAATTCCGCTGCAAAGAGTACGTACTTTTTTGGCTATCTGTACACCCTAGTAGGCATATAGTAAATAAGATGTAGATTTACTAGGTATATAACCTACCGATTATCAGTATTTTAACCCATTTAAGTATTTTTATCAAAGTAAATGCTTTTATTAGAAATCTTTTCTATATCTTTGCAGCGTAAACAACAAAAATCGTACAAAAGGATAAAAATAGTATAGGAAATGAAGCAGTACATACTTTTATTATTCATCATGATACCACTTCTCTCCTATGGCAAGACCAATGAGGAAAAGCTATTGGAGCGGGTTGACCACGCCATAGAAATGGACAGCCACTACCAGCAACAGAAAGAGAAGGAGCTCAAACGACTGAGACGACTGGCAGGCGATGCAATCACTGACGAGGAAAGGTTATGCTACCTCGACAGTCTCTATCGTGCCTATAGTAACTATCGCTACGACTCGTCATGTGCCTATGTGAGTAAAGGACTCCAACTGGCAGAAGCTACCCACAACACCTTTTATATTACTTGCTTTAAGATACACCGGGCATCCGCGCTCTCGGTGGGAGGATTCTATGCCAAGGCGGAAAACATTCTGAAAACACTCGACCCTAAACAAATGCCCTACGAACAGAAGCAGTATTACTACTTCACCTATGCCTGGCTGTTCAATTACTGGGAATCTTACGCTGCCAAATCGGAATTTGCAAACGACTTCAAAGCCAAGAAAAAGTATTATATGAGTATTTTGCTTGATAACTTCAATGAAAAAGGCAAGAAGTCGGCTTATTACCAGTATCTGAAGGGAGAATATATCTTTCTCAGCTCTCCTACCCACAAAAGCGTCTTAGACCACTATCTCAATGCTTTCAAGAAGACGGCTAAAAATGACCGACTGCATTCTATGTCTGCATACGGCATAGCACGTTACTACAAAGACCTCGAACGGTATGATCTGTATTTGAAGTATCTGGTAGAGGCAATAGAGTCTGATGGGATTTGCCAACTCAAGGAGGCAATAGCCCTTCAAAAACTTGCCTATTTTCTCTACGAAACGGACAAAGACAACAGTAAGCGTGCCACCCGATATATTCAGCATTCCATGGAGGATGCCCAGTTTTTCAACAACCGCCTCCGTATGATAGAGATTTCAAACATCCTGCCAGTGATTACTACAAGCAACCAGCAGGCTACAGAACGTTCCCGTACCCGAATGGAGATTGGACTCATCTGTGCCTGCGTCATCTTAACCATCATCCTGATTCTTACAGTGGTGAATACCAAACAGAAAAACAGTTTGAAGAAAAACCGAAAGGAGATTGCGGCACAGAACAAGCAGTTGGCAGAGCTCAACCAGCGACTGATGGATACCAACAAGCGACGCGAAACCTATATGAGCCTCTTCATGGATATCAGCGCCCTGTATATCCGCAAGTTGGATGACTACAGAAAACTGGTGAGCAGAAAAATAAAAGCCAAGCAGACAGACGACTTACTGAAGAGCATCAACAGTTTCAAGCTGGCAGAAGAGGAATCGTCTATGTTCTACATCCGTTTCGACAAGGCTTTCATGGAACTTTATCCGAATTTCGTTGAGGAACTGAATACACTTCTCAAGCCAGAGCACCGTATCGTGCTGCCACCTTCTAATGAGCTGACAACAGAAGTAAGAATCTATGCCCTGATGAGACTGGGCGTAACGGATAGCCAGGAAATAGCAACCCTGCTGTACTACTCTACCCAGACCATCTACAATTACAAGTCGGGAATGAGAGCCAAGGCGCTCAACAGGGAAACCTTCGAGTCGGATATCAACCGACTCTGCCACATTATATAATAAGTAAGTTCCGCACGCCCTGAGGGCGTACGGAACTTACTTATAAAAGATTAATCACGATGGATAACGGTTCCGTTAGCCTGATGGGTAGCAAGAACCAGGACTTCTGCAATCTGCACATGCTCCGGAGCACTGGCAGCATAGAAAGCCACATCCGCAATATCATCACCATTCAATGGTTCGATACCCTGATAAACACTGGCAGCACGCTGATTATCTCCATGGAAACGGACATTAGAGAAATTCGTCTCCACCAAGCCGGGCTTGACATTGGTAACACGCACCTTGGTATGAGCCACATCAATACGCAAGCCATCGGTGATAGCCTTGACGGCAGCCTTGGTAGCACAATATACATTGCCACCAGCGTAAGCCGCATCACCAGCCACACTACCTATATTAATAATGTGTCCATGATTACGTCTCACCATACCAGGAACTATCAGACGAGTCATGGTGAGGAGTCCCTTGATATTGGTATCAATCATCTGATCCCAATCTTCGAAGCTTCCCTTGTACTCTGGCTCCAAGCCACGAGCCAGACCGGCATTATTGATCAGCACATCAATATTGCGCCAATCCTGCGGGATATAATCCACAGCCTTTCTTGCCGCTTCACGGTTACGCACATCAAAGGCAAGTGCAAGAACCTTGACACCCTCTGCCTCCAACTCTTTCTTGAGAATTTCCAGTTTACCGGTGTTTCTACCCGTAATGATCAAATCGTAGCCACCTCTTGCAAAGCGGCGTGCACAACCCTCGCCAATTCCGCTGGTTGCACCTGTGATAAGAGCAATCTTCATATACTTTATTTTTTATAATTAATCTACAGAATGAGAACTCTCACTTCGGCATTCGCCATTTTCTCTATCTGATTCATCGGGCGTTTGTAATACACACTCTGAATCGCCTTGTTGATGATACCATGACCTACTGCGAGTATCGTCTTATCAGGATACGCCACCTTCAACCAAGTGAGGAAGTTCTGTGCCCTCGACTTCATCCGCTCCAGGGTCTCGACATTATCCGGCCAATCCTTCGGATCTTTGGGAAGAGAAGGAATGAACTTACCCGTAAAATCACCCCAGTCACGTTCTCTGATTAAAGGAGTCGTCTCTATTCTCTGGAGAATATCGTCTTCCGTCAAGAATGTAGAAGCATCTGCAGTTCCCTTCAAGTGCATTTCTGCCTCCAAATGGGGACGGGCAATGATGGCACAAGTCTGCATACTGCGATAAAGATCGCTCGAAATGAAGACGTCAATGTGGTCATTTGCCATTTTCCTTGCCACTTCTTCAGCCTGCTGAATGCCCACGTCATTCAGCCTACCTGGAGTCTGCCCCTGCATAATCTGGGCGGCATTATCCATGGTCTCACCATGTCGAACTAAATATAGCTTTGTCATATTGAATATTTATCATCAGATGGCCATTCACCCATCTATTTTATTTTTGCTTACAAAATTACTGATAATAATTGAAATGAAGGAATAAATTGCGTTAAATATGATATAAAAGCGAGAGAAAAAACTTGTGGTATCAAAAATCTTTCGTACTTTTGCAATAGAAAGGAAATACTTTTCAGGAAAAGGAAACGCAATATTGCAACACAACATTTTAAATCAATTGATATGAAAGTAATACAAAGTTCATTATTTCGAGCCTTATGCGCCATCATTGTAGGTGCTCTACTCATACAATACAGAGAACAGACAGTCACCTGGATTACCATTGCCATCGGTGTATTGTTTTTCCTCTCAGGCGTATTCTCGTTACTCAGTTATATGAGTGCCAAGCGAAATGCAGAGAAAATGAAGGGACAGTATCTCTATGATGCACAAGGCAACCAAATCCTAGGTATGCGCCCTAACTTTCCTCTTGTAGGATTCGGTTCACTCATCTTCGGCCTGGTACTGGCACTGATGCCAAATGTATTCATCACCTGGCTGATGTTCATTCTCTCGGCAATACTGATTATGGGAGCTCTAACCCAAATGGCTACTCTGGTATCTGCTGCCAAGATGGGCAGAGTGGGCATTGTATATTGGTTGATGCCTACACTCCTGCTGCTGTTGGGTCTGTTCACCCTCTTCAGCCCATCATCCATTGCCTCTGCTCCATTACTCGTTATCGGATGGGCAATGCTGGTATATGGCGTAGTAGAAGCCGTCAATGCCCTGAAGGTTTCCAACAACCGACGCAGATGGCAGAAGACACAGGAAATACAAAAGAGATAATACGAAAAAAAGAGATAATACGAAAAAAGCTTCTATCATGGGATTCACATCCGAATGATAGAAGCTTTTATGGTTTTAATCTACCAATCCCTCTACATATCTGCAGAGAATACCGATACCGGTAGCATTCTCTCCTCCCTGAGGAATGATGATGTCTGCATAGCGCTTGGTTGGTTCGATAAACTGTTCGTGCATTGGCTTGAGCACCTTCAGATAACGATCTACCACCATGGAAACCGTACGCCCCCGATCGATGGTATCACGCTGGATGTTACGGATCAGGCGCTCATCGGCATCTGTATCCACAAACACCTTCAAGTCCATCAAATCACGTAATTCCTTATCCACCAAAGTCATGATTCCCTCTATGGTTATCACTGGCTTAGGTTCTACATGAATCGTTTCCTTCTCGCGGTTACACTTCAGATAACTGTAGGTAGGCTGCTCGATTGCCTTACCGGCACGAAGGTCGGCAAGCTGCTGATGAAGCAACTTCCAATCGAAGGCATCCGGATGATCGAAGTTGATCGCCCTACGCTCCTCCTCCGTCATATTCGTCGTATCATTATAATAAGAATCCAGAGGAACAACTGCCACGAAATGAGGAGGCAAAGCTTCCACCAATCTCTTGACTACGGTAGTCTTACCGCATCCAGTACCACCAGCAATACCGATCACTGTTACTTTATTTTCTGCCATATCTCTTATTTTTCCAATATATCATTAAACATTTTCCGATAATATTCCGCCTTCTTCTCTACAGCCATCGGATAAGCCCTACTGCTGCTAGGCATACGATAGAGACGGAACTTGCGGTTTTCGAATTCAAACTCCACAAATCCTCCCATCTCCGGTTTTTCCCTGATACCGAAGTGATCGGAGAAGACTTTGGTTGCCAGCTGTCCGGCAGTAAGTACCGCCGTGCAATCAGGCAGGGAACGAAGCATACCATCCAGGTCGGAAGGCTGAACCACCTGCAAGTCTTTGTCCGATGCCGTATTCTTGGTACGGATCACCTGCTGGGCAGTATCATAGATAGCCACCCCCTTCTGCATCAGGAACTCCTTGATGGCATCCAGGCGATAAGTCTTGTGCTCCACATCTACGAAATGAAACTTGTCATCAAAGTAGATGATACCGAAGATTCGCCACATATCATTCTGGAAATTAGGATAATACCAGGGCATACACCAGCGCTTTTCTGCCGGCGGAAAGGTTCCGAGCATCAGCAACCTGGCATTGCCCGGCAACCATGGTTCAAAAGGATGAGACTCTATCATTTCTACTTCTTTTTTACCAGATACAGTACTACCGGCAAGTGGTCGCTGTATCCATTCAGCCATTTACCGCCAGCCTTGGTACGCAACGGCGCTCCCTGATAGCGACCCTCCTGCTGGATGAGATAATCTCTGCGGAACACCTGATGATTCCAGTACTTCAGACTGTGATAGCCCTTCTTCTTTCCATCCCTGTTCAGAAGATTAGGAGTCAGCACTATCTGGTCGAAGAGATTCCATTTTCCTCTGTAGTAAAGGGTTCCCTTTTCTTCCTTTGCCAGGATGTTATACCAAGGATTATACATATCTCCCTCACCTACTTCTGATATTTCCGGTTGGGCACGAAGAACTTCATGCATACTCTTGTTGGTAGGATCATCGTTCATATCTCCCATCACAAACACCTTCATCTCTGGATTCAGGCGAAGCAGGGAATCTTTCACAGCCTTGGTCTGACGGGCGCCACTCTCACGATAGAAGGAATCGGAGAAACGACTTGGCCAGTGACAAACGATGACAGCCACATCATCCCCCGCCATCTCACCTCTCACCGTAAGAAAACCACGGGTATAAAAGGCAGAATCCTTTGCCAACTCCTGCACATAAGGAACCAGCTTCACATTCTTCACCGTAAAAAGAGCCGGATTATAAAGCAGTGCACAGTCGATGCCACGCTTATCCGGACCTTCGATATGGCAGAACTGCATATTGCGAGCCTTCAAAGGCGGCTGGGCAGTAAGGTCTCTCAGTACGTTGGCATTCTCTACCTCGGCAAGACCGATGAAGGCACAACCTGCATCAGGCAGCACATCCGTACCCATATCAGCAAGAGTTCGAGACATATTCTTCAACTTACTCGTATATTTCTCGCTATCCCATCCTTTAGCAGGCAGATACTCATAATCATTCTTGCCAGCATCATGACAGGTATCAAAGAGGTTCTCCTGGTTGTAGAAGCCAACGGCAAAAACCTGGAACTTTTTAGGGTTGAATTTCTGCTCCGCTTTCTGCGCCCAAGCACCCAAGCCAACCATGAGCAGGGCTGCCAATAATAGCATTTGTCTTTTCATTCTTTTTCTCGCTTTAAAGTTATAACTATATGATACATCGTCTGATGTTCTCAAACTAATATGCAAAGATACCGCATTAATTACAATTATCATCATAAATGGGAATAAAATTTTGAGTTTTCATTCATTTTTAACACATCCAGCCCCCTTTTTACCACTCTAAAAGATCATTTTCCACCTTATTTATATATACACAGACACCAAAATCCCCAATATTTCTAAAAAACACCGGGAAATATTTGGTGATTTCAGGAAAAAGCAGTAACTTTGCACCCTGAATTAGGTAAAGGCTATAATGGGCATGCCCTGAAGAGGGACATGAAATGATGTGAAAGCGTCCCCATAACGTCTATTTTTTAACAAATTAATAATAAATAAAAGAAAAATGAAAAAAGGTATTCATCCAGAGAACTATCGTCCTGTAGTATTTAAGGATATGTCTAACGGCGATATGTTCCTCTCTCAGTCAACATGCAAGACTAACGACACTGTAGAGTTCGAGGGCGAGACTTATCCAGTTGTTAAGATTGAAATCTCTAGCACCTCTCACCCATTCTACACAGGTAAGAGCAAGCTCGTTGATACTGCTGGTCGCGTTGACCGCTTCATGAGCCGTTACGCTAAGTTGAAGAAGTAATATATATACCTTTTTTAATAAGGATATATAATATCGAAAGATAGAAAGTGCATTCCAACGTAGTTGCATATACGTAGGAATGCACTTTTTGTGTAATTGCAAGTTAAGGAGTTAACACTTAACTCCTTAACTCCTAAACCTATCTTCTCTTGTTCAATTGCTTCACCGTGCCAGCCATTGGCTTCATGGTTGCACCACTGCCGAATGAAGTTACAGCTGATGCAGAACGTGTAAGCTTCTTGGCATAACCGGTAGTAGAAACCTCAGATAAATCGAAGTAGATGATATCACCCTTCACCTTGCCGATTCCTATCATATAACCATAGAAGGTATTATATCTACTGCCCTTCTCGGCACCGAGATGGAAACCGTACTGGCTAGCACCTGCATCCAACACGAAGGTGGCACCACTGGCATACTTCAGGTAGATATCTCCATTGTTATCGATATACCAGGAGAATTTCAGGGTCTTCTGATCGGTAACATTTCCCTGATTATCATAAACCTCATCTATCTCCACACCACTTCCACTCAGGGCATCGCTCTGGTTTCCGCTCTGATAGAATATCATATTGGCATAAAACTCATCATAGCCTCTTGACATACCATCATCCTGGATATAGGAATACTTCACCGGACCATACCACTCACCAACCAAGGTCATCGCCTCATCGACCAGATCATCATCATGTGATCCTTGCGAACCTTCATACCAATAATCCTGGTTCCATCCCCAGCCGCCATGGTTGTAATCATCGTACCATCCATAAGGATCATCCCAATAATCATCATCCCAAGGATCATCATCGCAACTGGTAAACGTAAAGGATACCGCAGCTATCGCCATCAGCATCACGAAAAGTCTCATTTTTCTCATATCGTAAGATTTTTATTTTATTGTTAATATCCGTACAGAGCTCAGACCCTTAACAGATCTGGTTCCTTGAATGATGGTGCAAAGATAAGGCAATTTTTACACCTAGCAAAGGGAAAAGAGGAATAATCTAGGGGAAAATCCCTATTATATAACAGTTTTTCCCTACAAAACCTTGTCATTCTCAAAAAAATACACTATCTTTGCATCAATATTTATGCATATTTACCAACCAAGGACTGACGAATAGAATGTCAAAAAACAGATAATATGATTAAGAGAGCCATTTATAGCATACTCCTCATACTCATAACCTCACTGCAGGTTATGGGACTCCCCTACTGCGATGTTCGCAAATTCTCCATCATCGACGGACTTGCCGCCAACACGATTTCCGACATAGCACAGACACCCGACCGTCTGATGTGGTTCAGTACCTGGAACGGAATCTCCTATTATGATGGAAACTCCTTCCATACCTTCCGTGATGAGGCAGACGGTATCGATCTTCTTTCCACCAACCGCTTCAAGGGCATCTATGCAACAGCCAGAAACAACGTGTGGTGCATCACTGCGAACAGACGCCTCTATGCCTATGAGACCATATTGTGTACTTTCGTTCCCGTAGGTGACAACATCAATAAATTATATAACATCGACCTGCGAGTAGATAAGATTTACCCTATCAAACATGATAACACCTGGGTAACTACCAAGTCTGGCGATTATCTGATACGTATCAATGGACTCCAGAGAGAGGGAAATATTCCAGAGCTCATCAAGGTAGGACAAGACGGACTCCGAAGTGGAAACGTATGGCATATCTGGGGAGATAATAAAAAACGCGAATGGATTCTCACCGACAAGGGAACTACCATCTACCACCATCACTTCAGCACCCCCATCCCCTTCAAATGGGTAAGAGAAGTGGGCGATAATATCTTCCTTGCCACCCAAGATGGACGCCTCGCCGTATTCGATGAGAACAACAAGCTGAATATGATACCACTCCCAGCCGGAGTAACCCGCATCAATCAGCTCAAGAACACGGGCTATCAGCTTCTGATAGCTACTAACCTGGGAATGATCATCTACAATCCACGCACCTTCAAAACTGAAATCATCAATGTACAAAGTCCAAGCCAGCCATTGGCAGAGGTAAAGAATATCTATACGGATGATTTCGGTATGGTATGGGTATTTACGGATGGTATGGGTGTAACCCTGGTAAATCCAAAGACTTCTGCCAAGCAATGGCTGTTTGCCGACCAACAGGATCCTATGGACCGCACCACCTCCGACAGTTTCTTCATCACCCAAGATGAAAACAAGACTCTATGGATTGTGCCGAATGGAGGAACCTTCAGCTACTTCGACCGCAAAGCCGGCAAACTGGTACCTTATCTCCTGAGGAGCAACTCTTCAGGCAACTACCGTGTGCCTACGATTGGAAAGCATTTCCTTTCCGATCAGGGAATCCTCTGGATAGCAGGCACTCACGATCTTACCCAGGTAGCCTTCAAGAACCATACGTATCGCTTAAACAAACTGGAGAATGGAGAAGCAGAAGTACGTGCACTCTGCAATACTCCAGAAGGATACCATTGGACCGGTTATGAGAATGGTGTCGTGCAAGTAACTGACAGCAAGTATCAAACCGTAGGTTATCTGGCTCCAGGCGGTCAGATTGTACCTAACCAGGTGCCATTCTGTCCATATCCAGTATATTCAATCTTCTGTGATACACGGGGCAGGATGTGGATAGGAACCAAAGGCGACGGACTCTATGTCCGGTCGCATGAAGGCGTAAGCCATTACGAGCACAATCCAGCCAACAAGGCTTCATTACCGCATAACGACATCTACGATATTGTAGCTGACCGCCATGGCAGAATATGGGTAGCCACACATGGTGGCGGACTGGCTCTTACCCAAGAAGGCGAAACAGGTCTGTTCTTCTACAACAGGAACTTTGGCTTGCCATGGCCTAAGAATAGTTTTGCCGATATACGACGCATTTTCTGTACCCCTACAGGAGAAATTCTGGTAGGTACCACAGACGGTCTCATTACATTCGGCGATAACTTCAGGAATCCGCAACAGATCAAGTTCTATCAAACCCGCTATATTCCCAACGATACCACATCATTGGCAGCCAACGATGTCAACTTTATCATAGGGCATAGCAATGGCAAGACCTTCATCTCTCAATTAGGCGGTATTCTGGAAAGCATCGTCAACAAGAAACTGCTGCAGGACAGCTTGAAAACAAAGTATTTCAAGAACATCAACTATAATGAGGGTATCGTGCAAAGCATGATAGAAGATAACGAGGGCAACCTATGGGTGATCCGTGAGTCGAGTATCGACAAATGTAATCTGAAGACAGGAAAGACCACCGTCTTCGGTCCGAACGACTTCGATTACAACATTTCATTCACCGAGGCTCGCCCTACCCACGATCCAGCCACGAACGACATTTCCGTAGGAACCCCATTCGGATGGCTGACCTTCAATCCAGCAACCCTGAAGAAGAGTCAATACCAGGCTTATATCATCTTCACTTCGCTGCACTTTACCGGCGAAAGAGAGTCTATCCCTATCCTGCATAGCAAGAAGATCGTGATTCCAGCCAACAAGCGAAACCTGACCATCAGCTTCGCTTCGCTCGATTATTCACGTAAGTATCAGGTGAAATACCGCTATCGCCTGGAGGGATATACTCCTCCTGGAAAATGGATTGACAATGGTAGCAGCAATACTATCGGCTTCAACCGAATCTCACAGGGAGACTATATTCTCAAGGTATCAGCCACCAACTCCCATGGTATATGGAGCAAGTACATTGCAGAAATTCCTATCGAGGTACGTCCTACTTTCTGGGAAAGTGTCTGGGGCAGACTCACCCTGCTGCTTTTGCTCGCTGCGGTAGTGGCAAATATATTCTACTCCTATAACAGGAAGCAGCGTGAAAAGCTGGAGCACGAAATGAGTCTGATGAAGAACGACTTCTTCAGCGACGCCAGTCATAAGTTGCGCACCCCGCTGACTCTGATTGGCGGACCGCTGAAACACGTTCTGGACACCGAGCATGGTATCACCCGAAACGGCAGGGAGATGCTCGTCATTGCCCTGAAGAACTCAAGAGAAATGCTGAATATGCTCAACAAGGTACTGAGATTCGACGACAATGCCAACTTCCTGGTCAACGGCGGACTCAACGAAAACGTCAATGAGGAAGGCAATGAGATGGAAAAAGTTGAAGGCGAAATAGACGACACCACCGTATCCAAGTACCTGAAGGAGTTGGAAGAAGAAAAGAAGAAAGAAAAGGCAAAACACGAAGAGGAGGAAAACCAGAAGGGTACAGCCTCTAACAAACCAAGCAAGAATCTCACCATTCTTGTTGTGGAAGACAACTCCGACCTGCGCCTATATCTCAGCAGCGTACTCGAAGAAAAGTACAATGTGCTCCTGGCAGAAAACGGCAAGGTGGGTCTCTATAAGGCTCGCACAGAGATGCCAGACTTTATCCTCACCGATGTAACCATGCCTGTGATGGATGGTATCACAATGATACGTGAAATCAAGCAAGACCGTACCATCTCGCATTTACCTATCATCATCCTCTCGGCAAAAGCCAGTGTGGAAGACCAGTTGAAGGGATTCGAACAGGGAGTGGATGGCTATCTTACAAAGCCATTCTCTACCTCCTACCTGATGGGACGTATCGAGGCTGCCATCAACAAGCGCAAGGCTACGCAGACAGACATAGCCAAGATGATGAAACAGAACGGAAAAGTTGGATATGCTGGAAAGGCAGAAAATTCAGGAAATGCCGAAGCAGCAGAAATCTTCCAACCAGCTACAGAGCCAAGAAAGACGCTCAGTGAGTTGAACTTCGATATCCAGGAAAAGGAAAGAATGGCTGAGGAGAAAAAGTCGGAACTGAAGAGCTATGCATTCATGGAAAGTCAGATCAACGACAAGACCATGGGTAGGATTCTGAAGTACGTGACCGACAATATGGGCAGTCCAGACCTGAAGATAGACGACATCGCAGATGCCATCGGTATGAGTAGAAGTGTACTCTACAACAAGATCAAGCAAGCTGTAGGTATGACGCCAATCGACTTCGTGCGCCATATCCGAATCATGAGAGCCTGCGAATTGCTGCAGCAGACCAATGATCCGCTTACCAGCATCGCTTTCGAAGTAGGATTCAGCGACCCTAAGTATTTCTCCAAGGTATTCAAGAAAGAACTGGGTATTGTTCCTAGCGAATATCGCGAACGAACCAAGGAATAAAAGACTGGAAATTGTCTTCTATAAATCTATAGAATAGGCAGAACATTTTGTTCTGCCTATTTTTGTGTTTATTCGGTAAAAAATAGCGTATAAACATCCCAAAAACCGCCCCAAGATGGCAAAAAGAGAGCAAAAACAGGGCATTTAATACTTTTTAAGACGAAATACATAAAAATTAATATTGTTAATAATACAACTTAAAGAAAAAATGTGTATCTTTGCACCAAGTTCTTAGAAAAGTTAAATGATAGATTGATCGTAAGGCTTCTTTCCTATTTTATATTTTGAGTTAGGAAAGAAGACGAAAGAGTCCGGGGAATTTCACAATCCCCCGGACTCTTTTTATTTCACCCAACCACCATTATCCCCCTATGCACCTTACAAATGATAACTCAGGCTATTTTTTTAGAAAATTTATGCAAACTATTTACTATTTCTAAAAGAAAAATAGTACCTTTGCACAATGATAATGATTCGGCGATAAAGGAACTTCTCCTAAGTCGAAGAAAAAAGGATTGAAATAAACATAAAATTAGATACAAATAAAAAATGAGAACCGTTTACGAATTCTCCGTTAAGGACAGAAAGGGAAAGGAAGTTTCCCTCAAAGAGTACGCTAACGAAGTACTGCTCATCGTTAACACAGCTACCAAGTGTGGCTTTACTCCTCAGTATGAGGAACTGGAAAAACTCTATGAGACATACCACCAGCAAGGCTTCGAGATACTCGACTTCCCATGCAATCAGTTTGGTCAGCAAGCTCCTGGTACTGATGAAAGCATCCATCAGTTCTGCAAACTTACATACGGCACAGAATTTCAGCGCTACAAGAAGATCAAGGTAAATGGTGATGATGCCGCTCCTCTCTTCAAATTCCTCAAGGAATGCAAAGGCTTCGCAGGCTGGGACGAGACTCATCCGCTCTACCCTGTTCTCGACAAGATGCTCTCTGAGGCAGATCCTAACTACAAGGAAAGCGCAGACATCAAGTGGAACTTCACCAAGTTCCTCGTTAACAAGAAGGGTCAGGTGGTGGCTCGCTTCGAACCTACTACCAGCTTCGACGTTATCGCAAAGGCTATCGAAGAGTGGCTTCAGGCATAAAGATAACTAGTTTCAAAGATAAAGTTAAGTACTTTCATTGATAAAAGCATAAAAAAGCCAGCTTACATTCCTGTAGGCTGGCTTTCTTATTTCTTTTTAATCTTTAATCTACCTGAGGTACAGTCTGGAGGAACTTATTGATTTCCTCATCACTCACCCTATAATCATGCAAATCTCCATTGAGATAGCTTTCGTATGATGGCATATCAATGAGACCATGACCAGAAAGACAGAAGAGAATCACGGTATTCTTACCCTCTTCAGTAGCCTTCTTTGCCTCACGGATTGTTGCAGCAATGGCATGACAGCTCTCTGGAGCTGGAATGATACCCTCTACACGGGCAAAGAGCATACCTGCCTCGAAAGCTTCTGTCTGGGCTACATCTACACCATGCATATAACCATCCTTGACCAACTGAGAGATAATCATGCCGGCACCATGGTAACGGAGACCACCTGCATGGATGTTGGCTGGCTTGAAGTCATGACCCAAGGTAAACATAGGCAACAGAGGAGTATATCCAGCCTCATCACCAAAGTCATATTCAAACTTTCCACGAGTCAACTTAGGACAGCTCTCTGGTTCTGCAGCGATGAACTCGGTATGCTTCTCGCCCTTCAGGTTATGACGCATGAATGGGAAGGCAAGTCCACCAAAGTTACTACCGCCACCAAAACAAGCAATCACCTTGTCAGGATACTCACCTGCCATCTCCATCTGCTTTTCAGCCTCCAGACCGATGATAGTCTGATGCAAAGCCACGTGATTCAAAACAGAACCCAAGGTATATTTACAGCCAGGAGTGGTGGTAGCCAACTCTACAGCCTCAGAAATGGCTGTACCGAGAGAACCTGGATGATGAGGATCGCGGGTAATGATGTTCTTACCGGCACGTGTACTCATACTAGGAGAACCCTCAACGGTAGCACCAAAGGTACGCATGATGCTGGAACGGTATGGCTTCTGCTGCATGGTAATCTTTACCTGATAAACGGCAGCCTCCAGTCCGTAGAGCTTGGCAGCATAGGAAAGGGCACAACCCCACTGTCCGGCACCAGTCTCTGTAGTAACATTGGTATCACCCTCCTGCTTGCAGTAGTAGCACTGAGGAATGGCAGAGTTGATCTTATGTGAACCCAATGGTGTTGCACTTTCATTCTTGAAGTAGATATGTGCTGTAGTACCCAATGCTTCCTCCAATCCGTAGGCACGAACCAATGGAGTAGAACGGTAGAACGCATACTTTTCCTGTACATCCTCTGGAATGTCTATCCAGGCGTGCTCAGTATCAAGTTCCTGCTTAGAGCACTCCTTGTTAAAGATGTGAGACAAGTCGTCTGCACTGAGCGGCTTGTGAGTCTGTGGGTTCAACGGTGGCATAGGCTTATTAGGCATATCTGCCTGAATGTTGTACCACTGAGTAGGGATATCCTGCTCCTGGAGAATAAACTTTTTCTGTCTCATGTATATGTTTTTATTAAATTGTTAATTCTAGCTACAAAAGTACAAATAAAAAATGAAATACAGAAATATTCCCTGTTTTTTTAACGAATTTGATGTATTTTGAGCATAAAATAGGAGTAATTATTATCGTGTAAGGATTATTTAATGTTTTATAAGTGTACTTTTACCAGTTTTCGCCCCTACTAACAACAATTATTCCCCCTATGTTTTTCATTTTCTTCGTACCTTTGCATCAGTTAAAACAAAGGCGTTGTGAAACGCTATTCATCATCTTTTACTTATACAAAAATATAAAGCATCGGAATATCTGATAAGAGAATCAGAATTCCAATGCTTTTTTTTTATTGATTTCAATTTACGCTGAAAAATTGGCAGAAGTTTCACTTCTAGTCGTTCACCTTGATCTGAGAAATGAAACTCAGCAGATTCTTTGCCTGTTCCACACTCTTTATGTCGCGGATGCGAAGGTAGCGCTTGTTGTTCTTTTCCTTCAAGGCACAATCCTGGATATGGGTAGTGGCATAAGCAAGTACCCGGGAGAACATCTCGCTGCGATAGAACGGACTGTTCACATTGCTCACAAACTGAAGCTGCATGGTACCCTGCTTGAGCATGATCTTCTCACAACCCAGCGACTTGCCCAGTCTGCGCAGACCTACCACATGCATCAACTCATCCGCCTCCCTAGGAACCGGACCGAAACGGTCGATCATCCGCTTGCGGAATTCAGCCACCTCCTCTTCACTCTGCAGATGGTCGAGTTCACGATAGAGCAACATTCGCTCGGAACTACCCGGCACATAGGTATCCGGGAAATAGGTCTCCAGATCACTCTCCACGGCACAGTCATCCACGAAGTCATCACCCGTGAGCTGTTTTCCTTCATCCATCTCCTGCTGATACAGGTCGTTGAACTCCTCGTTCTTCAACTCGGTGACAGCCTGGGAGAGAATCTTCTGATAAGTCTCATAACCCAAATCTTCCATGAATCCACTCTGTTCAGAACCCAGCAGATTACCTGCACCACGAATATCCAGGTCCTGCATAGCCAGATTAAAACCGCTACCCAGGTCGCTGAAGGTTTCCAGTGCTTCCAGACGGCGACGGGATTCCGGAGTAAGACATGCCTTGGCCGGAGCTATCAGATAGCAGAAAGCCTTCTTGTTGCTACGCCCTACCCTACCTCTCATCTGATGCAGGTCGCTCAATCCGAATCGGTGGGCATCATTCACGATGATGGTATTGGCATTGGAAATATCGATTCCGTTCTCTACGATGGTAGTAGAAAGGAGCAGATCATAGTCGTAATTGATGAATCCCATGATGATCTTCTCCAGTTCCTCCGGCTTCATCTGTCCATGCCCGATGGCTACGCGGCAGTCTGGCACCAGTTTCTCGATGAGCAATTTCAGCTCGGTCAGTTTGGCGATACGGTCGCAGACGAAGAATACCTGACCGTTACGGCTCATCTCAAAATTGATGGCATCGGCGATCACCGACTTGTCAAAGGTGATGACCTCGGTCTGAATAGGATAACGGTTAGGTGGCGGTGTACGCATGATACTCATATCGCGGGCTCCCATCAGCGAGAACTGCAGGGTTCTCGGAATCGGAGTTGCACTCATGGTAAGGGTATCCACATTCACCTTCAGCTGGCGAAGCTTTTCCTTGGTAGATACACCAAACTTCTGCTCCTCATCAATGATCAGCAGTCCCAGGTCGTGCCACTGTACCGACTTCGATATCAGTTTGTGGGTACCAATCAGGATATCCACCTTGCCCTCCTTCAGTTCTTCCAGAATGCGCCTGGTATCCTTGGCAGTACGGGCACGGCTCAGATATTCCAGGGAAACAGGAAGTCCCTCCAGTCGATGCTTGAAGGTCTGGTAATGCTGGTAGGCAAGCACCGTGGTAGGCACCAGCACAGCCACCTGCTTTCCATCGCAAGCCGCCTTGAAGGCAGCACGGATGGCAACTTCCGTCTTACCGAATCCCACATCTCCACACACCAGACGGTCCATCGGCCTACCGCTTTCCATGTCTTTCTTCACGTCAGCCGTAGCCTTGCTCTGGTCGGGCGTATCTTCATAAAGGAATGAAGCCTCCAGCTCATGCTGCAGATAACTGTCGGCACTATAGGCAAATCCCTTTTCACGCCGGCGTTGCGCATAGAGTTTGATCAGGTCGCGGGCGATATCCTTGATTCGCTTCTTTGCCTTCTCCTTCAACCGGTCCCAGGCACCTGTTCCCAGGGTAGAGAGGCGTGGTGGTTCACCGGTATCGCTTCTGCGGTATTTACTGATCTTATAGAGCGAGTGGATGCTCACATCCACCTTGTCGTTGTTCTTATACACGATGCGGATCATCTCCTGATAGCTGTCGCCGGTAGGCACACGCACCAGTCCGCCGAACTTTCCGATACCATAATCCACATGCACGATGAAGTCGCCATAATCCATCTCCTGCAGCTCCTTCATGGTGAGCGCCATCTTTCCGGCTCTTGCCGAGTCGGAACGGAGGTTGTATTTATGGAATCGGTCGAAGATCTGATGATCGGTAAAGAAGCAGGCATGCTTCTCATGGTCCACGAATCCCTCGTGGATGGTTTTCTCTACAGGGGTAAACCGGATCTGATACCTCTTCAGTTCCTCACTGTCGAAGATATCCTTCAGTCGTTCCTGCTGCTTCTGGCTGTCTGCCAATATATATAAGGTATAGCCCTGGAGCTGATAATCTTCAAGAGTCTGGGCGAGAAGATTGAAATTCTTGTGGAACAGCGGCTGCGGCGCCATATCAAAAGCGATGAGAGCCTGGTTATCGCCCTTGGCTGTCAACAGATGCTCCTGCTTCCTGGCAACATCACCCTCAGACTGCTTGCCGAATTCAATACGCACGTGCTCAACCAGCGCATGCTGAAAATCTGAAGCGGAAACGAGATTCAGATCAGCCTTCATCTCCCTTCTTATCTTCTCAGCCTCCATCTCGGTGGCACCTTCCAACTGTTCGGTCAGACTCTGGGTAGAGAAACCATCCTTGTAAATCTGCTCTATGCGGTCGTGCAGCAGCGTATAGTCATTCATCACCACGAGTGCATCCGCATCCAGGAAATGGAGGAAACACTGCTTTACGCTCTGTTCGGCAGCAAGTTCCGGAACGATTTCGATGGCATCACGCTTATCCTTCGAAAGCTGGTCTTCGATGTTGAAGGTGCGGATGGTATCAATCTCATCACCGAAGAAATCGATACGGAACGGATATTCGCAACTGTAGGAATAGACGTCGAGGATGCTTCCACGAACGGCAAACTGACCCGGTTCATAGACGTAATCAGTCTCCTGAAGTCCGAAATCACGCAACTGATGCACGATATCTACCTGTGCAGTCTGTTGTCCGACAGTAAGTTTGAGAATTCTCTCATCCAGAATCTGCTTGGAAACCACGAGCTCTGCCAGGGCATCCGGATAAGAAACGATATAGATTTGCTTGCCAGCCGACAATCGCGCCAGCACTTCCGTTCTCAGGATTTCATTAGCCGCATCCCGCTGCCCATACTTGATGGCGCGTCGGTAGCTGGAAGGAAAGAAGAAGACACTCTCCTGTCCCAGCATCTGCGTTAGATCATGATAGAAATAACCCGCTTCATCAGCATCATTGAGCACGAAAAGCACGGTGCGCTTCATCTTAGCCTGCAGCGAACCGAAGAACACCGAGGCAGAAGAGCACACCAATCCCTGAAGAAAGACAGAATGAACTGACTTCTTCTTCAATAAATCAAAGAGGGCATTCGCCTGTGGCGAACGCCCGTATAGTTTTGCAATTTCCTGTAATGTCACTTTTACTTCAATTTCGGATATTTCTTGAACCATCCATCGAGACGCAGTCTCATCACGCCGAAGAAAGCCTCTCCAAAGATACCGCCACTCATCTTGCTCACTCCCTCACGGCGATTCACAAAGATAACCGGCACCTCCTTGATCTTGAAACCAATCTTAAAGGAAGTGAACTTCATCTCAATCTGGAAACCATAGCCCTTGAAGCGGATGGCATCAAGATTGATGGTCTCCAATACCTTGCGGCGATAGCAGACGAATCCTGCGGTGGTATCATGTACCTGGAAACCGGTAACGAAACGCACGTACTTGGAAGCGAAATAGCTCATCAATACGCGACCGATAGGCCAGTTCACCACGTTGACTCCCGAAACATAACGGGAACCGATGGCTACATCGTAGCCCTCATCGTGGGTAGCCGCATAGAGGCGAGGCAGATCATTAGGATCATGACTGAAGTCGGCATCCATTTCGAAGATGAAGTCATAGCCCTGCTTCAGCGACCATTTGAAGCCCATGATATAGGCTGTGCCCAAACCCAGCTTACCCGAACGCTCCAGGATATGGAGACGGTCGGCAAACTCATCGGCCATCAGCTTCTTAACGATGTCAGCTGTTCCGTCTGGACTACCGTCATCGATAACAAGGATGTCGAATTTCTTCTCCAGGCCAAAAACGGCACGGATGATTTTCTCTATATTTTCCTTCTCGTTGTATGTAGGAATGATTACGATACTGTCACTCATAATGTTCTAATTTAATATATTTATTGGTCAGGATTCTCCACGAATCCCTGATGTTCCTTCACCAGTCCACCCATGATGGCATCATAGCTCTTGGTCATCTGGTTCTTGATATTCTCAGGTCCCTTGCCCATCGGCTCAATCGGTTCATGGATAGTGAGCTTCAGCGGATGCCAGAACGCCCAGTAGATATCCTTCATGCGGGGCTTGACGTTGAAACTGCCATTGATGGTAAGCGGGCAAACCGGCAACTGCAATTCGTCGGCAAGCATGAAGGCACCTCGGCGGAACACACCCATGTGACCGGTAAAGCTACGGGCACCCTCCGGGAATACCACCAGCGACATACCCTCCTTCAATACCTCGCGCGCCCTGTCATAGGAAGCACGAATCTTGGAAGGTCCACTCTTGTCGATAAAGATATGATGTGCATACTCGCAAGCCAAACCTACCAGAGGAATCTTGCGGATGCCCTTCTTCATCATCCACTTGAAGTTACGTCCCAGGAAGCCGTAGATCAGGAAGATGTCGAAAGCACCCTGATGATTGGCTACAAACACATAACTCTGATTCTTCTTCAGATGTTCCCTACCCTCTACCTTCACCGGCAGCAGAAGGATACGGATCCAAAGGATAGACCACCACTTGCCGGGATAATATCCCCAGAAGTGACCATTGCCCAGTCTGCAGCCTATCACGGTAACAAGACTGGTCAGGATGCTCGCCAGAACAAGAATCGGCAAACATATCAAAAGCTGATATAATCGATATAAGTACTTCATAATCGCAATTTCATGAATTATTGGAAGATCGTAATTTGATCATCTTATTTTCGTTTCAATGTGATGACTACTATTTCAGGAGTTGCTCCGATGCGGATTGGAATGGTTCCTCCCAATCCGGCTGTGGTATAGAGCTGGCATCCCTCGCGCTCATAGAGTCCGTAATCGAAAGCCGAGAACATAGACGGGCGCAAGCCGAGAACAGAAACTTGTCCGCCATGGGTATGTCCGCTCAGGGTAAGCTGTGGAGCCACCAGCACGCTGTCCTTCGAACCATATTTCTCGTTGATACGTGAAGGCGTCATGTCTTTCCACATCTCCGGAATATGCTGGAGCATCAGCACAAACTGTCCTTTCTTTATACCGTAGAGTGCCTGTGCCACCTCTGCACGCGAAGGCTTCTTGAAGTTTTCGGTACCGGCTACATAGATGGAATCCTTGCTGCGATGCAGCACGAAGTGCTCGTTCATCAGCAGATGCCATCCCATCTCCCGTTCCGTCTGCTGCACCTTTTCTTCTATCCTGCGGATTTCAGCCTCGTCATCCACATTCATATAATAGGTATAATCGTGATTGCCCAATACGCTCACCACGCCATCCTTCGCCTTCAGACCACTCAATGTCTTCTTGAAAGGAACCAGTTCCTCCGGTCTCACATTCTGCAGATCACCCGTAAAGCAGATCAGGTCGGGATGCTGGGCATTGATGCTATCTACATCCCGCTGTGGCATGTGTCTGCGCCATCCATAATAGGAACCTACATGGATATCACTGAAATGCACGATGCGGTACCCCTCAAACGCCTCAGGCAGATCGGGCACATAGACCGTGAGATGCTTCACCTGAAACTGTCGTACCCCCATCGTAAAGCCATAGATGAAACTGAAGAAAGCCCATACGGCAAGGAAGATTCCTACCAGTTTTCCCCAGTTGCGTGCCCGATGCACACTGCCTCCAAACCTGCCATCCCCTTTTTTTGCCTTGAAGCAGCGGGAGAGCTTCATACATTCCCATCCCACAAAACTGGTGAAGGCAAAGACAAACTGCGGAACAGCCAGCAGTGCCATCATGCCAAACCAGATGTCTATGAACACCGGATTGGCAGGCAGGAAGTCAGGCTCCAGGGTGAGATAGGCAGTGTATCCTATCACGATGGCAGCAGGCAACCAATATAGTATCTTTCGTTTTCCCTTAGGAATATGCAGGTATTTCCGGTCTATCCAGAGATAGGGCAATACCGTGAGCACAATCACGGGAATCAATAATCTAGCTATCATTGTTAAAAACTATCTTTTTTATCTTCTCTAACTTCTGATTACTAACATCATCTTCTCACCTTCTATTTCAGCAGGCTCGACTGCAGGAACCTTTTCATCAGTTCCACGGGAACGCCCCTGCGGCGGGCATAATCCCTCAGCTGGTCATCCCCAATCTTACCCAGTTCGAAATATCTAGCCATGGGATGAGCGAACATCAGTCCCGACACACTGGCATGGGGCGTCATCATTCCGCTTTCCGTGAGTCGGATGCCCACCTGCTTCATATCGAGAAGCTGGTCGATGAGGAAATTTGCACTCGTATCCGGCAGCGAAGGATAGCCGATGGCTGGTCGGATGCCCTGATACTCCTCCCTATGCTGCTGTTCGATGGTAAGATGTTCTTCCGGTGCATAGCCCCAGTAAGTCTTTCTTACCTCTTCGTGCAGTTTCTCGGCAGTAGCCTCTGCCAGTCGGTCGCTCAGGGTCTGTGCCATCATGTTGAGATAATCATCGTGCCGGTAGGCATCCATGATTCCTCCATCTACCGTAGAACAGAACACCCCAATCTGGTCTTTCTCCCCGTGAGCCAGCGGACGGATGAAATCAGCCAGACAGAGATTCGGTGCGCCCGGTGCAGAAGGATGCTGTTGACGGAGCATTGGAAAACGGAGCTGCTGATCCAGAAACAGGATATCATCCCCTTCGCTGTTGGCATCGAAGAGCTGGAAGATGGCATGGCTATGAAACCTGTCCTCCCAGGAGGCAAGCATATCCAGCGCTTCCTGCTTCATCTTCTCCTTGTCGCAACGTGGCTTCCCGCTCAATCCCCAGGCATGATAGAAATAGAGCCAGTTGATATAAGGCACCAGTTCTGATATTCTGTATTGCCTTACGATTCTATCTTTTATCATAAGTCATCTCCTCGCCACGGTAGGCTGCATCAAAGGCACCCTTGTTGTAGATCAGGTGACCATTGCAGAAGGTCTGCTCCACCTGCCACTGATATTCATGTCCCTCCATCGGACTCCACTTGCACTTGCTCTGGATGACATCCTTTGTAACGGTCCAAGGAGAATGAGGCTTCACGATGACGATATCTGCCTGATAACCCTTGCGCAGGAAACCACGCTGGGCTACCCGGAAGAGCTGAGCCGGCTGATGTGCCATCAGCTCAACCATCCGTTCGATGGTAAGCACGCCTTCATCTACCAGTTCCAGCATGGAAACGAGCGAGAACTGCACCATCGGCATACCCGAAGCCGCCTTGGCACATCCCCCCTGCTTGTCCTTCCACTCGTGTGGAGCATGGTCAGTACCGATGGTGGCAATGGTTCCGTCGTTGAGCGCCTTGCGCAAGGCATCACGGTCTGCCAGGGTCTTGATGGCAGGATTGCACTTGATGAGTGCCTTCTTCGTAGCATAGTCGGCATCCGAGAAGACGAGATGCGCAATCACCGCCTCTCCTGTAATCTGAGGAAGAGGGATGCCATCTCCGGAATGCTCATTCGCCTTTCCGTTCTGATGGGCGAAGAGTTCCAGCTCCCGGGCTGTCGTAACATGGGCGATATGCAGACGGGTACCAAACTCGCGGGCCAATTCCACTGCGAGCTTGCTGCTCTCATAGCATGCCTCTTCGCTGCGGATTTCCGGATGATGCTCCACGGCAGGATCCTCTCCGTACTTAGCCTTGGCCTCTGCCATGTTGCGGTTGATGATTCCGGTATCCTCGCAGTGCGTCATCACCGGCAGGTTCAGGTCCTTAGCCGTCTTGAAGACACGCTTCAGCGATTCCATCTTATCCACCAGCATATTACCGGTGCTGGAACCCATGAAGAGCTTGATGCCAGGCACATGGTGCATATCCAGCTGGGCAAAGGAATCCACGTTGTCATTGGTGGCACCATAGAAGAAGCTGTAGTTTACATGACTCTTCTCTGCGCCCAGCTTTCTCTTGTCATTCCACACCTGCAGTTCGGTAGTCTGCGGCACGGTATTCGGCATTTCCATATAGGAAGTCACGCCGCCATAGGCAGCCGCGCGGCTCTCACTCTCGATATCCGCCTTGTGGGTAAGTCCCGGCTCACGGAAATGAACATGGTCATCTATTACACCCGGCAAAACGAAACACCCCGTAGCATCCACTACTTCATCGTAGATGCCACGGGGAGCCATGCCTTCAAATATATCTGAAATCACTTCACCATCGACTAGAAGATCGCCCAGGAATGAGCGACCTTCATTGACAATAGTTCCGCCTTTTATTAACACTTTAGACATAGTATTTCTTTTTTCTAAACTTTGAATTTACTCTTTTGCTTCAGGAATGCTTGGCTTCGCCAGTTCGTTAGGCGTTGGTGCAGGAGCCGCATTCGGATCGGTCTGCGGAGCCTCCATCTGTCCTGCCTGCATGCTTGGATCCATCTGTGCTTCGTGGGTACCGTTCATGATAGCCTGGTTTTCCTGTGCTTTCTGGTAGTAGTCCTTCACGTATGGATCGCTCTTGAAGTGCTCTGTAGCCTTGCTCATGATATCCTCTATCCATGGCGAAAGCATCGGATACTGGTTGCCCATGGTTACGAGGAAGAATACGCCTGGTCCCAAGACATTCTCGAAGTTGTCGGTAATGAAGGTAGTCACCAGCTTGTCCTCCTGCTCGGAGAGTTTCATCGCCTCAGCATTCAGCTGGGCAGTCACCGCCTGCATATCGCTTCCATTCATGATAGCCTGGTCGTGCTTATGCACCAGTTCCCGCTGCTGGCTCTGCAGCTGCTGGTATTTCTTGAAGAATCCGAAGAGCTTATCGTTGAGTGGCGTTCCACTTACTACCTGCTGTACATCGTCGAGTTTCACGGTAATGCTTCCCGCCTCCAGCACCAGTGGCAGAACAGGCTCATCGTCCATGAACACATTTGCCATTCTTGCAGAATCTACCGTTCCCTGGAAATGGAACTGTCCATGTACCACATCACAGGAGTCGATCTTGCTGAATTCGTTATTCTTTAAGATTTGAAGGTAGAGCATACGGCCATCCAGGGTACTCACGTTGGAAGTACCCGAAATATCGTAGCTACTGGCGCATGAGGTAAGCGCCACCAAGGTGATAAGTGCGTAAAATATCTTATTCATAAGCTTTATAATTCACATTCAGTGAACAAAAGTACAATCATTTCTTGAAGTACCGAAATAAATTGATGCAATTTAATTGAATATTACAAGTATTTATGTTTTATTTGCATTCTTCCCCCTTCATTTCGTGCGAAATGCGGAAGGTGGTGTAGAGTTCCAGGATAGATGCTACCAGCATCACCACGATCCACTTGCCGTAGAAGATGGAGTAAAAGAGCTGCGGATTACCCAGCCATTTCTCGGTAAAGGTATAGACCGTATCCACCATCGAGATGCCGGCAAAGATAAAGAGGATGTTGGCTACATTTTGGATGCGCTTCAGGCGATGGATCACAGGCGACTTGCCCTCGTAGGTCTGCATCGACTGGATCACGCTGAAGAGCACGGTGCCCAGAAGGAACACCCAGCTCGTGGTTTCCACCAGCGAAGGATAAATCTGTTTCAGCACAAAGCTGCACGCACCGACAACCATCAGCACGCCGCCCAACAAAAACAAAGCACTCTGTATTTTATTCAACTGTTTCATCTTTCTTATTTTCTTTTTCTGTTCGTTCACACCTTAATTATATATAGATAGCGCTATTATATATAGATTGCGTTACCGGATGGAATCCTTGTCCTCCTCGTCTTCATCTATTTCCACCGAACCGGGCAGGTCCGTGCTCAGCACGAAGATATCCTCATTGTCAGCCTTCATGAAGTAGCGTTCGCGTGCTATCTTGCCGAAGACTTCCGGTCCCTTGCGCATTTCCTTCAGGATGCGGAGATCCCGGTCATACTCCGTTCTGTACTTTTCTATCTCAGAACGCAGCGTGGCTATCTCAATCTGATACTTGATATGCTGGCGGATGCTGTTGTCGTCAATGACACCCACTATCAAAACACCCGCAATTATCACTATAAGATATTTATAGTGAGCGAGATAATTCCATATAATACTTAACTTTTGACTCATTAATTTCCGAATTTGTTTGCAAAGATAATATTTTTTTGTTATCTTTGCATCACAATTAAGAAAAAATAATGTAAGTGAACGTATATTCAAGCAAAAAAGAATGGAAGAATACATAGTTTCGGCTAGAAAATACCGTCCGATGACCTTTGATTCGGTGGTTGGACAGAGTGCGTTGACTACCACATTGAAGAATGCAGTGAAGAGTGGCAAGCTTGCCCACGCCTATCTTTTCTGCGGTCCGAGAGGTGTGGGAAAGACCACCTGTGCCCGCATCTTTGCCAAGGCAATCAACTGCGAGCACCCTCGCGAGGACGGCGAGGCATGCAACACCTGCGAGAGCTGCCAGGCTTTCAATGAGCAGCGCTCCTACAACATCTTCGAGCTGGATGCCGCCAGCAACAATGGTGTCGATCAGATCAAGACCCTGATGGAGCAGACCCGCATCCCGCCTCAGGTAGGCAAATACAAGGTGTTCATCATCGACGAGGTCCACATGCTCAGTGCCGCCGCCTTCAATGCCTTTCTCAAGACCCTGGAGGAGCCGCCATCGCACGTGATCTTCATCCTCGCCACCACCGAGAAGCACAAGATCCTGCCTACCATCCTGAGTAGATGCCAGATCTACGACTTCGAGCGGATGACCGTGCCCAATACCATCGCCCACCTCAAGATGGTGGCTGAGAAGGAAGGCATCCAATACGAGGAGCAGGCGCTTGCCGTCATCGCCGAGAAGGCAGACGGAGGTATGCGAGATGCCCTCTCCATCTTCGACCAGGCTGCCAGCTTCTGCCAGGGCAACATCACCTACCAGAAGGTGATAGAAGACCTGAACGTGCTCGACAGCGACAACTACTTCAAGCTCGTGGACCTCGCCCTGGAGAACAAGGTGAGCCAGATGATGCTGCTGCTCGACAATATCCTGGGCAAGGGATTCGACGGCGGAAACATGATTCAGGGACTCGCCCAGCACGTACGCAACGTGATGATGGCGAAGGATACCCAGACCCTGCCGCTGCTGGAAACCAGCGAAGAGCAGAAGGCAAAATACGTGGAACAGGCAAAGAAGGCACCTACACCTTTCTTATATAAGGCACTCCAGCTGATGAACAACTGCGATGTGCAGTACCGACAGAGTTCCAACAAGCGACTGCTCGTAGAGCTGACCCTGATACAGATTGGTCAGATTACCCAGCCGGAAGACCAGGATGTGCCTAGTGCGGGGCGTACGCCCCACAGACTAAAATCCCTGTTTCAGAAAATCGTTGCCCAGCTTAAGCCTGCCTCTCAGGGTGCAGGTGCCGGGCAAGAGAGCGGCAGCAAGGCTCCCATTACAGGAGCACAGCCTGTCGCTGCAGCTACTGCTGCGCCTATATCAACAGAGAAAAACGGCTCAGAGGAGGCTGCTTCCGCAGCATCGCCGAAGGCAAAGACCATTCTCAAGTCGCCGGCTCAGGTAAAGCTGAAAGGCATCGGCATGAGCTTCGCCAACCTGGAGAAGACGGAGCAGAACAGTCAGCGCATCTACAATCCTATCGACCAGCTCAAGGAAGAAACACCGGCATCAACCGGAGCTGCCGCCAACCACGACCAGCCTTTCACCCAGGAACAGGTAGAAGGCCAGTGGATCAGCATGTGTCTGAGAATGCAAGGCATCAAGGACTTCATCGGACTTGCCAATCGCATGAAACCGATCGTACCTACCATCACCGACTTTCCGCATATCGAGGTAGTCATCGACAACAAGCTGCTGCTCGACGACGTGGTCAAGATCAAGGGAAGAATCCTGCAGACCTTCAGAATCGGCCTGAACAACAGCCAGGTAACCCTCGACTACCGTCTGGCAGAATCGGATGAAGTAACCCGAATCCTTTCCAAGCGAGAGATACTTGAGAATATGATAAAGGAAAACCCTGCCATCGGCAAACTGACCCAGGACCTACGGTTAGTCATGGCATAAATAAATAGTAAGACAATAATGGCAAGAAGACTTAGAAAGAAGCGTATAGCCGTGATACTGCTCACGTTTACAGCCCTCATCGGATGGACCACCCACAGCTGCGTATCGCGCTGCACCTCATCCGACAAGGAGAAATCTGCAGATTCACTGCCTACGGTACATATCAACGATTCCATCACCAATGCCCTCACCGAGGGAAAGGCATACCAGGAGATGGATTCCGTCATCGAGAGATACCTCAAGAGATGGGAAATCAACGGTGCCCAGCTCGTCATCACCCGCAACGACTCCCTGCTCTATGCCCGTGGATTCGGATGGGCAGACAAGGAGAAGGGCATCCGCATGGAACCTAACATGCTGATGCGCTTTGCATCCGTATCCAAGCTCATCACCGCTGCCGGCATCATGAAGCTCGTAGAGATGAAGAAGCTGCGCATGGGCGACAAGGTGTTCGGGCAGAAGGGCATCCTCTGCGATACCACCTATAATAACAGCATCAAGGATCAGCGCTACTACAACATCACCGTAGAGCAGCTGCTGCGCCACCAGGCAGGTTTCAACAACTATGCCGGCGACCCGGTATCCTCCACCCGTTACATCATGATGCAGAACCACCTCACCACCCCTCCCGACCACCCTACCCTGCTCAGGATTCTCCTGAAGCGTCATCTGGGTTATACGCCGGGCGAGGGCAAGTGCTACAGCAATCTGGGCTATATGATTCTCTCGATGATTGTAGAGAAGAAGAGCGGAATGAAATACGAGAACTTCATCCAGAAGTATGTGCTCCAGCCAGCCGGCTGTTTCGACATGCACATAGCGGGCACCTATTACAAGGACCGCCGTCCTAACGAGACGAAGTATTACATGCATCAGGGCAGCATCCCGGTATATGAATACAACAACAGCGGCAGGATGGTAGAGAAGTGCTATGGCGATACCGATCTTCCCCGACTCTCGGGAGCAGGAGCCTGGTGCGGTTCGGCAGCCGAGTTGTCGAGATTCATTGCGAGCATAGACGGCATGCCTCATGTCAAGGATATCCTGAGCAGGAAGAGTGTGCAGTTTATGACGCAGGAACAGCCTAACCATCAGTACTCCATAGGCTGGAACTATACTCCGAAGAGCAACCGCCCTTGGATCCGCACGGGTTCCCTTGCCGGCACCTCTGCGCTGATTCTGAAATATCCCGACGGTCAGTGCTGGATTCTCATCACCAACACCTCCACCTGGAAGGGTCATGGCTTCAGCAACGACACCATGGCATTCTTCGAGAAGCTGCGCAAGAAATATATGCCGCAGATGCCAAAGCGTGATCTCTTCCTGTAAAAAGGACAGAGGGATGTAATCTTCAAAGCAAAAAAACAGCTTAAAATTTGGAGGTTACAAATATTCAGCGTATCTTTGCATAAGAATATTTAATTAATCATGGAGGATAGAATATGATGATATATGTAGCCAACCCACTTTACGATGCCGTCTTCAAGTATATGATGGAAGATGAGCGAAGGGTGAACAACAGATTGGAGAAGATACTGAGCGTATTCGACCAGTCGCAGATTTATCCTGACGACCAGCGAATGCTTGAGTTGGATGAAAATAAATATGCGGATGATGCCGAAATGGCACATATTCTCCATCGTCTCCAGTCGGCAGCCGCTAATCCTGACATCAGAAACAGGATGAATGCAGAGGATGAGTTCTTCCAGGCCCTGGAAGACAGGGATACAGTCATTATGCAAAAGGATGCTACTATTATGCAAAAGGATGCTACAATCATGACGCAGAAAAAAGAACTTGAAGAGAAGGATGCATCCTTGCGCGCTGCAGTCTTGGCATTATCGAAGTCGGGCATGACTGCAGAAATGATAGCAAAGACTTTGAATATCGGAGAGGAGGAAATACAGGAAATATTATCCTAACTGATATCTCAAGCCCATAGCATCTCTTGAAATAACAGATAAACAGAAATCCCCCATCCTACTTTTGCAAGCGTATTTACTTATTTTATAATAATGTACGGCAAAGAAAGATGTAATTTGCTGAAAGTGGATGTAAACGATTTGTTGAACAAAGAATGTATCAAAGAATGATGAACGATATATTGAAACAGATAAAGGCTGGCGAGGTGTCGGGTGTGCAGTTCAAGGAACGCATTCTCGACAAATACGATATTGCCTGTGAGTTAGTGGCGTTTAGTAATTCACATGGTGGTAAGTTGGTAGTTGGTATAAAGGATAAGACCGGAGAAACCAATGCCTTGTCATATTCTGAGGTACAAGAAACAACCAACTTGTTGAGTGACATTGCTTCAGAAAACGTAGTGCCATCCATTCTGATAAAGATAGATACTATAGAAGTTGAGGATGGAAACTTGGTTGTTGCTACTGTGAAGGAAGGACTCAACAAGCCTTATCATGACAACAAGGGAATCGTATGGGTGAAGAATGGTGCCGACAAGCGTAAAGTGTTCGATAATGCAGAACTTGCAGAAATGATGACCGACTGCGGTAGTTTTGCACCAGACGAGGCTGGTGTTAGGGATGCAACTGTCAACGACCTTGATGCAACGACCATCAAGCAGTTTTTGGGCAACCGTTTTGATAGAGTGTTGGAAAAGAAAGGCTTGACAGGTGACGCTTTTAATGAAGCGTCACTTGATATGATATGCTCTGCCATAGCTAAGGGACATGACTGTGAGAAGATACTTCGCAATCTGCGATTTATCCGTCCTGATGGTTCACTGACCGTTGCTGCCATGCTTCTGTTTGGCAAATACACCCAACGTTGGTTGCCAATGATGACAGCCAAGTGTATCTGTTTTGCTGGCAACAGTGTTGGCAGCAAGGTGTTCCGTGACAAGGTAAATGATGCTGATATGGAGGGAAATCTGCTTCACCAATATGACACGATCATGGATTTCTTCACTCGTAACCTACATAATGTGCAGGTGGGAGATGAATTCAACAGTATGGGTAAGTTGGAAATACCTTACACCAGTTTGGTTGAGTTCACTGTAAACAGCCTTGTACATCGCTCGTTGAACATGAAAGCCCCTGTTCGCATTTTCATTTTCGACAATCGTGTTGAGATTCACAGTCCGGGTGCATTGCCTAACGGACTCACTATTGATGACATCAAGGCAGGAACTTCCATGCCTCGCAATATGTTCCTTTTTAACAATGCTATATACTTGCTGCCATACACTGGTGTGGGTAGCGGCATCACTCGTGCACTGGACGAAGATATAAATGTCACGTTTATGAATAATGACAAGGCGCAGGAATTTGTCATCACGGCTTGGAGAGGAGAAGGTAACCAAGTCGAGGGGGAAAGTAACCAAGTCGGTAACCAAGTTGAGGAAAAAAGTAACCAAGTCCAAGACTCTGACACTCGACTTAGACACTCTGGCACCGACTTAGACACTTCCGAGAACGACTTAGACACTCGACTTAGACACTTTGGCACCGACTTAGACACTTCTGAGAACGACTTAGACACTCGACTTAGACACTCTGACACTCCAAAAGTGTCATTGTCTAACAAGCAAAGGGACATAGTAAATTTCTGTTCTGTTCCTCGAACCACCAAAGAGATACTTGACAGAATTGGAGTCAGCATGCATTCCAAGAACCGTGAACGTTACATCACCTCCCTTGTTGCAGCAGGATATTTGCAGATGACCAACCCTGAAAATCCTACGGCAAGCAATCAGAAATACAAGAAAATAACAATAAAATAGTAAGAATGATGGACTCTTTATATTTCCTTCAGTTCGCATGTTTCATCTTCATGCTCATCAATGCCCTTATCCTCGGCATCACCCACCTGCACATGAAGTGGACCAACCGACGCTATGAGTGGTCACGCTGGATGATACTTGCAGGCATGATGGGACTTGCCATACAATATCTCTTGCAGATGCGCTTGGGTTTTCGTGCGAAAAGCGATGACTTGGGAGCTATTTTCAACATTCTTGTCTATACCCCATGCATCACCACTATCGCCATGGGCATATACAACATTGAGGCGACCCATGCCAACCGCCGAAAGATGAACATCGTCTGCGCTTGCATTTATGCCGCCATCATAGCAGTTTTCTGCATAGGCTACAGCAATAGCGGAAGTCTTAACATTGGCAACTGGCTCTATGCGATGCTCGTATTGTTCGGCACAAACGTAGCGTATTGCATCTATATGATTATGATTGAGATGCGGAAACGCAAGAAAATGTTAGAGCTGATGACAGGTGGCGACATGCTGCCCTACGTGCGATATGCCCGAGCCAGTGTCTTCGCCCTGTTCTTCTCTACCCTTACCATGCCTTTCGTCATCCTCTCTACCACCTTATTATATATAATAGGACCGTTGGCTCTGCTCACTATCCTTTTCTTCAACTTGAGTTTCGTGGCATTGGGCTACAATTACGTTCCTACCGAGGAACTCTTGGATAAGGAGGAAGAAGAAAGCGCAACCATAGCAGATGAAGAAACTGAAAATGGGGGAGCATCTTTGGAAAGCTCCGATGGGCAGTATGCAGAACCTATAGGCGATAAAGAAAATTTACAGTCAATTTCTCAGGAGCGTCAGATGTTCATCAAGGAGAAGCTTGACAAGTGGTGCGAAGATTTGGGCTACAAAGACACCACAGTAAACATGTTCACCCTGTCACGCTCGCTGAACATTTCCAAGAACGAGTTATCACGCTACTTCACTTCATGCCTAAACTCCACCTTCCGCATCTGGCTTGCCGAGGTACGTTTCGAGGCAGCAAAGAAGATGATGCTCGACTATCCCGACTACAACAACGACATCATTTCTGCCGAATGTGGCTTCTCTTCACGCTCCTATCTCTATCGCATATTCAAAGAGAAAGAAGGTTGCTCCCCAACTGTCTGGAGAGCGAAAATACAATAAAATCACGCCTTAGGTGTCTACTTCCCCCACCAAGTAGACACCTATTTTGTAGGAAGTAGACACCTAAGTGGGGGAAGTAGACACCTTTTTCCGAAGAAAAACACTATCTTTGCACCATGGAAAATATAATTCAGACTTTCATGAAAGAGGAACAGGCTATTCTTATAGTGGCATTGTGTCTTCTGTTGTTCGCCATAGTCATGGGCTATGCCATGGTTCAAGACTACAGGATATATCTTGATGAAAACTACAAGGCTCGCTACAGCTTCTGTGATTTCATCAAGAGAGAAAGATTCTATATCTATCTGTTTCTCGGACAGACTTTCGTCGTCATCCTGGGATTTACAGTATATCTGATGGCAATGAGAGAATATATGTAAGAAAGTAGAATAATAATAATTTACAGTTATGAATAACAAAAAACAAAGAAACAGGCTATTCACGATGCTGATGCTCGTGATGGCATTGCTCATTCCGCAATGGGCATGGGCACAGACGGCAATTCCACCGTCAGAGGGTAACGGAAGTGAAGGCAATCCTTACATCATCACAAAAGCTGAGGAGTTGGCTTGGTTCCGCAATCAGGTGAATAGCGGAAACAATTTTATCTGCGCAAAGATATCAGATGATGTTGAGGTCATTGACATGAGTACAGTATGTCATGCGGAAGATAAGTCACAAAACTTAATAGAAAAGAGTTGGGAGCCTATTGGAAAGAATGATTACGAATACCAATATTGGGGTACTTTCGATGGAAATGGAAAGACCATCACCAACCTTTATATCAATGCAAGCCAGAATAATGTGGGGCTTTTCGGTTATACCAGTGAAGGTACAATCAAGAACCTAACTTTTGAGTATGCAAATGTGACGAATACTGGAGTTTTTACAGGAATTTTGGTTGGTTATCCAGATGCAAGCAACCTTCGAAATATCAAAATATCAAATACTTGCCAGATAAAAGGAGGTAAAGAAACTGGTGGTATTGCAGGTGATTTTAATGGTAACGCCTATAACTGCGTGAACTACGCCACGGTACAAGGAAATAATAGAGTCGGCGGTCTTTTTGGCTACTATTCTGTAGAAAATAGTTTCATAACCACCTGTGCCAACTATGGAAATGTAACGGCAACAAGTACGGATGCAGGTGGCTTGGTTGGCTATTTCATCAGTGGAACGATCCAAGACTGCGCCAACTATGGAGATGTAAAAGGTACAGAGCGTGTTGCTGGCATGGCAGGTTATGTAAGCAAAGGCAAGATACAGAACGTGTTCAACTATGGCAACATAAGTGCCACGAATAGTACAGATGCAGGCATGGCTTTTGGCAATTCTGACAATGGGACCACTGAAGGCATGGTGGCATACTATAGTGGCGCAAAGCTGAATGCAAACGGCCAAGAGATTACGATTAAAGCCTTCGGAAATGGCAAGCCTTCAGAAGATAACGCAACAGGATTTACAGAAGCACAGCTGAGGAGCGGCGAGGTGGCATGGCTGTTGAATGGCTCTACATCTGTTCCTACCGAAGAAAGCACCTTGGCATGGTATCAGAAGTTGGGCGAGAATGGCGATGCATATCCTGTCTTGAAATCTACTGGCGACAATACTGTCTATGGTGGTTATCAACATGGCAGCAAAGATGGCTGCTTTAGCAATACGGTTATAGCCAATCAGCATTCTGTAGCTTACAACGCTGAGGCAGTAGACGAGGCGAACGGTAACCATGACTTGAGCTATGAGGCTGGTGAATATACTTGGACGGAAGCTGAGGATAAGACACAAGTACCTTCGGTGGCTGTAACTTATACTTGCAAGGTATGTGGAAAGACCGAAACACCGCAAATGACTGTGGAGCATGATGCTGAGCATGTCAATGTTGAGGCTACTTGTACAGAAGATGGTCATAAGTACTATAAGACTTCTTATGCCTTCAATGCCAAGGCTATCTTTAGCAATGCCTATACACAGACATTGCCAGCCCTTGGACATAACATGTCTGAGGATGTTACCTTCAATGATAGCAAGAGCATCTATCAGAAAGGATGTACAAGAACAGATTGTGATTATCATGACTATTACGCTACAAGCGATGGCAGCATCGAGGCTAAGCCAAACGATGATGCAAGTGCTTTCACCGTAGAAGCATTCACATTGAATGATGCCACTGTATACAATAGCAAGGCGAAATTTACCGTAAAGCAGCTCTCCTACACCCGCTCCTTCACCCACGACAAGTGGCAGGCGCTATATGTGCCTTTCGAGACTGAGGTGACGGAGGAACTGCTCAAAGACTTTGAGTTGGCGGCGCCTAACAATCTGCATGAGTATGAGCTCGCCGACGGCAAGACCAAGATATCATTGGAGGCTAAGCTGATGAAGAGCGGATATACCATCAAGGCACAGCGACCTTACCTGATCCGCGCAAAGGAGGCGGGAGAGAAGACCATCCAGCTCACGGACTGCCCTCTGAAGGCGGCTGCGGATGATAGCTACGTAGACTGCTCCAGCGTATTGCGCCACTATAAGTTTATTGGTACCCTGCAGGGCAAGACGAGTTTTGACACCAGCGCCGACTTTGTGCTTCAGCAGGGAGTCTTCCTAGGCACCGAGACAGATACCCAGCTCAAGCCTATGCGTTGGTATCTCAATGCCACCGACCGTAATACCGACATGGGCATCCTGCCAGGTAACGGAAATAATGGCGATGGCGGCGGTGCAGATGGAGGCAATGGCAGCACGCAGACCTCTCGCAGCATCAATATCACCATCGTGGATGGTGATGCTACCACGGGCATCGATGATCTGCACGTGATTACCGAGCAGACATCGGGCTCTAAGAATGGTGCACGCCTTGGCATCTACGACCTCCAGGGTCGCAAGCTCTCCCAGGAGCCTCAGAACGGCGTATATATCAAGGATGGCAAGAAAGTAATAAAGTAATAATGAATTAAAATACAGAAAGTAATGATGAAAAAGAAAGTTTATATACAGCCCCTGATGGCTGTGATGCAGCTAGAGACGCAAGCGATATTGGCAGGCTCCTATGGCACTGATCAGAGTGGCTCCAAAGTGAACGACCCGTTTTATGAAGATCCTGGCGACAATACTGTCCAGATAGGATTCGGTAATGGCACCACCAAGAACCCAGACTAATAGAACAATAAACTAGCAAACGCCCTCCCCCTGCCATAGATGGCTGTTGGGAGGGCGTTTTTGGTATGCTCGGCATGAGTTTATTCTATACACCTCGACAAGAGGGTGTATAGCCCCTTTTTCCTATTGAGGGCACTGAAAAAGTCCCTTTTTGGGTTATGGTAGTTTAACATTCTGCTTTTT
>OGOQ01000369.1_pt1 | contig 47895 bp, 36 predicted proteins | sample 1552691 | NCBI WGS metagenome assembly OGOQ01 (sample SAMEA2580209, study PRJEB22360) | human gut metagenome | biome: human gut; feature: human-associated habitat; material: faeces | place: Denmark | collected 2008/2010
AATCCATCCATCATTGCTATTGCTCCTTGGTCCAGTGAGAGGGGTGCACTACATTACGGCTGAGCTTTTATTTTCTTTAAATATACAACTTATAATTAACTATTGAAGTTAAAGGTATTCATCACCTTGTTTCCATTAGAATCAGTGATTGATAAGAGACAAGCTGTATAATAATTTTTGTTATTCCAATTACAGACAGCAACTTCCATAGTGTAGGTCTTAGTATCATCTACATAAGGATTTATCCATTGATACTGGCTTGAAGCATTAGTGCAATAAAGACGCATTTCACTATCGCCATCCTTTAAATAGGCATTTGAATAATTTTTGGTTGAAACAAATTTCAAACCGGCAGTAATAACATATACCTCGGCAGTATGATAATTATCAGTAACACGTAAAGCTATCAAATCAGCTAAGGTCTTGCCTTTAATAAACGAGGCTGTTGAATAATCCACATTTCCAAACTCATTTTTAACTATTTGACAACCAGTCATGCAAGACTCAAAATAGGAAGGAGTACCATTACGGGCGCTAGCAAACAAATCTCTCTTTCCTTTGATATAAACTGTTTGACCTATTTGAAGTCCATTGAATTCATCCGTTGAATTCATAACTACTGCTAAGCTTCCGGTCTCATCTATCAAGTAGAATCCGTTCTTGTTTACTAAAGAAGGTCCTATGACACCTTTGACTAATAATTCAGTACCTTTACTAGCATCAATTGCAGCTTTAACATTAACTGCCAAACTCACATCAACAGGCTTAGTAATCTTTATATTCATAGTCTTAGAAAAGTCTGTTTGACCATCCAAATGACCAGTGACAGTAATGGTTGCTGTTCCTTCAGATCCACTTTTAATATGGAATATAACCTTACCATCCTTGCCGGTTTCAAAATAAGCTAAATCAGTATTGCTAGAAGAATAAGACAAAGTAGCTGTTCCAAAGTTCAATAAATCAGATGTTACTGAAGTGAGCATTTCTTTCTCAGGGTCTGCACTATAGACTGTATCAAATTGCTCTAATCCATAATATTCGACAGCAAACTTAGGAGCATCTGCTTTATCGAATTGATAATTGTTATCTTCAATCTTGATAGGAAGGAATCTAAATAAAACTCCAGTAGAAGTTGATTTTGCATTTAAGGCTGTGTAATAAACAGAACATATCTTTCCATCATATTGATCCATCCAAGCAAAATCGTTACCATCACATGCAGTATAAACATAGCTTCCTGTCTTACCATCTAAATCATCGATGTAATAATTAACAAAGTTCTGTCCTTCTTTTTGAACTCTCTTGATGAGTGCATTGCTATGATAAATCAAGGAAGTAATGTTGGCAGAAGGAGAAGTTTCAATAACTTCTTTGACTGTCTTTTCTTGAGCAAATGACAAATCCAAATCATTAGTCGCTTCATCATTGGATAATAGATGTCCATCGATCAATTGACAGGCTCCTTTATATCCAAACTTTTTGGCAGAATTAGCTTCTTTAGAAGCAATAAACATTGTCTTCTTAGCTAAAAGAGTAATCTTGTTTCCTATGGCAACTGATGTAGCAATCTGGTTATCATAGACATATATGGAGCTATTATCACCGACGATTATGAATCCATTAGGCTTCATTCCACTAGCAAATGTAATTCTAGAGACTACACCAGTAACCTTAACCAAAGAATCTACAGCAGCTTCTCTAGCTTCACCTATAGTCATTTCTGTGTAGTCATCTTCACTCCAAGAAGGAATTCCTTTTGTAAATTCAATAATCCATCCGCTCTTTATTTCAGGAGTTTTGTTTTTGTAGTTTTGAATTGTTCCATAAAGTAAGACTGTATCACCTTTTACAGGTTTCTCATCTAATTCACTGTATCTCTTTGCACCATCAGCACTATATGTACCATAAACGGACAATGTTCCTGTTGAATCTTCGATAGTCATAGAACCATAATCAGCTTCATCGATAGATTTAATTGTAGCTCTAACATAGTATCTTTCAGTTGTGACACTACCATCACTAGGCATCAGAGCTATCAATTCAGCTATTGTATAAATCTTTTTCTCATCTTCATTAGATGAATTATTTTCATCTGTGCTAGGCTTGCTGGAAGGAGCTGAGGGAGTAGAAGGTGTAGAGGGAGTAGAAGGTGTAGTAACAGTACCAGTATTAGATGGAGCACTAGTATTATTGCCTTCTCCACAAGATACTAAAGTTGCACAAGATAAAACGGATAGAAATAAACTGAGAAATTTACGATTCTTTTTCATTTTCTTTGATTTTTCCTTTAGGTAAATTAAAAGTGGTTATAGTCTCGACAAATGCATATTATCAAACGCAAAAAATTGTTCTAAAAAGAATCCTTTTTTAATATTTTAATAATAGGCATTTTTGAATTTAAGAATAGCTTCGCTAATCTCAAACTCACACAAAAAAAACACAACGCTTAAAGTATAAATAATTTCTTAAGAAAAAATAATAAAAGCACTTTCAAAAGGCGACCTGCATTTTCGTTTTTACTAGATACTCTATTAGTAAATCAAATGATTGATTTTAGATATTTTTGACTAAAGTCTTATTCTTCCACTTGCCTAACTTCCATCTAATTTCAAATATTATTCCTCTAACACATTCATCCAAACAAGCACCGATAAAAGCTCCGTATATTCCTAATTTAAAAACAATGCATAATAAAGCTGATACTCCAACAGTCAAAGCCCAACTTGTAAAGATTGAAGTCAAAACAGGAAATGATATATCACCTGCTGTTTCTAATCCTTTGACATAGACTAGGTTAGTAGCTCTTCCTTGATCCAATACTATATCTATCAACATGCAATAAACAGCGACCCATCCTATATAGTCTTGTGTAAATTTTTCTGTATTGATATTAGGATCAGCTATGGCTTCTCCCATCAAATACTTAAAGACAAAATAAGCTATAGCAGTTATTAGCAAAGACATTATGAATGACACAGTTCTAGCCATAACACCTATATCTTTAACTAGTCTCTCCGCCTCATCTTTCTTGCCTTCACCTACTAATGTTCCTTCGACAACTTGCATAGCAGTAGCAGTTCCATTAGCAAACAAATAGATGATGGAAGTGAAAGTCATGATATAGTTTCTTAGATTTTGCATCAAAACTGAGACAGACAAATTAACTATTATCATCAAGACTAATTGAGAAAAGTTATAAGATAAAGTCTCTCCTGCTGTAGGTAACCCAATAGTCAAAAGTCTATTGAACAATTGTTTTGGAAAAGGTCTTATTCCTTTGAATGACAAAGAAATAGATACATACTTGACGTAGAATACTAAAGAAAGAATAAATCCGACAACTCTAGATATCAAAGTAGATAATCCTACCCCTATCATTTTTTGAATGGGATCTAAAGTTCCATCAGGAAAAGCCCATAATGTTATTGCGACACCTATAGCATCAACAACATTTGTAATCACAGCTATCAGCATAGGTTGTGTCATTTTCTTGTTAGCTCTTAAGAAAGAAGACAGTACTTGATTCAAAGCCAAAAATATTATCGATGCACCACTCACATATTGATACATGACTGCAAAAGGTAAAACATTATCTTTCACTTGCATCATCGTAAACAAAGGATCAGCTAATCCAATCATCAATGAACTGACAACTACTCCTAAAAAAAAGTTAACCCAAAAAGACAATGGATATACTTTATTCAATAATTCATTGTTTCCACTTCCTTTCAATTGAGTTATCAATATTAAAGAAGAAGTCGAAAAGACAGAGAAAGAAACGATAAAGATATTGGATATTTGATTTGCTTGACTTACAGCATTAGAAGCTATTGGAATTCCAGCTAGCATAAATTGATTTATATAGCCCATGGCTACACTCAATATCAGTTCCAAAAATACAGGAACTGCCAATTTGACAATATCTTTATTTCTTTTAAAAACCTTAAATATGTTCATTTTTAGTAAATTACCTAAATATAAATACCTATCTAGTTTAAGACTATATTTCTAAAAAAAGAATAACTAAATTCAAAAACAATATCTATAAAGTGATGAAAATCAAATCCAATTCAAAAAAATTGATATATAGAAAATATATAAAAAAGTCACCCGCATAAAAACGGATGACTTTATAGCATAAGACTAATTATTATTTACTGTCTGATTCGGCTTTTTCTTCAGCTTTTATCTTTTTAATATCTAAGGTGATTACAATTCCACCCCAAACTAAGATAACACCTAACATTCCAAAGATATATGCATAGTTGATCCAAAACCACTTAGGAGCAGTTTGACCAATTACAGTACCTTGCATGGAGTTTGCATTGACAATGCTGTAGCAGACATCCTTCAAGACTCTTCTCAAAACCAATTGATCGCCTATGCTGGATTCATCATAATTCCAAGCTGATGAAGCCATAGTAGCCAAATTCAAATCACCACCTGCATATGCTTCTTGTCTTGCATCCATATAAGTAGGAATTGTGTTGAAGTCACAGATGACAGCTCCATTGAATCCCCACTCATCTCTAAGGATAGTAGTTAACAAACGATAATCACCACCAGTCCAACGAGTTCCGATTCTGTTGAAAGATGACATCATTCCCAATGTCTTTCCTTCCTTGACTGTGATTTCGAAAGGTCTCAAATAGATTTCTCTCAATGCTTGCTCAGTAATCCAAGAACAATCACCGGAAATAGAACGATGCGTCTCTTGTTCATTAGCAGCGAAGTGTTTGACAAATGTTACTAATCCTTTACTTCTGCAACCTCTCACTTCAGCAGCTCCAACCTTTCCAGAAAGAAGAGGATCTTCTGAGAAGTATTCGAAGTTTCTTCCTCCGAATGGAGACCTATGAATATTCATAGCAGGAGCATACCATCCAGTGTAAGGAGTAGATCCGTTTCCAATCAATCCCTCTTCACCGACAGCAGCACCAAATTCAGAAATGAGTTCATCATTCCAAGTGGATGCAACAGTTACACCACAAGAATATGATGCAGTCTTCTCAAACAAACCAGGATTGATGAAGCTAGTCCAGCCGACAGGACCATCAGCACAAGTCACAACAGGAAGACCAACACTATCAACACCTGCAATCTTATAAGCAGCTGTATTATACATGTTGGCAACTTCTGCCAAGTTCATTTGATCCAACAATCTGTCCCATCTCTCATCATCAAATGAGACTTCTCCAACCCATTCGCCACGAACTTTATTTCCTTCTTCATCGACTACATAATTACCATCGGCATCAAGATTATCCTTATACAATAAATCATAAATTGTATATAACTTGGTATCATCTACTGTAGGATAATCGAATTGAGGATCATTATCGTAATCGTTAGGATTATTAGTAGATTTATCATCCAATTTGTCTAAAAAGTCTTGACTGACAGTTCTTTCTTCTTGAGTTCTGGGAGATGGGAATGTTCCTTCCCAGTCTTTTCTAGAAAGAATAGTCTTCAATTGATAATCACTATTAAATGATGCATCTACATTATCAGTATAAAGATTCTTGACTTCAGTTCCAGTCACAGGATCTTCAGCATATTGATAATTATCAGCCAATTCCATATCGAATGATCTTATGCTTTCATGTGAATTCTTGTTGAAACTCAATGAATAAGTTCCAGCATCCAATTCATAGCCTTTAAATCCATTATTGTTGGCATCATTATAGTCATATGAAGCCATGTAGTAAGGATTGATATCGATTGATACTTTTTCACTAGCACCAGGCTCTAATAAGCCAGTCTTGGCATATCCAATCAATATCTCATAAGGCTTTTCGATTTCACCAGTTTTATAAGGAGCTTTAGCATAAACTTCTACTACGTCTTTACCTGCGACACTTCCTTCATTTTTTACCTCAACTTCAACAGTAAATTCATTAGCTGGATTAAGTATAGAAGGAACTGTTGTAGCATCGACACTCCATGAAAATGTCGTATAACTCAACCCATATCCGAAAGGATATACTACATTATCATCGTACCATTTGTTACCATCAGTAAAAGCACGTGTCTCATAATAACGATATCCTACATACTCACCTTCTTCATAATCAGCAAAATAGTAGAGCTTAGCTTGATCACCAATCATATATTGGTCACCAAGTCCACCTTCAGTATCAAAATCGTTATTTACAGAAAAGTTTTTCCAAGAAGGCATTTTCTTGAAATCAGTAGCATAAGTATCGACAGTCTTTCCACTAGGATTTACATCTCCGGCAATAATTTCACCTAAAGCTTTGCATCCAGAATTTCCTGGGTATCCAATAGAAATAGCAGCATCAATCTTAGATGGATCAATCGTATATCCTTTTTGAGTGACATATTTAGCATTTTCTTCTAAGAATCCCAATTCCATAGCAGATCCAGAGTTGATTACGACGATGACTTTTTTAAATCCGCCATTGGTTACTGCAACGATCAAATCTTCTTCGTTCTTGTCCAATTGAAGATAGTGGTCATCGCTCTTTCTAGCACCTTCCACACCATCCATGGTCATAGGAAGATCCATACCCTCTCCACCGATTCTAGTAAGAACTATAACAGCGGCATCTTGATAATTCTTGTAACTATCTTTTACTTCATTTGTATAAGAAGACTGAGGAGTTTCACCAGTTTTCAATGTGACTGGTTTTCCTGAATCCAAGTCGCCAGAAGCTGAAGAACGTCCTTCTCCTGAGAGTTTGTTATCGTGATAGAACTTCTCAAGTGTTGGGTTGACTTCAAATCCGGCATTTCTTAAAGATTCGTTAACACCGATAAAATCTCCACTAGCAGCACCTGAACCAGATCCACCGATTGCGATGTTGTCAGAATTCTTTCCAAAGACAGAAATTTTAGAGCCTTTGGCTAAAGGCAAGGCATTGTTCTTGTTTTTCAACAAGACCATTCCTTCTTCATTCAATTTAACGTTAACATCGTCAGCATTAGCTTTGCTTTCGTCTTTGCTGTTAAAAGACTTCACATAAGCTGACTGTTCACCATCTTTAAAGATAGGATCAGCTCCACCCAAAGCAAAGTCCAAAACATCGGCCAAAGCTGTATTCAATACGATAGGTACAGCTATTACAGTAGCTAACAAAACACCGGAAGTTATAGACCAAATTTTGAAGCTATTCTTTTTCCATAGTTTTTTTATCATCATAAGAATTTCTTCCGTTTTTTAGTAGTTCTTGACAGGATAACCTTTGACATTGTCCCACTCAGCAACAAAGTCATCGCCGCTCAAAGCAATATAATCGAGCAAGGGTGCATGAGCAGCCATTGTAGTACCGCTGATATCATCAGAGTTGTTAGTCATAAATGTAAATTCATTGTTTCCAACCTTAAGATCAACAGTTCCCAATGTAAATTCCTTGAAAGGTTCAGGATCAGTAGTATCACCAACTCTTGCAGGAACATTACTGAAAGTGATGGTTCCATAATCCAAAATCTTTCCGTTGGCCATGATTTGATAATTGTCTTTATTGTAAGAATAGTTTTCAATCTCTTGAGACATACTAGCCTTCAAAGTGACAGTCTTTGCAACATCGGAAATGACTTCGAACTTGAGAGTATTTCCTCTCTTATACATATAAGAGACAAACTTATCTCCGGAAGCGTTGAATCCAGGCTTGGTAACAATTGCACCAGCTTCAGTAGTAGTTCCAGAAAGTCCAGCTCCAATGATTCCAGTGAAGTCAATATCTTCAGCTTCAAACTTGTATGTTTGTGCTCCAACATATTCAGTTGTAGAACGTTTCCAATTAGCTGTCAAAGTCAAATCACCGGTAACATTAGTGGTGAAATCATAATCAGCACCGGTGGAAGTCACCCAGCCGCCGAAGTCATATTCTTTTCTAGAAGGATCCACCGATATCTTAGAAACAGGCTTTCCAGATTCAACTTTCAAAATTCTAGTCTCAGGAATTGCACCATAATGGTTGTAATTAAATGTGACATTGTAAGTAGTAGCACCTTCAGTCAACCATTTTGCATATAAAGTAATAGCAGAAGTGACTGAGCTATTCCAATCATAGGCTAAAGTCAATTGAGAATCGATGTACCATCCATCAAATGTATATCCACTCTTTGTAGGGTCAGCAGGCTTCTCGCCTTTGCTTCCATCTTCGACTATTAAATTAGAAATTTCACTTCCTTCATTAGTTTCAAATGTGATATCGAATGTTTGCTTGGTGACGACGATATTTCTCAAAGTAGCATTCTTTCCACCAAAAGTAATTTTTATAGAAGCGTTTGCGTTGGTAACAGTAGTATTCAATGTCGTATAAGTGATTCTAGAGTCAGTCATATCGAGCTCAGCAGTTGACTTGTTTTTATATGTGACAGTCAAAACACCACCTGCAGGATCGAAAGTTTCACCTATCTTATAAGACATCTTGGTAGGATTAGTCTTTACAGCTATTTTAGATACATTCTTATCACTGACTTCAGTATCAGTTTTTCCTCCTGTATCTTTACCAGAACCAGTATCAGGCTTAGGTTCTACCGAAGCAGTATTGTTAGTCTTATTAGATGGCTTAGCTGAATCACTATTTCCTCCACAGCTAGCCAATGAGAGCATACAAGCGAATAAAGCTAAAATCTTTAAACTATTTTTTTTCATTTTTTCCTCCTGGTTCATCCAATGAACCTGATTACAATCAAATTTTAAGAAAAGGCTTTCAATTAGTGACAAAAGTGCCAAAACTTGTACTCGTGAAGACAAACTTGGCAACATCCATAAATAAACAATTGACCTTGACGAAACATCCGCCAAGGTCAATTTATTATTCATAGAAAGCGGATTAGGCTACTGTGAAAGTGATAGTTCCAGTGTAATGGCACTCAGTTGGAGTTCCAGCGAAAATCCATCCGGACATATAAGCATTTGTATAGTATGTGAGATCGACATCGACAGTGTAAGTTCCACTAGCCATAGTTCCTTCCAAGGTGTAGTAATCGACTACATCATAGCTGGACTTGTTAGCCTTACCCATGACTGACTTCTCATGCTTGACAGCAGTAAGTCCTTCAGGAATGTTGGTGAACTTATAGTCGTAAATCTTACTATCTTTTGCTGTAGCAGCATCGATAGTGATGATATCTGAAGCAGTCTTATCTTCATTTCTTTGATGCCATGAATCATCGGCAGGATCTTGATATGCATTGACGATCAATCCATTCATTGCCATACCCCAGAACTTTGCACCACCAGCTACTTCTGTGAAGTAAGCCAATGCAGGTACTTGAACCTTCATAGACATAGGCTTGTTAGCTTCATAAGTTGCAGCTGACTTGCCAGTAGACATAGCATTTCCATCGACATGGATAGCACTCTTTACATTGACAGTGATGCTAGCAGTAGAAGAAATCCAGTTATCTTGGTTGACTTTAGCTGAAACAGTGACAGTTCCTTCTTTGGTGGCCTTACCACTTATGACCTTACCATTGACTAAGGAGAGACCAAACTCAGCCAATTTTGCCTTTTCAGTATCATCGATTGTGAATTGGATATCACCAGAAGCGATAGATACAGAGTTGTTGACATTATATTCGGCATCGACTGAGAATACAGCACCTGCAGAGATTCCGTTCTTTACAGTTGTCGAATTAGCTCTAGCATATAAAGCACGTTGAGCTTTTCTTCTTACAGCGAAGTAGAATGAAGGATTCTTCTTATCATCGGTTGTGGAGGCAGCTGAAGCTTTGGTATAAACCATCTTTTCAGCCTCATTCCATGTACCATGGTCCATTGCATTCTTAGAATAAGTAGAAGATTGTCCTAAAAGCTGGTCAGATCCTGCATAAGCCATAAGGTTTACAGGAACATAATCCTTAGCCCAAGCATCTGTACATACATCAGCCTTGCTATCCCATTCATCACGGAGCAAGTATTGGTGTACTGCATAAGATTCGGCAGTTACTGCAAATCCGATACGGTTGAATGAAGACATAACACCCATGGAGTTTCCATACTTCAATGCCCATTCGAATGGCTTCAAGTATTGCTCACGCATAGCTTGCTCAGTTACAAAGGTGCAGACGCCACCATAATCGGCACGATATGATTCCTGATCGTTCAAGAAGAAGTGCTTTACATAGGAAATCAATCCTTTAGAAGAAGCACCTTTGACGACAGCCGCAGCAAATCTTGCAGCGTGCCATCCATCTTGTGAATAGTATTCGAAGTTACGTCCAGAGAATGGTGAACGATGAGTATTCATAGCAGGACCAGCCCATTGAGAAAGTCCAACCCAAATTGCATCGTTTCCAACCATACGTCCCATCTTTTGACCTAATATAACATTGAATGTCGCAGCAAGAATAGGAGCTGAAGTAAACAATGTTCCACCTCTAATTTGGACAGGACCATCAGCATAGCTGTTGGCATCCATTCCTATGGCATCAATCTTGGTCATGTTAGGACCACTAGTGGCATCACCAGATACGATGTCTGACATTTCCTTCCAAGTCAATTCATTCATCAACTTAGACCACTTTTGTGAACCTTCATCAGTTCCTTCGACAACTTCTCCATTTTCATCGATCTTCAAATCTTGATAATCGACACCAGAGAGATCGGCAAGCTTGATATTATTCTTCTCGCCTTGATTCCATGAAGAGGGTACAGAATTGACATACCAAGGATCAGCTTCCGATAATTCGTAATGATTGTAGACATCCTGATCGTCGAGACGTGTAATTTGATTAGCTGTCAAAGTACGATCAGCAACTGAAGCAGGCTCAGGTTGTTTCAATCCAGTTGCTCTAGAAATCGAATGGCTGAGCAATGATTCTGATGTGGAATTGTAATCATCATCTTGAGAGAAGATAGGAGTGATTTCTTTTCCAGTCTTATAATCGGTAGAAAGCTCTAATGCAGTAGGAACTGCGGCAGTATATGAAAGAACTTGAGTGTGTGAATCTCTATTAGCTGAGATTGTGTAATTTCCAGCTTCCAATTCATATCCGACAAAACCATTACCGTTGGCATCATTCCAGTCATAAGAAGCCATATCCTGAGCAACAAAGTCGATTGTGACAATGTCAGACTCGCCAGGTTGAAGCAACTTAGTCTTTCCAAAGTTGACGAGGTTATTAGAAGCTTTCTCGATTCCACCCTTGGTGTAAGGGGCTGAATAATAAACTTGTACAACATCCTTACCAGCTACATTACCAGTATTGGTAACTTTGACTTGAACTTCAATAGTTTGATTGCCTTTGGTGATTGCAGCATCAGTTATTCCTTGCCACTCCCAATCGAAGGTGGTGTAGGAAAGTCCGTATCCAAATGGATAAAGAACTTGCTCTTGATACCATTTCTCACCAGTCTGTCCACCCATATCAGTAGCAGCTGTCTCATAGTATTTATATCCGTTATAAATACCTTCTCTGTATTCGAGATCGGCGTAGTTAGTCATCTTTCCGCTTTCATCATAGAAGAAGGCGTTCATTCTAGAGCCATCAGCATTCTTGTTTTGGGTCTGCCATCCTAAGTTTGTAAAGCTAGGATCCTTGGTGAAATCCTTAGTCCAGATATCGGATGTATGTCCAGAAGGATTGACAACACCTGTTAGAATTCTTCCGATAGCTTCAGCACCATTGTTTCCAACTCCACCGACCCAAAGAATTGCATCGACACCCAAGTTGGAATCGGTCTTCTCCTCGGCCAATTCAGGAATTTGCATAATATTAGAAGAGTTGATAACAACAATGACCTTGGAGAAGTGTTCCTTGACGTGGTGAACCAAAGCCACTTCATTGTCATCGAGTTGCAACACGTGATCATCGGGGTTTGCATGATCTTTCACTTGGTTAGTTGCTAAGTCTTTGTTCTCAGTTCCTTGTCTTGAGAAAGTGATGACTGCAGCATCGCTGTATCCATAATAAGAAGCGATAGTAGAAGGAGTGTAGTCGGATACAGGAAGCTCATTATTGATTGTTCCTAATGTGTGATAGGTGTTATAAAGATTGACAGTGACAGGGTTGACTTCAAGACCTGCATCTTCCAAAGACTCTACAAGACCCGTGTAGGCAATTCCGTTATTGCCAGTTGTTCCAGCACCAGATCCACCACCAGCAGTAACAAGGTTGACTGATGCCATTCCAAACAAAGTAACCTTCTTTTCATAAGAAGCTAAAGGTAATGCATTATCAGCATTTTTGAGCAAAGTATCACCTTCGGCAGCTATGTCGATAGCTAATTCCTTAGCAGATTTTTGCTCGTCAGCAAAACTTCCATAATCGGAATAAAACTTTCCCTTTGCATCTTTGTCACCGGTGGAAGTTCCATCGGGATTGACTGTTCCAGGCTCTAATGAGTCTACATCATGTTCAGAATCACTAGTTCCACTTGAGTCCCCACCATTTCCAGATGAGCCCTTGTTATTAGAAGGGGTACTTGGATTAGGTGAAGGATTAGTTGAAGGATTAGTGCTTGGGTTGCTGTTGCATCCAATCAACATTGTTGTTAATCCGAGCAAAGCAAGTAATTTGAAATTTGTCTTCATTTTGTTTCCAAAAAGACTATTTGTCTTTTCCTTTCCGGTTGATTATCCTCAAATCTATATGTAGGAATCTTGCAACCGTTTACATTGTATTTTTACAAAGGAAAAATAGAAACTGTCAATGTTGGTCGAAATGTTTATCATTTGAACTCTATAAGCTAATTCGTTCAAATAACATACCAATTTTAGAAAGGTGTAAGCTCTTTTATAATAATGGCAAGAGGATGGAAAAAAAGACTAAAAATATATTTGAAAAAGTCAACAATTCTAAATTATATATACATATCGTTAATGTTATACAAAGAAAAAGTTGTTTCTATGGATATTATGTAATATGTCAAAGCAAATAATTGAGCTTTCTTTAATCGAAGAAAGAAACTGTGAGTTGATCATAAAGGCCTTTTTGGATTTGACTGATAGCAAAAAAGTCGAATTTATAAAAGTCAATGATGTCATTCAAGAAATCAAGATATCCAAAGGTACTTTTTATAAATACTTTTCAGGAAAGACTGATCTCATAAATAAAAGTGTAGATTGGCTAGCCTTTGAATTGAACAAAAAGATATTAAAGCCTTTGATATCAGAAGATTTCTCTGATGAAATCATTTTGAATACCGCAACTAAAATAAACGTCAATAAAAGAATTTACAAACAAGTCACTAATTTGTTTGTAGATAAATCTTTTGTCGAATCCAAGCTGATGATGTCATCAGGATTAGATAATAAACATATCCTCACAATAAATCGAATCCTACTATTCTACTTAACAAATCTCTTCAAAGAAGAGACAGACTGTACCCCTTTAAAACTGAAAGAAACAATTAAAGTTTGTCACAAAGAACTGAGAAGAAGTCTTAAACAAATAGAAGAAGTTACAAAAAATGATTGAAATAGCATTAGTAGAAGACAATCCAAACGATAGAGATAACCTAATAAAAGCATTAGATAGATTCTCTAAGGAAGAAAATGAACCTATTCATATAACACATTTCTCTACCGGAGAAGAGTTTATAGCTAAGTTCAAAGCTATTTATAATGTTATCTTCTTGGATATAGAATTGGGTGGAATGAACGGAATGTCTATAGCTCAATCCATAAGAAAAGTAGACAATTCAGTATTCATAATATTCTGTACCAACATCGCAGCACTAGCTATAAAGGGTTATGAATACAACGCTTTGGATTACTTCATAAAGCCTGTGTCTTATGAAGACTTAGTGTTGAGAATGAAAAAAGTAGTAAGAAGTGTTAAAGATAGTCAAAGAAAAATTAGCTTTCCTATAGAAGATGGAATCCAAGTCTTATTAGTCAACGAAATCATCTATATCGAGTCTTTTGGGCATGACACAATCTATCATACAAAAGATAAAAATATAAAAGCTAAAGAGAGAAGAAGCATGAAATCCATAGAAGATGAATTAGGACCTCTTGGATTTTCTAGATGCAATGTAAGTTACCTGATAAACCTCAGATATTTAGACTCAATAAAAAAATAATGATGTGATTTTATATAATGGAGAAACATTATCAATCTCTAGAAATAGAAAGAAAGATTTCTTAAATGATTTCTTTGCTCACCTAAACAAAAACGGAGGAATATCTCAATGACGGCCGATCAAGTATATGGACTGATCGACTTTCCTTTGTTTTTAATACTAGGAGAGTCTTTAATAGCTCAGTATTTCCCTAGAAGAAACTACTTTTGGATACGAGCTGTTATTTGTTTCATCGCTGTCATCGCTTTTAATTTTCTTAGAGATTTCATTTATGTTCCTATAGGTTGGCTCAATTTAGCTATCCAAATATCTTTTCCTTTGATAACATTCTCATTGTCTTTAATAGGATTGAGCATTTGTTTTAAAGCTACTATTCCAAGTATATTGTTAGCTGGAACTGTAGGATATTGCATTCAAAACTTCTCCTATTGCTTGATGTCGATAATAAGAATTTCAATAGGATTCGATCAATCTCTTTGGTACTATGTAATTGCAATACTAGCACCCATATTCTGCTCAACTTACTTCACTACATATTTCATCTATCTCAGAAACAAGGATCTTAGAATCGGAATAGACAAGATTCAAGAAAAAAGACAAATATTGATAACTTTGATGGCCTTAGCAGGAATATCGATTCTATCTTGCTATGCTATGATGACTTCCTCCACATTTGATTCAAAAGGAATGTGGTACTGCACCTATTCCTTCGATATGATAGTCGGAATCATTATCGTAACTACTGAATTGGAGTTATTGAGATCTAGAAAAAATGCAATAGATAAGATGAAAGTACAAACACTATGGGAAATAGATAAAAGAAACTATAACAAAAATGCTGAGAACATGGATTTTATCAATGTTAAGATGCATGATTTAAAACATAGATTAGACAACTTGTCTACCAAAGTCGACAAGGAAGAACTAGATTCATTAAAATCGTCCTTAGATGTTTTTAAGTTTGTGAACAAAACAAATTGTGAAGCCTTAGATATGGTCTTGGCAGAGAAAGAAATGAAGATGGTCAAAAGCAAGATTCATTTTACTTGTTTAGTCGATGCCTCAAAAATCAACTACATTCCAAAAGAGAACTTATATTCTTTATTTGAAAATTCAATTTCGAACGCAATTGAAGCTGTGACTCAATTACCAGAGAGTAAAAGAGTAATAGCTGTAACTAGTAAAGACTATGGTGATTATATAAATATTCATATTGAGAATTACTGCGATAAAGATAAAGTAAATACAAAGATAGGAATCACCACCAAGAGCGACAAATCCATGCATGGATTTGGATTGAAATCAATAGAGATGATGATGAAAGAACATAAAGGAAAAATGTCTATAAAACTAAAGGAAGATATCTTCTCTTTAGATTTGTTGTTCCCTATTCAGTTCGAAGAGACCAATTTTGGCAATTAAAAAGCCAACTTTGACAATTCATCCCAGTTTCTTTTCCTAACAACTATTATGAAAGCACATACAAGTTAAATATAAAAAGCTTTATGGAGGGCGCTATGAGAGGAAACAAAAATTTCAAAAGCAAGAAGTTCATCGAAGAAGCTTATGTCGCTTTGCTTCTTCAAAAAGACTTCAAGAAAATAACAGTGATCGACATAATAGAGCAAGGTGAAGTCAGTAGAGCGACATTCTATAAGAATTACGAAGACAAGTATGACTTAAGCAAGGACTTCATAGAAGAAATCTTCTTAAAGTACAAAGAGGTAAGACTAGATAAGAAAACAGATGATAAAGACTATCTTATCTTCTTAAATAAGAACAGATTGAACTTCACTGCTATCTTTAAAATCAAAGATGAACTGATAGACGGAATGAATGAGTTGAAGAAACTCATTCAAGCCGAATACAAGAAGATAAACAACTCGACCGATTTAGAAGCGGATTTCTATGCTTCCCAATCAGTCTGGGCTTTGAATTATCTAGCTTCACTGAATAGATTTATCTCTGAAGCTGATTTAAATTCGATACACTTATCTTTTCAAAAGTTGAGTTCCGATGTAAAAGAAAGAAAAGAATATTGAGAACAAATCAGAAGAATAATGCAGGCTAGGGATAAAAACTGACTCATCTATGAATGGTCAGTTTTTTTATCTATCCTTTTCTATTAAACTAATAAACTGATTGCAGTTGTATTTAAAATCCATGTTCTACATCCAAAAAATAAAGCTGTAATTAAAGCCCTTTCAATTATTTATCTTATACTTCAATCGATTAAATTTATATGGAGATGAAATATGATTAAAAGAACTAAAGCTATATCTATATTGTTGATGCTAGTATCACTAGCATCATGTGAGCCTATCAGGTTCACATTTAGCAAGCCTTCAAGTAATAAAAACAATACCACCAATAGTTCTTCCTCAATCAATACTATCGATTCTATAGAAATAACAAACCCTATCGATAGATTAGTTTTAGGTCAAACATATCAATTGAACACATCTACTGATGAAGAAATTATATGGGAGAGTGGAAATACAAATATAGTTTCCATAGATAAAGAAGGTGTTCTAACTGGTAAAAAAATAGGATCTACTACTATCTATGCTTCTTTAGCCATAGATAGCTCAGTCTCTACCGAAATGAATATTACTGTAGTAAATAAAACTCCTACTCCGACATCAAGCTCGTCTTCATCCAATAATAATTCTTCTTCCTCAAGCCAAACAAATCCTATAGAAAACGAGAATCCTAATCCAAAAAAATACAAATTAAATTGGCACGATGAATTCGATGGGAATTCATTAAATATGAATTATTGGTCTTATCAAGAAGGTGATGGATCACAATATGGAATTCCAGGATGGGGTAATAGCGAGCAGCAATACTATTCTCAAGATAATGTTTCAGTAAATAATGGAGCATTAAAAATAACAGCAAGAAGAGAGAACAGAGGTGGAAAAGCCTATACTTCAGCAAGAATAAGAACTGCTAATAAAGTAGCTTTTACCTATGGGAGAATAGAAGCTAAGATCAAATTACCTCCTTATCAGGGTTTATGGCCTGCATTTTGGATGCTTCCTGACACTACTACTTATGGAAACTGGCCAAATAGTGGAGAAATAGATATCATGGAAGCTAAAGGAAGACTTCCAAATGAAACATCGGCTGCTATTCACTTCGCCGACAATAACAACCAACATAAATACAACACTGGAACTTGTGATTTGAATCAAACTTTATCAAGCAATATGAAAGACTGGCACACCTACGCCGTGGAATGGGAATCAGATTCCATATTCTTTTATGTCGATGATATTTGCTTCTTCGGTTCTAAATGCAATCAATATTCAGGTGTACAAGGAAATAGCGGACAACCATTCGATAAAAACTTCCATATTCTATTAAATTTAGCTGTGGGTGGTATGTTTGATAACTATATCAATCCAAACGATTCTGATTTACCCGCTTCTATGGAAGTCGATTATGTCAGATGGTGGGGATTGAAATAGTAAAACAAACTATTCAAGAATAAAACTACGCAAAAAAACTCAAGGCTTATTATTTTTATAAACTTATATAAAAAGAGTGTTGTAAAATTATGCCTGGAGTTTTTTTATGGATAAAAATATATTTAATAGAAAAGATAAAGATTTGCAGTTGAGAGCAAACGATGGTCGTATTCCTTTGGAAGGCGATAGACCTGTATCGAAGAAAAAGATTGTAGCTAGAGGACCTATTCCTACTCAAGACGAAATCACAGAAATCGATAGACAAGGAAGAAAAGAAAGAAATGACTATAGGAAGAAATGTAGAAAAGAAAGAAGTCTTCCCGGGTTGAGTAAAGAAGATAAACGCCATATGAGAGATATAGAAAACGCAACTCTCAACAAGATGAAATATGACAATATGAAAAAGCAAGCTGAGTGTTACGCTAAAGCTACAGGTCAGACTTTGCCTGACAATTTATCCTATAACGATTTAGAGACTATCTCCATCCGTTGCTTCTTACCTCAATATACTAGAGGTGAGGATTTATCCTCTGCCATCTCGCATATCATAGGTGGTGCTTTAGGAATAATAATGCTGATAGTTGGAATCTACTATTCAGTAGTAACGACAAAACCATACTTCGGTGTCGGCGAAATTTATGCTTTCAGCCATCCTGCCGCCATCGCAACAATGTTCATATTCGCACTAGGAGCTATCTTTTTATACGCGATATCTGCTATCTACCACTTTCTTTGGGTCAATGGAGGAAAGAAAGTATTGAGAGTCATAGACCATTGTACTATCTATTTCTTAATAGCAGCTTCTTATACTCCTATCACAGTCCTGGGACTTCCAGGTGCTTATGGAATGGGCATGACTTGGGTTTATGTCGTATTAGGAGTCGAGTGGGGATTAGGAATCTTGTTGACCGTCTTCAATTGTCTTTGGCTGAACAACAAAGTCGTAGTCGGTGTATCCATGGCAGGATACATCATCTTAGGATGGATGATCATCGCTTTTACTCCAGTCATAATAACTGAGATTGGAATGACCGGATTCCTAATCATATTATTTGGTGGAATCGCCTATACATTTGGAGCTATATTCCATGGAATGGGTCATAAAGTCAGATATATGCACACTATAGCTCATTCCTTATATGTTGTAGGAACTTTATTGCATTTCATTGGCATTCTTTTATACTTCGTCTTATAATCTTATATCGACTGAGAGATTTACTGAAATGAACGAACAAAATATTAAAAACGAAAAAAAGTCTTATTCGGGTAAAGATAGAATTAGCAAGTCTAATTTAATCTATAAGTTGGCACTAACTGCAATGCTCACTGCCTTCGCATTTGTACTAGGAGGAATAGGTTCCGCCATAGGTATATTTGATCCTTGGACAAATGGAGGATCAGTATCCTTATCCTCGCTTCCTTTAGTCTTCATAGGATTGATATGTGGTTGGCAATACGGATTGCTAGGTGGTGTCGTATATGCTGGAATAGATATGCTGATGGATAATGGATATGTCTATTCAGTAAATGCTATTTGGATTTCTATACTATTGGATTATATCTTGGGATTTGGATTTGCATTTGTCGCTGGATTCTTCAGAAAACCATTCTTAAAACATAAATGGTGGCCATTCTTCGTGGCTATGACTTTTACTATGTTGCTTCGTTTTCTCTCTTCGTTCTTCTCTGGTGTATTCGCTTTTGCTACCATAGCCAGTTGGAATAGCCCCGCTACTTGGATTTACTCTTTGACTTACAACGCCGGATATATTGGAATATCATTAGTCTTAGATTTAATAGTCGGCGGCTTGTTGATTAAACCTATATGGAACGCCATAGATAAATCTCCACTAAAACTATCATTATAAATTCAATTGAATCGACTGAAACAGGATGGGATTTCCATCCTGTTTTTGTTTTCCATTTCAAACATTTAACTTAAACCCAATTACAGCCGTGTCTATTTATTAAGATGTAATATATAATTTTATGTCTATATTTAACTAAGGAGGATTAAACATGGCCGAGCTAGACCCTGAAAAGTTAAACACAGAGAACAAAGAAGTAGAAAATAAAGAAGAAACTACTGCAGAAGAAAGCCAACCTGTCGAGGCTAAAGTCGAAGAGACTAAGAAAGATGAAAATGGAGTCGAGACTTTAGAAACTGAGGAAGGTGTCTACACAAAGAAAGAAGCTGATGTTCAAAAGAACTTCATCTACAAGAATGCTTCTGGAAAAGTTGATGGAGTCAATTTAAAGTTAGCAGACGCTATCGAAAATGCTAGAAAGAACTTCGTAAAAAACTATCGTTCCAATAGATTAGGAGCAAATATATCAGTTGGAATATTTGCCTTCTTCATCGTCGCTACAGCAGTCGTATACTTCACTTTGAGTCGAACTGAAAACAAGACTCTTTACAACTGCTTGATGTGGCCTTTCTTCGGATTGGCTATTGTCGCATTAGTTTGCTTCTTAATTCTTTCTAATGTCGGAAAGAAGAAAAGCTACAAAGAGATTGGAAACTATCTCGATATATGGACTGATTCATTTATCTCGGATGCATATGTTGGAAAACCCGGTGTGGACAATGTCACTTATTCCATCGATGGAAAAGTTGATGATTGGTCCATCATCAACACCCACTACTTTGCAACTATCGATTCGATTGAATCTCGTTCACATGTCGTAATGGATTACTACGGAAAAGCACTCTGCGATACAGAAGTTTCAATTTCAGTTCCTGTATACAATGAATTTGTAAATAGAATTGCATTAGAAAAAGTTATCGAAGATCCTAACAAAGCAGAAGAAGTTAACGAAGAACAACCGGTTGCCGAGGAAGATAAGAAAGATAAGAAAAAGAAAGCTAACAATGGTAGAAGTCCATATGTAGGTGGATATGGTAAATTCCTCAGCTATGAAGTCAATGCTAAGAATCCTAACGATTACTTAATTGTCGTAAGAAAAGTTAAAGATACTTATCTTCCTACAAATGTTCACGGATTGACTAGATTCGATAACTTAGCTGGTGAATTATTAAATAATGACTATGTAATTTGGGCTAGCGATGAGAAGTTTGTACGCGAGACATTAAAGCCTGCAATAATCGAAGCTATGCAAAAAATGACACCCAATAGTGTCTTGCAAGACTGGTTCTTCACATTCAATAAGAGCGAAGCTGCATTCATGCTCAACTATAGTTCTGCTATCATGGAGCTTCCTATGTATGATAAAGTTCAAGAGAACAATGTCGAGCAATATCCTCACGATGTAGAATTGGCTTTGACTGTATTTAAAAATTTGGCCGATGAAACAAGAGAAGAAAAGGCTGAAGAAATAGAGAAATAAAAAGAAGGTTTATTATGGCAAAAATCAAATCACCTTATGGAAAGTTTGTTTTGAAGACTGCCAATGACACAAGAAAACTTGGAGAAAGATTAGCCAAGTCTTTAGCTGGTGGAGAAGTCATCTTAGCCTATGCACCTATGGGTGTTGGTAAGACTTGCTTTGCTCAAGGATTAGCTAAAGGTCTAGGAATTGACAGGGTTGTAAACTCTCCTACATTCAACATGATAAAAGTTTATAGAGGAACATCTTTAACTTTCTACCATGTCGATGCATATAGACTTGAAAACAAAGATGAAAATCGAGATATAGGTCTTACAGAATTGTTGAACGATCCAAGTGGAGTGTGTTACATCGAATGGCCTGAGTATATAGTTGATGAATTCGAGAATGTTAAAGACTTCATCACAGTCGAATTGACCATGAATAAAGATGGTACAAGGGAGGCAGTAATTAGCCATGGAAGAACTAAATAAGAATCGTCTTTTCATAGATGCGTCTATGAAAAGCTTGACCGTAGTCATATCGAGTAGAGGTCAAACCTTTGAAGGATTTGATGACCAGCCAAAGGAAACATTGGAACAAATGTTTCCTTTGATTATGTCTTTATGTGAAAAAGCTGGAATCAAATATAAAGATTTAGATGAGATTTATGCTACTACTGGGCCTGGATCTACAACCGGAATAAGAATGGCTTTGACACAAGCTAGAGTTTTCTTTGCATTAAAACATGAAGCCGACTTATATGGTGCTCCTACATTAGAAGTCTTATTCAGAGCATCCAAATTGAAAAATGGATTAGCTATTTTATCCGATAGACATAACACTTTGTTTTATGCTCTTTATAAGGATGGTCAAAAGATCAGTGATGGTCACGCCGATAAACTAGAAGATATAAACGGATTCAGCAATGAGACAATTATCTATGCTTCAATAGATGAAGGAGCTAAAACAATTGCTCAAGGACATGAATCTATATCCTTATCTTTAGCTGAGTCTTTGCAAGTAAGAGAAGCATATAAGAAATACACACCCGATGATGTTCAAGATCTTGTTCCTCTCTACACTGAAAAGATATGATGATAGTCAGTCAACTTTCTAAAGAAACAATCGATGATGTTCTAAGAATTGCAAAAGAAAGAAATCTTAGTCATTCCTTGGATAAACAAGTCCTTATAGATGCTTTAGATGAGAAAAATCATCTAGTCTTAGTAGGATCAATCCAGGGGATAACAATAGGTTATGTCCTAGCGACATTAGAACTAGATGAGGCAGAAATAGATTCCGTTGCCGTATCAATAAAATATGAAGGAAACGGCTATGGAAGACTTTTGATGGAAGAGATGATCAAAGCATTAGAAAAGATGAATGTAAATAGAATCTTATTAGAAGTAAACGCCAAAAACGAAAGAGCTAAAAATCTATATATAAATAGAGGATTCAAAACATACAGAATTAGAAAAGGATACTACAATGGTATAGATGCCTTGTGTATGGAATGGAGGAAGCAAAAATGAGTGATGGTAAAAATAGATGTATTCTAGCTTTGGAAAGTAGCTGCGATGAAACAGCTGCTGCTGTATTAAAAGATGGAGAGATGAAATCCAATATCATCTCCACACAAATTAAAGAGCATCAAAAGTTTGGAGGTGTATATCCGGAATTAGCTAGCCGTCTTCATCTTCAAAATGTTGCGTCAGTTATCTTCATGGCTTTGGATAAAGCTGGTATTAAACCTGAAGAATTGACTCATGTGGCAGTTACAGCTGGACCTGGTCTCCCCGGTGCATTACAAGTCGGTGTGATAGCAGCTAAGACTGTCGCCGCTTATCTTGGAATTCCTTTGATAGGAGTCCATCACTTAGCCGGACATCTATATGCTAACGAATATGCTGGTGATTTTCATTTCCCTATGATTGCATGCTTAGCAAGTGGTGGAAACTCAGAGATCATCTTGATGAAAGATCATCTAGATTTTGAAATCGTCGGTCAAACTTTAGATGATGCCATCGGAGAAGCTTTCGACAAAGTAGCTCGTGAAATCGGTCTTCCCTATCCAGGTGGAGTCGCAATAGATAAGCTATGCAAAGCTCATCCTGAAGTAAAACCTTTCAAACTTCCTTTCCCACGTGTTCCTGGATATAACTTATCTTATTCTGGATTGAAGTCAGCAATCATAAGAAAAGTTGAGCAAGAGAAAGCTCAAAACGGTGGAAAATTATCCGATGAAAGAGTTATTGAATACGCTAAATCTGTAGAAGTTGCTTTCGTTAATCAATTCGTTAGGAAAGCCTTTAAAGCAGCTGAAGATTTCCACGCAAAAATGGTCATAATCGGCGGAGGTGTTTCTGCTAATTCATATCTTAGAAGTGAAGTATTGAAACACAAGGATGAATACGAAGTGTTGATTCCTCCTATGTGGTGCACTACTGATAATGCATCCATGATTGCTAAAGCAGCTGATCACATCATAGATGCCGGATACGGAAGTGACCTGTCACTTCCTACAGACCCTTGTATGAATTTGGATGGATTCCCATTCAGCGGTGAATTCAAAGGAACCTACAAGCTTAACTAATCATGGGATTGATTTATAAAGTCTTCCTTAAGATTTTCCACAAAGTATGGAAGAATGTCGAAGTGGAAGATCAGAAAAGAATGAAGGCACTAGTCTTGCCTGACGATGTTTCTTTTGAAGACTTCAAGTATGGTGAGGATGACGACCCTTACCATACTTTTTCTATTTATTGGCCAAAAGATAAAGATTTGACTAAACTACCTATACTGATTGATATTCATGGTGGAGCTTGGGCTTATGGCGATAAAGAGCTAAACAGACCTTTTTGTATGACTATGGCTCATAGGAATCTTATAGTGATGGGAATGAGTTATAGGCTTGTAGAAGGGGTTCAAGTAAATAATCAATTAGAAGATATAATAAACTCCATCAATGGATTTATAAAAGTTGCTAAAGAGAGAAAATACAATTTAAACAACGTTTTTCTTACAGGTGATTCAGCTGGCGGATACTTTGCTTTGTCACTAGCTTCTTTATTGGATAGAAAACTGATCAATCCGATTCTAGGCTTAAATCTAAACATAGATTTCAAAGGACTAATCTTAAATCATCCAGCATTTGATTTTGACATCATGGGTCAAACACATTTCTGGTATCCTTTGTTGTTCAGAGCTATGTTTGGAAAGAAATATAAGAAAAATCCAATATATGTAAACACTAAAAATACTAAAGTTTTAATAGATAATGTTTATCTTCCACCAATGCTATTCATAACTTCTACCGGTGATGATGTAATGGGTGAAATAAACATCGATGTTCTTAAAGAAGTTAAAAGATACTATCCTAATATCGAAGTCATAAACAATAACATCGACCCAAAAGGACATGTTTATAATGTCGCTTATATAAATTCCAATTCAGCAATTAAAACAAACGATAAAATATTAAATTTCATTTTATCAATTTCTGAAAAATAAACTATCGCTTTTAAAATTGAATGATCGTCACTAACATTGTTTTTTCATAACTTCTTTATTTCTTCAATTTATATTTAAATGTATAACCAAAATCATCTACAAACCCCTTCATATAGACTTTAATAAGCTGATTTACATTATTTTCAAATTCATCAAATGTTTTAGAATTGACTACTTTTTTCAAGGGCACAGTAAAGAGGCCTTGGGTGTTATAAAACTTATAACATGTATTGAAAAATTCATCCACGTACATCAAAGGCTTATCAAGTGAATTGAATTTCAAATCTTTTTCAAGATTGCGCAAGAAGTCAAGTGCCTTCACTGGATTTGTACAATTTACTTTCATCTCAACTCCAGAGCAAGCATCGAATACATCTCCAATCAATTTAGGACTTAACGTACAATCAAACATGGCTAACATTTCAACTATTTCATACTCTTGTGCTGTGAAATTACCCATAAATGGGGTCTTAAACTCTTTGTTTTTCAAGGATAATCTGCAGTCATTAGAAGGTGCTAGATCCATTCCAATTAAATTTCCTTTATGAAAAACTAGAGACATACATCCAGCGTGTACTTGAAAAGCATCACTATTTTTTAAACTGACTTTTCGATAATAAGCCATCGGCTTATGAGGAATATAAGTAGCTAAGCTATTTTTTGCATTATTTGCTTCAGCTTTCGCTTTAGCCTTTTCCATTTTGTCTTCAGTCAATGAAATATCATATCCACTACCACCGATATAGTATTGAATTCTCTTCAATACAATATAAGCTCCTTCCAAAGCCGAGCATCCATGCATATGTATTTTTGCAATGGCATAGTCATGAGGTGTAAATTCAAAAGAAAACTTAAAGAATTTAATTTTATCATCTTCATCAAAATAACAATCTTCTCCAAAAGAATTAAGAAAATCTTCTTTTTGAGAAGCATTCACATCAGGACGAAGTAAATACACATCATTCATCAACAAACAGCCTGGATTTTTAATATTACCTCTTTCATCAAATATAAATGCAAATCTAATATTTACAGGTCCAAATTGAAATCCTAAAACAATTATATCCTTTTTCACACTTGCATTTTCGTAGTACAAGTCAGCATAAGCCTTAACTATATCGTATTGAGTAGCCATAATGTCGTCCTCCTTTATATTGTGTATTTATATAAAAAAACACGTGCTAAAAAAGTGCTAAAGCAACACTCGCATAAACCACCTAACACATATGAGTATTTTTCATATATAATACTTATTTGTGAAAAGGACTTATTTTTATGGTCAAATATATTAAAGAACTTTATGATTCATTAAATGAAAAAGAGCCTTCTATAAAAGAAGGAGATACTCTTACCATTCAAGGAAGTGTTCGTTCAAATCGTGGGAATAAAGAGATTGGATTCTTAGGGGTCAATGACGGCTCTTGCTTCAATCCAATTCAAGTCGTATATAATCCTGCTACTGATTTAGAAGCCGGAAAAGCTAAGTTAGGTGAAGCTGTTATCGTTACAGGAACTTTCCATCTCACACCTGAGATGAAACAACCTTTTGAATTGCATTTGACTGAATTCAAAGTTGCAGGATTAGTCGACGATTCTTATCCTCTTCAAAAGAAGAAGACTTCTTATGAATACTTAAGAACTATGCCTCAACTCAGAATGCGTACAAACACATTCAATGCTGTATTTAGAATTAGAAGTGAGGCTTCTTACGCTATTCATGAGTATTTCCATAATCATGGATTCTATTACATCCACACTCCTATCTTCACCGGAGACGATTGTGAAGGAGCCGGTCAAACTTTTAGAGTAGTAACAAATCTAAAGGAACCTGATGATTTCTTCGGAAAGCCTGCTTCATTGACAGTGTCCGGACAATTACACGTAGAACCATTTGCTATGGCTTATGAAAAGGTCTACACCTTTGGACCTACATTCCGTGCTGAGAAATCCAATACTCAAAGACATGCAGCAGAATTCTGGATGATTGAACCTGAAATAGCATTTGCAGATATCAATGATGATATGGATTTAATGGAAGATTTCTTGAAATTTGTAGTGAAGAGAGTTATGGAGCGTTGCTCGCAAGATATCAAATTCTTTGAAACCTGGGTCGACAAGAATCTCTCCACTAGATTAAATGATTTCTTGACCAAGCCTTTCACTCGTGTCAACTACACTGAAGGAATTAAGATTCTTCAGGAAGCACAAAAGAACGGACATAAATTCCAATATCCTGATATTCACTGGGGAATTGATTTGATGAGTGAACATGAAAGATATCTCACTGAAGAGCACTTCAAAGGACCTATCTTCTTAACAGATTATCCTAAAGATATCAAGGCTTTCTACATGAAGCAAAATCCCGATGGAAAGACTGTTGCTGCTGTCGACTTATTGCTTCCTGAAGTCGGTGAACTTTGCGGTGGATCCCAACGTGAAGAAGACTATGACAAACTTCTTCAAAGAATGAAAGAGCTCAATATGAACATCGAAGGATATCAATGGTACTTGGATCTTAGAAGATATGGTGGATGCGTCCACTCCGGATTCGGTCTTGGATTCGATAGACTTTTGATGTTCCTTACCGGAATTCAAAACATTCGTGATGTCCAGCCTTATCCTCGCACTTACAAAGAAATGCAATTCTAATAATCAAAATCTATGGCAGAAGAAACTCTATCAACTTCAACAATTGATCAAGCTGAAGGAACAAAGGTTGAGAAAGAAATCAACCCTTATTTTGCCATAGAAGAAAAATACTTTGGAATAAAAGATAAAAAAGAAATTAGAAGAAAAAAGATTTATTGGATTAAATTTGGTGTTCTTCTCGCATTGATCATATCTTCATTAACAATGATTATTTATGATTCAATCATAAATATCAATAATGAATCTAATTTAATTCCTGGCACTTTAGTGGATGGAATGAATTATAAGCAACTGAGAAATTCAATAAACAAATCTAGTTTAGGCGAAGATAAAACTTGGGTAGATTTTGATGATCCATATGTGATTGGAGATTCAACAAATTTATCGATTACATTAATCGATAAAAAGTTGGTAATTTCAAATAATATTTCTTCTTATTCATTTTTATTGATTAATCCAACATCCCAGGCTATATATCAAAACGATTTGACATTCAATGATGATTCATTCGATTTTAGCACTCACCCTTCAATGAATGGAGATTATGTCCTTTGTGCTTACAAAGATCCTTATACAATTCCATACAAACCGGTAGTAGATAATTATTTCTATAGAAATTTGGGTTATAGCAAATTTAGAAGAGCTTCAACTAAAGACAATTCGATTCAAATAGATGACAATATTCAAGTTATACAAGACCCCACTCTACTTTGCTTAGTGATCATAAGAGTTTCATAAGATAAAAGATAAATGGAAACAATGGTTTAAACATCCGCCGATATTGATATCGATATCGACCTGGATAGTGACCATTGTTTTTTAGATCTTTGTATCTTTTACAACATCAATTGTCCTGATGCTTGGTGGATTTATATCTTAGATGTGCTGATATTAATCTTTAGTGTATACACTATATACATAGTAGTTTACTTAGCTAAAAATTTTAAAGAAATAGCAAACAAGCATCTAAAAAAAGAATCAATAAAATTAAAGAAATCAAAAAAACTTATAGGCGATTAAATTGTTTAGTAAAGCTCTAATAAATTAAGGTATTTAGAAAAGAAATATAAATTACACACCAATAAAATAAGAAATGATAAAAATGTATGCCCTTTATGAGCATAAAGTAATAAAATATCATTGCATAACGAGGGGGAAATCTTTAAACATGAAGAAGACTGTTTTGGTAACTGGTGGAGCCGGTTATATCGGCTCCCATGCTGTTCGTCAGCTTTTGGATCACGACTTTAACGTCATCGTAGTCGATAACTTATCGACCGGACATGTAAAGGCTGTAGATCCACGTGCAAAACTCTATTTGGGTGATGTTCGTGATTTGAACTTCTTAGCAGGAGTATTCAAAAACAACACAATAGATGGTGTAATGCACTTTGCAGGAAAAATTATCGTTCCTGAATCCGTTGGAGATCCTACTGCCTATTTTGATGATAACATTCAAGCTGTCGTTTCCGTTATTCGTTGTATGCATGCATATGGAGTTAAAAACTTCGTCTTCTCTTCAACAGCTGCTGTATACGGAACTGCTAAAACAACAGTGATAAGCGAGGATGCTCCTTTGCATCCTGAGTCTCCTTATGGATTCTCAAAGCTTGCTGCTGAACATTTGATTGCCTTTGCTGAAAGAGCATATGGCATCAAACATGTCATCTTCCGTTATTTCAACGTTGCAGGTGCATCACTCGATAGCAAAATAGGTGAAGCACATCCTGTTGAATCCCATTTAATTCCTGTCATAATCAATGCTGGATTATCTGGAAAAGAGATGCAAATTTTCGGTAATGACTATGAAACACGTGATGGTACATGCTTAAGAGACTACATCCATGTTGTCGACTTAGCTGAGGCACATGTCCTTGGAATGGAGCATTTGCTCAAAGATGGAGAATCCGCAACTATCAACTTAGGTTCTCAAAATGGATTCACCAACAAGGAAATTCTTACTACTGTCGATAAGGTCTTAAAAGAAGAGCACTTGTCTGAGGGTGTAAAGTGGAAGTTCGGTCCCAGAAGAGCCGGAGACCCTGCCGCTATTGTCGCATCTAATGAAAGAGCAAAGAAAATATTAGGTTGGACTCCTAAGTATGACTTGGAGACCATGATCAAGAGTGCAATTGCTTGGAAGAACACTCACAAGAATCTTTACAACGATAAGAACGGAACTAAAATTGCTTTCGACAAAGAAGATATGAAACATATAGCCAAAGTTAGACCTGTTTCTTACAACGAGCTTGTAAAGAAGGGTGTCTACTCTGGAATCGAGCATTATGACGATATCGTCGGTGCTAAAATCGAAAAAGCTTTGACTAAGTAATTTATATTTTCAAGCTAAAAAACTATCTGGGCAATCCAGATAGTTTTTTATATGAAAAATAACTTATATAAAAAGCGTCAACAATTATGCTTATCAAATAAACTCTATAGCAATCTTCCGTAATGCTTTTTATAGAAATACTTCACAGGTTGAGTCAATAATCCATACAGCAGCACTTGTCCAAATAGAATGACGAGGAATATTGGATTAATAGAAACCATATCAAAAGTAGCATTGACATTAGGAACATAAACTACAAAGAATCCCAATAGACATGATACGACTATTCCTAAAGACAATGTGACGTTAGGCCAAGACTGGATCAAAGGAATTCTATCAGTTCTCAAGAAAGCATAGACGACATTCTGCGTTATCAGTGATTCTAAGAAGAATCCGGTTTGGAAAGTCATCATAAAAGTTATATATTCATCGGATGTCTCAGCCCAGTTCCAGTTGAACATTCCACTTTGGAAAGCCCAGTTGATAGTGTCACCAGTTGAATTCATATTCACGACCATTAATGGAGAGATGAAGTACATCAAGAAAGCAAATGTGATCATATCGATGCAAGAAGATAACGGTCCGAATGCAAACATAAACGATCGTATTTGTTTGACTGAGAAATCCAAAGGCTGCATTATATTTCTCTCATCTACCGAATCGAAAGGAATCATAGAACAAGAAACATCAGTGATGATATCCAACAAGATGATTTGTAAAGCTTGCATCGGAATAAATGGAATCCAAATAGCTCCGATCATTTGAGAAATCATATTTCCGAAGTTTGAAGAAGTCTGGCCTTTCAAATACTTCATCATATTTACATATGATTTTCTTCCTTCGATAATTCCATCTCTCAAAACATTCAAATCATTCTCCAACATGATGATATCGGCTGATTCCTTAGCTATATCAGTTGCATCCTTGAATGAAATTCCGACATCAGCAGCATGTAAAGCAGCTGCATCATTGATTCCATCACCCATGAATCCGACGGTATGTTTATTTCTTTGAAGACTTGTAACAATTCTACTCTTGTCATCGGGTGACAACTTAACGAACAAATTACATTCCTCAACCTTTTTAGTCAATTCATCATCGTTCATCTCTCTAATCTCATCACCAGATAACACTTTAATATCATCAAACCCGGTAGCTCTACAAACAGCTCTGGCAGCCGGCTCATTATCTCCGGTTAATACTTTAACTGTAACACCAAAGTTTCTAAGGCCATCCAAAGCTTCCTTAGCCGAGGCTTTAGGCGTGTCTTCAAAACATATATATCCAGCAAAGACCAAGTCAGATTCATCCGATACTGTTATCGCATCTTTATCTGTATCCTTAGTAGCCATCAATATTGTTCTTCTACCTTTCAAAGATTCTTTATCGGCAGTGAGCTTAATCTTAGCTATATCATCATCAGTAATAGGTCTTTTTCCTTGTGTTGTTTTGATAAAGCCCAATGTCTTTATCATAGAATCAGTAGCACCTTTCACAACCATAAATTTAGCACCAGTGTGATCCTTTAATAAAACAGTTAATCTCTTTCTATCAAAGTCGAAAGGAATTTCATCAAGCTTTACTAATCCTTCAGTCAACGATTCATAAAATGATCTATCTGATTCAGCATATGCCACAATCGATTTATCTATGACAGACTTAATTCCAGTTTGGGAATACGAATTTAAGAAAGCGAGGCGAAGAACACGTGGAGATGAAACACCATCAAAGTTAAAATACTCAGCTAATGTCGAGCTATTTTCAGTAAGTGTTCCAGTTTTATCCGTACAAAGAACATCCATGGCTCCGAAGTTTTGAATAGAGTTGATATCCTTTACTATAACTTTCTTTCCAGACATCTTGACTGCACCTTTAGCTAGATTAGCTGCAACTTGCATAGGAAGAAGTGCGGGAGTGAGTCCAACAGCTACTGACATAGCAAACATCAAAGCTTGAATCCATTGCTTATAATCGTTATATCCTGAAATTACCAACCCTTCTGATGCTATATGAATACCACAGCCATCGATGATAAAGATAAGAGGAACCATAACCACCAAGAAACTCATGAGCATCTTAGCAACTGAATCAACACCTTTTTCAAAAGCAGTCTTTCCTTTTTTCTCTACTACTTTTTCTCTCAAAGCACCAAAAACTGTTTTATTTCCGACATTGACTATACAAACCTCGCCTCTTCCAGACACAACATTAGATCCTTCAAAAGCTAAAGAAGAGACATCGAAAGGATTTGCTTTTGCTAAATTTCCATTATATGAATTAGTATTCTTTTCAACAGGTTGTTGTTCACCAGTCAAAGCAGATTGTGAAACAAATAAATCTTTAGCAGCTACAACTCTAACATCTGCTGGCAGCATATCACCAGCACCGATTCTAACTATATCTCCAACAACCAATTGATCGTTAGGAAGCTCGATTACCTTTCCATTTCTGATGACTGTCGAAGTATTCTCTGTCATGGATTTCAATGAAGCAGCTGAGCGAAGAGATTTAGTCTCTTCCACAAAACTTACGGTTCCGGAGAGAAGAACCATTATGATTATTATCAAAGGAGTAACCCACCAAGTAGCTTTATCTTCAGCAGTACCTCCAGGAAGCCAAGCGACAATAGCTGATATGACAGCTACAACTAGCAAAATTAATGAAAAAGGAGAAGTAAATGCTTTGAAAAGTCTATGAAAAACACCATTACTTTTGATCTTAGTAACTGTGTTTGCTCCATATTTTTCTCTATTGGCTTCAACAGTTTCGTCACTTAAGCCCGTCTTTTCATCCACACCGATATCCTTGAAAAAATCAGCTATAGACAAACTACTAGCTCTCAAAAGTCTATCTCGATCTTCTTTACTTTGAACAACTCCAGTCTTTGCTATTTTTTGAGCATTAGCCTTGTTAATCAAATTTTCTTCCTTGACTATTTTTTTATTAGCCTTGGCTTCTTTCCAATCTTTGAGACCCATGGGTTTACCCTCCTTTCAATAAAAAACTTATGGCAAGTCAAATGCCATAAGGATAATTTACTCGTGAGTAAACCTTATGACGCTTGAGCTTATGCTCTCAGTGGTATTAGAACTTTTCTATCCCATACCTTGGCTTCGATTAAGGGATGCTGACCGTCTAAAGAAGTCTCCTTCAATAGCCGGCGAAAGTCCATGTCCGACTGAGTAACCTGGCCTTGCTTAAGGCAAAAGAACAATAGCACTCACAAAGATAAAATACAATATAAAAGAGCTTTATTTCTTATCTTTTTCATTCATTTCCTTTTTGTCCTCATCAAACTTCTTTATGAAATAAAAACTGATAAGGCATTCATATAAAAGAGCAAAGGCAAATTCAATCAAATCAAATATTTTCTCATATGGATAATAGTATTCATAAACAATCAAAAATAATTTTATGATATTTATTTTTTGTAGTTGAAGCAGATAATTTAATATGAGCATAAGATTATCTAATTTAATAGTACAAACATTTATATTTGACTCTCCACAATCAAAATCGATGAAACCTTATATTCTAAATCTAAAAACATTTTTATCATCTTTTTTATCTAAAATGAATTCATTAAGAATAACAAATATGTATTTTTATACACATTAAGCTTAATATCATTCATTTTATCCGTTAATTGAATCTAATCTATGAGAGAATGGTGAAACTTTGAAAGAGAGGAAACGGAAATGGAAAACAAAATCAAAGATTTCTTGCCTAATGTGTTCGGATACGACACTATCAAAAAACAACTAAAAGAAGTTTATGACCAGTATATGGATAGATTAAGAGATGGAAAGGATATCTCCGATCTACCCAAAGGATTTGTTTTCTATGGAGAGCCTGGAAATGGTAAAACTTTGATATGTAGAGAATTCTCAAAGATTTTTAACTGCCCAGTTATCAATCTTCAATGTGACCTAGATAATATAAACAAAGAAATAGTCGATGCATATACTAAAGCTAGAAAGAACAAATTATCAATAGTAATAGTCGATGAAATTGACAATTTGTTAGGACTAAATTGTTGGGGTGAAGTAGATCCTAAATTCCTTAGAGCTTTTCAATCTCAAATGGATGGATTTGATAAGAACACTTCTGTAATCACACTTGCAACATCAAACTCATCTCCTCAAGATTGGCCTGAGTCATTAGTTAGAGTTGGAAGATTGGAAAAGAAATATTGTATGAGCAGTTCATCTATAGTTGAAGATTTAATAGATGGATTCAGCAAGAAATACAATGTTCCTATAACTGCCGATGAAAAAGAAGAATTAAAATATGAGTTCAAGAAAATAAACATTGCTAAAATAGAATCCATATTTAGTCAAGCAAGTATAAAATATGGTGAAAAAGCAAAGCTGAATGATATTTTGAAAATATTAGATGAAATGGATTTAGTAGACCATAACCACGAAGAGCCTGACAATATCGAAAGGATGACCGCAATACACGAAGCAGGTCATGCACTTTACCTACAATCTCATTGTAAAAGGATATCTTTTTTGAGAACTAGAATAATAGATAACATCAATGCAGAAACTCTTTCTTCTGATAAATTCTCTACCGAGAGATTAGACAGAGAAACATTAGAAGAAAGTATCGACACAAGTCTAGCTGGAATTGCCAGTGAAAAATTAATCTTTGGCAAGTACGATGTAGGAGGTGGTAGCGATTTGACTAAGGCATTAAAACTAATCGACAACTTGCTATGCCGTGGATCTGTTTTGGATCCATCATGCCATTATGCCCACTCTGAAGAAATATCGTATTTGTTGAAATTTAAATACGAAAGAATTAAAAGGAAGTATTTAAAAAGCGAATTCAACAAAGTATATAAACAATTAAAGAGAGAAAAGAAACAAATAATTAAAATAGCTGATTTCATGCAGAAAAACATAGGAATCAATTCCATACAATTAAAAGAGTTGCTATCAGATTAAATATATATGTCAAAGTCTTAGCCAATCCTAAGGCTTTTTTATTTTTTATTTGGATATTGATTTCCATTTATCAAACCATTATATTAAAAGTGCTATCCCGAAAGGGTGTGTAGTGGTAAATCCACAGGTGACTTACAAGATTCCGTTAGACCTTATATAAGGTGACGACGGCAGAAAAGGAGCAATCCTTTTCAGGCGACAAACTATTTAAAGATAGAACTCTTGAAAGGACCGGTGATTTACAATGAAAAAGTTCTTATCTAATTATTACTTAATTATTTTGACGATTGTTGTTGGAATATTAGCTTTAATATTTCAATTTGGATTCCAGTTGAATCTAGTCTCTCTTATCCTCATCCATTCATGTGCTGCAATTTTTGTAGTTATTACTGTCGTAAGTATGATAAAAGATTTAATAAAAGGACATGTAGGATTAGATATTTTAGCTTTGACTTCTATTATTTCTACTCTATTTGTCAATGACACCATAAACGGAATTACTATCGAAGGTTATTGGGCTTGTCTTATGATAATGATTATGATGGCTTCTGGTCAGGCCTTAGAGTCTTTTTCTTCAAGGAAAGCAAATAAAGAATTGACTGAGCTCATAAATAAGACACCTAAAGTTGTTCATCTATTGACCGATAGCGGGTATTGTATGGATATAGACATAAAAGAAGCAAAAATAGGTGATTTGTTTTTGATAAAGCCTAATGAAACAGTTCCATTGGATTCGACGATAATCGATGGAAACTCACCATTCAACATGTCTTCTCTAACAGGAGAAAGTATTCCAGAATCAAAAAAAGTAGGAGACAAAATACTATCAGGATTTATAAATGGTGATTCTCCTATTATTGCTAGAGTCGATAAAAAAGATGCTGATTCTCAATATCAAACTATCGTTAAATTAGCTAAAGAAGTGGATAAAAAGCCATCTAAATTTGTAAAAATGACTGATAAATTAGCAATTCCATTCACTATTGTTTCTTATCTACTAGCAGGATTAGGTTGGCTTATTGCTTATATTACAAATCCATCAATCTCATTGATGGATGGCTTTACTAGATTTGTCGAAGTATTGGTAGTCGCTTCTCCTTGCCCTTTATTATTAGCAGCTCCGATTGCAATGATTTCAGGAATATCGCAAGCCTATAAAAAGAACATCTTAATAAAAGATCCTATCGCATTTGAAAAACTAGCAAATACTAAGACTTTTGCTTTTGACAAAACAGGAACTCTAACCATTGGAAAACCATCAATTTCAAAAATAGAAACTATAGATGATTATTCAAAAGATGATTTGCTCTTATATATGGCTAGTCTTGAAATTAATTCCAATCACATCTTTGCTAAATCTATAATAGAATCATCAAATCAAACAAATCTATTAAAAGCGTCTGATATCAAAGAATATCCGGGAAAAGGAGTTGAAGGGTTTATAGACGGAGTTAAATATAAAGTAGGAAACAGATCTTTTGTATCTTTAGATGATAATATAGAAAAAGGTGAAACATTAGTAGGGTTATCAGTGAATGATAATCCTGTCGGATATATCATCTTTAGAGATAAACTTAAAAAAGATACAAAAGAAGCTTTATCTTCATTAAGAAATATGAATGTCAATAAGATCATCATGCTTACCGGTGATAACGAGAAAACTGCTTCTAGAATCGCAAAAGAAGCTGGAATTGATAAATACTATTCATCTTTATCGCCTCAGGACAAATTAAATATAATAACTTCTATAAGTGATGACGATAGACCTATAGCAATGGTAGGAGATGGAATAAACGATACACCTTGCTTAGCAAATGCAGACATAGGAATAGCAATGCAAAGCGGAAATGATGGTGCTATCAGTGAGGTCAGCGATATCATCATTTTAAATGATTCGATAAATAGCATTGTATTAGCTAAGAAAATATCAATAAATACTTTAAAAATAGGAAGACAAGCTGTTTTAATAGGAATAACAACTTGCATAATATTAATGATAATTGCAGCGTTTGGAGTACTTCCCGCCATCATAGGTGCTATATGTCAGGAAGGAATAGATTTGATTTCTATTTTATGGGCCTTGAGAGCTCATAAACAAGTAAAATAAAAAGGTGGGCTCCACCTTTTTTTATAACATATAAGATAAATCTTATTCAAGATTTATAAATTCAATATAATGGCGGAGTGACATAGGTTATGTTTAAACAAAAATCTTTTTAAATAACAGCCTTTTTTTGGCTGTCTTTCTATTTCATTTATATCATCTTGTAGCTTATATGTTATAGGGTTTTGATCAGTAAAAATATATGCTATTACAACTTTATCTTCATATACAACAATCTTTCTTATAAATTGATTAACTATCTTTTTGCGTGTTCCTATGTCATCAATATCACCACATATTACACCTTTGAAATAATCTTCAATTTTTTCTTGCGTTAAGAATGAGTATGTTCTTTGTTTTTCGCACAAACCCAATTTTAGCCCCGTTTATGCTTTGATTGTCCACAAAGCCATAAAGCTTGTGCATAAGTTTTTTAGCTTTGTTTATGTTAATTGTTTAGTGGCGTGTGCTTGTCTGACGGAGCAAATCGACGCCACTTGTATCAAGACAAGCACACACCACGATCTCAAGTTTAAAATTTTAATCAGAAAATTTAAAAATTCATAGTCAATTTTCGATTGAAAGCCTTTACAGATTTGAATATTCTATGTTATAGTACCAATATAAGTTGCAAAGACCCTCGTATTTTCTACTCCACTTTTGCAGCGAAAAAACATAAAGGAGAAATTTATGGCAAAAAGAAAATCATTTATTCTAACACTCTGCATGTCACTTGTGATGTACTTGTGTCTGAGCTTTAGTGGTGGCACTATGACAGTAGATGCTGCAGGAAAAACGGAGATTGACACATTGAGCGTAGCGTTTGGAAAAGTGAATGTTGGCGATACTCTTGACACCGCTTTTAAATTTGAGAATGCTACAAACAAAACACTTAGAGTTCCTGCGGACGCAAACTATACTGTAACGCTTGCATATGTGCACAAAGTCAAAGACGGACAAAAAATAAAGTTGTGGGAAAAAGACGATGCGTCGCTCCCGTGGAGCAGAGTCGAAACTCAATTTGTCGAGAAGAACGTTGCGTATTCTATTCGCGTTCGTTTCAAAACGAATGACGGATATAAACTGATTAGGAATGCGGCTCAATTGAGAAGCAATATGCAAGTTTTGGACGCGGAGCTCGGCAAAGGCAAAGATATAGAAATTTGGGATTCCGCAGGAATGAATAGCATTGCAACGATAGTGGACATGGATTTCCTTATTACAAAGGGGTTGACCTATATTGGCAATATACAAACCATATATCCCGAAATAGGCAAATCAAAGACGGGTACTATCGGCTTTGAAAGTGTAGACACCGGTTTTTTTATAAGCGGCGCACCTGGTCCGTATACTTATGCGGCAAAAATTGCACCTATAGGAACAAAAATCCAAACGTCTAACGTTTTTGACAAATCAAACTGTTACTATCAAATAACCGCCGTCAACTCTATGGATTATGGAACGATGTATATCACCACAACGGCGGCGGACGGAAAGACTTGCGATATTCCCGTTAAAATTGCGGCAGTATCTGGAGGACACGAGCATACATGGGTTGAAACAATCGAGAAGATAGATTTCGAGCATCACGGCTATACAAAATGCACAAACCCCGCTTGCCCCGGCGTCGCCCCTGCTTTTGACAAAGACTCGCACTATGCAGTACACGAGTTTGTTGGCGGTTGCACCGAAAAATGCACAACGTGTGGCAATCTTAACAATCCCAACGCAAAACATAATCTCAAATTTGTTGCAGAAACTCCCGCAACTTGCTCGACGAATGGCATGAATGCACACTATACATGCGAAGGGTGCGGAAAATACTTTGACGAAGACAAAAACGAAACAACCGAAGCAGCGTTGAATATCCCCGCAACCGGCGATCATAACTATGGTGCGTGGGTAAGCAACGGCGACGGAACGCATACCCGCACTTGTACTACGGGCAGCCATTCAGAAACGGAAAATTGCTCGGGCGGAACGGCAACTTGCGAAGACAAAGCAGTTTGCTCGGTTTGTGGAGCGGAATATGGCGAAAAACTCGGTCACGACTGGGGCGAAGCAACATATACTTGGACGGACAACACTTGCAAAGCGGAAAGAGTTTGCAAGCACGACAGCACCCATATCGAAAGCGAAACGGTGATCGCAACAGGGACGACTATCACAGGGGCAACCTGCAAAGAAAAGGGCAAAATGAAATATACCGCTACCTTTGTAAATACTGCGTTTAATATGCAAGAAAAGGAAGTCGATATTGATTTTGCTCCACATACTTTTGGAGCGTGGCAAGACGAAATTCCTGCAACAGCGGAAGACTTTGGCACGAAAGGACATAAAGATTGCACGGTTTGCGGAAAGCACTTTGATAAAGACGGCAACGAAATCACCGAACTTAGAATTGCCAAAATCGGCACGCATAACGTAATAGTAAACGGCGAAAGCAATTTCTATGCACACGGCGAAAGCGCAACCGTAACGGCAGAAGATAAAGAAGGCAAAGTATTCAAAGGCTGGCAGGACGAAACCGGAGAAATCGTAAGCACCCAAAAGGAATATACCTTCAAGGTAGAGGGAGAGAAAAAACTTACGGCTGTATATGACGATGCTCCCGTAGCAAAGAAGGGACTTTCTGGCGGACAGATTGCAGGTATCGTAATAGGATCGTTGCTACTTGCAGGAATTGGTGGATTTGCAATCTATTGGTTTGCAATTAGCAAAAAGACATTTGCAGATCTTGGAACAGCATTTAAAAACCTATTTAAAAAGAAGAAATAAACTTCAAAAAAAAATAACGAAAAACCGATATAATTTTGTATATCGGTTTTTTTTATACTGGATTATATGGATTAACTATTCTTATTTTCTTTCCAGACAGTTTTGCCATTCGGCAGATCAAACGAAAGCAGAGTTTGTTTAATTTTGTTGTTTAGTGGCAAAGCAGATATCAATGGAAAAGAAAAAAATATTGTCTTTGAAATCTTTGCGAAAATAAGCAATAATTTTTTTCATTTACATCTGCAACCAAATTCTGCTACGATAGGGCGGACGAACGGAAAAGATAAATAGGGGTTATACAATAAAAAACACCTTGCTAGATGCAAAGTGTTTTGTTTTAGTTTATAAAAGATAACGGATAAATTACTGAAAAGAACTCTAAATGAAAAAAACGAACTCATTCAAAAAGTAATAGACAAAGGATTTAAAATATCCCCTGAGAAAGTTTTGGAGATTGGAAAAAGACCAAATAGACAAATAGTGTGGATTGAAAAGGGAACTCTATCTGGAAAACCTTCAGGTTTAGCTCATATTTTAGAGCATGAAGGAGAGTTTAAAACAATTGGTGTTTCAAAAGAAAATATTCCATCATTTATAATAGATGCAGTTACCACTGGTCAGCATGTAGGTCATCAAGGTAACGGACCATCGCCAAGAGATGTTTTCAAAACAAAAGTTGATGGTCATGATGCATACATAGCTGTTACTATTTCGAATAATGGATATATAGTAGGTGCTAACGTGACTAAGCCAGGAAAATTTAAGGAGGATTGATCATGAGAACATTAAGATTGCTTCTAGAATACGGATGCGAACCAGTATGGATTTACGGAGAAGATGGTCTTGTAGAGGAAACGGGTTTGCCCAAAGAGATCAGTAACAATAAGCAGTTGCATGACCTTATGTGGAAAATAATGACTAAGTTTGATAGCCAATATATCAACAACGAAAAAGAATTCGAAGGAGTCGGCTTCAAGAAAGAGGCTGATAAAAAAGAATTCAAGCAGGACCTCATTAAATTCTCATCGATGATTAAAGAAGCCGTTGGAGACAAGTACAAATTCGTCGATGACTTCAACTATGAAGATTACTGATTTTAAAGAACGGCAGAAATGCCGTCCTTTTTCACTAATGAAAGCAGAATTAAAAAGGAGAAATAACAAATGAAAACTGTAAGATTGATGTTAGAGTGGGGCTGCGACCCTGTTTGGATATATGAGGAAGACGGTATAACGTCTTCTCCTGGCCTACCATGTGAACTTGAAAACAATAAGGAATTGGTAGACTTAATGAATAAGATTAGCAACGAATTCGACAGCCAATATGTCAATACAGAACGTGAGTTTTCTGACGTTGGATTCAAGACTGAGGCAGAGAAAAAGGAATTCAAGCAAGACCTCATACGCTTCTCAGCTATGATTAAAAAAGCCATTGGTGACAAGTACAAATTCGTCGATGACTTCGACTACGAGGACTACTGATGTTGAAAAACGGCTAAAATGCCGTTTTTTCATATCATCATAGAATGATAGGAATGATATCTAAGAACTACCGCGTTATCCATTTATGATTTCCTCCTTCTCGAATTTCAGGCAATCGAGCGCCTCTCTAGAAAGAAATGCATATTGATCCTTAAACTTCTGAGGGAGAAGTAAAGTCTCTCTGATTTGTTTAAGTAACTTTGAATATTCCATACCACAAAATTATAACAAGATTTATTTTTGCATTCCATATTTTGTCAATGTTTGATGGTTATTGACCTAAAAAAGGACATATGAATAAATTTCTAGGATTTCTCTTGATTTTTGGTAAAGAAAAAGTCTCCCCTTAGGAGAGACTCTTCTTAGCAATCCTTTCGAATTGTAATATTACTTCAAACCCTGTTTGATATGCATACAAGGTTCGGATGGTGACCTGATGGCGGAGTGACAGAGATTTGAACTCTGGCTGGACTTTCATCCACTGCTGGTTTTCGAAACCAGTCCCTTAAACCCCTTGGGTATCACTCCACAAATAGTAATTATACAATTTTTATAAATATATTACACTCTTAGTTTTCTTTGTATTTTGTAAACTAAGTGAGTTGAAATAAGTCTTCCCAAAAATCAAAGGTTATCTTCCATACTAAAGCTTATCAGTTTGTTAGAACTTATCTCTAAATTTTAAAAGTTCTAAAAACATAGTAAAAGAAAACTAATCAACCTAATAATGTAAATATTTTATGTTAAACCTTAGATGTAAGAAATTTCATATAGCAACTATCTACTTTTTTATTTATATTATTCATTGGAAACAAATTACTCCAAGGAAATATTCATCATATGCATAAGAAACTATGGGCTTTATTGCCACTAACTTTTTTGTTGATGTCTAACGCACCTGTATTAAATGCCAAAAAGGCATTTGATGGACGTTTTTATAATTCGTCTTTGATGATGGACTTTACTGATACAAGTAAAGAAAATATAGACAAATATTATTCTGCAATAGATAACACTTCAACAGGTTCTAGTTTTATAAATGAGCTATATACTGTAATATCAACGGACAATCACTTTGTTAAATATGCTGATGTAAACAAGTGGTATCAAATAACAGATAGGAATTGGGAATTATCTCAACCTATTGATCCAGATAATTTTAAATTCTCAACAACAAATAATTACTATTTTACTTTGCTTTACTTCAAAGATAATGAAACAAAGAGCAAGCAGATAAACAATCTAGTCAACGGAAACTCCTGGACTATCGATCCTTCATTAGATCATATCGATTTTGACAATAAGAAAAAGCCAAATCAAAATATTCAAGAAGATAAAGAACATATATGGGCCAAAAGCCACGGTTTCTCACCTAGCGGAGATCCTGAGGCTGGAGCTGGAACAGACCTTCATCATTTGTTAGCAGCTGATCATCATACAAATAACATACACAATAACAACTACTACGGATACATAGACAGAACTAAACCATTTAGTGAAGTCTATTGTTATTACGCTGATGGTACTACTGATTTAAGTGGATGGTCTGGAAAAGATAAAGATGGTGATGATACATTCGAACCAACTGATCAATATAAAGGCGATATAGCTAGGGCTTTACTTTATATGAGCGTTAGATACTCTAATAAGCAAGAGACTAACACTAGAAGTGAGCCTTACCTCTTATTGACAGATGACAAAACACAAAAGGATGACAACGATCATTTCCATGGAGTTCATCAACATTTATCTGATTTCCTTAAATGGAATGAATTAGATCCTGTAAGTAATTATGAAATACATAGAAACAATCTTATCTATAACAATGTTCAAAACAACAGAAATCCATTCATAGATCATCCTGAATGGGCCAGAAGAGCATACGCACCTGATACTTATAAAACAACATCAGATTTCTCTAGCCTCAAAGATTCATATAATTTGCATACAAGTGACACTTTAAAATTACCAGTTACATATTCGCCTAAATCAACTATCAATATCAGTTTTGATTCCAATTACTTATTTATGTCTGATGACAAGAAGACATTCAAGACATTAAAAGAATGTAAAGAAGGAACTCCTATAAAAATAGATGAAACTACTGAAGACGGAATTATAAATCACATCGAAACTAAGATAATAATTTGGAATGATCCAATATTAAAAACTGATTTACCAAAAAGTATTCAATTAGCTCCAGTAATAGGAAATTCAACTTCATACAAATTAGATATTAAGGTTGACAATCTATTCCCAGAAGAAAAAATCGTACTAAAATCTAGCGATGATTCCATCGCTACAATCTCAAACGACAACACTATAGAAGCAGTAGGATTTGGAACTACAACAATCTCAGTGTTAGTAGATAAATCTAGCAAGAAATTAGGTGAATTCAAAATTGAAGTAACTCCATCAGTCTACTTTAATTCTGAAAACATAGGAATTACTATCGGAATAATAATTGCTATAGTTATCGTCTTAGTATTAATAATCGTTCTTTCTATTGTATTTGCTAAAAAAGGAAAGAAGAAATCATCCAAGAAACGATCCAGCAAAAACAATAACACTAAGAAGAAAAATAACAGCAAAAAGAAGAAATAAAACTTGCTTAATAGATAACCGCTATCAATAAATACAGTTATCTATTTTTTATTTCTAACAAACATTTTAAAATTATATATACGGGAGAAATTATCAATGCAATCAAAATTCAAATTACTAGCCTTAGTTCTATTATCTACCACTTTTTTCTTGACATCTTGTGGTGATTCTAGTTCTAATCCTACTACACCTTCAAATCAAGTCACAGACAATTCGACAAACAAACCTTCAGCCAATACTGACAAGAAAGATGATGCAAGTTCAGATTGGTACGCATCAGAAAAAGAAATAATGAAACAAGCATTCGGATTCGATTTCGCTATTCCTTTCGCTGATGGTCTAACTGACAATCGTGAATCATCACTCGAAAAAGATGACTCTGGAAATTACTTCTACACTAATGATATGGATTGTGGCGATATAACAAGTGCATATAAAAGTAAGGTGGAAGATGAAGAATATACCTATGATTCGACACAAGATGGATATGATCTCTATGCATACAGTTACGATGATACAAATCTTATAGTATTGCAAATAGGTTATTCAGCTGACTATGGCTTTGAAATATATGCTTGGGTCGAATCATCCAATACTGATAGCAACGTGACAGAATATTCTTCATTCCCTTATGCTGATATAGCAACATTCTTTAATTTGACATCAGTTACAAATAATCAAATTCCATCATTCGATATAGCGAGCAATGAATCTTATTACGGATATACTTCCGAAAGCGAATCATCAAGAGAGTTTGTCGTTTATGGAACAATAGATTCTTCTATAACTGATAATCAAATGGATACTAGTTATTCAATGCTTTGAAAGCTTTAGGATATACAGTCACAGTTGAAGATGGATATTATCCTTATGCCGAAAGTAAAGAAAAAGGATTCCTGCTCAGCTTCGGATGTGATAATTCAGTATTCTTCCTCGATATAATGAAGTATGAATCGACAACTACTGATCCCGACACTCCATCAACTCCAGACACAACAATAAAGACAATTACAATCGACGCAAATAATTTTGATGCAAAGTATCCCGGATTCGAATCGGATTTGACTATTAGCGGGTACACATTCAAATATGACTATGTAATGAATAATGATGGTAAAATTCAATTTAGGAATTTATCAAAGAGCAATTCTTACTTATTCAATTCGACTGCGATGAATTTATCTACAGTAGTATTAAATGTCGACGTAACAAAAGGTGATTTTGTAGGTTATCCTTCTTTATATGCCTCATCTTCGATTCTATCAGCCGATAGCAATGGAACTGAAATAAAACCTGTGATAACTGATAAAACAACATATACATATACAATTCCTGAAGGATTTTCATTTTTCAAAGTGACAGGTCATAGCAAATATGCTGTGATGTTATATTCTTTGACTATCAATTTGAAATAGAATACATAATAAGATAACATTATGCCAAGATTGAGCTTGGCATTTTTATTTCAATATTTTTTTCTTATAATAATAAAGAACATTATCTCTTTAAAAAATGAAATTCATATTTTTTTACAAATTAAAATTTAAATATTATTTAAAGCCATACATATGTAGTTTAAAAAAGGAATTGCAAAGAGATTCAATAATAAAAATACAATTAAGCGATAAACAAAGAGATATTTTAAACAGGTTAAAAGTATCCTGCCAAGCGAGAAAAATATTTAATGAGTGGAATTCACTATTGTCAGAAATTGAAAAACACAATAAAGATTTAAATTATTTACATTCTGAATTTGATAATTTTTCATTTGACAATATAATTAAAAATCCAGCATCTATAACAGCGGATATAATTGAAATTTATAGCAAAAACATTTCTATTCTCAATCAATATAAACATAAATCAAAAATAAATGTCGATTGGGAAAATCAATTATCGACAATTGTATCTGATTATAAAACAATTCAAGAGCAATACTTGCTTTACAACAAATCTATAGAAATTAAAAATCATATATATTCAGGATATATAAGTAAAGTCAAAGAAAAGAAATTAACAGAGGAACTAGAATCTCTATATAGCAAAATAAAAGAATTCAATCACCTTTACTATACTTTTGATCTAAATACAAGAATACAAGACATCATCGAAAAAAATAATAATGATTGGATTAAAGCCGAAATAAAAGATTCAATATTCGATAATGTAAATGGTAAATCCTTAGATAAAGAACAAAGAACAGCTATATTAAAAGATGAAAAATCTAATTTAATAATTGCAGGTGCAGGTGCAGGAAAAACATTAACTATATGTGGAAAAGTTAAATATCTATTAGAAAGAAAAAAATTATCACCAAATGACATATTACTTCTCTCATATTCGAAAAAATCAGCTGATGATCTGCAGAAAAAAATATCAAATATCAATCCAAACATAACGGTCGGAACATTTCATAAAATTGGTCTTCAAATATTAACATCAATAACAAAGAAGAATTTTATAGTGGAAGATCAGTTCAATGCAATAATCGAGTCATATTTCAGGGATGAACTACCCAAGGATTCCAAGATGCTAAAATTGGTCTTTGAATATTATGCTTTATTTTTAGTGCACGACAATCACAAAGATAAAAAATATGAAAATGATGGAGATTTGTATTCAGATTTGAAAATAGAAGATTTTACAACCTTAAAATCAGAACTTAATTTAAATGCCAAAAACAGCTATTCATATGAAACGTTAAAGAAAGAAAAAGTAAAAAGCTATGAAGAATATGTCATTGCTAATTGGTACTTCCTCAATGGTATAGATTATATTTATGAGGAACCATATGCAGTCAATTTAGCAACAAATGACCATAGACAATATAAGCCAGACTTTTTTCTAAAGAAATATAATATTTATCACGAGCATTATGGAATAAATAAAAACTTTGAAGCTACACAATATAGTAAAGAAAGAGCTAAGGAATATGTAGAAGGAATAAAATGGAAAAGAAAAGTACATTCTCTATATAAAACTAAATACTTTGAAACATATTCATATGAATTTAGTGACGGTACAATCTTTGAAAAATTAAAAGAAAACCTCAAAAAATATGGAATTCAAACACATCCCATTTCTAATATTGAAATTAAAAATGCTTTAAATTCAATTTATCACGGGAGAAAATTCGCAAGTTTTATTAGATTAATTAAATCATTTATCAATTTATATAAAGCTAGATACACCGATGAATCTCAGTTCGATAAGTTCAATTTAAGTTCAGCAAATTCCTTTAAAAAGATTAGATCTTCACTATTTTTAAAGATAGCTAAATCAGTTTATTGTTATTATATAAACTGGATCAGAAAAAATAATAAAATTGATTTTGATGATATGATTCTACAATCAACCGAATTATTAAATTCGACAACCAATTTCAAATATTCATACATAATTGTCGATGAATTCCAAGACATATCATGGAGTAGAATGCAGTTTTTGAAAAAGCTAATCGATCATGGCAATTCTCAATTGTTTGCTGCAGGGGATGACTGGCAATCTATATATAGATTCACAGGATCCGATATTAATATCTTTACTAACTTTAAATCTTATTTTGATGATAGTCAAATTTCATTTGTTACTATGACACATCGAAATTCCCAAGAACTTCAAGATATCATGCATGACTTCATATGTAAAAACCCTTCTCAAATCGATAAACATATGAAATCTAATATCCATACAAACACTCCTATAAAAGTTATGTATTATTCAACAAATAAAAGAACTGCTTTCTTAAATATAATTAAAGAAATTTCTTCAATTTCAAATAGAGCAAATATATTGGTCTTAGGTAGAAATAACAATGATATAGATACAATTAAGGAGACAAATAAAATATTGCTGAAACGAGACAAGGAAAATGATGATAGTTATAAAATCATAGTAAAAGAGTATCCATATTTAAATATAAAATATAGCACTGTACATAAATCAAAAGGTCTTGAGGAAGACTATGTTGTCCTAATAAATGCTGATGATGGACTTATAGGATTTCCAAATAGAATGGATGACGATCCTATTCTAAATTTAGTTTTAAGTTCTAAAGAAAATTATCCATTCTCGGAAGAGAGAAGACTTTGGTATGTTGCTTTAACAAGAGCAAAACTTTGTACATACATAATAGCCAATAATACACATACATCCCCTTTCTTAACTGAAATACTCCAAAAATGCTCTATTATGAATAAGAAAGAACAAATAAAAGAACAAGATATTATTTATTGTCCAAGATGTAAAACTGGGAACTTATCAGAAAAATCTTATCCGGATGGAAATAGTTGTTGGAAATGTTCCAATTACCCATATTGTGATTATACAATCCGAGATAAAGAAGCTTTAAGAAAAAAACATATATGTCCAATATGTGGTGACTATATGGTTTATCGTTACTCTTATAATTATAAATTCTATGGTTGTCATAATTATCCATACTGTAAACATACAGAGAGAATAAATCCTTCTAATAAAAATAAACAATCATAAATAAACAATTCAAAAACTATATAAAATTACATTCAACTATCGAAATTTTTCCATAAATCATACTTCTTATCCCTAAATTTATAATTTTCTTAAAAAAATAAAATAAGAATCAAAAAGACTAGTCTTTTATTTGTAGTGCACCCCTCTCACTGGACCAAGGAGCAATAGCAATGATGGATGGATTCC
>OGOQ01000377.1_pt1 | contig 47416 bp, 39 predicted proteins | sample 1552691 | NCBI WGS metagenome assembly OGOQ01 (sample SAMEA2580209, study PRJEB22360) | human gut metagenome | biome: human gut; feature: human-associated habitat; material: faeces | place: Denmark | collected 2008/2010
CCTGCTCCTGGACCTTGCTGACGGTCTCCATGGTGGAGTCCTTCATGCGCAGGACAGCAGCGGTAGTCTGGGTGTAGACCTTCTTGGCATCGCTGCTGGACAGCAGCTTGAAACCAGCGGAACCGAACAGGGTGCCGGCAGCAAACAGAGCAATCTTCTTCATATCGACCATAGTAGTATACCTTCCTTTTTATCGTATTCCCTCATGTACCCCAAAGGGCATGGAATAAGTGTTTCTGCGGATATTATAGCGCAGATTTCGGAATTTGCAAGGTTTTTTGACGATGTTAAGACGTATTAACTTTTTACGAGAAGTAGTTTGAAATGTCTATCTTTACGTGTCTTTTGCCGCAAACTACAGTTTGTATTTTCAAACAAACTCCGAGGTGCCGAAGAAATATAACAAAGAGTCTTGCGCTGAGAGGTGCATTCATTGTACAATAAAAAAGTATGCGATAAAATCGACAGGGCCGGGACGTTCCGGCCTGTAAAAATAAGTGAGGCTGGATATGGAAAAGAAAGATATTCGTGTGCTGGCGCTCGACCTCGACGGCACCCTGACCAATGACCAGAAGGTCGTCACCCCCGCCACCCGCGCAGCGCTGGATGCAGCTGCAGCCAAAGGCGTGACCATCGTGCTGGCCTCGGGCCGTCCCACGGCAGGCATCATGCCGCTGGCAAAGGAGCTGGGACTGGATAAAAAGGGCGGCTGCATCCTCTCGTATAACGGCGGTGCCATCATCGACTGTGCCACCGGCGAGACGCTCTACCGCAAGCAGCTGGATGCAAAGTATGTGCCTCAGCTCTGTGCCTTCGCCAGGGAGCAGGGCGTGGCCATCGTTACCTATAATAAACAGGGTGTCGTTTCGGAGAACCCCGAGGACGAGTGGGCGCTGAAGGAGTGCTTTACCTGCAAGCTGCCCATGCAGAAGGTGGAGGACCTCGCCGCCTATGTGGATTATCCCATCTGCAAGATGCTCATTACCCTCGACCCCGCCCGCCGCGACGAGGTGTTGGAGGCAGGCCGGAAACAGTTTGCGGGCGAGATCGACCTCTACCCGTCCAGCCCCTTCTTCATCGAGGCTGTGCCGCTGGGGGTCGCCAAGGACGTGAGCCTCGGCAGTCTGCTGGAAAGCAGGGGGCTGACCCGCGACAACCTCATGGCCTGCGGCGACGGCCTCAATGACCGCTCTATGATACGCTTTGCCGGCGTGGGTGTGGCCATGCAGAATGCAGAGCCCCCCGTCAAGGAGGCAGCGGACTATGTGACCGTCGCCGACAACAACCATGACGGCGTGGCTGAGGCCATTGAGAAGTTTATTTTTTGAAAGGATACCAGACACAAATGCCGCGCAACTTAGTTTTATTCGATTTGGAGTGGAACATCGGCTATCAGCCGTTTATCTTTAATTATCACGGCGTCCAGCAGACGTTCCGGGGGGAGATCATTGAGATCGGTGCTGTCAAGATCGACGAGGACGCCAACGTGCTGGATACCTTCTCCATCCACCTGCGTCCCCGCATCTTCCGCTGCCTGCAGCACCACATTGCCAAAGTCACCGGTCTGACGCAGGAGGACCTCGACAAGGGCGAACCCATCATCCAGGGCCTCCGCCGCTTTATGAAGTGGTGCGGCCCAGACGCCGAGTTCGCCGAGTGGGGCATGGATGACGTGCCGGTGCTCAAGCAGAACCTTTTCCTCTGCAATCTCGACGAGAGCCGCCCGACGGTCTGGTACGACCTGCAGCAGCTCTTTCTGCGGGAGTACCCCCGCAAGGAAGGCGAGGGGATGAAGCTGGAAAATGTCGTCACCCGGATGGGCATCCCGCTGGAACGCCCCTTCCACGACGCTTTGTCCGACACCCTCTATACCGCCGACCTCTGCCGTATGCTCGACCTGCGGGCCGGACTGGCCGCTTACCCCAGCGAGGAGGACACCCTGCGCCAGAGCCTTTGCCCCACGCCGGGCGACTACCGGGATTTCAGGGTCTTCCGGGGCTATCTGGAACAGTCTATGTGGAAGCTGGACCCCGTCATCGGCACGATGGCCTGCCCGGTCTGTGGCACGGCCCTGCAGCCGGATGACGTCTGGCTGAAAAAAGGGAGCAGCGGCTGGTACACGCTGTCCCAGTGTCCCGTCTGTAAGGGCCGGGGCGGTGAGGCCGGCCGGGGCGTGTTCCAGAAATACCGGATGTCGCGCCGGGACGGCCTGCACTGGGCCTTCGCCCGCTGCGTCCAGATGCCGGACGATGCAAGCCTGGTCCGCTGGAAAAAGCAGAAGGCCCAGTATCTGGAGCGTCAGCGCCTCAAGGCCGAACGGCAGGCCGCCGAAGCAGAGGCCGCCCGGCACATCTTCTGAGGCAGAAGAATAAAATATCGTGCAGGAAAGAACAACGCTGTTTCATATTGTAAGGAGAGACAGGAAGAAAAAGGCAAAAATGCTCAGATTTTGTTCATATCCCGGTCATAGATGCTGGATATACTAAGAAGAAACATCAGGCAGAAACGAAAGGGATGGTACGAGCACGATGGAAACGACGCTCATCGACTGGCTCCACCAGCTGGGTACGCTGGAATTCTGGGAGGCATTGTTAGAGGGCTTTGAAGGGCTGGGGCCGTTGGTCCCTATCCTGCTGGCGATGCTGGAATCCATTTTTCCGCCGCTGCCCCTCATCGCCATCGTGGCCCTCAATATCGCGGCCCACGGCGGATTTCTTGGCTTCGTCTACAGCTGGCTCGGTGTGGCCGCAGGCGGCACGGTGGTGTTTTTATTCTGGCGGCGGGTGGTCAAGCGCTTTTTCTGGAAGCTGGCCTCTCGCTCCGAACAGCTGAAAAAGGCCCAGCAGTGGGTCAGCCATGTGGACACGGCCAGCCTCTTCATGCTGGCCGTCCTGCCCTTCACGCCCACGTCGTTCCTGCATCTGGCTTTTGGCATCTCGGATTTTGACGAGAAGCGCTATCTGCTCACCCTTCTGGCGGGCAAGGCCGTTATGGTGGCCATGATGGCGCTCTTCGGCCAGTCGCTGGTCAGCTCGCTGAAAAATCCGGTGTATCTCATCCTCGCCCTCGCCATCTGGGCCGGGATGTACTGGGTGAGCAGGAAGTTCTGTAAGAAGCACGATTTGGATCGATAAAATTGCGAAGCGCTTGACTTTTTTGCTGAGAGTGCATATAATAAAAGCAATGAAAGAAGATATTGCTTCATAGGTTTTCACCAATGAGCAGCAAAACGCCCCACGGTACTGCGAATACCGCGGGGCGTTTTGCTTACTAGGGGTTAGTGCTTACCGGCCTTGCAACAGCGACGACCGCCGCCAGTGGCGGAAACAGGGAGGAGCTATTGGGGCCGCGGCCAGCAGACGCTGGGAGCCGCAACCCGGGTTCCTTAAATAAAATAAGCACAAGAAAAAGCCGCTGTACAGCTACAAAACTGCACAGTGGCTTTCTGTATATAAAGTTTAGTTCTCGGCCAGATTGCCGGTATAGAGCTGGTAATACTTGCCCTTCTTGGCGATGAGCTCGTCATGGCTGCCGCGCTCGATGATGCGGCCCTGCTCCAGGACCACGATGCAGTCTGCGTTGCGGACAGTGGAGAGGCGGTGGGCAATGACGAAGCTGGTGCGGCCATACATCAGGCCGTCCATGCCGCGCTGCACCAGAGCCTCGGTGCGGGTGTCGATGGAGGAAGTAGCCTCATCGAGGATGAGCACCGGCGGGTCAGCAACGGCTGCGCGGGCGATGGCCAGCAGCTGACGCTGGCCCTGCGACAGGTTCGCACCGTCGCCGGTCAGCATGGTGTTGTAGCCCTCGGGCAGGCGCTTGATGAAGCCGTCGGCGTTGGCCAGACGGGCTGCGGCGATGCACTCCTCGTCGGTGGCCTCCAGACGGCCATAGCGGATGTTCTCCATGACCGTGCCGGTGAACAGGTGGGTATCCTGCAGCACGATGCCCAGAGAGCGGCGGAGGTCGGCTTTCTTGATTTTATGGATGTTGATGCCGTCGTACCGGATCTTGCCGTCCTGGATGTCGTAGAAGCGGTTGATAAGGTTGGTGATGGTGGTCTTGCCGGCGCCGGTGGAGCCGACGAAGGCGATCTTCTGGCCCGGACGGCCATAGAGGTTGATGTCGTGCAGGACGGTCTTGCCCGGCACATAGCCGAAATCGACGTCCGTAAAGGTGATGTCGCCTTCCAGCTTGTGGTAGGTAGTGGTGCCGTCGTGGTGGGGGTGCTTCCAGGCCCAGATGCCGGTGCGCTCGTTGGCCTCCACGAGGTTGTCGTCCTTGTCGTACTTGGCGTTGATGAGGGTGACATAGCCCTCATCGGTCTCGCTGGGCTCATCCATCATCTTGAAGATGCGCTCTGCACCGGCCAGTGCCATGATGATGCTGTTGGCCTGCATGGACACCTGGCTGATGGGCATATTGAAGCTCTTGTTCAGGGACAGGAACGCCATGACAGTACCCAGCGTGACGCCGCCCATGCCGGTGACGGCCATGGCTGCACCCACCAGAGCGCAGATGGCGTAGCTGATATTGCCCAGCTGAGCGTTGACGGGCATCATGATGTTGGCGAAGCTGTTGGCCTGCTTGGCGCTGTCCTTGAGCTTGTCGTTCAGCTCGCGGAAGCCCTCGAGGGCCTTCTGCTCGTGGGTGAAGACTTTAACGACCTTCTGGCCTTCCATCATCTCTTCGATGTAGCCGTTCACTTTGCCGAGGTCGCGCTGCTGTGCGATGAAGTACTTGCCGCTCTGCTGGGTGATCTTCTTGGAGCAGAAGAGCATCAGGGCCACCATCAGCATGGTGACGATGGTGAGCTGCCAGCTCAGCATGCACATGCTGGCAAAGACGGAAACGATGGTGATGGCGCTGGACACCAGCTGCGGGATGCTCTGGCTGAGCATCTGGCGGAGGGTATCCACGTCGTTGGTGTAGACGGACATGATGTCGCCGTGCGGATGGGTGTCAAAGTAGCTGATGGGCAGGCTCTCCATGTGGGTAAAGAGCTGGGTGCGCAGGTTGCGCAGGGTACCCTGGGTGACGTTGACCATGATGCGGGCGTTGAGCCATGCAGCGAGGATGCCCACCACATAGATGCAGCCGACGCGCACCAGCGCACCGGCCAGCGGTGCAAAGCTGGGGTCCTGCTGCTGGGTCATGGGGATGATATAGTCGTCGATAAGGGTCTGCAGGAACAGGCTTGCCTGCACATTGGCCAGCGCGCTGACCACGATGCAGATGAGCACGAGGATGCAGTGAGGCAGATAGTGCTGGAACACCTCTGCCATGATGCGCTTGAGCAGCTTGCCCGGGTTCTCGACCTTCGGACGCGGGCCTCCCATGCCGCGGGGGCCGGGGCCATGGACGACTTTTGCTTTCTGTTCTGCCATTACTGCTCACCTCCCTGCTTGTCGAAGTCGCCGCCGCCCTGAGTCTGGCTGTTGTAGACTTCCTGATAGATCGCGTTGTTCTTCAGCAGTTCCTCGTGGGTGCCGAGGCCGTTGATCTGGCCGTTGTCCAGCACGAGGATGCGGTCGGCATCCTGCACCGAGGAAATGCGCTGTGCAATGATGATCTTGGTGGTGCCGGGGATCTCCTCACGGAACGCCTTCCGGATCTTTGCGTCGGTGGCGGTATCCACGGCACTGGTGGAGTCGTCGAGGATGAGGACCTTCGGCTTGCGCAGCAGGGCGCGGGCGATGGTCAGACGCTGTTTCTGGCCGCCGGACACGTTGGAGCCGCCCTGCTCGATCCAGGTGTTGTACTTGTCCGGGAAGCGCTCGATGAACTCATCGGCGCAGGCCAGCTTCGCCACACGGATGCACTCTTCCTCGCTGGCGTTCTCGCTGCCCCAGCGGAGGTTGTCGAGGATGGTGCCGGAGAACAGGACGTTCTTCTGGAGCACCATGGAGACCTCGTGGCGGAGGACGTCGAGATTGTAATCCCGGACATCCACGCCGCCCACGCTGACAGTGCCGGTCTCGGCGTCGTACAGGCGGGGGATGAGCTGCACCAGACTGGACTTTGCGCTGCCGGTGCCGCCGATGATGCCCAGTGTCTCGCCGGGCTTGATGTCAAAGGTGATGTCGTTCAGGACAGGCTGGCCGGAGCCGTGCTTGTACTTGAAGGTGACGTGGTCGAAGCGGATGCTGCCGTCCTTGACTTCCTGCACGGGAGCCTTGGCGGGGGGAAGGTCGGTCTTCTCGTCCAGAACTTCCACGATACGCTTTGCGGAAGCGGCGGACATGGAGATCATGACGAAAGCCATGCTCAGCATCATCAGAGCCATCAGGATGTTCATAATGTAGCCGAACAGAGCGTTCAACTGGCCGGTGGTCAGTGCGCCGTGCAGGATGTACTTTGCGCCGAACCAGCTCAGGGCAATGTTGCAGCCGTAAATAGCCGTCAGCATGACGGGGTTGTTGAAGCTCAGACGGCTCTCTGCGTTGACGAACTGCTGATACAGACCCTCGCAGGCTTTGGTGTACTTCTCGTTCTCGAAGCCCTCGCGGACGAAGCTCTTGACCACGCGGATAGCGGAGACGTTCTCCTGTACAGAGGAGTTCAGGTTGTCGTAATTCTTGAAAACACGGTCAAAAATTTTGAAGGTGGGGACCATGATGCTTGCCAGCACGGCCAGCAGGAAGGCGATGGCCACTACGAAGATGAGGGCCAGAGGGCCGCCGATGCTGAACGCCATGATGAGTGCGAACACCAGATGGACCGGGGCGCGCACACACATGCGCTCCATCATCTGGAAAGCGTTCTGCAGGTTGGTCACATCGGTGGTCATACGGGTGACGAGGCCGGCGGTGGAGAATTTGTCGATGTTGGAGAAGGAGTAATGCTGGATATTCTCATACATCGCATCGCGCAGGTTGCCGGCAAAGCCGGTGGACGCCTCGGCGGCGTACTTGCCGGCCAGAATGCCCAGCAGCAGGGCGATGGCCGCCACTGCGAAGGTGAGCAGGCCGTATTTGACGATGGCGTTCATATCGCCCTTTTCAATGCCAAGGTCGATGATGAACGCCATGATGGTGGGCAGCAGGATGTCCATGACTGCTTCCAGTGCGGAAAACATCGGCGTCAGGATAGCGGCGCGTTTGTATTCGCCCAGATGGGAAGCAAGCTTCTTTATCATACTTTGAGCCTCCTTTGATAAATTGTTTGGTACGGAACAATTTTATACAAAACAATATTAAAGTCAATGCTTTTTCCAAAGTTTCGGAAAAAGTTCATATTTGTTTCACTTTAGTCCCAGATACAGTTTATTCAGCAGCCGCAGCAGCTCGGTGTTTTCTTCTTCGGTGAGCAGACCGGCCACATATTCATCGGTCTGGTGGAAGGCCCGCATGGTGTCCTCGTGGAACTGGCGGCCTTTTTCGGTGAGGACCAGTTGCTTGAGGCGGGCGTCCTGCTCCACGCTCTGGCGGGTGATGTAGCCTTTGCGCTCCATGAGCTGCAGGATGTTGGTGACAGTGGAACGGGTGATGGAGAACTCCCGCTCGATGTCCCGCTGGAACACCGGGGTCTCGGAGTGCCGGTAAAGATACTCCATGATCCAGCCGTGCATGGGGGTCACGGCCTCCACGCCATTGGTGCGGGCAATCTGGCCGATCTTGCGGAAAATAAGGTTGTTCACCCGGCGCAGCTGGGCCGGGATGACCTGCGGCGCCTCCCACGGCGGCGCGATGGGGGTGCAGGCGGGTTCAAAGGCTTGGTTCATAGTATCATCCTTCTGGTTTGACTTTTGCTGTGAATGTTTGAACGCCGAACTGTTTCACATAAAACTGTTCGATACAGGACTATTATGCTCCAAAAAAAGAGGGCTGTCAACCCTCTTTGGATGATTCGTCCCACTGGCCCAGCCCGGTAAGGATGGAAACGGCCACCTCGGGCTTATTCGTGACCACAAGCTCCGGGTCCAGCCGGAACAGCTGGCGCAGGTCGTCCCGGCTTTCCACGCCCACCGGCCAGGGCGCGACCTTGAAGCCGCGGGCGTGGGCATTGGGGATAAGGTCTTTGTCCCGGAAAAAGGCGTGGTACTCCGGCCCGACGTAATCCACCGGGAAGCCGAACTGGGCCACATAGTTCACAAAATCTGTCTGATAATAATACTGCTGCAAAATTTCGGCCAGGTTCATGCCGGGGAAGATGGAGTGGAGAAAATCGAGACGGTCTTTCAGGTAGTAGATGAGGACGCTGTTCTCTTCGTCCAGACTGCTGGGGTCTTCCAGCAGAGCGGCCGCTTCGCTGAGGGCCTGGGGGCTGGAAAGCTTCTCCACGAGAGGGTCGGTCTTCTTGAGGCCCAGTTTCTCCCAGAAGGTGGCCGGCTGGCTGAGCTGGGATTCGGGGCTGAGGGTCATGGCGCAGGTGGCCATCTGGGGCATCCGCTCTTTCACCCGGCGGAGGGCGCCGTACTCGAAGGAGGTGAGCACAGCCTTTTCTTCCAGCCCGGCGTCAAGGACGGCGTCGATGATCCGGTCCACGATCTCTTCGTCCCGGTCCAAGTAGGGCTTCAACTCAATATGTACCATCCTGAAGTCCTGCGCGACTTCCAGAACCTCTTCGAGGGTGGGAATCTTTTCGCCCGCGAACTCCGGGCTTTTCCATTTTCCGAAATCCAGCTGGCGCAGGTCGTCGAAGTCCATATCCGGGATGTTGCCGTGGACGCCGGTCTTGAGGTCGGTGAGGTAGTCGTGGGCCACCACGAGATGACGGTCCCTGGTGATTTGAACGTCACACTCGAAGCCGTCCGCACCCAGCGTCTTTGCCAGACGGAACGCGGTCAGCGTGTTTTCGGGGGCCAGATGGGACGCGCCGCGATGGGCGATGATGAGAGGGCGCATGGCATGGACCTCCTTAAAAGACAAAAGTTGAAAAATGCGATGCCGTTACCCATGATACACGTTTTCACAAATTTCGTCAATGACGGCGTTTCGGTCAGCAAGGCAGGCGGAAATGGACTGAAAGTACGACTTTTACCGTCAAAACGACGAAAATTTAAGCTGGATTTTAGCACTTTTCACGAGAAAAAACCAAAAATCGGCCCATTTCTCTCCCATCTGTTTCTTCCCAACGGACAATTCCTGTGATAAGATTATAGTGTAAACGGTGAAACCTCTCCGTCACGCCTACGGCGTGCCACCTCCCCTATCGAGGGGAGGCTTTGGCATTCCGTAAAGCTTTATCTCTTCGCCAGAGGCTCCCCTCGCTAGGGGAGCTGTCGAGCGATAGCGAGACTGAGAGGTTGTTCCTACGCTGAAAGATACCTACGGAATAAGGGAAATGGAGAGTTTTGCTATGACTGAGTTCAAGCCCATCAAGGAAGGCAAGGTCCGCGAGATCTACGACAACGGCGACAGCCTCATCATGGTCGCCACCGACCGCATCTCTGCATTCGATGTTATCTTAAAGAATAAAGTCACCAACAAGGGCAAAGTGCTGACCCAGATGAGCAAGTTCTGGTTCGACTACACCCGCGACCTGCTGCCCAACCATATGCTGAGCGTGGACGTGAAGGAGATGCCCGAGTTCTTCCAGCAGCCCCAGTACGAGGGCCGCAGCATGATGTGCCGCAAGCTGACCATGCTGCCCGTCGAGTGCATCGTCCGCGGCTACATCACCGGAAGCGGCTGGGCCAGCTACCAGAAGACCGGCAAGGTCTGCGGCATCCAGCTGCCCGAGGGCCTGAAGGAGTCTGAGAAGCTGCCCGAGCCCATCTACACCCCCTCCACCAAGGCTGAGATCGGCGACCACGACGAGAACATCTCCTACGAGCAGAGCATCGACGTGCTGGAAAAGCTGTTCCCCGGCAAGGGTGAGGAGTACGCCACCAAGCTGCGTGACTACACCATCGCTCTGTATAAGAAGTGCGCTGAGTATGCCCTCTCCCGCGGCATCATCATCGCCGACACCAAGTTTGAGTTCGGTCTGGATGAGGAGGGCAACGTCATCCTCGGCGACGAGATGCTGACCCCCGATTCCTCCCGCTTCTGGCCGCTGGAGGGCTACGAGGCCGGCCACGGTCAGCCCTCTTTTGATAAGCAGTTCGTCCGCAACTGGCTGCTGGCCAACCCCGACAGTGATTATGACCTGCCGCAGGACGTCATCGACAAGACCATCGCCAAGTATGAGGAAGCCTACGAGATGCTGACCGGCAAGAAGCTGTAAGCACTTCCATAAATTCAACATCTGCCGCCCGCTTTGTGGAAAACGAAGCGGGCGGTTTTTGTGCGGAAAGTTTTTTCCTCTTGAACGGCGCGGTGGGCAGTGTTACAATAACACAAGTAATGGGCAGAGAAACGGCCCTTCGTGTGAGAAGAGAGTGCCGCGCGGACGGCGAAAGGAAACAGTCAAATGGAGATCAGCACGCGGGAAAAGACCTTGCAGATCGTCAGCCGATACGTTATCATCACCCTGAGTATCAGCATCATGACCATCGGCGTATACTTCTTCAAATTCCCCAACAACTTCGTCTTCGGCGGCGTGACCGGCGGCGCGGCCCTTGTGGCAAAGCTTACGCCCCTGTCGGCCTCAGCTTTTTCATCCTGCGCCAATATCCTCCTGCTCATTCTGGGCTGGATATTCCTCGGCAAGGATTTTGCCATCAGCACCGGCTGGGCTACCGTCGTCATGACGGCAGAGCTGGCCCTTTTTGAAAAATATGTTCCCCTCAGCGGCCCCCTGTCCGACCAGCCCATGCTGGACCTGGTCTTCGCCATCGCCCTGCCCGCCATTGCGTCGGCTCTGCTCTTCAACGTGGGCGCGTCTTCCGGCGGCACCGATGTCGTCGCCCTCATCCTGAAAAAATACGCCCATATGAAGAACACCGGCGAGGCGCTTTTTATCACCGACCTCGCCATGGTGCTGGCAGCCTGCTTCGTCTTCGACCTCTACACCGCTCTCTACTCTTTCGTGGGTCTGACGGTCAAGAGCCTCGTCGTCGATGCCGTTCTCGAGCAGATGAAGATGTGCAAGGCCATCCTCATCATCTGCGACGACAAAGACCCCATCTGCGACTTCGTCATGCGCAAGCTGGTGCGCGGCGCGACTTATACGCCCTGCTACGGTGCCTACACCGACCGGCCCCACTACATGATCTATACGACCCTCACCCACCGCGAGGCATTGCAGCTGCAGGCATTTATCCATAAGGAAAACCTCAACGCCTTTATCTCGATGCTCAGCACCACCGAGGTGTTCGGCAAGGGCTTCAACCACGCATAAACAGAATCGAACCTTACAGGGCACCTTCGTTGATCTGATTGGACGGCGAGGGTGTCTTTTTATCTGCGTTTTTGCCACTCAGCTCTTCGCGGAGCAGCTTGGTCAGGGCCAGCGTCGCCTTGGAGCGGTAGTCGGTGGTGGGGGAGAGCAGGGCCAGCCGGAGGTAAAGCCCCTGCGACCCCAGCGAGAGGTAGACGACATCCGGCTCTTCGACGATGCAGGAGCGGTAGGTGAAAGCCAGAGCAAGGCCAACCCGTGCCATGGATGCGGCAAATTCGGCGGTGATGTTGTCGTGCTTCGATTTCAGCCGCAGGCCGTAGGCTCCGAACGCACTTCGGATCAGGTGACCCAGCATGGTATCCTTGCCGCTGAGGATGCACTCATGGCGGGTGACTTCCTCCATCGAGACGCGGAGCCGCCCGGTCTCGTCCATGCGGGCCTGCTGTAAGATTGGGTGGTCTTTGGTGGCGACCAGCAGCACCTCGTCCCGGTAGAGGTATTCCATCTGGATGCCCTCGGTGCTGACGATGGGGTAGGCGGAGAGCGCAAGGTCCAGCTCGCCCTCCCGGATCTTCTCTACCAGATTCATGCTGTTGCCCTCGTAGATATTGATGGTGGCCCGAGGGTTCTGGTCGTAGAATTTTTTCAGGATGGGCGGGATGACATAGCTGCCGCGGAAGGAGCTGACCCCGAAGAACACGGTGCCGCCGACGGTGTTCTCGTTGTCCCAGAACTCCTGCTGGGCCTGCTGGTACTCTTTTAAGATGTGCTTAGCGTGACTCAGAAAAACCTTGCCGGAAGGGGTGGGGCGGATCCCCTTGTTGGTGCGCACGAAGAGGGGGGAGCCAAGCTGCGCCTCGAACTGGCGCAGGAATTGGCTCAGGCTGGCCTGCGCGATGTACAGCCGCTCGGCGGCTTTCGAGATGCTTTGCTCTTCGGCAAGGGCGTTCAGATAGTATAGTTCGCGGAGATCCATGACAATTCCTCCAAAAACGACAGAAATTTCTTTTTCTCTATCGGTTTTGCCTATAGGGGCTATTATAAAAACAGGACTTTTCCAATCACAGAAATGATTATATACTAAAATCACCAGAACTTCAACTGCAGATGAGGATTCTTTTGTACAGGATCATGATGAAAAAGAGGTAAAACATGAGCGTATATCCAATGAAGGGCGTTATTGATATGCACGTCCACACCAATCCGGATCTTCGACTGAGAGCGTATGACGATCTGGAGCTGACGGATGCCGCGGTCAAGGTGGGCGCAAGAGCCATTGTCATCAAGACCCATCAGGGTACGACGATGGACCGGGCTTATCTGTGCAACCATTATAACAAGATCGTCCATGGTGACAAGGACTTTACCATGTTCGGTAGCATCACCCTGAACCATCCGGTCGGCGGCCTGAATCCGGCGGCGGTCGAGGTCGCGCTGAAGCTGGGAGCCAAAGTGGTCTGGCTGCCGACCCAGCACGCCCAGAACCATCTGGCAAAGTTCGGCAAGAACCCGGACGATGGCGTGAAGGTGACCGAGAATGGAAAAATTGTTCCCGAGATGAAGGACATCTTCCAGCTGGTCAAGGATTATGACGCAGTACTCGGCACGGCGCATATTTCCCCCGAAGAGAGCTTCATCGTCTGCGATGCAGCCCGCGCTGCCGGTGTCAAGAAGCTGGTCGTCACCCATCCGGAATGGTGGGTCGTCGACATGAGCATCGAAGACCAGAAACGGATCGTCAAGGATTACGATGTTCTGCTGGAACGCTGCTATGCACAGAACATGGGCGGCGGCAAGTACAAGAGCAATCTGCCCGAAAACCTCGAGGTCATCCGTGAGGTCGGCTATAAGAACGTGCTCATCAGCACAGACGGCGGTCAGACCGAGAATCCTCACTGGGAGATCGCGATGCAGCAGTATCTCCAATATCTGTCGGATCATGGTGTGCCGGACGAGCAGATCTATTATATGTCGCACACCATTGCGGCAGGCTTGCTCGGCATCGAGTAACGCCGAAGAAGTGGAATAAGGAGGATGTTCCATGCAAAGTGCTGTTATTATCGCTGCCATCGCACTGGCAGTCTTTCTTGGCTATAAAACCAAGATCAATACGGGTTTCTTCTGCATTGTATTTGCATATTTTATCGGCTGTTTCTGGCTGGATCTCAAGCCGAAAGCTCTGATTGCATTCTGGCCGACGAACACGATGTTCGTCATCATCTCTGTTTCGTTGTTCTATAATGTTGCAGCAGCCAATGGCACGCTGGAAAAGATTTCCCGCTCGCTGCTGTATGCCTGCCGTAAATTCCCGGGAATGCTGCCATATGCACTGTTCGCCGTTGCTGTCATCCTGTCGGTCATGGGTGCAGCATACTTCACGGTTCTGGCATTCCTCGCTCCCATCACGCTGCTCATCTGCGAAGAGTCCAAGATGGACAAGCTGACCGGTGCAGTCGCCATCAACTGCGGCGCATTGGCGGGCGGTGATTTCCCGACGGCTGCGCTTGGCGTTATCTTCCGTGGTCTGATGGACAGCTCCTATGAGGCAGCTCCCGAACTGGAAGCCATTGATTCTTTCGTGACCTGCCTGAAAATGTTCGGTCTGGCAGTCCTGTTCTCTCTGATCCTCGTTACGATTTTCCGTTTTGCACTGCCTGCAAACCGCAACATCGGCAAAGATATCAAGTTTGAAAAACCGGAAGCATACACCACCGCACAGAAGCAGACGCTCTATCTCATGGTCGCGATGATGGCAGTCGTTCTGGTTTTCCCGCTGCTCAAGCTGCTGATCCCCGGCAATGCGGTCATCAAGCTGGTTGCAGGAAAGATCGACGTCGGCTTGGTCGCATTCGTCTTCGCTGTCATTGCGCTGCTGATGAAGCTTGCTCCGCAGAAGGAGATCATCGCTCGTGTTCCTTGGAATACTATCCTGATGATCGCCGGAGCTGGTATGCTGATCGCCGTTGCAGTTGAGGCTGGAACCATTGACCTGCTGTCCAACTGGATCGGCAGCAACGTTCCGACCTTCCTGGTTCCGATCGCATTCAGTCTGGTCGGCGCAATCATGAGCTTCTTCAGCTCTACCACCGGTGTTGTCTGCCCGGCTCTGTTCCCGCTGATCCCCGGTCTGTCCGCAACGACGGGTCTGGGCGCGGCCAATCTGTTCACCTGCACGGTTCTCGGCGCGCAGAGCAGTGCAATCAGCCCCTTCTCTTCCGGCGGTTCCCTGATTCTGGGTTCCTGTGGCAATGAGGAAGAGCGCAGCAGCCTGTTCAACCGTCTGCTGTTCGTCGCAACGCCTATCAGCATCGGTGTTGCAGCTATATTCAACCTCATCGTTTCTATGGTTCTGTAAAAGTCTGATTCACTCCGGGGAGGGGAGGCTCCCCTTTTCCGGAGTGCCTTTTTGAGAGAGTATAAGAACGCAAATGTGTGAAAAATGGAGAGTACCATGCTGAAATTATACGATAACGGTATCTACCTCGTAAACGGCGAGACCATCTGCTCCTGTCCTGAGGAAGTGGCCCAGAAGACCGGCCGCATCGTGGACGCAAAGGAAGCTGAGAAAGGCACTATGGCCTACGGTATCCTGCAGGCCCACAACAAGAGCGGTGATCCTGACCAGCTGCAACTGAAGTTCGACTCGATGACCAGCCACGACATCACCTATGTCGGCATCATCCAGACGGCCCGCGCTTCCGGCATGAAGCAGTTCCCGCTGCCCTATGTCCTGACCAACTGCCACAACAGCCTCTGCGCTGTCGGCGGCACCATCAACGAGGACGACCACAAGTTCGCCCTGTCCGCCGCTCATAAATACGGCGGCATCTACGTCCCTACCAACATGGCCAACATCCACAGCTACAACCGTGAGACCATGGCCGGCGGCGGCAAGATGATCCTCGGCTCCGACTCCCACACCCGCTACGGTGCACTGGGCACCATGGCGGTCGGCGAGGGCGGCGGCGAGCTGGCCAAGCAGCTTCTGGGCCGCACCTATGACTTCGCTCGTCCGCAGGTCATCGCCATCTACCTGACCGGCAAGCCCCGCCCGGGAATCGGTCCCCACGACGTGGCTCTGAGCATCTGCGGTGCCGTCTATAAGAAGGGCTATGTCAAGAACAAGGTCATGGAGTTCGTCGGCCCCGGCATTGCCGGCCTGCCCATCGAGTATCGCAACGCCATCGACGTCATGACCACCGAGACCACCTGCTGGTCCTCCATCTGGGTCACCGATGAGGAGACCCAGCGTTACTACACTATCCACGGCCGTCCGCAGGACTTCAAGAAGCTGCAGCCTGCGGAGGTGGCCTACTACGATGGCTGCGTCTACATCGACCTGAGCACCATTGAGTCCACCATCGCTATGCCGATGCACCCCTCCAACACCTACACCATTCACGAGCTGCAGGCCAACGCTGCCGACATCCTGCACGCTGTACAGGAAGAGGCCAACAAGCAGATCAAGGGTGCCAAGATGAATCTGGACAGCAAGTTCCACGATGGTGCCATCTGGGTCGATCAGGGCGAGATCGCTGGCTGCGCCGGCGGCACCTTCGACAACATCTGCGCCGCTGCCGACATCCTGCGGGGTCAGAGCTGCGGCAACGGTGCCTTCACCCTGAGCATCTATCCGGGTTCTATGCCCGCCCTGAGCGAACTGCTCAAGAATGGCCGTGCCAACGATCTGGTCAACGCCGGTGCCATCATGCGCGAGTGCTTCTGCGGCCCCTGCTTCGGTGCAGGCGACTGCCCGGCCAACGGCGAGTTCTCCATCCGCCACACCACCCGCAACTTCCCGAACCGCGAGGGTTCCAAGCCGGGCGAGGGTCAGATGGCTGCCGTTGCCCTGATGGACGCCCGGTCCATCGCGGCCACCGCAGCCAACGGCGGCAAGCTGACCGCTGCCACCGATCTGGACGTGGAGTATACGAACCCTGAGTACCACTACAACGCCTCCCTGTACGAGAAGCGCGTTTACAACGGCTGGGGCCATGCCGAACCGGATGCCGAGCTGCGCTTCGGCCCGAACATCAAGGACTGGCCCGAGATGCCTGCCCTGACCGACGATCTGCTGGTCAAGGTCTGCTCCTACATCACCGACCCCGTCACCACCACCGACGAGCTGATCCCCTCCGGTGAGACTTCTTCCTATCGCTCCAACCCCGAACGTCTGTCGGAGTTCGCTCTGAGCCGCCGCGATCCCCAGTACGTCTCCCGTAGCAAGGTCATGCGCCAGATCGAGCGCGACCGCGAGGCGGGCAAGGCCCTTCCCGAGGAAGTCCTGAACGTCTATGCTGCCCTGACTAAGGCTGGTGTGAAGAACGATCCCGCCCACACCGACATCGGCTCCACCATCTTCGCCAATATGCCCGGCGACGGTTCCGCCCGTGAGCAGGCCGCTTCCTGCCAGCGTGTCATGGGTGCATCCGCTAACTTTGCCAAGCAGTACGCCACCAAGCGTTACCGCTCCAACTGCATCAACTGGGGCATGACGCCCTTCCTCGTAGAGAACCCCGAGGTGTTTGAACTGGGCGATTACATCTTTGTGCCCGGCATCCGCGAGGCAGTTCTCGAGAACAAGGCCAGTTTTACTGCTTACGCCGTCAAACCGGACGGCACCGTGACCGCCTTCCCGGTCTCCACCGGTGCCCTCACCGAGCCGGAGCGTCAGATCATCGCCGACGGCTGCCTCATCAACTACTATCGGAACAACCAGTAAGCAACCATTCTCCCAGAGAATGGTTCAAGATCGGATCTGACGATTTTACAAACGGCCGGTCTTAAGGTATCATAGTTTCAGAGTCGGTCTGCTGCTCTCCGAAACCGGGGAACGGTGGATCGGCATTGTGATGGCTCGGAAACTATGCCAAAATGGAATATGTCTTGTGTACAAGAGAAATTTTTGGCGATTCTTAACGAATATTAAGACTGACGCTATGCCTTTTGTAAGATTGTCCGATTATGATAGAACCATCAGGAGCGGCGCAGTGAGGCGCTGCCCCGCAAGTACGGTATAACGATTGAAGAAACCACCTGCCAAGGAGGAAAAAAGCATGGAGATCAAGAAAGCAGCCACGGCTGGCACTCTGGAATCCAGCGACTGCATGGTGACCGTCGAGCCGGGTGAGGGTAAGATCGATTTCTCCCTCGAAAGCTCTGTCATCCATCAGTACGGCAACCAGCTGCGCAAGGTCGCACTGGAGACCCTGAAGAATCTGGACATCGACAACGTCCGCATCACCATCGTGGACAAGGGCGCACTGGACTGTACCCTGAAGGCCCGCATCGAGGGCGCGGTGTTCCGCTCTGTTGACCAGTATGAGAATCTGCCTTGGGGAGGTGCCATTCGATGAATAATCCGAACAAGAAGCGCCTGCGCCGCACGATGATGTTCCTGAATGCGCAGAAGCCCGGCCTCATCAAAGACCCTTACATCTATAAGGCTGACTCCCTGATGCTGGACCTCGAGGACGCTGTCGCCGAGAACCAGAAGGATGTCGCCCGTTTCAGCCTGTATCACGCCCTGAAGACCGTGGATTACCGCGGTGCAGAGCGCGTCGTCCGTATCAACGGTTTGGACACTCCCTACTGGCGGGAAGACATCCGTGCCTGCGTGGCCGGCGGCTGCGATTCCATCCGCATCCCCAAGACCGAGCACGCTGAGGATGTCCACCGCGTGGCTGCTGCCATCGCCGAGGACGAGAAGACCTATGGCCGTCCCGAGGGCGAAGTCCTCATCATCGCCGCTCTGGAGTCTGCCCGCGGCGTCATGAACGCTCTGGAGATCTGCGAGAGCGATGAGCGCCTGTTCGGCATCGCACTGTCCGGCGGCGACTACACCAAGGACCTGCAGACCCACATCACCGGCACCGGCATCGAGCTGATGGGTGCCCGTCAGCAGATGATCATTGCCGCCCGCGCAGCAGGCGTGCAGTGCTTCGACACCGTCTACACCGACCTGAAGGATATGGACGGCTTCCGCAAGGACGTGGAGAACATCCACCTGATGGGCTTCGACGGCAAGTCCATCATCAACCCCCGTCAGATCCCCATCGTGCATGAGATCTTTACTCCCACTCAGAAGGACATCATCTTCGCCGAGAAGGTCGTCAAGGAGATCGACTCCAAGAAGGCACTGGGCATCGGCGTCTTCACCGTTGACGGCAAGATGATCGACATCGCCTTCTACGACGGTGCAAAGCGCACCATCGATCTGGCTAAGGCATCCGGCGTGTATAAGGGGGATTTGTAATTATGTTGAACGCAGTCGGCAGAGAAATTCCCGAAGAGATCCTCGAGCGCACCGGCAAAGAGGTCTTCCAGGGCAACAATTATAAAGACGGCAAGGCCTTCCAGAAGGCCAGCCCGAAGGTCACCCCCGTGATGCGCAATGACCACGACAAGATGGTCAAGGACATCCACGAGGCTCTGGTCAAGTGCAATGCCCACGACGGCATGACCGTTTCCTTCCACCACCACTTCCGCGAGGGCGACCTCGTGGTCTGCATGGTCATGGAGGAGATCCACAAGATGGGCTTCAAGAACATCACCCTGAGCGCAAGCTCTCTGGGCAAGGCTCATGACGCCCTCGTCCCCATGATCGAGGACGGCACCATCGTCAACATCGAGTCCTCCGGTGTCCGCGGCAAAATCGGCGATGCTATTTCTCATGGCAAGCTGAAGGGCCTGGCTACCATGCGCAGCCACGGCGGCCGTGTCCGCGCCATCGAGACCGGCGAGACCCATGTGGACATCGCTTTCATCGGCGCACCCTCCTGCGACGAGTATGGCAACTGCTCCGGTATGGGCGGCAAGACCAACTGCGGCGTCCTGAGCTATGCTTACGTGGACGCTGAGATGGCTGACTATGTCGTTGCTGTCACCGATTGCCTCGTGGACTACCCCAACTACCCCGCAGAAATCAACCAGACCAAGGTGGATTACGTCTGCGTCGTGGACCAGATCGGCATCCCCGAGAAGATCGCTACCGGCGCTGCAAAGCCCACCACCGACCAGCGCAAGATCCTGATGGCCGAGTACTGCACTCAGGTCGTGGCTAACACTCCCTACTTCAAGGACGGCTTCTCTTATCAGACCGGTGTCGGCGGCGCATCCATCGCCTCCACCATCTCTCTGTCCAAGATCATGGAGAAGAAGAACATCCATATGGGTCTGGGCGTCGGCGGTCTGACCAAGCCCATGTGCGAGCTGCTGGACCGCGGTCTGGCCCGCAAGCTGGTCGATACGCAGGACTTTGACCTCGACGCGGTCAACAATGTCCGCACCAACCCCAACCATTTCCCCATCTCTGCTGGCGAGTACGCAAGCCCGATGAACAAGGGCGCTTTCGTCAACAAGCTGGATTACGTTATCCTGGCCTCTCTGGAAGTTGATACCCACTTCAACTGCAACGTCGTCGTCGGTTCCGATGGCATCATCACCGGCGCACAGGGCGGCCATCCCGATACCGCACAGGGCGCCAAGTGCACTATCGTCATCGCTCCTCTGCTGCAGGGCCGCATCCCCGCCATCTGCACCGACGTCACCACTGTGACCACCCCGGGCGAGAGCGTTGACATCGTGGTCACCGATTACGGCGTGGCCGTCAACCCCCGCCGTCCCGACCTGCTGGAGGCTCTGAAGGCCGCTGACTGCGTGCCTCTGAAGACCATCGAGGAGCTGCGCGACATCGCCTACTCCATCGTCGGCGAGCCTGAGAAGGTCCAGTTCGGCGACCGCATCGTGGGCATCATCGAGGCCCGCGACGGCACCATCATGGATGTCGTCCACGAAGTCAAGCCTTTCTCTTTCCGCGAAGATTGAGTGATATAGCGTAAAAGCGGGAATGTGGCTTGCCAACCACGCTTCGGAATGGATTCACGGAGATTCCTTCGCTCTTCTCACCCCCGCTTTTGCGGCTAAATATGCACACAAACTTCATGCGATTCTCCTTTTTCAAGGTTTTGTGTTTTATACCGGCATAAAACCAGAGAGCAGCCAACTGCACCGCGCGCAGTTGGCTGCTCTTCTTTGTTTCTATGAAAAAATAAATGACGCTCTTACGGCACGAAACGATAGCCGACGCCCCGGATGGTGATGATGTGCTGGGGTGTGCGGGCGTTGTCCTCTATCTTGCTGCGCAGGCGGTTGATGTAGACCATGATGGCGTTGTCGTCCACGGCAATGAGGTTTCCCCATATCTGCTCGTAGATCATGTCCTTGGTGAACACCTGCTGTGGGTGGCGCACGAAGAGCAGCAGCAGGCTGCGCTCTTTCTCGGAGAGGTTCAGCTCCACATTGTTTTTATAAAAGCGCATGGTGGTGGTGTCGCAGAGGAAAGGCCCGCAGCTGATCTGCTGGTTGTTCTCCTGCGAGAAGCTCTTGCTGCGGCGGATGAGGGCCTTGACCTTTGCGCCCAAAATCTGGGGACGGAAGGGCTTGGTGACATAGTCGTCGGCGCCCAGCGAGAGGCCGTACATGAAATCGTAGTCCTCGTTGCGGCCGCTGATGATGATGACCGGCGTGGTGACGCCGTTGCGCCGGATGGTCTGGATGACATCGAATCCCTCCATGTCGCCCAGCGTGATGTCCATCAGGATCATATCCAGCGTGCTGCTCTGCCGCGCGATGAGATCCAGCGCCGCCGCGCCGCTGTTGACGACGAGAGGGTCCATCTCATTGCTTATCATAACTTTCGATAAAAGTTTGCAAATTGCTGGATCGTCGTCTACAATAAGAACATGATACGACATGATAACTCCCTGCACTTTTCTGACCGGAAAATTTGTTTCACTTGCGATGAATAAAATTATAACATTTTTAGACAGGAAGAGCAAGACCGCCCCAAAGGAGGACTCGATATGAAGGAGAACGCCCCGAAAAAGATACGCTTCCAGACGCTGCGCACCCTGTGGGTGCCGCTGGCCATCGGTGTCGTCACGGTAGCCGCACTGGCTGTCGTGGTGGGTATGGTATGGAAGGACTACCGCACCGCCATGATGGACAGCCAGACGAGGCAGATGGAGCTGGTGGTGCAGAGCACCGCCGACAGCATCCGCGTCCTGCTGGAAGAATACGCCGACCGGCTGGACTCCATCGCCGGAAAAGCGGAGGCCAGCAAAGCGTTCCGCCCCACGGTGGCCCGGAGCGATACCATCCGGGACGTCTGGCTGGAAAACAGCAGCGGCGAGGTCATCTACAGCTGCTACGGCATCAGCGCCGTCTGCGATGTCCTCATCACCCGGACGGAGGACATCTCCTACTGGCAGTACCACAGCGGTGACGAGCACTATCTTGTGATGAAGAAGAAGGCCGGGGATGAGACAGCCTGCCTCGTGGTAGACTCCACTGTCATGTATCAGCAGCTCATCTCGGAGATCCATGTCGGCAGGAACGGCTACATCATGATAAAGAATGACGATAACCTTGTGGTCATGCACCCCGAAGCCGTTCAGTGGGGCATCAAGGTCGTGGAGGGCCGCCAGCGCATCTATCAGGGGAAGGAACTGGACATGAGCAGTCTGAGTGAGCTGCTGCGCGCTCAGCAGGAAGAGGAATCCGGCACACTGGACTACTACTCCTACTGGTGGGCCGACCCGGATCTGCCCCGGGTGCATAAGATAAGCGCCTTTCGTCATCTGGACGTGGGGGGCAGTTTCTGGATCGTCAGCGCCGTGGTGGACTACGACGATTTCTACGAGCCGGTACAGCAGAGCTTCGTGAAGGTGGTCCTCATCTTCGGCGGCGTGGCGCTGGTGCTGGTGCTCTTCATGTTCCAGATGTTCCGGCTGCAGGAGCGTGACCGCCGCAGCGCGACCGAGATCAGCGATTTGAAGACCCTGAACCAGACCCTCGAAGAGCTCCACCGCAGCGAAGAGTCGCTGGCTCACGGCCAGCGGCTGCAGATGATGGGGACCCTCACCGGCGGCATCGCCCATGAGTTCAATAACTTCCTGACCCCCATCACCGGCTATGCCGACCTCATCATGGCCGACGCCGACCCGGGCAGCGAGATCTATGACAACGCGATGGAGATCAGTGAGGCGGCGCAGAAGGCGCAGGAGGTCGTGAAACAAATTTCCTCCATGAGCCGGAAAAACGTGGAGACGGTCTACGACGCCGTGTCGGTGGAGGGACTGCTCCATCGGACCCGGAAACTGGTGGAGACGAACTGCCCGAAGAATGTGGAGCTGAAGGAAGAAAATGAGCTCAGCGGCGAATGCGTTCTGGGCAATGCGACCCAGCTGCAGCAGGTGCTGCTGAACATCAGCATCAACGCCATCCACGCCATCGGCGCCGAGGGCGGAAAGCTGACCATCCGGGGCAGTGTCGTGCCGCGCGGTGAGCTGGCGGCGCTCTTCCCGGAAGAGAAAATCTCCGAGGAGTGGTCGAGCTACGTCTGCCTGAGCGTCACCGACACCGGCTGCGGCATGGATAAGGAGACGATGCAGCACATCTTCGAGCCCTTCTTCACCACAAAAAAGACCGGCGAAGGCACCGGCCTCGGCCTTGCTCTGGCCGACCAGATCATCCGCACCCACCGGGGCCGCATCCGGGCGGAGAGCACCATCGGCAGAGGCACGACCTTCTATGTCTATCTGCCGGTGCTGGAGCAGCAGCAGGAGCGCGAACAGCTGCAGTGGGGCGTGGACAGCAAGCTGCGCATCCTGGCGGCGGACGACAACAACAAGGTCCTCGACCTGCTGGACAAAGACCTCAGCGCGCTGGGCCTGAGCGTGTCCACCTGCTCACGCCGGGGTGAGCTGCGCCAGCTGCTGGAGCAGCAGCCCTTCGACGTCCTTGCCATCGACGAGAGCCTGATGAGCAGCAGCGGCGTGGATTTCTGCATGGCCATCCGGGGCCGCTACCCGGGCATGACCCGCATCGTGATGACCAATGCCCCTACAAGGGAGATCGTGGACGCCCGCAGCCACGGCGTCATCGACGGCTATGTGGTAAAACCTGTGTCGGCGTCTACGCTTCTGGCCCAGATAAGGAGCAGCCGGAAAGAATAAACAATGCAAACGGCGTCCGAAAGGACGCCTTTTGTGTTGCACTCTATTGTATCCAACCTTCCATACACAAGCTTACAGGATATTAAGGAATTTCTTAACAAACCGTAACGAGAAGGGCTTTGGGCTGTAAGTTTGAGTCTGTATACTGGAACCATAACGAACGGGAATGATTCTGGATGATAAAACGGAATGCATCCCCGGCACATGAAAAAAGGAAAGGAAGTACAAACCCATGAGTGATACGATCCTCGCTCTGCTCGGCTTTGCAACGGTGATTGCGGTCATCGTCCTGCTGCTGCGCAATGTCACGGTCCCTGCACTGGCATTCGTCAGCGTCTCGACCATCACCGCAGCCATTCTGGTGGCTACCGGTGCTTTCACCCTGGATGAAATGGCTGGCTTTATCAAGGAGGGCGTCAAGGGCGTCCACGGTACGGCGGTCCTGTTCATCTTCTCCGTCCTGTTCTTCGGCGTCATGACCGATGCAGGCATGTTCGACAAGATCATCGGTGCGCTGATGAAGAAGGTCGGCAACAACGTCGTCGGCGTTGCTCTGATGACCTGCCTCATCGCCATCATCGGCCATCTGGACGGCGGCGGCGCTTCCACCTTCCTCATCACCATCCCCGCCATGCTGCCCGTCTACAAGCGCCTGCACATGCGCCGTGAGACCCTGCTGCTCATCTGCGTCACCGCAATGGGCGTCATGAACCTGATGCCCTGGGGCGGCCCCACCATGCGTGCTGCAAGCGTCATCGAGATGGAGCCCAACGACCTGTGGTTCCAGCTCATGCCCATGCAGATCGTCGGCTTCGTGCTGGCCATCGGCACCGCCATCTTCTGGGGCCTGCAGGAGAAGAAGCGCATCGCAAAGCTCGGCGATGCCATCGTTGCTGAGGACGCCGGCAAGTACGACGACTCCGACGACGGCAAGAAGGACGAGACTCTGGCTCGTCCCCAGAACTTCATCTTCAACGTCATCCTGACTCTGGCCGTCATCATCGTGCTGGTCCTGGACATCTTCCCCTCTTACTACGTCTTCATGGTTGGCTGCGCTCTGGGCATTCTGGTCAACTACCGCGGCAAGAAGCTGCACAACTCCATCATCAAGAGCCACGCTTCCGCTGGCCTGAGCATGGCTTCCACCATCCTGTGTGCCGGTGTCTTCCTCGGTGTCCTGAGCAAGAGCGGCATCATGGAGAAGATGGCCATTATGATGGCCAACGTCATCCCCGCCTCTCTGGGCCGTTTCCTGCCCATCATCATCGGCATCCTGAGCGTGCCTCTGGCTCTGCTGTTCGATACCGACTCCTACTTCTACGGCCTGCTGCCCGTTCTGGTCAGCGTTGGCAACCAGTTCGGCGTCAACCCGGCTCACATCGCCATCGCAATGGTCGTCTGCCGCAACTGCGCTACCTTCATCAGCCCGGTGGCTCCCGCTACCTATCTGGGCATCGGTCTGGCCGGTGTCGAGATCAAGGACCACATCAAGTACTGCTTCGGCTGGCAGTGGGGTGTTTCCATCGTCTGCCTCGTCGCTGGTCTGATCCTCGGCGTCATCCACTTCTGATAAACTGAGCTCCCGCCCGGCTGCCCTTCGTTGGACGGCCGGGCATTTTTGCAGGATACTTTTTACCACTTTTTTCCAAGGAGGCTGCTGCAATGCGTGAGACCCCAGTCTGCACCGCGGCCGATGCCATCTACAAGCTGGCGGCGGGCAATCTGAAATATCTGAACGCGGAAAACGGGAGCGGCGATATTTCCCGCCGTATCCGGATGTCCACATGGGCGAAGGGCCAGTCGCCCTACGCCATCATCGTCACCTGTTCGGATTCCCGGGTCATCCCGGAGAACATCTTCTCGGCGGGCATCGGTGAGCTGTTCGTCATCCGGCTGGCGGGCAACATCATCGACGACCACCAGCTGGGCAGCATCGAGTACGCTGCCGGCCATCTGGGCTGTCGGCTGGTGGTGGTGCTGGGCCACACCCACTGCGGTGCGGTGGATGCCGCCATCAACCAGGAGCCCTCCGGCTATATCCGCTACATCACGGACGAGATAAAGAAGGCCATCGGGGATGAAACAGACCCATACAAGGCCAGCTGTCTCAATGTCCGGCACAGTGTGCAGGAGATCGAAAAGAGCCTGTGCATCCATAACATCGAGGAGGAAACGGGCCTGCGGGTCGTCGGTGCGATGTACCACATCGAGGACGGCAGCGTCGAATTCCTGTAAGAAACTCCCAGCATTGCGGCGGAACGGCCCTTTCCCAGACCGGGAAAGGGCCGTTTCTTGTGTTTGACAATCGACGACTGTCAGTTTATACTAACGCTGAAAAAGCTGATACAACAGGAGGACAGGACAATGGTTCAGGTAGACCTTATCACAGGATTTCTCGGGGCAGGGAAGACCACCTTCCTGCGCAGATACGCGGCATGGTGGGCCGGGCAGGGCGTCAAAGTCTGTGTGCTGGAAAACGACTTCGGCGCGGTGAACGTGGACGCCATGCTCCTGCAGGACCTCGAGGCGCAGGGCGTGGAGCTGGAGACCATCAGCGGCGGCTGCGACTGCGACACCCACCAGCGCCGGATGCGGACGAAGCTCATCTCCATGGCCATGCGGGGCTTTGAGCGGGTCATCGTGGAGCCCAGCGGCATCTTTGACGTGGACGAGTTCTTCGACGTGCTGCGGGACGAGCCGCTGGACCGCTGGTATCAGCTGGGCAATGTCATCGCCATCGTGGATGCCCTTCTGCCGGAAGAACTTTCCCCGCAGGCAGAGTATATCCTCGCTTCCGAGAGTGCATGGGCGGGCAGTGTCCTCCTGAGCCGCTGTCAGCTGGCCTCTGACGCGCAGAAGCAGGGGGCAGAAGCCCATCTGGCCCGTGCGCTGGAAGCCTGCAAGTGCTCCCGGAAGTTCGGCCCGGAGGAGATCATTGCGAAGGACTGGGCCGATTTGACCGGCGACGATATGGCCCGCATCGCAAAGTGCGGCTGCCGGCAGGCCAGCTGCGAAAAGCTCCACTTCGACGCGCATGATGCTTTCACCTCGGCCTACTTCCTCGAGCTGGGTCTGCCCCGTGCTCAGCTGGAAAAGAACATCCCGTCCCTCTTCACCGACCCCGCCTGCGGAAATGTCCTCCGGGTGAAAGGCTTCGTGGAGGATGATGGCCAGTGGTATGAGCTGAATGCTGCCGCCGCCGGTCTGACGGCAGCCCCCATCCCGCAGGGACAGCAGGTGCTCATCGTCATCGGCGAGGGGCTGGACAAGGCCCGGCTGGAAGAAGACTTGAGACAATGAGTTTTCCACAATGAAACAGATAATTGTGCAATATTGATTGCGCCGACCCTCCTGCAGCGTTATAATAGAGAAAAATAAATCAGGAGGCCGTTTCATGAGCATTTCGACCACCCAAAAGCCGACCACCCGCCGCATCGTGGGCATGGTGGTGGGCATTGTCATTATTGGTCTGGGCATCGCCCTCTTCAAGCAGTCCCATCTTGGCAACGACTCCATCAGCGCGCTGAATATGCGCCTCGCCGAGCTGCTGGGCATCTCGCTGGGCGTGCAGAACGTCGCCACCAACATCCTCTTCTTTGCGCTGGAATTCTGGTTCGGGCGCAAGTACATCGGCCTTGGCACCTTCGTCAACGGCATCGGCATGGGGTTCATCATAACCTTCTTCTACGACCCCATTGCCGCGGCCTTCGGCCCGGCAGCGTCCCTGCCGGAACAGCTGGTGTGGGTGGTGCTGGCCGTCCTTGTGACGGCGCTGGGCGCGTCCCTCTACCAGACGGCTGACCTCGGCATTGCGCCCTACGATTACCTCTCGCTGGGTCTGCGGGACTACACGCACTTCCAGTACTTCGGCTGCCGCGTCTTCACCGACGCCTTCTGCGCCCTGCTCTGCTGGATCCTGGGCGGTCTTGTGGGTCTGGGCACCCTCATCTGCGCGTTCTGCCTCGGACCCTTCATCCAGTTCTTCAACGGCCTCGTCTCCGAGCGGGTCCTGCAGTATAAGCCCGAAAAAGCATGAGCATAACGAAAAAGACATCCGCCGACGGCAGATGTCTTTTTTGTATCTTACTCGAATTTGAACAACGGCGTGCCGGTGGAGACGATGCCGCCCGCGATGATATGGAGCTTTGGCAGGTCGTCGGCGTTGGTCACGATGACGGCGCTCTCGGTGGAGAGCCCGGCGGCGCGGATGGCGTCGAGATCCACGTTCAGCAGGGGCGTTCCGGCTTTGACGGCCTGTCCTTCCCTGACCAGCGGGGTGAAGCCGCTGCCCCGCAGGGCGATGGTGTCCATCCCGATGTGGATGAGCAGCTCGATGCCCTCGGCGCTTTCCAGCCCCATAGCGTGGAGGGTGGGGACGATGGAAGTGATCTTCCCGTCGAAGGGAGCGTAGACCGTGCCGCCGGTGGGCTCGATGCCGCAGCCCGGGCCGAGGATGGCTGCGGCGAACGTCTCGTCCGGGAGCTGTTCCAGCGGGAGAACGATGCCGTCCATGGGGGCTTTGACGACCATCTTTTCACCGGGGAACCGCGTCTCTTCCGCAGTCTTTGCCCTGCCGCCGAAGAGCCTGTCCAAAAAGCCCATAGAGAAAACCTTCCTTCCACTCATGTTTCTTTCAAAGATAGCATACTGACGCCCCAAAAGCAACCAGCGTTTCGCATAAAATGGAGGGAAAAGTTTTGGCAGTTACATCAGAGCGATGAGCTGCTCGATCTCTTCCATCTTAGTGGCCCAGCTGGTGGCGATGCGGACGACGGTGTGGCTGTCGTCGAACTTCTCCCAGAAGCCGAACTTTGCCTTGCCTTCCAGCGCGGTCAGCTGGGTGTTTTCCAGCACGACGAAGAGCTGGTTGGTGGGGGAGTCCATAAAGAAGCGGTAGCCCTTTGCGGCGAGGCCCTTCTTGAGGGCGTTGGCCGTCTCGATGGCGTTGCGGCTGATGCGGGTGTAGAGGTCGTCGGTGAAGAGAACGTCGAACTGGATGCCCATCAGGCGGCCCTTGGCCAGCAGAGCGCCCTGCTGCTTGACCATGGTCATGAAGTGGGCCGGTGCGCCGTGGGGGAAGACCACGGCCTCGCCGCAGAGTGCGCCCACCTTGGTGCCGCCGATGTAAAAGACGTCGGTGAGTCTGGCGAGGTCGGCCAGGGTCACATCGGTGCCTTCGCTCACCAGCGCATAACCCAGACGTGCGCCGTCCACGAAGAGGGGCATATGGTAGGTGTGGCAGACGGCGGACAGGGCCTCGAGCTCAGCCTTGCTGTACAGGGTGCCGTACTCGGTGGGGTGGGAGATATACACCATGCCGGGGAAGACCATGTGGTCGTGGTTCGAGTCGGCGTAGAAGGTCTTGCAGAAATCCTCCACCGTGGCGGCATCCAGCTTGCCGTTCTTCTGGGGCAGGCCGATGACCTTGTGGCCGGTGAACTCGATGGCACCCGCCTCATGACCGGCCACATGGCCGGTGGCGGCGGCGATGACGCCCTCCCAGCGGCGGAGCGTGGAGGCGATGACGATGGAGTTGGCCTGGGTGCCGCCGGAGATGAAGAAGACGTCTGCCTCAGGGCAGGCGCAGGCGGCGCGTATCTTCTCCTTTGCGCTGGCGCAGTAGGGGTCGGTGCCGTAGCCGGACACCTTCTCGAAGTTCGTTTCCGTCAGCTTCTGCAGGATGGCGGGATGCGCACCCTCGCAGTAGTCGTTCTCAAAATACAGCATATTCTTTCCCTTTCCTTTATTACGATAAAGAAGATGATTCTATTGTGAGCCAGGAACGCACTTTTGTCAACCCTTTGGAACCACGGAAAAATGCCCACCCTTTGCTGTATCTTTAATTTATTTGTGGTATACTTTTACAGTATAACCGAATATATATCGGGAGGGACAGCAAATGAAGCAGATGCTCCGGAAAAAGGACGTCTGGGTACTTTTGGCGGCGCTCATCGGGGCGTTCGCCTGTGTGACGCTCATCCAGTTCATCAGCGGCCGCATCGACGGTGTGGCCTCGATGGTGTTCCTGCTGGCGGTGTTTTTTGTTTCCATGTACACCGACGGCTACTGGTGGGGCGTGGCCGGTTCGGTCATCAGCGTGCTGGCGGTCAACTTCGCGTTCCGCACGCCCTACTTTGCCTTCAACTTCACCATCCCGGAGAACATCTTCTCCGGCGTGGTGATGCTGGTGGTCTCCTTTATGACGAGCACCCTGACCACCCGCATCAAAAAGCAGGAGCAGCTGCGGATGGAGAGCGAGACAGAGAAAATGCGGGCCAACCTCCTGCGGGCTGTCTCCCACGACCTGCGCACCCCGCTGACGTCCATCTACGGGTCCTGCTCTACGGTCATCGACAACTACGACTCGCTGGGCCGGGAGCAGAAGATAAAGCTCCTTTCCGAGGCCTGTGCCGACGCCCAGTGGCTCAACCGGATGGTGGAGAATCTGCTCTCCGTCACCCGCATCGACGCCGACGGCGTCGCCATCCAGAAGACGCCCACCGTGCTGGAAGAGCTGGTGGATACGGTGCTGGTGCGGTTCCAGAAGCTCCACCCCGGCGTACCGGTGGAAGTAAAGCTTCCGGATGACTTCATCGTCATCCCGATGGACTCCATGCTCATCCAGCAGGTGCTGACGAACCTTTTGGAAAACGCGGTGCTCCACGCCAAGGGGATGACCTGCCTGACGCTGCGGGTGTTCACGCTGGGGCAGCGGGCGGTGTTTGAAGTCATTGACAACGGCTGCGGCATCCCGAAAGAGCGGCTCAAGACCCTCTTCACCGGCACGACCCTGACGCAGGATACCTCGTCGGGCGGCAAGCACGGCATGGGCATCGGGCTGTCGGTGTGCGCGGCCATCATCAAAGCCCACGGCGGCGAGATAAAGGCCGAGAGCACGCCCGGCGAGGGTACGACCATCCGGTTCTGGCTGGAGACCGAAGAAGTGGATACGGAGGAAACAGAGGATGAGCAATAATAAATTCAAGGTACTTATCATCGAGGATGAGGCGAACATCTGCAGCTTCATCCAGACCCTGCTGGAGACCAACGGCTATCAGGCGCTGGTGGCCCAGACCTGCGTGATGGGCATGACCATGTTCATCTCCTATAACCCGGACCTCGTCATCCTGGACCTCGGCCTGCCCGATCGGGACGGTCTGGACGCCATCCGCTCCATCCGGCAGAAGTATCTGACCCCCATCATCGTCCTGTCGGCCCGCACCACCGAGCAGGATAAGATCGAGGCCCTCGACCTTGGTGCCAACGACTATATCACCAAGCCCTTCGGCACCGGTGAGCTGCTGGCCCGGGTGCGGGCTGCGCTGCGGGTGAACCGCTATGGCGGCGGCAGTCTGCCCGGCGGGGTGTTCAGCGCACAGGGCCTCACCATCAACTACGAGCGCCGCAAGGTGTTCGTGGACGGGCAGGAGGTTCGCCTGACCCAGACGGAGTACAACATCGTGGCTTTCCTGTCCGAGCACGCCGGGCGCGTGATGACCTATGCGGCCATCGTCCGGGCCATCTGGGGCGACACGGACGCCAGCAGCACCAAGAAGCTGCAGGTGAATATGGCCAATATCCGCAAAAAGCTGGGCAGCCGCCCGGGCAGCAATACTTATATCCTCAACGAGCTTGGCGTCGGCTATCGGATGATAGAAGAAGACGCAAAGCCTCTGGAACCTGCGGAGGAGACGAAATGACACTGGCGCTGAGCCTGTTTGTCCTGTTTTATATTTTGATGCTGGCGGTGCAGCAGTACCGCCCCTGGGTCGCGCTGGGCGGGGCCGGGGTGTTCCTGCTGCTGGGAAAGCTGGGCGTGTATGATTTCACGCTGGCGGACGCCGCTCGGGCCGTAGACTTCAATGTCCTGCTGATGATGGCGGGAATGATGGGTACGGTCTTTCTTTTTATCCAGAGCAAGATGCCCGCCCGGCTGGCCGAGGAGCTCATTGCCCATGTGCCGGATGTCCGGTGGGCCGTGTCGGTGCTGGCGCTGCTGGCGGGGTTCATCAGTGCCTTTGTGGACAATGTGGCCACCGTGCTGATGGTGGCTCCGGTAGGGCTTGCCATCGCCCGGCGGCTGAAACTGTCGCCGGTGCCGGTGCTCATCGCCATTGCGGTGTCGTCCAATTTACAGGGCGCGGCAACGCTGGTGGGGGACACCACGAGCATCCTGCTGGGCGGCTTTGCGGGGATGAATTTCTTCGATTTCTTCTGGATGGAGGGGCGGCCCGGCATCTTTTGGAGCGTGGAGCTGGGAGCGCTGGCCTCGCTGGGGGTGCTGTTCTGGCTGTTCCGGGACCAGCGCCAGCCCGTCCATGTCACGGTGGAAACGGAGGTGGAGGACGACGTCCCCACGGCGCTTCTCCTGCTGACGGTAGGTCTGCTCATCGCGGCGTCTTTCCTGCCTGAGCCTTCTGGCAGCGTGCTGCATCTGCTCTATACCTTGCGCAGCGGGCTCGTCTGCATGGGGCTGTGCCTCTTCGGTGCCGCCCGCGCCTGCTGGCGCAGCCGCTCCCTGAAGCCGCTGGCCGAGACGTTCCGGGCGCTGGACTATGACACCCTGCTGCTGCTCTTCAGCCTCTTTATTCTGCTGGAAGGAGTGAGCAGGGCGGGAGTCATCGACGCGGCGGCGCAGCTGTTCCACTCCGCAGCCGGAGACGAGCCGCTGCATCTTTATCTGCTGCTGGTAGCTGCGTCGGTGGGGCTGTCGGCCTTCATCGACAACATCCCCTATGTGGCGGCTATGCTGCCGGTGGTGCAGGGCGTCGCCGCCCTCATGAACGGCGGCGCGGGCATTGAGCCGGAGCTGTTCTACTTCGGTCTGCTTACCGGCGCGACGCTGGGCGGCAACCTGACCCCCATCGGCGCGTCAGCCAACATCGCGGCCATCGGTATTCTCCGCAAGAACGGTGAGACTGTTCGTACCCGGGACTTCCTGCGCATCGGTGTGCCGTTCACGTTGGCAGCGGTCCTCGTGGGGGCGGGGAGCCTCTGGCTGTTCTGGGGCATCTGAGAAAATTCAGGAAAAACTGCAAAATAAGAAGCGTGGTCTGGCAGGCATCTGCCCCGGCAGTAGGCATCACCGGGGCAGATGCCTGTGTTTTTGCGCGCAGGGACGCAAGATAAAATATGCGGAAAAGAATGCAAAAACTTTTTTGAAAAAACGCTTGACTTTCCCGCTTTCCGTGGTATAATAACTATCGTTCCGAGCCGAACGGCAGCGAACAAAACAGAATATGCGGATATGGCGGAATTGGCAGACGCGTTAGATTCAGGTTCTAATCGGGGCAACTCGGTGGAGGTTCAAGTCCTCTTATCCGCACCAAACAATGAAAATCCGAACCTTTTCTCGATAGGAGAAGGGTTCGGATTTTTCGTTTTCTTCGGAAATGAGAATGCCGCGGTTGCGCAGCAATGAAAGCCCCAGTGGGGCTTTTAAGCGGCAGAGCGGTCTTGCGCAAGCAAGATGGAGGGGCCTTGCCCCGACAAGCTCCGGCTTGTTCCAAACGGCTGTGTGTCCGAAACCTTATCAGAAGAAAGACCGTATCACAAAGGTCACAACTGTAAAGGTGCCGTAAGGCGGAAAGGACACGAGTATGAAGTACGATGCAAGAGCCCGCCATTTCAACATGGACACCGGCTGCGTGGAGCTGCTGCTCCGGGGTCGAGGATGTACTGGATGTGACTATGGCGCAGCAGACGGAACTGGACTACCTTATCTATAACGACCCGCTGGGCTACGTGGATTTGATTTTGAACGGTATGGGCGGTCTGAAGATCAACGCAGACGCAGAGGTTCTTGATACGCAGGGAAATGTCATTCCCGGTCTGTATGCCGCAGGCGAAACTACTGGCGGTGTGCATGGCGGCAACCGCATTGGCGGTAATGCCGTGTGCGACTTTGTTGTGTTTGGCCGGATCGCGGGTAACAACGCTTCGGTTTACACAGCAGATTAAGCGCAAACAAGAGCCACAGTAATAAAAATTAAGAGACAGGGCTGTTGCAAAATACAACGCCCTGTTTTCAAACGGTACAACGAAAGAATTTTGACTGTATTTTTCTAAAATTAAAGCAAGTGCAACACTTTTTCTCAAAAATCAAAAATTTTTGATGGAGATGTGATGCACTTGCTTTTTTGTGTTATTCGATTTTACGATTATTTTTGAGTCCTACTAGGGCTGTCTACGCCATTTTGCAACAGCCCCTTTTTGCCCGGCGGGACGCAGCTGTTCGAATCCACCCTAGAAAGTGAAACTTCAGTTTTTTATAAAACAAAAAGCCCAACGTATTTTCATACGCTGAGCATTTTTCATGGAGCGAAGCAACCCAAATCCGAACCATTGCCCTCTGGGGCATCTTTGGCGGCGATTTCATCGAAAGTGATGGTTTTTGTGCCGTCTTTGTAGTTGAATGTAATCAAAACTTTTTCATCATAGAGATAAACAGCATTCACAAACGTATTGATAAGCGTCTCACGGTGGCTTTTCACGTTCGGGTCGAGCTTGCGGAACCGGGTCAGCCAGAACCGAACCTGATTTTCGCTTAACCGAGGCCGAGCGATTTTTTCTTCGGCGATCCGAACCTCAAGTTCTTTCTGCTGGGCTTCCAGCTTTTCCAAACGTAATTTGGTGGAGTTGGTCAGCACACCCGCTTGAATAGCGTTCAGCATATTCTCAATGCCGTTCTCCACCTCGCGCATCTGCTTTTCCAGCAAAGGAAGCGTAGTGTTTTCCTGATCCTGCAACTCCATGACTTCTGCAACGATGGCATCAATCACGGCATCGTCCTGAATCAGCTTCATGGTTTCAGCCACGACCAAATCTTCCAGCCATTCCTTACAGACGGTCTTTTTCTTGCAGGTCTTGAAACGCTTCGCGGTGGCGCACTTATAATAATGATGAACGACCTTGTTTCTACCCGTACCGCACTCGCCGAACATCATCGCGCCGCACATTCCACAGAACAGCTTGGTGGTGAGCAGATAATCATCCTCGGCCTTGTGGCGGGCAGGAGCACGGCTGTTCTTTTTGATTTTCAGCTGCACTTCCTCAAACAAATCCTTGTCCACGATGGCCGGGATGCTGTCGGGCATTACGATGTCCTTGAAGTGGTTTTCTCCGATGTAACGTTTGTTCGTCAGCAACTTCTGAACACTGTTATAGGTGAACTTCTGGTTGCGGTTGGTAGTCACACCGCTGTCGTTCAGCCAGTTCATCAATTCTTTCATGGTCGCGCCATCGTTGTACCGCTGAAAGGCTTCTACCACAAAGGGAGCTTTCAGCGGGTCGACTTGAAAGAACTTCTCCTCATCCACCTTAAAACCAATGGGAATCGTGCCGCCGTTGTACTTCCCCTTCAGAACATTCTCGGTCATGCCGCGCACAACTTTTTCAGAAAGTTCTGCCGAGTAATATTCAGCCATGCCGGTGAGCATACTCTTGACCATGATACCCGCAGGGCTGTCAGAGATAGGCTCCGTGGCAGATACCAGCTTGACATGATTTCGTTCTAACTGGTACTCATAATGTGCCGAATCATAACGGTTGCGGGCAAAGCAGTCAAGTTTCCAGACCAGCACAATGTCAAACAACCGTTTCTCGCTGTCCTTGATCATCTGCTGGAAGTCCGGGCGGTTGTCGGTTTTGGCGGAAAGGGCACGGTCAATGTATCGCAATCCAACTTTTTCAATCGTTTGCAACATCGTTGGATTGCATATCGCAAATATGCTGTTTTCGTGTTGCACTATTTCCTTGACTTGCGATTGTGCTTGACCACGGTAATGCCGTTCTTCTCGGCGTAGGCCGTACATTCACGAATCTGGCCTTCGATGGATTCCTCACGCTGGTTATCGCTGGAATAGCGGGCGTAAATCACGGCGGTCATGCAAACACCCCTTTCACTTCATTCTCCGCAGGCGGCGCACAAGGTCGGATGCACTGTACAGCACACGGGCCACCGACACGGCATCTTCGCCCACGATGTAGAACACCGAGTAGTTATCCACCAGCATCTGCCGCAGCCCTTGGGTGCGCTCCGGCTCGCTTTCCACCAGCGCACAGCGTTCCGGCAGGATGTTCAGCGATTGGATAGCTTCTGCAATGCGGTTATACTGCCCCATAGCCGTGTCAGGCTCCAACAGACGGTCAGCAATATAGCTGTAAATCTGCTCCATGTCGCTGAGGGCTGTATGGGAAATTTTTACGTCATACTGCTTCATCTGTGCTGTTCCCTGAACTGTGCGAATGCGCTTTCCGCATCCACAGTATCACCGTTTTGAATCTCTTTGATGCCCACCTGCAAGGCTGCATGGAGCTGGTCATCGGTCATGGTGTCAGCGTTCAGAGCCGCAGGAGCCTTCGGCAGGGACAGCGAAAAGGGAATGCCACCAGTCAGGGTGATCTGGCGCAGGTACATATCAATGGCTGTTGCCATTGGGATGCCGAGCTGCTTCAGCACATCCTCGGCCTGCTGCTTGACGGTAGGGTTCACACGGAGATTGAGCGTCATTGTTTTTTCCATGGTTATCACCTCGGATTTATTGTAACGTATTTTGCGTTGCAAGTCAATTCGAGGTGAACGCGCAAATGAAATTCTCCATATCGCACAATATATTCATCGTTAAATTGTTCAAAGCGCGGGATATTCACCCTCTATAATAAATTCTTGGAGTGCGCCTAGCTTTTGCTGAGTAGTAAGTTTGAATATTATCTCTCTTGGCTGCGACCATGGCAGACTGGAAGTTTAACCTTCAATAAACTATTTACTGTACAATTCTTTTAGAATACACCAAAGATTCATTATCACACCAACGCCACCAACAAGTGCAATGAGAATCCCTGCAACTACTGTAAGGCGAACATTTTGATTAAAGGCATACCATAAAAAATTAGTGTCCGCACAAAGTATAAGCAAAATTCCAACAATAAATATGCTTACCGATACGATTGCTGTAAGAATTTTTTTCATGTTACACTCTCCTTTGTGTATCACTGTTATTCTCCGAGAAAGTTCGACTCACATCCCTATGATAGTGAACACATCATTCGTTTCAAAACACTTTGCTGCCCAAGGAACTGCTTCTGCAATAATCTCTTTGCAAGTACATCCATCCGATTGACTTTTTGTTAAAATATTATCCCATTGTACTTTTGTAACGATTGTTATTCCATAAAAGTCAAACTCTGGAATCACTTCAAGAATCAGATCTGAAACATGGCGGCTATTCCATACTTCATCACTGATGCTAATAGATGTGTCAAGCCAGCACTTGTCATGATACTGCCCTTGTTGAAATTCCAAGTAGCAGCTGCTGTGTGAGGCTTTTCTTTGATCTTCGTCAATAAAATACTTCAAATTAGTTCACCCGTATTAGCAGATAGCTGTGGTCATCGCTATGTACTACAAGCGGAAAAGTTATATCAAATCCCATTGATCGTTAGCAATTCAACCCATCACAGTAACCATCTGGAAGTATTGATACTGATATTCGTCTTCTAATACAGCCTGCATCTCTTCCATGTATAACGGGTCTTTCAACAGTTTGAGATGAAATGCTCGCTCTCTCCAAAGTCGGACTCCAATTTCAGGGAAAAGATATTCCGTTCCCAGTTGCAAGTCCTTTTCGTTGCAAACAACGTTGTCCTTTTTCATTAAGCTATCAATAATACACTCGGCGGTTGTATTAAACATATCCAGCCCGAACAATTTTATTGATGCCACTTTAGACAACTCTCTCTGGATGCCGATTTCAGTAGCTTTTCCGTTCCGATACTGCACCAGAAAGAACGAATCATTATCCATATATCGTCCTGTTATCAAATTAGGATCACCAGTTTCAGCACAACGCTCCATTTGCATTGCTTCATCAGAAGAATTCGACCACTGTTTCTTCATTTGTAGAAGAGCATTTTCTAGCTCATCTGGTGCCATACCTAATTTTAATTGTCCAATTCCAATATGTGGTATAATAATTATCTCTTTCATAACAAAACCTTATACCAAAAAGGTAAACCACACAAATGCAGCAGTTGCACATATCATCAGAACCAGTAGTATCGTACTTGCAAGTTTCTTCTCAATGGAAACTTTCTGATTTTCGCATAGGACAATCTGCTGAAGATTGTGAAATTCGGCTTCGCTGACATTTCCATTTAATGCTTTCCATGCAGTGCAGCGATCTGTAACCAGCAAAAAATCGGACAGCATTTCCATAAAGATGACAGCGAAAAATGCCAGAGAAAAGAACCACATCCCATTCCATTGAAGTTCCGTCAACACCCTCTGAAGGCTTGAAGGCTTTAATGACACTAACGAAATAATGTAAATCAACGTGTTGCAGAATTCTCTTGCTAATGGCCCTTTTTGTTTAAGAAAATCCATTTTCAACCCTTTCCTTACAAACGGAGTGACTTAACCACCAATAGCCTGATAGTAATCCGTTTTAGAACGAATCAAAGAACCGTTTGACTTGTATTCTTTGACAGTTTGATGGTAGCAATATTTTCGAAATATGTGTTCTATTTTTTCTGCATTGGAATCACCTCATATCAAGTTTGAATTCATATTCTATGCGTCAAATTGTGACTGATTTCAATGATTTTTTTGGTGATGACTAAGATGTTTTATTTAGCTCATTTCGTCCGATGCGGTAAATCTTCTTGTCTTGTTCTCCTACTTCAACAATAAGTTCATTTTTATTGTGATGAACTATTACTGGAATATAGCTATCGGAATTTTCCACCATCAAACATGTGACTCCATTCGTCCATTCACTGTTCAATTCCTTTGATAGCATGGAAATGATTTCTTCTTTCGTCATTTTGATTAATGAATAACCTCCATTTTGTACACTCCCCCAGGAGCTTTTGCTTAGTCAACGTTGCTCACACTGCGTTTGTGACAGCTTTTTTGAAAAAAGTTCAAAATCTTGTCAGCTTTGGACGCTTCAACGAAAAAGTGTCCACACATTTGTAAATAATTACAAGCGTGTGGGCAAAAATTCAGCCAGTTAGGAAATGCTCTCTGCAATTTTTAGGATCTCTTCACGCGGTATCTTTCCAATGATCGTATGTGATATGCCATCTTTCTCCCATACTAGCACATATCTTGTACGGCCTCCGCTATTGTTTGTTCCGAGTGTGGCATCGGCTGTTCCAACTTAACCTCGTTCTAAATAAACCGTCTGGCGGTATCTAACTGATTAACATTTCAACAAAGAAGCTGTGGTTGGAGCCTCCAATATTGAGCAATCCATTTTCTTTCCACTGCATCATAGGGATAACCGGGATTCCCCAGCATCTCTTTTATTCAGGATTTTTCTACTGAAATCCGGATTCCAAATCCTCCCTCTGAGTATGCAATGCTTATCCATGTTTCATCTTTTCTTAGCAAAACGCCTGTCGAAACGCTTTCTGAAGCCGATGCCTCTTCAGCGTATCCTAAGGTTTTCAATTGGTCAATATATTTTTGTATTTCTTCTTCAGAGATATTATTATAAAAGATTGCATAATACCCAGCATTAGAACCATCCAATATATATTCTATCGTTCCACTTTCCGGCTCACAAATAAGCCTAGTGTATTCATTATCCGGCCAAACTGAAGTATAAATACATTTTACATCAGACGGATTGGTTCCTCCATGTGTAGCAAATTTTCCCTGACCTGAAAAACGAATGCAAAGAAAGACCAATATCAAAACTATAAAGGCAACCGCCATACTGCTAAAAAATTCCAATTTCTTATTCATTTGGCTTGCTCCATAATTCAAACGTACAAAGCCACGATTCTTTTCTTTCGACTCTAAAGAATCGTGGCTTTTATACCCATTATCTAATGCTTTTATTACGGAATCGTGATGTCGTAGGAAATGGAGAACTGGCCACCGTTTGCCAAAGCATTCAATTTGTTTTCAAGGAAATTATCTGCATTGGAATCACCTCCATCACGGTTTCCATTTTAGATGTTGATAATAGCAAAGCACAAATAGAAAAAATCCACAATATTGTAGCAAGACGGAGAAAAAATGTCACCAAAACGGTGTAAGCGCAAAGCAGGGATTGGTTCTTGATCTCTGTTGTGAGAGTTCACAAACGTCCGGGGTGCTGTTGCCGGAAGGATGCTTTCTTCAATTTTCTTCCAGAATTCTCTGCAAATAGCGGGCTGTTTATGCTTCTTGAGAATCCATCTAGTGAATGCCGACACCCTCCATGATCTTTTCTATCCAATTTGTGGAAGAATCATTTTTCTCACTAAATGACCCCAAATAATGTGACGAACTCTCAACCTCTATTATTACACCATCCGGCATTCTGTATTTTTCTAAACTGAGATTCAAACCTTTAAGTGGGATTGTTCTAGCCAGTTGAGGGATAGAAACTGTATGGAGAATATCAATTTTTGATAAACCTCTATACGTTTCTGTCTTTTCGGCTTCACTTAGCAACCGTTCTGCATACTGATTTGAAATAACCTGTATGCGAAATTGTTCTTTTTCATCCTCGGTCATCTCAAGTGGAAAGCCGTGCAATGTGTCCACAATATAGGACGAAATTTTAGCGAAGTGCTCGTCAAAATCAGTGGTATCTTCGTTGGTCATATTTCTGTTCTACCCTCATTATAAGCTTTCCGGTCTGCTTAAAGTTACAGCTTTCAGCGTAAAGCTTCCGTAGTTTTTAATGCTAAACGATAGTTATCGAACTTTTCCACAGTTTTTGCAAAAACGTTCAGAAGAAGCATTTAATGTTCCGCAGTCCGGGCAATACCATCTTCCGTCTGGCATCGGTTCAACAGGCGAGGGCGTTTGGTGTGCTTTTGCTGGAGTTTGAACGGGTGATGCAGTAAACAGCGGCGCAATATTCACATCTCTACGGCCAACACCAGCGAGACTTCTAAAATCCCACGATTTAACTTCTTGTGCCAATGTCCGTTTTGGTTCAATATACTGACCGCACCGTTGGCAATATCGAACACCCAACTTGTTTTCATAACCACAATTTTTACAAGCCATCAAAAATCCCCCTTTGCTTCTTGTTTAGAGACTTTACCTTCCTTTATCGAATAGCTAAAATTATCGAACCCACTAAAAATAGTGTCGAAATTCCCAACATAATCCATGCGGACTTCACTTTTGGGCTATTACTACAACTTTTGAAAGATATTGCCATCTGAATATAATACAAGGCTACAATTCCATATGAGAAAAACAAAGCAGCCCACGCATACGGCACTGCACTTTCAGGCGTTAATCTCGCAAGATTGCTAAGCCATATTGAAACACATCCCCAAAATGGTAAAGGCGCAATAAGAAAGAAATCGTTTTTTTGTTCATTTCTATTCTCCTATGACCTGATAATACGATTTTATGGCATATTATCTTTGTATTGATTTGTGAATCACTCAGCCTTAAATACCCGAATTGAGAAATATACCAATTATCAGCATCAGCATTCCAAAAGTGATTTGTGAACCCAAAAGACCTCCATCAGCATCATTTCTATCAGTGCTTTTAATTGCTTTCACCAAAAATTTAGGGAATATCACGCCTAAAATCGCCATTAAAACTATTATTACTCCTCTCATTTAATTTTCTCCCCTCTTATGCACAGATTAGATCAACTATGATAACATCAAAGCACAAAGACCAATCAAAGTCCACAATTTTGTAGCAAAACAGAGAAATTTTGTAACGAAATCGGTGTGCGTACAGATAGTATGCTCCCTAACAGTGGACATCCAGCATTAGGGGAGCACACCAAAGCTACCTTTCGCCATATTACAAGTCAATCGTCAACCAAAGGCTTTTGACTATTTGAAGTTTTGGCATAATCGTATTATACTTGTAAGGAACAGGGCTGTATGTTGTGTAATGAAAAGCGGTCCCATGTGCACATGTGCAATGGAGGAATTTCAAAATGAATGTCTTGGTTTGTGACGATGAACGGCAGATCGTTGATTCTATCATTGAAACACTTGAAAAGAAAACCGAAGAAACACAGGTATCATCAAGATTTTATGGATTTTCTCAACCAAGTCAAATAGACTTATCACTTCCGTATGATATTGCGCTTCTGGATATTGATATGGGCGAAACAAATGGAATTGAGCTTGCCAGAAAGTTACGAGCAGAAAATGAAAACATTGTGATTATCTTTATTACGAATTTTATTCAGTATGCTCCAGAGGGATTTGAAGTTCAAGCCTTTCGTTACTTACTAAAAGCAGATCTCTCTGCTAAACTTGATTCCTACTTTGATTCAGCTGTCCAAGAAGTACTTCGGCGGAAACAGCTTGTCACAATTTCAATCAACTCTGAAATTATCGATGTACCTGTAAATGACATTCTGTATTTAGAATCTCATCGAAGAATCATTGTTATGCACTTGTTGGACGAAAAAAGCCCAGCATACCAATTTTACGGCAACATAACGGAACTATCCGAAAAAATCGAGCCACTCGGTTTCCTTCGTATTCAAAAAAGCTATCTTGTCAATATGCACTATGTCGAAATCTTTCAATACAATAAAGTCCAATTGCGCGGTGGTCTTTGTCTGGCTCCAAGCGAAAAGAATTATAGTGAGCTAAAACAGAAATATTTACATTGGCGAGGTAAAAGTAGATGGATGCTTTGATCAGTTTGGTTTACACAATCATAGATTCAGTCTGCGTATGTCTGTTTTTAGACGCTTTTGCTTCGCACCGTTGGAAAGGTCATAGATTCCTTGTCGGTGTAATAGTTCAAACTATTTTAATGTATGCATCCATTGAATTCAGTGTTATTGCCTTAAATCGAAACCAAATCGTCAAAATTCTCTTGATTCTACTATCCTGCTTTATTGTTGCCAGAACTCTATATGAGAATATCTCAGGAAAGTTTTTATTATTTCTTATCGTTGTAGAATATCTCTTGACTTATAGTTTATCTTTTGCAGTCGGAATGCTTGCAACATCGGTTTGTGGGATGGATGCTCAGACGTTTCAAGCCGACAAGACGTTATCCCTAATCTATGGAATCTCTTATTATTCATCCGAATTATTTATTATTGCGCTATTTCGCAAAATGATGCTTCAGCGTATGGGCAACAGACCCAGAAGCGATGCTCAACATTCGCAGCTGATACTGTACTTTCTATTCCCATGCGCATCGTTTGTAATGCTTGTGATCCTACTTTACGTTACAAGCGGTCATAATATAGAAGAGTTTGTTTCTGCTGGCTGTTGTATTCTCATTTTTATTTCAAACGTCGCAGTCCTCTTTTTATTGGAGCGAATGGAGTATGCAGCATCGGAAAGAGAACAATTATTGATGCTTAACCAGCAGATTCAGCTACAATCGAAAAACATGACTTCGGCAAGCGAACTTTATTCTGCCCAAAGGAAAAAAGTTCACGATTTCCGGGCGCACCTGAATATCCTAAATCGATTGATGAAGAATCAAGAGTATTCTGCCGCTGAAGAATATCTTGAAAAAATCACCGAACAGCAAACTGATCGGCTATTCCTTGTCAACACACATCATCCCATCTTGGACGCACTTTTCAATACAAAAGCCGCCGAAGCAACTCAAAAGAAGATCAGCATTGATTTTGAAGTGAATGATCTATCCAAGCTTCCATTTGATGCCTCCGATATGGTAGTGCTTCTATCAAACCTCTTGGATAATGCCATTGAAGCATGTCAGCAGTATGATAAGGGCGATAAAGCGATTCATGTCATGGCCGTTGCACAGCAAGACTTTTTTGTCTCTGTCCGAAACACATCGGAACCTGTTGTAATTATAAACGGTTCCATTCCAACGACAAAACCAGAACCACAGATGCATGGCTTTGGACTTGCGAACATCCGGCTGATTCTTGAAAAATATAGCGGCGAATATACCATGTTCTATGAAAACGGGTGGTTTCAGTTCACCGCTGATATACCGCTCACTCCGATTTCGTGACAGATTTTCTCCATGTTAGTACAAAAGCATGGACGAAATCTTCTATTGTATGTATAGTAACAATAAGATGCAGATGATTTCAACGCATCTATAAGAGTTCGCATATAATGGTTTGTTTCTTGAAGAAGGGAGTGTGTCAGCATAAAAAATTTGAAACCAATCCTATTTGCAATTGTGATTCTAATATTGTTTTTATTTATTATTGGTGGAATGCTGGGACTGCTTCCTCAACCGCTTTTCGTCTTGTCATCACAAACCATTCTGGTTATATTGGTCTGCGGCGTTGCATTGATAATCGGACTTCTGCTGAAATTTTTCGACAAGAAGTGAGATGCTTAGGAGTTTCTATGTTGCCATTTTTCAATCAAAAAGAGCTGGTTGTTTGCTCGAATCAATCTCAATACCAAAAATACACATCGCTTTTAGAAAAGGCAGGAATAACCTATCGAACAAAAGCACGCGATTTATCATCACCGTCTCTGTTTTCGATGGGAACCCGTGAAAGAGCCGGAACTGCATTTCAAAAGGTCAACTATCAAACGCTCTATACGATATATGTTCGCAAAGTTGATTACGAGCGTGCTGTTCACGTTATCATTGTTTGATTCAACTGCCAAAACCATATACGCTTTTCCTCGCCAAACAATCAGTTGCAAAGCAGGTCTGATTGTTTGGCTTTTTATTTTCTGCAAAAGGAGTGTGATGCCATTGACCCAACCGAAAACCGACCTTGCCTATCTCCGCAGCGAAAAAGCCAAAGCAGAGCAGAAGTTGCGCGCTTGTCAGCACCGAGAGAAGATCCTTGAACGCAGGATGTCAGAGCTGAACCGGAGAGAGCGTGTGCATCGTCTTTGCACCCGTGCCGGAATGCTGGAAAGCTTTCTGGTCTGTCCGGGAGAACTGACCGACGATCAGGTGATGGAACTGCTGAAAATCTCGTTCCGTCAACCGGAAGTCGTGCTGGCGCTTGCAAAGATGGTGCATGATGTTCACGAACGCAGCAACGTCCAAAACCCTTTAGAATAAAGGGCGCAATTATACACCGTTCCGGTGAAATTGCGGTCTTGCAGACGGCTCGATGAAATCGAAGCTGGCGTTTGTGCGCCAGCCCGATTCCATCCCAAGGAAAACTGCATTTTCCTTGCGCTGCTTTGCAGCTATCCTTTTGCGGCTCCCGCCTTGCCCCGAAGTGCGCAGCACTCCGAACCAAGGCAGCGAGCAAAACCGAATACGATTTTCCGACCGTTCAACAAGAGTCATCTTGCTGGGCGGTCTTTTTGTTTGGAGGTGATGCCTATTCCGTGTCCGCACTTCAAAATCTCCATCGTAAAGCGCAGCCAAGGACAGTCCGCTGTTGCTGGTGCAGCTTATCAGAGCGGCGAACGGCTGTTCAGCGAGTACGACCAGAGAACAAAATTCTACAACAAGAAAAAAGAACTTGTCCATGCCGAGATCATGCTGCCGCACAATGCACCACCCGGATATGCAGACCGGGCAACCCTCTGGAACGCCGTGGAAGCCGTGGAGAATCAATGGAACTCGCAACTTGCCCGGCGCATCGTGCTGGCACTTCCGAGAGAAGTTCCGAAAGACCAGTACCTTCCCATGCTCAAAGAATTTTGTAACGAGCAGTTCGTTTCCAAAGGGATGATAGCCGACTTCGCCATCCATGACAAGGGCGATGGAAATCCACACGCCCACATTCTACTGACCATCCGAGCAATGGATGAACGCGGCAAGTGGCTTCCGAAAGCCCGAAAGGTATACGACCTTGACGAAAACGGTGAGCGCATCCAGCTCCCCTCTGGCAACTGGAAGTGCCACAAGGAAAACACGGTGGACTGGAACGACCAGAAGTACGCCGAAGTCTGGCGGCACAGCTGGGAAACCATCACCAACCGCTATCTGGAAGCAGCTGGACGACCGGAACGTGTTGACCTCCGCTCATTCGAGCGGCAGGGAGTGCAGCAGATTCCGACCGTCCATCTCGGCCCCGCTGCTCACCAGATGGAGAAGCGAGGAATCGAAACCTTTCTCGGAAATCTCAATCGGGATATTCGCACTGCCAACAGCCTGATGCAGTCCATCCGCAGCACCATCCGTGGGCTGCAACGCTGGATCGCAGACCTGACCGAAAAGAAGCAGATTCTTTTGGATGCACTGGAACAAGCAAAGGAACCCACGCTGTCCAATCTGCTGGTGGACTACTTCAACCTCCGCAATGAGCAGCGCAGCGAATGGTCGAGTAAGGCGCAGATAAAATGCACAGCCCGTGACCTTGCAGAAGTCATGCAGGCGGTCGATTATCTGAAAGCTCACGCCCTGAACACAGTCGAGGACTTGAACGCTGCTATTAAGGAACTGAACCAAACCGCTGCCCCGATTCGCAAGCAGCTGAAGCAGAACGAAAACCGTATGCGGGCAATCGCCCAGATCAAAGACGCTGCCGCCATCCATGCCAAGCTGAAGCCCATCCACGACACCTTTCTAAAGAAGAACTTCAAGCTGACCAAGGATGCTTATGCCGCCCAGCACAAGGACGAGCTGGACACCTTTAATAAAGCTGTCCTCACTCTGATGAAGCTGAACGGTGGCACGACCGTGGATTTTTCGGCATTGGATGCCGAATTTTCTGCGCTGCAATCCGCCAGCGCAGAGCTGCGCACCCAACTGGAAGCCTTGCAGCCGGATATCTCCGCACTGAAAAACATCCGCAAGTATATCGACATGGTGCTGAATAAGCAGCAGCTTTCCGCACCGGGTGGCAAAACATCGGAAAAGGAATCGGTGCTGAAGAAGCTGCACGAAGCCAAAGCCACCGCCGCCCCGAAGAAACCGGAGCAGCAGAAGAACACACCGGAACTTTAAGGAGGAAGGAACATGACCTACACGCAAGCCCAGATCGACCGTGCAAACGCCGTCAATCTGGAAGATTTTCTTCGTGCGCAGGGCGAAACGCTGGTGCGCAGCGGAAAGGAATACCGCTGGAAAGCTCACGACAGCCTGACCGTCTGCGGAAACAAATGGTTCCGGCACAGCCAGAGCAAGGGCGGCTATCCGGTAGATTTCGTGATGGAATTTTACGGCAAGTCCTTTCCTGAAGCGGTGCAGCTGTTGACCGGAGAGCCGGGCGAAGCCCAGCCGGAGGCTGACCCCGCCCCCTCTCCGGCGTTTCGCTTGCCGCTGCGAAATGTCACCAATGCCAACATCCTGAACTATCTGACGCAGGAACGGAAACTCAGTCCCTCGCTGGTGAACTTCTTCATCGCCGCCGGAGATATTTACGAGGACGCCGCTCACCACAACGTGGTCTTTGTGGGGCGGGATGCAGACGGACACCCACGCTATGCAAGCTGCAGGGGCATTTATGAGAAGTTCCGGCAGGATGTAGCCGGGGCAGAAAAATCTTTCGGGTTTGCGCACCGTGGCACGGATAAGCAGCTGATGGTGTTTGAAGCCCCCATCGACCTGCTGTCCTTCATTGAGCTGTTTCCGAAAAACTGGCAGCAGCACAATTATCTGTCACTGGGCGGTGTGTCTGCAAAGGCATTGCAGCAGTTTCTTTCTGAACGCCCGGACATGGAACGTGTGTTCCTCTGTCTGGATGCCGACAAAGCCGGAGAGGATGCCTGCAAGCGGCTGGCGGCACTGCTGCCGGACACCGTGAGCGTGACCCGCATTCAGCCCACCAGAAAGGACTGGAACGAAGTCCTTGTCCACCGGGCAGAGATTCCAAACCGGGATTATTTCAAAAGCACCGTTCTGAAAGAGCCGCCGAAAAAGGATTCTGTCAAGATCATCCGCATGAGCGATGTGGAACTAACCCCGGTGGACTGGCTCTGGAAGCCGTATCTTCCCTTTGGAAAGCTAAGTGTGCTGCAAGGAAATCCCGGTGAGGGCAAGACCTATTTTGCTATGCACCTTGCCGCCGCCTGCACCAACGGAAAGCTGATGCCCAACATGGAACGTCTGGAACCGTTCAATGTGATCTATCAGACCGCCGAGGACGGTCTGGGCGATACGGTCAAGCCCCGCCTGATCGAAGCGGGTGCAGACCTTGACCGTGTGCTTGTCATTGACGACAGCGATGTGCAGTTGACGCTTTCGGACGAACGAATTGAAAAAGCCATCATCGAGAACAACGCCCGATTGGTCATCATCGACCCGATCCAGGCATATCTCGGTGCCGATGTGGACATGAACCGGGCGAACGAAGTCCGGCCCATCTTCA
>OGOQ01000387.1_pt1 | contig 46772 bp, 54 predicted proteins | sample 1552691 | NCBI WGS metagenome assembly OGOQ01 (sample SAMEA2580209, study PRJEB22360) | human gut metagenome | biome: human gut; feature: human-associated habitat; material: faeces | place: Denmark | collected 2008/2010
TATTCTATCAGATTTTAAAAAGACTGTCGACAGTCACTTTGTCAACAGTCTGAAGCCGATTTATTTCGGCTTTTTACTTCATAAATTGGGCAATATCTTCCTTTAGCTCATCACTAAACTCATCTAGATCATCCATGGTGATTGCTTCATCGCGCAATAATCCTAACAAAATGATAAACATATTTGAACGAGATACATCTCTTGCCAAAACACCAGGACTTTTATAATCCTCATAAATTTTCTTTCGTAGAGACCAGTATTTATCGGAAGATAATGCATCTGAATTTAAAATGGATTTATATTCCTCAACAAGCTTATCCATATAGGCTTCTTGCCAGCTACCTAGTTTCTTTCTAAATAATTTCCAATCTTTTTCCATGTTGACCTCCTATTTAAATAAAGTTTGAATGATTTGATCAATACTCATAGAGTGCAATTGATCTGTATCTTTTAATGTTTTTGAATTCCAGTGAAATAAAGATACATTACTTGGTTCAGTAAAACTAGAATCGACAGTGCAATTTGGATAACGACTGTACCAGTCTGGATAATACGTTTTCATAATTTTTTGTGCATATCCGACAGCTTGTGAATTTGAATTTCCATTTTGGTCATATGTACCTGAAATTTTAACACCTGGAGGACTAGAGTGAGCAATCAATAAACTGCCATCCTCACATACGGCAAGTACAATATAAACATGAGCATTCGCCATAGAGACAATATCACCTGGTTTTGCGTTTTGAATGGAATCTTTATAGCTTCCTAACTTCATGTTCGCAAATGTTTTAGTCATTTCTTCAGCCTTTAATACATAGCCATTGCCATGATTGGATTTGGTTTCTAATGTATTGTAGATAGACCAACCGACATAGCCTGAACAATCGAGTCCTTTATGGATTTCATACATATAGTTTTCATAATTGTATGAACTATCTTGTGTATCATAGAAGGATTTCCATTCCTTAGATAAGCCCAAAGTTAACGCTTCAGTTCCGGAACCTGTTTGTGCTTCGTTCCAGCCTCCACCATAAATATACAGGGTTTGACCAACGGGTTTTAACGCGTTCTTTAAAAAAGTAGTTGTCGTATGAATGGGTTTTGATTGAACTTTTGTTTCTTCTGTTTTATGACATGAAGATATTCCAAAGATAATTACACACAGTATTAAGATAGGCAATAAAATACGGTCATAGCGAATTTTTCTTTTTTTCATTATTTCTTGACCTCTTCTATCAATTCATCAATATAAGAATCATCAATGTCAAAGCCTAAATAACATAGACCGCGATAGATGAAGTTCATATCACTTAAATTCAGGATTTGATTCATCAATTCCTTTTTCTTGTCATTAATCAAAGACATGTCATAATCACTTGTATTGCCACAAGGATGTGTGCACGTTTTGCAGCTTGGCGATATCTTGTCTTTTTCTTTGTGTACTGTATCAATTAGATCTTGTGTAACTGTATGATTTCTTAGATGTTGAAGACAATCTAAAATAATTGTGTCTGTGTTTTCTGTTTTTGGATTTGAATCCACGGTTTTAGAAAGACCAATTAAAGCAGACCATAATTTAGTTTCCATCAGATTTTACCTCCACATTAAAATAAGTATCTGGATAGGGTTCATCCTTTAAAGTATAGTGCCACCACTCGGATTCTAAAGGGATAAATCCATTATCTAACATTAAATTTCTAAGTGTCTTGCGATTGTTTATTTGATGATTCGTTAATCCTTTTGTGTATAATGGACTCGAAATATCGCCAAAGTAATCAAAGTAAGATCCCATATCTAATTCTTTTCCTGTTTTTTCATCAACTAAAGTTAAATCGACAGTGCTACCTCTGGTGTGCGCTGATTTTTCAATGATAAAGTCATTCTCAAAAAGATATTTTTTGGAATATTTTGGATAAAAAATGGATTTCATTTTATCATCCTCAGTATCTTTCCAAGTCATGAAATGATCAAGGGCACTTTGAGGTCGATAGGCATCCCATATCTTTAATCGATATCCCATTTGTCTTGCCTTTGAATTGATTACTTTTAATTGCTTCACCAATTCTTTTGTTCCTAACGCTACCGGATCTATATAGCCATCAATGATTTCACCAATGAAATTGTAAGTTGTGCAATAGCGAATATCCAAAAGAATATCGGGGATTTCTTTTTGTATATTTAATAATTTCATGTATATATTCTAATATATTTGTTTATGTTAATCCACTTATGTTTTGTGTATAATACATGTTAGAAATGAGGTAATAAACATGAAATTTAGTGATATTGATTTTTCAGCCATTTCAAGAATGATGGACAATATGAGCGATGAAGAAAAGAATAAGTTAAATGACATGGCTCAAAATATGATGAATAATATGAAACAAAACGAAGAGCCTGAAGAAGAAACTGACTTTTATGAAGCTTTAAATATAAATGAAGAAGATTATGCAGATTTTCCGGGAAGTGTCTTAGATCAAATCGAAGCAGGAAGTGATTTGGAAGTCTATTATGAAGATGTAAAGGATGTTGATTTTAGTGCGAGTGCCTTATTTTATGCGAAAGCTACTTTGAATATGTTGCGAAAATATATCTATCCTATCTTTAAGAATTTCTTTGATGGATTTAATAATCCTTCAACGACAACCATCTATTCCTATTTATATCCTTTAATGAACCAGGATAATATTCATAAGTTGTTTGATGAAGAGTTTGGTACACCAGAAGGATGGATGGAACTTAAAAATGCTCTTCAACAAATCTATATTATTTTAAATCGTGCAGAGTATGATTTTGTGAGTTATGAAGATTTACAATTATTAAAAGATATCTTGTTTAATCAAGAAGTATTATTGAAAATTAAGAATCTATGAAAAAGCTAAAAATCAATACGAGTCTTGAACCAATGGATGAATGGACATATGAATCGTATGTGAGTGATTATATATTTGAGAATGTTTGTATTGAAGAAAACTTAGATAATATCACGATGGATGGGTGTAAATTTAGCAAGTGTCAATTTAAAGATTGTAGCTTTAGCTTTATTGAATATATGGATATTATTTTTGATCATTGTGAATTTGAAAATGTACACTTGAATCAATGTAGTTTAAGCCGTGTTCATTTCATTTCTTGTCGAATCAGTGGAATGGAACTTTCACAAAGCTTAGTGCAAGATACATTATTTCAATTATGCAAAGGACATTATTGTGACTTTGGTGGCAGTACATTTAAAGAGTGTGCATTTGACATCAATGATTTAACGGGTTCAGGATTTGTTCAATGTGATTTTAAAAAGACTTCATTTGATAAATGTATATTAAATTCAACGGAATGGTTTAACACAAAATTAAAAGAGCTTGATTTCTCAAGCTGTGAAATTGAAAACATTGCGGTGTCGAGTGATAAATTAACAGGTGTTGTCGTGAATTCATCCCAAGCGCTTGAATTTGTGAAACTTTTAGGTATTGTAGTTAAAGATTGATATATTGTTTCAATCTTTCGGGCATGGATTCAATCAACATATTGACTAGCGTTTCTATATCTAGATACATATTTTTTTCGACCCAGGACTTAGTCATTTCAATAGATCCATGACAATACATTTGAAGTAGAAAGTCTAGTTGTGGATCAATTGTCGTCTTTGTTTTGATTTTCTTTTTGTAGAAATCATAGATACAGCGATAATCATAGTTTGTCAAAGAATTGTAGTCATCTTCTTTAAAGGCTTCTTTAAAGAATGTGTTTTGGCTTTGAATAAAAGTGAATTTCTTAATTAAAGCTTCTTTTAAAGTGGTTTGATCAGCCATTTCTTTAAAAGAGTCTAGACATAGCTTTTCAAAATACCAGTTTACTAGATCTTCTTTATCTTCAAAATTACGGTAAAAAGTCTGTCGTGTTAAATTTGATTCCTTTGTGATTTGAGTGACTGTAATCTTGTTTAAGGGTTGTGTTTTTAATAAGTTTAATAGCGCATTTGCGATTGTTAGTTTTGTATCGTTCATATAACTATTATATGTCATGACAATTGACTTTAAAAGAGGACTAGCTTAAAATTAAAGAAAAGAATTAGAGGAGTAATGAATATGCAGTTAGGCGAATCGATGGAAGATTATTTAGAAGCCATATTAGTTTTATCAAAATGTTTAGATCATGTTCGTAGTGTTGATGTCGCAAGTTATTTGGGTTTTTCTAAGCCTAGCGTCTCACATGCCGTAAAATTATTGTCTGAGCAAGGATTAATTGTTTTAGATGTTAGTAAATTTTTAACTTTAAGTGAAGAAGGAAAGAGAATCGCAGAAGAAACATATGCGCGTCATACTTTCTTTTCAGATATGCTACAAAATATTGGGGTACCTAAAAATATTGCGACAGAAGATGCTTGTCGTATTGAACATGTGATTTCGCAAGAAACTTTTGAGGCAATTAAAAAGTATTATCAAAATAATAAAGACTAGCTATAGATTGTATCTGTAGCTTTTATTTTGAAAGGAGCAAGGAAAATGAGACCAGAAATATTAGCGCCCGTAGGAAGTATGGAAGCATTAAATGCAGCATTAGCAGCAGGATGTGATGCTGTTTATTTTGGCTTGCCAAGTTTTGGAGCTAGAGCATTCGCAAATAATTTTGACTTAGAAACTACAAAAGAAGTTATTGAAAGATGTCATTTGTGTGGTGTAAAAGTATATATTACGATGAATACAATATTATATGAGGATGAAATAGAGGATGCCTACAATATGGCAAAAAAGGTTCATTCTTTTGGTGTAGATGCGTTGATCATTCAAGATTTAGGTTTTATCCATCTTTTGCATCATAGACTACCCAATTTGGTGCTACATGCTTCTACACAGCTTTCAGTTTCTAATCCTTATCAAATTGAACAACTAAAAAAATTAGGTGTTCAACGTGTTGTTTTAGCTAGAGAATGTACAAAAGAAGAAATTCAAGCATGTGTAGATACAGGTATTGAAGTGGAAGTTTTTGTGCATGGAGCTTTATGCATTTGTTATTCGGGACAATGTTATTTTTCAAGTGTACATTATGGGCGAAGTGGAAATCGTGGAATGTGTGCGCAACCATGTCGAATGAAATACACCCTTTATGAAGATGGAAATAAAGTGGATACGCATGGAGAATATGTATTAAGTCCAAAAGATCTATCTTTGATTGATGAAGTGAATACATTAGCGGATATGGGGGTTTGTTCGTTAAAAATTGAAGGGCGAATGAAGAGCGCTCCATATGTTTATGAGAGTGTTTCACAAGTCAAAAAGGTATTAGAGAATATGGAACGAAATGTTGAGGACAAACAAAACTTACGTGTTACATTCAATCGAGAATATACTGTAGGTCATATGTATAGGGCTAGTGGCAAAGAATTAATGAATAGTAAAACTTGTAATCATCAGGGAATTGAAATTGGTAGAGTTGTTAAAGTAAATAAAAATAAGATTTGTATTCAATTAAGTCAAGATCTGCATCAAAATGATGGAATTCGTTTTGAAAAAGAGAACTTGGGTTGTCATGTGAATTTTATGTATGATAAGAAACAAAAGTTGATTTCTTTCATGCCTAAAAATAATACAGTTCTAATCGAAGGACCAGTAGGGGTTCATGTAGGTAGTATTGTTCGTAAAACGATGGATTCTGAATTGAATAAAACAATTGAGGAAAAAATTCGTACATCCAATCGTCAAAGCAAGGTTAACGCGATAGTAACTTGTAGTGCAGTTGGAAAGCCGATGGTAATGGAAGTGTATAAGGATTCGACAAGCGTTTGTGTTTCTACTGAAATTGATAGTGTACAGGCTTTAAAGCGTGCAACGGATGAAGAAACGTTAAACAAACAGTTTTCTAAGACAAAAGATAGTTGGGCAAGTTTTGATCATATTGAATATCATTTGGGTAAAGACATTTATTTTCCAATTTCAGTTATGAACCAACTTCGTAGGGATGCTCTTGAGAAAATGAAAGAGGCTTGTTTAAAACAAGAGCCGCTTGTTGAAAAAGAATATAGTTATATTCCACAAGAGAGTAAAACCTCATTTGATTTGTTTGAAATTAATTCAATGAATCAAAAGGTTGATGATTCTTCTTGTTATGTGAGTGAAATGTTTAACAGTAATCAAATCTTAGAAAAATCAAATATAACGAGTGTTGGTGGATTTGTGAATGCGCATCTAGGTAAAGGAAAAATTATAGATTCATTAAATGTTTCCAATTCATATAGTGTGGCTGCTATCTTAGAAATGGGATATGAAAGTTGTGTAATCAGTGATGAGTGTGACAAGTATCAGGTTGAAGAAATAATGAAGGGCTTTTCGAATCGTTATCATTTTGATGCTCCAGTCTATAAGACTTTGTATCAGAAACGACGCTTGATGACGATGAAACATTGTCCTGTAAATACGGCTTTAAAAGATGGTAAGAGAATGAATTGCGGTTTGTGCCATCATCATCGTTATGAGCTTGAAGGCTTAGATGGAAAGCGTGTCTTTTTATTTGGAGATAAAGATTGTCACATGCGATTATATGATGTGAATATTATGAATGAAATTGAAAATCGAAAAGATTATGAATCGTATGGAATAAAACATTTCCGCTTTGTGTTTACTGATGAGAACCAAGAGGAAGTTAAAACCGCTTTCAGAGCCTATAATCGTTGATTTTAGATGGCTTGCGTGCTATTATTTTATTAGCTTAAGGCTTAGAGGAGGATATTTTAATTATGCCTATTATTGTTGATGTATATGCTCGTGAAGTTCTAGATTCACGTGGAAATCCAACTGTTGAAGTTGAAGTAACTACAGAATCTGGTGCTTACGGACGTGCTATGGTACCAAGTGGTGCAAGTACTGGTGTTCGTGAAGCTTTAGAATTACGTGATGGAGATAAAGCTCGTTACTTGGGAAAAGGAACAACTAAAGCTGTTGAAAACGTAAACACTAAAATTGCTCCAAAAATTATCGGTATGGATTGCCGTGACCAGGTATTAATTGACAAAACAATGTTAGAATTGGATGGAGACCCATTCAAGAAAAATTTAGGTGCTAACGCTACTTTAGGTGTTTCTATGGCTTGTGCTTTAGCAGCTGCTGATTTCTACGGAGAACCTTTATACAAATACTTCGGTGGATTCAACGGAAAAACATTGCCAGTTCCTATGTGCAACGTTATCAACGGTGGATCACACGCTGACTCTACAGTAGATTTCCAAGAATTCATGATTATGCCAGTTGGTGCTAAGAGTGAAAAAGAAGCTGTTCGTATGGCTGCTGAAACTTTCCACGCTTTAAAATCTGTATTAAAGAAAAAAGGATACAACACTAACGTTGGTGACGAAGGTGGATTCGCTCCAAGCTGTAAAGATGGAAACGAAGAACCTCTTGAATTATTAGTTGAAGCTATGGAAGCTGCTGGATATGTTCCAGGAAAAGATATGAAGATCGCAATGGACGTTGCTGCTTCTGAATTCCACAACACTGAAACTGGATTATATGAATTGAAAAAATCTGGTCAAGGAACTAAGACTAGCGATGAAATGATCGACATGTACGAAGAATGGATCGCTAAATACCCAATCATCTCTATCGAAGATGGATTAGGAGAAAGCGACTGGGACGGATGGAAAAAATTAACTGACCGTCTAGGAGACAAAGTACAATTAGTTGGTGATGACTTATTCGTAACTAACCCTTCAATTCTTTACGAAGGAATCGAAAAAGGAATCGCTAATGCGATCTTAATCAAAGTTAACCAAATCGGTACTTTAACTGAAACATTCGACGCTATCGAAATGGCTAAGAAACACGGATACACTTGCATCGTATCTCACCGTTCAGGAGAAACTGAAGACACTACAATCGCTGACATCGCTGTTGGATTGAACGCAGGACAAATCAAGACTGGTTCATTAAGCCGTACAGACCGTATTGCTAAATACAACCGTTTAATGCGTATTGAAGACGAATTGAACCAACGTGGAACTGTTAACGTTGCTGAATACCTTGGAGACAAGACTTTCTACAACTTACCAGCTGTTGAATTCAAAAAGTAGTATTTCACTAAGAACTTTAGCTAATTAAGACCCTTCGGGGTCTTTTTTTTTGACTCGTTTCGTATTACTATTAAACAAGTAAAAGGAAGTGCTATATGGTTAGGACAATTGTATGTGATTTAGATGGATCTTTAATGAATCCGAGTAGTGGAATCTATGTCAATGAAGCTGTTAAAGAAGCATTGATTGAAGTTGAAAAGAAAAATATTTTAGTTATATTAAATTCAGCTCGATGCTTTCAAGGCGTATATCCATTATCTAAGCAGATTTTAATGCAAGATTTTGGTGGATATGTCATTAGTTGTAATGGCGCTCATTGTTTGGATGTGAAAATGAAAAAGACGATGTTTGAGTATGTAATCTCAAATAACGATGTCTCATCTATTTGGCAATATGCTCAAAAGCATAATTTAGGTGTTGGATATAGTCAACCTGGTTATTTTGTGGCCAATAAAATGACACATGGATTTGAACTAGATATGCATAATTGTGATGTGGATTACATTTTGACGAATCACATGGAAAAGTATCTAAAGGATTCTGTGTGGAAGATGTCTATATCGGATTCAAAAGAGAATATTGATTTGATTTATGATTCTATGAAAGATCATATTGAATCAAATTGTAATGTAAAAGTTGTGCATAGTACAGATACGATGATTGACATTATTCATAAGGATTGTGAAAAGTTAAATAGTGTGAACCGCTTGTTGAAGAATCTTGAAATCTCTTGGAAAGATGTCAGTTCCATCGGAGATGGTTCAAGTGATGCGTCTGTATTAGAAGCATCTGGTCTTGGTGTTACTCTTGAAAATGGTTGTGAAGCATGTAAAAAAGTCGCAAAAAAAATTGTTCCTTCATGTTATGAAGATGGCTGTATAGAGTGGTTAAAGGAGTTATAAAAATGAGAGTAGTCGATATGCATTGTGATACGATTCTAGAATTATTGAGTCGTGATTTAAAAGGGAAAGAGGCAAGTTTGTATTCAAATGATTTGTCGATTGATTTGGAAAAAATGAAAAAGGGTAATTATTTATTACAGAATTTTGCGTTGTTTACAGATCAAAAAGAACTAGCTATTCCTGAGCAACAGACAATGCGTTTGTATGATGAATATTGTACACAAATGGATAAGTATGCAGATTATATTGCACCTGTATATACGTTTAGTGATATTGAGAAGAATGATAAAGAAGGAAAATTATCAAGTTTATTAACTTTAGAAGATGGTGGTGTTTGCTTCAATGATTTAGCAATGTTAAGAAACTACTATCGCATGGGTGTAAGAATGATTGCACTAACATGGAATTATGAGAATGGAATTGGTTATCCAAACCTTTCTATGAAAGATATGAATGGAAATCGACCTAACTATAAGCGTAGTGTAGATACAGAAAGAGGATTGACAGAGTTTGGAATTTCATATGTAAAAGAAATGGAAAGACTAGGCATGATCGTTGATGTTTCTCACTTAAATGATGCTGGTTTCTATGATGTATTGAAATATACGACAAAACCATTTGTGGCATCACATTCAAACGCAAGAAGTGTATGTAATGTAGCACGTAATATGAGTGATGATATGATTCTTCAATTGGCAAAACGTGGTGGTGTCATGGGACTTAATTTCTGTGGCAGTTTCTTAGCGGATCGTGATGATCACAAGAGTTGTGTCGAAGATATGGTGAAACATATTCTATATATCAAAGATCTTGCAGGAATTGATGTCATTGGATTAGGTACAGATTTTGATGGGATTTCATGTCCTTTAGGAATTGAAGATGCTTCTATGATGAATCTATTAGAAGAAGCTTTATATAAGGCAGGGCTTACACAAGAAGAAGTAGAAAAAATCTTCTATAAGAATGTATTAAGAGTTTATAAAGAAGTGTTGTAAATGGATCGTTTGATCCATTTTTTTTGCTTTTGTTGAAGAATATGATATAATTTCAGATGTAAATTTCTGTAAGAAATATGAAAGAGAGAATGAAAGATTATGGAATTATTGAAATTATTAGGTATTCTAATTGTTGTAATCGGATTTGTATTAAAATTGGATTCGATTTTGATTATTATGATTGCCGCTATTGTGACTGCACTTGTTGCAGGTATGGATCCAGTTACTTTCTTGGAAACACTTGGATCAAGCTTCGTCGCTAACCGCAGTATGTGCGTGTTTGTGATGGTTATGGTAGTTACGGGAACTCTGGAAAGAAATGGTTTAAAACAAGCAGCAGCTAATTTAATGAAGAAATTTAAAAATGCATCAGCCGGTGTTGTTCTTGCGATTTATGGTGTATTCCGTCTAGTCTTTGCGGCATTTAATGTAAGCTTTGGTGGCGTTGCCGGATTTGTTCGTCCTATTGTATTGCCTATGGCGACTGCTGCAGCTAAGAAAAATGGTAAAAAGATCAGTGAAAAGTATGAAGAAAACTTAAAAGGAATGGCAAGTGGTATGGAAAATATCGCATGGTTCTTTGGGCAAGTTTTGTTTGTAGGAACAAGTGGAATGATCTTAGTGCAATCTACATTAGCTGGCTTAGGATACAATGTTGAATTGGTCGATTTAATGAAAGTACAAATTCCAGTGGCAATTATTGCCGTAGCTGTTGCGATTGTGTATTACTATCTTAAAGATAAACAATTATCTAGAAAGGAGACTAAATAATGAATCCAATTCAATTTTATACGAGTGTAGATGTTACACTTTCAGAAAAACTATTAGAAGTCATGTATTGTCTAATTGGATTGATTTCTATTTATGTTGCCTTTAAAAATCTAAAAGATAAAGAAAATAAAAACAGTGTTGGTTCGTTTGTTTTCTGGTTTGATCTAGGAGTTATGTTTGTGCTAGGCAAATGGTTACCTGCCTTGGCTGATGGTATCTTATTGATTATCTTGGTTTTACCTCCAATTCTAAAGAAAGTTTCACCTGGTAATGAGCCAGAACCTACTCTTGATGAGATGGAACAAAACAACAAGAAAATTGGTGCAAAAGTATTTGTTCCAGCTGTATGTATTGGTTTGTTCGCATTACTTGCAGCTTTCTTCACAAAGATTTCACCATTAGTTGGAATGAGTGTAGGTGTTTTTGTAGCCATGATCATTTTGCGTATCTATTCAAAATCAAATACACCAAGTGTCTTCTTAAAAGATTGTCGTAGAATGATGGATGTGGTTGGACCATTAAGTATGCTTCCAATGTTACTTGCTGCTTTAGGTGCCGTATTTACAGCTGCAGGTGTTGGAGATGTCATTTCTAGTTTAGTATCTAATATTATTCCTGCAGGCAATGTTACAATTGGAATTATTGTTTATGCGATTGGCATGGCGGTATTTACCATGATCATGGGAAATGCTTTTGCGGCAATTACCGTAATGACAGTTGGTATTGGGGCACCTTTTGTCCTTAAATATGGAGCAGATCCAGTAGTGATTGGATCTCTAGCATTAACTTGTGGATATTGTGGTACACTATGTACGCCAATGGCAGCAAACTTTAATATGGTTCCTGTCGCAATCTTAGAAATGAAAGATAAAAATGGTGTCATTAAAAAACAAGTGCTTGTTGCCGTAATTATGTTAGTGGTACAAATTGTCATGATGATCATGATGTCATAGGAGATGAAATGTTATGAAAAAAGTATTAATTACAGGTTTTGATCCTTTTGGAGGAGAAAAAATCAATCCAGCTTATGAAGCTGTTAAATTATTGCCGGATGAAATTGGTGGGGCAAAAATCGTTAAGAAAGAAATTCCTACAGTATTTCAAAAAGGGCCAGATGCAGTTTATGAAGCGATTCAAGAGAATCAGCCAAATTTTGTATTGTGTATTGGTCAAGCAGGAGGAAGAAGTCAAGTCACACCAGAATGGGTGGGTATTAACTTTAGAAATGCGAGAATTGCCGATAATGAAGGCAATCAACCTTTACAGACAAGTGTTGTAGAAAATGGGCCAGAAGCTTATTTTACAATGCTTCCTGTATTTAGAATGGTTGAAAAAATGAAGGAAAATGGAATTCCAGCAAGTGTTAGTTATACAGCAGGTACTTATGTTTGTAACGATGTAATGTATTCTGTATTGCATTATTGTCATACAGAATTTAAAGATGTAAAAGGTGGCTTTATGCATGTACCTTTTGCGACTGAACAAACAGTAAATCAGCCAGCAGGAACTCCTGGAATGAATTTAAAAGATATTGCTAAAGCCATTGAATTGTCTGTAGAAGCTATGTTAGAGAGTGATACGGATATTAAAGTGGTTTCTGGAGAAACGCATTAAGAGAAAAGATTTGTTCTTTTCTTTTTTTCTTGTTCAAAAAAAGGGTGAGTCTATTATTATGACTCACCAAGAAATAGGAATATATGAAATAAACAGAATAAGTTATTTAGGAAAGGGTTATATGTATTGGGTTGATACCTGTTTATTTCTGTCTATAGAATAGTTTTAAAAACTTAAAAGAAGCTTAAAGAAATGATGAAAATATTTACAGTTTTATGAAAATTTGCAAATTCTTTCTTGACACTATGTATATGACGAGTATAATAAGCACTATAAAGTAAATCGAGTAAAGATAGAGGCAGCATTGCATCAGAGTAAAGCATGGAGTTGGCAGACTGTGAAGTGTTTGAAAGGTAACCAATGCCGAAAGAGATAAAATGGCAATTTTGTTTCTTGGGGTTATAAGGAATACTTATAACACTCCTTCGTCAGGAAGAGGCGTTATCTTATAGTTAATGAGATTGTTTTTTAGCTATGTGGTATGCCGCATAGCTTTTTTCTATTCTTTGCCGATTAGAGAAGGAGAAAAGAAATATGAACTTTAAAAAATTAATGGCATCTGCCATGGTATGTGCTTTTGCACTAACAGGATGTGGATCAAACACAGCTACAACATCAGAAGATAAAGACACATTTGTAGTAGGAATGGAATGTGCATATGCTCCATTTAACTGGCAAACTTCTGAAAAAACAGATACTTCTGTAAAATTAGGAAAATCTGGATATGCGGATGGATATGATGTTCAAATCGCAAAAAAGATCGCAAAAAAATTAGGAAAGAAATTAGTTATTAAGAAAACTGCATGGGATGGATTGATTCCAGCTTTAGAGGGTGATGAAATCGATGCGATTATCGCTGGTATGACTAAAGATAAAACACGTGAAGAAGGAGCAGACTTTACAACTCCATATTATGATTCAAAGGGAATGATCATGATTGTTCGTAAAGATGGTGAAGAAGCTGGATATACAGATATTCAACAATTTACAGGTAAAAATATTGTTGGTCAAAAATCAACAAACTATGATTCAGTCATTGATCAAATCAAAGGTGTAAATCACGTAACACCAAAGGCTACTTATCCAGAAATGGTATTGGCTTTACAACAACACGAAGTGGATGGAATTACTGCTGAAATGGCAGTTGCCAAAGGTGTTGTAGAAGCAAACCCTGACTTAACAGTCGTTCAATTTGCAGATGGACATGGTTTTGATTGTGATACAACTGTTTCAATCGCATTAAAAGAAGGTTCTCGTGATTCTGAATTCTTCAAAAAAGTTCAAAAAGCATTAGATAGTATTAGTGATGAAGAACGTGAAGAAATGATGGAACATGCAGTAGAAAACCAACCAACAGAGGATTAATTATGCGTATTGATTTTGCGAAAGCTTGGAACATATTTGTTCATAATCTACCTCTTTTCCAATATGGAATTGAGATGACCTTGTTGTTCGCATTTGTTGGTACGTTTGCAGGATTTGTCGTCGGCTTATTAGTCGGCGGCATTCGTGCGATTGAAATCAACGAATATGATTCAATGGGTATTAAAGTTTTAAAAAGAATAGGTAGAATCATTACGGGATTGTATATTTGGGTGTTCAGAGGTACACCAATGATGGTTCAAGCTATGTTTATTTACTATTTAGGTAAACCTGTGATTGGATGGACTCCGATTACAGCAGGTTTGATTATTATTTCAATCAATACAGGCGCTTATATGGCTGAAATTATTCGTTCTGGAATTCAGTCTGTGGATAAAGGGCAAAATGAAGCTGCGATGTCTTTAGGTATGACAACGACGCAAACTTTGATGTATGTTGTATTTCCTCAGGCCATTAAAAATTCATTTCCTTCTATTGGAAACCAATTGATTGTAAATATTAAGGATAGTTCAATGTTGAATGTTATTACGGTAACGGAATTGTACTTCCAGACAACATCTGTAGCAGGAAGTAACTATCGTTATATTGAAACGTTTATGGTTTCAGCAGTTTTATATTTAATTTTAACAACACTTGCTTCTTTCTTATTGAATTATCTTGAAAAAAGAATGGATAGCGAAAGCAGTATGAAAGATTTCTGTAGCTAGGAGGATACTTATGGAAACAATTATTCAAATTCAACATCTCCAGAAACATTTTGGAAATCTTAAGGTATTAAATGATGTAGATTTCGATATTCATAAAGGAGAAGTGGTTACGATTATTGGGTCCAGTGGATCTGGTAAAAGTACGATGTTAAGATGTGTAAACCTATTAGAAAGAATGGATGGAGGCCATGTTCTATATCATGGTAAAGACATTCTAAGTGGTCAAATGGATGTCAATGAATATCGTTCAAAGGTTGGAATGGTGTTCCAAAGTTTTAATTTATTTAATAATTTGACTGTTTTAGAAAACTGCATGTTAGGTCAGATTCGTGTTTTAAAGAAATCAAAAGAAGAAGCGAAGGCTACAGCTTTAAAATTCTTAGATGAAGTAGGAATGAAAGAATTTGCGAATAAGCCAAGCACTAAACTTTCAGGTGGACAAAAGCAACGTGTTGCGATTGCTCGTGCCTTGTGTATGGATCCAGAAGTGCTACTATTTGATGAACCAACAAGTGCATTAGACCCAGAAATGGTTGGTGATGTTTTGGATGTCATGAAAAAGTTAGCTGATGAAGGTTTGACTATGGTTATCGTTACACATGAAATGCAGTTTGCCAGAGAAGTCAGTGATCGTGTTATTTTTATGGATAAAGGTGTCATTGCGGAACAGGGTAGCCCAGAACAGTTGTTCGAGCATCCTCAACAAGAAAGAACACAACAATTTTTATCTCGTTATCAAAGCCGTTAAGCGGCTTTTTCTTTTTGTGAAAAAATTCATTTGTTGAGACGAGTTCATTGAAAAAAGGCCTAGTTAGTGTTATATTATTATCGATTAATGGAGGAAAAATACAATGGAAAAAAGACCAGTAATTTTGGTTGTTATGGACGGTATTGGTATTCGTGAAGATAAGAAGAACAATGCTGTTGCATTAGCCAACAAACCAACACTTGATAAATTGTGGGCAGAATGTCCACATACACAACTTCGTGCTCATGGACTTGCAGTAGGACTTCCTACAGATTCAGATATGGGTAACTCAGAGGTTGGACACAATGCTTTAGGTTGTGGACAAATTTATTCTCAAGGAGCTAAATTAGTTAACGAAAATATTGAGTCTGGAGAAATCTTCAATTCTAAAACTTGGAAGGATTTAGCTGAAAATGCAAAAGGAAATAAAATGCATTTCATCGGTCTTTTAAGTGATGGAAACGTACACTCTAATATTTCTCACTTAAAGGCTTTGATTAAAGAATCTAAAAATGAAGGTATTAAGGAAGTTCGTGTTCATGCATTACTTGATGGACGTGATGTTCCTGCAACTTCAGCTTTAGAATATGTAAATGATATTGAATCATTTATGGCAGAATTAAATGATGACAATTTCCACGCATGCATCGCTAGTGGTGGTGGACGTATGCAAATCACAATGGACCGTTATGAAGCTGACTGGTCTATGGTTGAGCGTGGATGGAAAATTCACGTAATGGGTGAAGGAAGACAATTTGCTTCAACTACAGAAGCTATTGAAACGTATCGTAAAGAATTAAATGTTGTTGACCAAGATCTTCCAGGATTTGTCATCGCAAAAGATGGTGCTCCAGTTGGAACTATCGATGATGGAGATAGCGTTGTATTGTTCAACTTCCGTGGTGACCGTGCTCAAGAAATCTCTTTAGCATTTGATGGAGATGCTTCATTTGATAAATTTGATCGTGTTAAAGTTCCAAATGTTAAATTTGCAGGTATGTTACAATATGATGCAGACTTACAAATTCCAAAGAACTATTTGACGGAACCACCAAAAATTAAATATACATTAACTGAAGAATTGTGTAAACATGGTATTCGTGAATATGCAATCAGTGAAACGCAAAAATATGGACACGTTACATATTTCTGGAATGGTAACCGTTCAGAAAAATTTGATGAGTCTTTAGAAACTTATGTTGAAATCCCAAGTGATGTAGTTCCATTCGAACAAAGACCTTGGATGAAGGCTGCTGAAATCACTGATAAATTGTGTGAAGCAATCGAAAGTGGAAACTATGATTTCATTCGTACAAACTATCCGAACGGTGACATGGTAGGACACACTGGAAGTTTACCAGCAACTATCATTGGTGTTGAATCAGTAGACTTAGAACTTGCACGTGTTATTGAATCTGTAAATAAAGTAAATGGTATTTTATTAGTTACTGCAGACCACGGTAATGCGGATGATGAAAGTAAGACTAGCCACACATTAGCACCAGTTCCATTCATCGTATACAATGCGGAATGTGAATTAAAAGAAGGCGAAGATCTAGGATTGTCAAATGTTGCAGCCACAGTTTGTGATTTCTTAGGATTAGAACCAAACGAACACTGGAACCCATCTTTAAAAAAATAATTTAGATTATTAAGGAGTAATGTTAAAAAAACTTTACTCCTTTTTTACTTGCTTTCATGATAAAATGACAAAAAAAGAGGGTTGATTTTATGGAACGAGTCTTAATTGTTGAAGACGATGAAAATATTCGTCAATTATTAAAATTAACATTGGCTAGTTTTAATTATGAACTAGTTGATTTTGAAAATGGAAAAGATGCATATGATTATCTACAAAACAATAAAGTAGATTTAGCCATATTAGATTTGATGTTACCAGGCATGAATGGATATGATATATTAAAATTTATTCGTTCAAAGGCAACGCTTAAAGATTTACCTGTTATTATCTTAAGTGCAAAAGATAAAGAGCTTGATAAAATCATGGGACTTGATTTAGGAGCTGATGATTATTTGACGAAGCCATTTAGTGTGTTAGAGCTTGCTGCTCGTATTCGTTCATTACTTCGTAGAAGTAAAAAGGATGAACGATTGATTCAAATACATGGCTTATGTATTGATTTAGATAAAAGAACGGTGACAATTCATGAAGAACCGGTTGAATTGACATTCAAAGAATTTGAATTATTGAAATATTTAGCTAAAAATGAAGGTAGAGCTGTATCACGAGAAGAGTTGATCAATCAGATTTGGGGATATGATTTTATTGGTGAAAGCAGAACACTGGATGTACATATTAACTCATTGCGTAAGAAGATGGGAAATGAATATGCACATTGGATTCAATCTGTAAGACAGGTTGGATATCGTTTTGTTGCTGAGGATAACAATGCATAAGAAGATTGTTCATTCGTTTTTAACAACTTTTTTGATCACATTTATCTTGGGCTTTGGTTTACTTTACGTGAGTTTATATAAAGCATCTATTTCTCAAGATCGACAATATTTAATGAATACAGTTAAATTGGTGAAAAACTTAGAAATAGATGATTTAAATACGACTCGTTTGGGTGATACTTTTAAATCGGAGGATATTCGTATCACAATTATTAAGCGAAACGGAAAAGTTTTATATGATAACTATAAAAATAGAATTCGTGAAAAACATCTGCAGCGTGAAGAGGTAAAACAAGCTATTGCTCAAGGTACAGGGACATGTATTCGTCATTCAGATACAATGCAACGTTCTTATTTATATGTAGCTGATTATGAGGAAGATAATCAAACAATTGTTCGTTTAGCTATGCCATTTGATGGGTTGAGCCAATCTATTTCGATATTATTAGCACCATTTTTATTTAGTATTGCCGTATCTTTTATGGTGGTATTTATTTTGTCTAAAAAAATGGCCAATGAAATTGTAGAACCTTTTAAAGATATCACAAATACAATTAATTCAACAGATATTTCAAAAGAAGTACTATCGTTTCATAAATATAATTATCCCGAACTTTATGGAATCACAGATGCATTGACGAAAATGTCCGAAGAAAATAAAAAGTATTTAGAAAGACTGGAAAAAGAAAAAAAGGTTCGCCAGGAATTTTTCAGTAATGCGAGTCATGAATTAAAAACACCACTCACTTCTATTCGTGGATATACAGAATTGATTCGTTCGCATACAATTCAGGATAGTGCTCAAATCGATACATGTTTAGATTGTGTTTTAAAAGAGAGTGACCACATGACGCAGTTGATCAATGATATTTTAACGATTTCAAAATTAGAAACAGAAGAGATGCAAGTCACATATTCGCATATTCAAGTAAAGAAATTGTTGGATTCTGTTGTCGAGACTTTAAAACCACAAATTGAAGCGATGCATTTAAATGTTTATGTGAATGCGACAGAGTTTACAGTTTTTGCGAGTTTAGATCATATTAAAGGTATCTTCTATAATTTAATTTCGAACGCAATTAAGTACAATAAACAAAACGGACGAATAGATGTTGTTCTTAAGAGAAATCAAAAAAATATGTATTTTAGTGTGGAAGATACAGGTGTTGGAATTGCGCAAGAAGATCAGAGTCGAATCTTTCAAAGATTTTATCGTGTGGATAAACAACGCTCAAAAACAATTCCAGGTACAGGTTTAGGTTTGTCGATTGTAAAACATGTTGTCTATTATTATCAAGGCAAAATTCATTTAACTTCAAAGGAAGATGTGGGAACTAAAATCACAGTTGAATTGCCTATTATTGTAAAAGAAAACCCGGAGAATTAGTCTCTGGGTTTTTGTGCATATTCTTGTTTTGATTGTAAAACACGGATTGCGAATACAAATAGAATAACCAATCGAATGAGATCTAGAATCACAAAGAAGATAAATACACGAAGTGAATATTCCTGTGATTTATAGTAGTTCATAAAGGTTGGTAAATAAACTAAAATACGAATAAATTCGCCTATCATACAACATGCGATAATCTTCTTTGTCGCCTTTTGATTGTAGTACATATAGAATAATGGAATGGTCCAAATAAAAGCAGTAAAAATACACAACATAAAGATGTCTTTTGTTGCAAATACTTTTTGCATATCCAAACTTGCGAATAGATTTGAAAAGATTTGGATTAGAATTGGAAATAAAATTAATTCACCATAAATAATAATGCCTAAACGAACGGATAGTTGGGGCAAAGTCATAGGAGCTTTTTCTACTACATATTCATCTTCTTCATCTTGTTCAGTATGTTCGAATTTATTTTCGTATCTGTCTTTGATTTTTTCATAATCTACATTCTTTGTTTGTTTAGCTACCCAATCATCATCTTCATCGTCCAATTCGATTGTGTGATCAAAATAAATCTTACACCAACGATTATTTCTTAAGTATCCCCCAATTTGGCAAAGCACAATGGTTTTTAAAAGCATACAAGCAACAAGGACAAAGAATGGTAAGATAGTTGTAAGGTTTGACAACAATAATTTGATTGGAAAGTAGATAATCAAAAAACTGATTGCAATATCTATCCAATATAGAATACGAAACCATTTTTTACCGGTTGAAAGAAGAATAAATGTGATGCCATATAAAAGAATCTGTCCGATTCCTAATTTGATCAACATAGAGCGAAAAGCTGGATCATCTACTTTCAAGAATTCCATGCTTGAGAAAAGATATGCCATGGCTAAAAAATAAACGCAAAGTATAAAAAAATAAAGAATAAGATGTATAGTGATTTTATGTTTTGATTTTTGGTATAAGATTAGGCTTTCTTCTTGTTTAGAATACATATATGACCTACTTTCTATTAGAAACGATTGATTCATTTCTCTTAATACATTCTATCACAGAACGTAGAAACTAATAAAATACATTGTCAATATTTTAACAATGGATTAATATATCAAAGGAGGGATAACAAACATGGAATTAAAAACAATTCGAATTCAACGTGTGGTTGAAAAACAAAATTTGGCTTCCGTTATGAAGAGTGGATCATTGGATGTTTTAGCTACACCGCAAATGATCGCATGGATGGAAGAGGCTGCATGTCTATGCCTAGAATTAGAAGAAGGTAAGACAAGTGTTGGCATCAGTATGAATGTGTCTCATGATATGGCAAGTCCACTAGGGGCAACAATCACAATTGAGGCTAAGATGGTTAATGTGGATGGTCGCAAAATTGATTATGAAGTACAAGCGTTCCAAGATGGTAAATCAATTGGAAAAGGTGTACACAGTCGTTTTGTGGTTGATGCACAAAAATTTATCGATAAAACATACAAGAAATAAAAAAAAAGAAACCCATGTTAATATGCATGGGTTTTAAAATCCGCTTTTGATTCTATCTATATCTTTCTTATCGCCACTAGCTAACCAAACCATATAATCTGGATAATTTGTGTCTTTAAGTGCTTTTATTTCTTGTTTTACACCATCTGCATTTATATTATATCCCTGAATCCATGTTCGGTATTTAGCGGGATATTTGATACTTTTTAATTGTTCGTCACTGATCTTAGTGAATGCATATAAAGTATCGTATGGCTTTTCAACAGGATCATCAATGTTAAAGCTTCCATTTGAAAAGTGATCTAAATAAGGCATAGGACAAATGATATCAACGACATTGGCGATGGCTGGAAGAAATTGTCCAATATCTTGATCATCGCAAGCTACAATAGGCCACGCGAACATATCGGCTGCAACATAAACGTGTTTTGGGGATAATTCTTCTTTTGCGTATTGAAGAAAACCTTGGATGGCGGCTACTTTACTTTCTTTATATGTATTGTGAAAGTTTAGTTTTGAGTTTGCGCTTGCCGTTCCATCAGGAAAGCGAACATAATCAAACTGAATTTCATTAAAGCCTAGATCAGCACACTCTTTGGCAAGTTCTACATTATACATCCATGCTTTTCTAGAATACGCACTAGGCCAGTATTGATCGTTGTAGACAACTAAATTGCCATTATGATCTGTTAATGATTCTTTTGGGTTTTCCATCGCAAAAACAGCATCTTTAAAAGTAACGATACGACTTACACAATAGAATCCCTTCTTTTTGTATTCTTTAATGATTTTTGTTAAGTCTTTTTTTGAAATCATCGCATTATTTGTTGCTTGACTAGGATCTGATAAATAATCCTTACATACATCACTCGCATATAAAACTGAGCCTTCATCATTCTTAGTTTCGACAATAATCGTATTGATGTTCTTTAACTTTTCAATATATTTTTGATTGTTGATGAAATTGTCCATTGATACGTGGACGGACTTAACATGTTTAGGCATCGAATTTTCTTTATATATTTCTTTTTTGATAGGCTTGTAGTCAATTTGTGAGGCATAGGCATCTTTAGAATATCCATCTTTGTAGTAATCATCCCAATATGTCGAATAAGATATGGCTTGATTATACTTTTTTAATGCTAATTTTTTTGATGATTCCACATATGCACCACTTAAGTAATAGGTTTTGTTCTGCTTTTTGACTTTGTACCAACGCATTTGGCCTGTGTCTTTATCCCAGTCTTTTTGATCGATGGATTCTACTTTTACTTTTTCACCTTTCTTAACAACCACTTTACTTAGTGTGCCACCTTTTTCTTCTCTCAAGTTTACCAGTCTTCGACAATAGACATAATCTAAGTGAGTAGCTTCATCAAAACTATTTGCGAGATTTGAATTCTTAACTTTCAATTTATCATGATTGTAAATGATAATACTTGAATGCTCTTGTTTTTGATGAACTTTTACTTTTGTACCTTTAGGAATTTTAATTTTTTCGATTACAGCTTCACCATCTTCTAAATGTGCTTTTTCTACCGTTAGCTTATTGGTATCGCATTTAATATATCGAGTAGGGTGGAGTGAGTTTGCGGCTAAGGTAAGTAAAAATAAAAAAGCCACGATTATCATTGGAAGAATGAACATTTGTTTACTTTTCATGTAATCACCTATAGAATCGTAGCATAATTCATTTAATTGTCAATTTTCAGAGCGCTTTTTGGGATGATTTCCATCGAATCAAACCAATGTTTAATAGAATTAGGGATAAAGCACCGCAAGTATCAATGCCTATGTCTGTAATCTGTGGGCTTCTTCCTGAGACAAAAGATTGATGCCATTCATCACTGCAAGCATATAGAATGCATGTGACCAAAGCGTATAGTGCATAGTGTTTCACACCATAATTCTTATACATATAGAAAGTGTTGAAGCCAAGCATGGCATAAATTGTAAAATGTGCGAGTTTACGAACGATATGCATTGAGAATGGTAAAAATTGTAAAAACCAGGCACTTGTTTGTGTGGATTGTTCTGCATTTTGACTGGAAAGATAAAAGATCAGTAGCATGTTACAGATTGTAAAAATGGTAAAAATGTGTTTTTTCAATTCGAAAACTCCTTTTGTTGAATAAATAAAGCGTAGTCCGCCTTTTTGTAGTCGGATTCTTTGAAAGAGTGGCGAACATAAACAAAATGATAATCGAAAGCGTTGGACATGTCAAAATCATCTAAAATAATATAACTTGTCACATTGTTTTCATTAATAAATTCTTGAATAGCTTTTGTGCGTGGATTAATCAAAGTGGTAACGGATTTAACATACTTTCCTAAATCAAATATGTCAAACATGGCCTGAAGTTGTTCTAATGAATAGACTATTCTCCATGAGCTTGTGATGATGATTTGAGCATCATATTTTTCAATGAGTTGCTTTAAAAGTTTAATACTTTCTTTTGAAAAACAATAATAAACTTGATTGACTAAATATGCGTTTAGTGTGGCAATTTTTGGGTGGTTCAATTTTTTTGCCAGGACATTTGGTAAATTGTAATCGAGACAATAAGAATTATTTTTACGACTCGGATTGATTACTCCATCGATATCTAAAAATATACATGGTTTCATATGTGTTCCTCCTTTTATTATGATAGTCAAAATTGTACTCAAGTTCAAATGTTGGTATAATTTACAAAAAGGATGTGTGATTATGGAAAATAAAATTGTTCTTGTGACAGGAATGTCAGGGGCCGGAAAATCAAGTGCAATGAATGCTCTAGAAGATTTGGGCTATTATTGTATGGATAATTTTCCTAAGGAATTGTTGGATAATTTAGAAGACTTACTAAGAAAAGATGAGTCTCATTATAAAAATGTAGCACTTAGTGTGAGTGCTATTGATTACCAGGCTTTTGTAAGCTACTTTGAAAATATTAACCGCGATCTTCAAATCTTGTTTTTAGATTGCAGCGATGAAGAATTGTTGTTACGTTATCGCTTTACAAGAAGACAACATCCAATGATCGTGAATCATTTGGCTACAACATTAGAAGATGCGATTGAAGTAGAACGTGATTTTTTGGATCATCTACAAGAGAATTCACAGAATACGATTCATATTGATACGACAAAATTAAGTACTTCTGCTTTGGCAAGTCGTGTTTTACACCGTTTTAAAAGTGCTCAAAGAAGCGTGTTTACAGTCACATTCCAATCTTTTGGATTTAAACATGGAGTACCATTAGATGCAGATATGGTCATTGATGTTCGTTTCTTGCCAAACCCATTTTATGATCCATTGCTTCGAGATAAAACAGGAAATCAAAAAGAAGTATATGACTATGTAATGGATAAACCAGAAACACAAGAGTTTATTGTGAAACTAAAGGATTATTGCGATTTTGTGTTCTCACAATATGAGAAACAGAACAAGTCTCATATGATTGTTGCGATTGGATGTACAGGTGGTCAACATCGTTCGGTTTCGATTTGTAACTGGTTGTATGATGAATATAAAGATACATATCGTTGTTTTAAATCGCACCGTGATATTGGAGTTGACGAAGAATGAAAAAAATAGTCGTAATTGGTGGAGGTACAGGTCTTTCAAGCATGTTAAAGGGTATGAAACGTTTGGAAGATGTTGATTTAACGGCCATTGTTACAGTAGCCGACGATGGTGGCAGTACGGGACGAATTCGTGATATTTACAATATTCCTGCAGTTGGAGATATTCGACATGTTTTATGTGCTATGGCCGATGAAGAAGATGAAGGCTTTTTCTCTGATTTGCTGAATTATCGTTTTGAAGGAAGCGAAGATGTAGGTGGTCATAATTTAGGAAACTTGATTTTCTTGGCAATGATCAATACTACAGGCTCATTTATGGGAGCTATTGAATCAATTTCAAGAGTATTAAATGTGAAGGGGAATATTCTTCCTAGTACATTGGATGTTGTTACATTATATGCAATGATGAAAGATGGCACGCTGGTTCGTGGAGAAAAAAATATTCCAACGGTATACAACAGTATCGATCATGTTTTTTATCAGAAGTATGTACATGCATATAAACCGGCTATTGAAGCTATTAAAAATGCGGATTTGATTATTTATGGAATTGGATCTTTATATACTTCAATTATGCCGAATCTAATTATTTCGGATATTTCGAAAGCTATTGAAAAGAACCCTTGTAAGAAAATCTATTTTTGTAATGCCATGTCTCAGCCTGGAGAAACAGATGGATATACGGTTCAGGATCATATTCATGCAATTGAAAAACATTCATTTAAACATCCAGTAGATTTAGTGGTGGTTAACCAGTCGATGTTACCTAAGGAAGTTTTAGACATGTATGCTTCACAAAATAGTTATCCAATTTGTATTGGAAATGAAGCAACAGACTATGATATTATACAAAGAGATTTGTTGGCGTTGGATACAAAAGGTCGTATTCGTCATAATCCAATGGCTGTCAAAGAAGTTGTAGAAGAATTGATCAAGGGGGTATAGACTTGTCCTTTACATCTGAAGTATATTTCTTGTAAAGGATACAAACTGACATATATCCGTTACGTGCTTATACAGGCTTTATATACAGTGAAAATACTTGATACATACTGTCATAGACTGATATAGACCTATCTAATTAAGTAACAAATTGAGTTACAAATTTTAAATAAGTAACAAGAAAGTAACAAAAATAAGCACGAAACAACGGAGGATATAATCATGTTACAAGAAACAAAAGCAACCCAACAAAACGAAAACACACTGAATGATAATTATTATGTGTGTAAAATCAATGAAATGTTATCATCAATGGATTCTAACACTATTAAGCGAATATACAATTTTGTTTATAGAGTATGGAGTCACCTATAAAATGAATTAAGATACAAAAAAGGCAACCTTGATATTTCAATAGTTGCCTTTTATTATGCGTTCACGTTCCTCAAGAAGAGAAGCGATTTTTCTACAATACAATTCCTGTTTTATATAATCTTGATTGAGGTTGCATTTATTTAATTTTAATAGCAAAGATTCTATTTCTTTGTCTATGTTGAATATGCGTTCTTGAGGTGTACGAGCCCACATATTTTATAAAGTGTGCTCTGTTTTTTGTTTAATTAAATACATTAGGCTAGAATCTTCACGTTCAATTAATAAATCTACACCATAGGCTAGATTTCCACGCCATGCTTCATATGAGTTACTTAAGATACGTGATTGATCGTTTAATGATTCATTGCTTAAATTTTTAATTTGAGTGTTTAAATCAATGATATGTTTATATGTATCAATCAACTCCTGTTTTAAGGGCTTTAGAATGGTTTGTCGTTGCGTTTGATATTCTCGCTCCCAATTATTCAATTCAGTGTAGTTTTCACGCTCTAGGCACTTATTAAGGGCGTTATATGCTTTTGTTTTCTTAGTACCTAACTCATTTAATAAATCTTGATACACTTTTAATTTTGGCGTGTTTTCTGTTACGATTTCATATGTTTTTGATTCTTTAGCATTTTCAATAACTTCTTTAAGTGAATCAACTTTACTTGTTAGTGATTCTACTTGTTTTGAAAGGTCATTGTATTCAATGACTGAAGGGTTATTTTTAAGAATTTCATTCATTTTACCCTCCATAGTCGTATTTAATGTTTTTAATTGTTGTTGAATATCGTTCATTTTTATCATCCTCCTTTTATTCAAAATCTTTTAGATCTCTTTCTTTTGCCACATTAGTAATCATATCTTTATTGATTGCGTTTACTTCTGAAGCATTGAATTTAACCTCTGTACGCTCATTTTGTCCTAAGTATTGTTTTCCTAGCCATATAAGCATTGTAGGATTTCCTTTCATTGCTAGTTCAAATTGAGCTCTTCTCAATGAAGTTTTAAACAATATATTTTTTTGAGTGAAGTACTCGGAGAAATTGACTCCATAGGTACGTTGTACCCATTTAGACATTGTTTTGTCACTAGTATTAAAATAACGACAAATCTCTTCTTGAGTGAATCCGAATTCTCCTGTAAGCCTTTCAAATTGCTCTTTATCAAATTGTTTTAAAGGTCTAGCTATTATTGCACCTCCTTTCTAAATGCGTATACTTCATTATTTCTCATTAAGATATTGCCTGTTGTCCAATTAATTGAACCTGTATCAATGCAATGGGATAAATCAATATCTTTGTTATATGCAAAGCCTTTTGCGTAGATACATGATTCATCATTATCAATTACAGATTCATCATCTAAAACTAAGGCAAAATACGCCATTTCTTTTTGTGATTCTTCCTCTAATAGGTATGGAAGGTTTTGCATTTGATAATAGGTCTTGCAATCATTGATTGATTCGCATAATGATACATAACCTAATCTGTTTGTTTTGATTTTTCCATCTTTTAAAATTTGTTCAGCGTTTTGTATTGATGTTCCATGATAATATGTTTTTTTCATTTCCTTACTCCTCCTAGAAACATTTAAAGTTTCTCTTCTCTTTGGAATCTCTTCTCTTCAAATCCACACTCTATTCTATTCTTATTTCTAGTCTATTCTATTCAGTTCTATTCTATTCGGCTACAAACGTTAAGAATTGTTGGGGTTTGTATCGATCGATTGCGTTCGCTTTCTTGCGTTTTCTGAGTTTTGTTCGCATTTCCTTGCCCATTTAAGATAATCTCTATCAATTTGTCCCTTTATAAACTGAAATACAAAATTTATGTTGGGGTCTGATGGTGGGGCAATTTCAACGCCATCATATAGACTTTTTCCGTAAATAAGAATGTGTTTTATGAGCTTTCCTATTTGTTCGTCTGACATTAATTCAAACGAGTTAAGCCAATCAAAATAACACAACATTGAAATACGTTCGTTTTTAGGCTTGGGAGCGTCAATCATTTTGTACACTCCTATTTAATGCTTTCTTGGCTTTTGATTCTTTAGAAAGCATATTTAATGCCATAGTATGAAGATGATTCACACTAGCTTCAATTTCGGTTTTGTCTTTAGTGATTTTATAGCCCTTGTTACTATGAGCGATATACATATCGTTTTCTCCATTGCAAAAGGCTTCATTTTTTACTTCAATGTATTTATTCCATGCCCGTTTTGGGTAAGTGATTGCATATTCATTAAAGATACGCTCTTTTAGATTGGCGTATGTAATCCAATCCTTAAGGGATTCTTTAATAAATTCGTTAAAATCTCCTTTTTCAACAGGAGGATGAGCGAGAAATGACTTGCTAATATTTTTCTTACTCATTGTTTTACCTCCTGTTCAACGATTCTTTTTGAGTCTAGGGCTTTTATTCTGTTGCTCACATCCATGCCCTCATAATCCTGTTGGAATTTTGCTAGCATAGATTGAGAGAACATATAACATTTACCTAATTTAATAGGCTTTAATATGCCCACATTGCATAGCATTGATACGCTATCAACATTTATGTTGAAGCAAGTTGCTACCTCTTCTCGAGTTAGCATTTTAAGATTTTGTTGTATTCAAATCACGCTCCTTTACAATTTCATTAATGATTTTAAAAATGTGTTCTTTCTTTTCGCTTGGCAATTCTGTTCGTAACATTTTAGAAAAATTACTATCTTGCATATTCAATTTATTTGCAATTTGCCATAAACGTATGCCGTGATTTCTAGCCATCACACGAATATCATTGTTGTTCATTGCGTTTCACCTCCTTTTTTATGTTGAAATATATACATTTGTGATATACAATTTATACGAATGTATCATAATAATAAATGATATATTTCATGTCTATATTATACACGACAATTTGTTGTAAATGCTTATTCTTGTGTGAAAATGTCAAAACGTGCTTAAAATAAAGTGTTTAGATATGTGACAATAAGTGACAAAATGTGACATAAGAGTACATAAGAGTACTTACAGGTATATATAAGTGTTTCAATAAAATGGTGTAAAAGTATATGAAAATATCAATTATGTTATGCATTTTACAGGCTAAACGATGTATTTTGGATGGAAAGGAGGAAAAATGAATCTAACGGTAGGAGAAAGATTAAAAGATTTACTAGAGAAAAGAGGTGTAAAGATAAAAGACATTGTAAACAATGGAGATTTATGTCATAAAACTGCTTACGACACCATTAAGGATGAAAATGATAAAATCACTCCAAAAGTTGCATTGATATTAAGTCAATGTTTGGATGTATCTGTAGATTACATTCTTGGAAATGATACTTTTACAGTAGAATCGTTGGACAGGTTGAAACAATTATCAAAAGAAGATTTAAAGATATTAAATGATTTAATTGTTTCAGATGATTTAGTGGCATTTTTAAAGGGATACAATGCATATAAAGAAAATTTGACAAAATAAAAGCCCTGTACGGCAATACAAGGCTAGAGTGAGAAAAACATTAGCAAGTCATTTCTCGCTCCTATTATATCAAATTGACAGTATGTATCAAACAAAATAGGAGGATGAAAAAATATGTTTGTTAGAAAGAGGACTTCTAAGAAAGCCAAAAAAGGATATACATGGACAGTGTATATTGATTATGAGGATTCATATGGAGTTAAGCAACGCTACACAAAAGGAGGATTTCAAGAAAAGTCTGAAGCATTGAATCATGGAATTGAAAAACAACAGGAGTTAAAACAGGGGATTGAAATTAAATTAAAAGACAAGACATTCAGTGAAGTATATCTTGAGTATATGGATGTAGAGGGTAAATTCAAATATACCCATAACACCATGATTACGTATGATAGTATATACGTAAACCATATTAAAGATGGAATCGGCAACGCAAAAATGTGTAACTTGTCTTATAAGGCTCTTCAAGAGTATTTCAATGGTATTTGTGATGAGGGTATGGGAACTACAACAGGGATCAAAAGAATCTTTTGCGTTACGTTTAAATACGCTCTAAGAGTGGGATATATCAATAGCAATCCTATGTTGATGGTAACTGTTAGAGGTAAAAAGAGTGAGCGTAAGCAAGACGATATTATTACGTTTGAACAATTAGAAGAAATGGTGAAAATCTTGTGTACTGTTGACGAAAAGAAACGCAACTATGTACCTTTCACACATTATTCATTTTGTATCTTTTTGTACCTGTCTTATTTCCTTGGAACTCGTAAAGCCGAGACGCTAGCTATCACAAAACAAGATGTAGATTTTGAAAACAATACAATCTCAATCAATAAACAACTTGTATACCATGGATTCAAAAAAGAAGAGTATTATTGTACGGATAAAATGAAAACTAAATCTAGTCGTGCAATTTTACCAATGTGTGATAAACTTAAGGAGATTCTTCAGAAATGGTATAAAAAGAATCCTTATGATTTACTTTGTTGTGATGAGTATGGTGATTATATAGTGCCTACTGATTGTTGTAGGTTATGTAAAGAAAGTGCCAAAAAGATAGGGATTGATTTTCACCCACATTCTTTAAGACATACATATATTTCTAATTTGGTATTGAGTGGGGTAGATGTAAAAACAGTGTCCGAACTTGCTAGACATTCAAATACAAGTACTACACTAGACATTTACGCTCAAACCACATTTGAAAAGAAACAAGAAGCAATAAATTGCACTTTCAACGCCTATTTAGACACAAAAAGTAACAAAAAAGTAACAAATTTAAAGAATGATATATTAAATTAATTGATTTAATTAAATAAATGCTATATATAAAGCTAAAATAAGCTACTTCAAGTTAGGGGGTATAGACTTGTCCTTTACATCTGAAATTAAAAAAGAAATTTGTAAAGAAGAAATCGATGCTCAAATGATGAAGGCACAATTATGTGCCCTTTTTCAAATGCGAGCAAGTTTACATATGAATTGGCAGGGCATGTATTTGTCGTTTCAAACTGAAAATGCAACAATTGCCAAACATGTTTTTCAAATCATGAAAACGTTATATGATGTCGATCCTCGTCTTTCTGTGTTGAAAAAAATGCAGTTAAAGAAAAATAACATTTATCGCATTCAAGTGTTTGATAAAGCTCAAGAAATATTGGAAGATCTTCAGATTTTAACTGATTCAGGTTTGCGTTATACACCAAGCGTAAAAATGGTTCGTTCTGAAAAGATGGCTAGAGCTTATTTGCAAGGGTGTTTTTTGGCTAGTGGCAGTATCAACTCACCAAAATCGAGTAATTATCATCTAGAAATGTCGAGTCAGGAAAAAGATTTAGCGTTAAGTGTTCAAAAATTAATGCAGCGTTTTTATTTGCCGGCAAAAGTCATCGAAAGAAAAAGCGTTTATGTGGTATATATAAAAGCTGGAGATAAAATTGCAGACTTCTTACGTTTATGTAATGCTTCGAATGCGTTGTTTGAATTTGAGGATTCTAGAATTCAAAGAGATTTCTATAATCAGATCACGCGCCTCGATAATTGTGAGGTTGCCAATGAGGTAAAGAGTTTAAAGGCTGCCAAATCGCAGTTAGAGGCTATTGAGTTTTTGGAGAGTCATGCTAAAAATATTGTGATTCCAGAAAAAATTATGCATGCGATGCAAATTCGCAAGATGTATCCGGAGGCTAATCTAAATGAATTGTGTTTAGAGTGTAAAAATGAATTTGGTGAAGATATTTCAAAATCTGGAATGAAGCATCGCTTAGCGAAAGTGAAGCAGATGGCTTCAGAATTAAAGGAGGAATTGGATGCTTAAAAAAATAGGAATTATAAGCTTATCATTCTTATTGTGTGCATGTTCCTTGGGGGTTCAATTAAAAAAGTCAATGTTCACGATTGAACTTGGAAAAGATATTTATGCCAATCCAACTTTGTATTTAAAGAATGCGACTTTTTCATCTCGTTTAAAAGTTGTTTCAAAAAGTGTTGGGGTAGATAAGAAAAATAATCGCTTTATGACATCTGGAATGGATTATTTGGTTGTTGGTGAATATGACTTTGCGATTGTGGATGGGAGTAAAGAGTATCCTTTTGTGATAAAAGTTAAAGATACAACGGCTCCAGTATGTGCAAGTGAAGTGGGTCAAATCACAATTGGGGTTGGACAGAATGTTGATTGGAATTCCTACTTTCATGCGACAGATTTATCGGGAGTTACTTTTGAAGCCAATGTTGATACGTCCACTGCATCCACACAGGATGTACAAGTAAAAATCAGTGATCGTTTTGGAAATTCAGTCACGAAAAATGTAAGTGTGGTCGTTCAATAATGAAAAAGGCAGATAAAATTCTGATCGTATGCATTATGATCGTAGCGGTAGTACTATGTGTTCCTTTGTTTTTTAGTAAAAATGAAAATGTGTATGCGAGTGTATATGTTAAGGAAAAACAAGTTTTACGTATAGATTTATCAAAAGATAAAACGTATGTCGTAAATGGAAAGCTTGGAAAAGTGCATATTGAGGTTAAACAGAAAAAAGTGCGTGTTACACAAGAAAAGAGTCCACATCATTATTGTTCGAAACAAGGTTATGTTTCGGATGCCAATGTTCCCATTGTATGTTTGCCCAATGAGACAGTGGTAAAAATTGAAAAAGAAGCTAGTCAGGATACGGTGATACAATGAGGGTCAAGAAAAGTGTAATTTTAGCTTTCTTGGTTGCGGTCGGTATATTGTTGCAGCTTTTAGAAAGTTTTGTAGGTATATTTATGATTGTTCCTGGATATAAGATTGGCTTGGCAAATATTGCTGGCTTATTTGCACTTTATATGTATGATGAAAAATCATTGGCTTATGTATCGTTGCTTCGTATCATTTTGTCAAGCTTAATGCAGGGAATGTTATTTTCTGTTTCGTTTTGGCTTTCGTTAAGCGGTGGTATTTTGGCTTGTATTGCGATGATCTTAGCGTATCGAAGTAAGGCGTTTTCGATTTATGGCGTAAGTATACTTGGAGCTAGCTTTCATAATATAGGACAAGTAATCGCAATTACTTGGATTTACCAACAGTATTTTATGCAGTTGTTTTTACCAATTCTTTTGGCATTGTCCATTGTGAGTGGTATATTAATAGCGGTAGTATGTAGAAAGGTTTTAGACCGATTAAGTGGAGGAAATTATGGAAAAATATAGTTATACACCAAAGGGTGTTTGTAGTCGTCAATTTAATTTTGAAATTGAAGATGGAATTATTAAAAGTTTTGAGGCCATTGGTGGATGCAATGGAAATTTAAAGGGAATTGGATGTTTATTGAAGGGAAGAAGTGTAGATGAAGTTATCGATACTTTGACTGGAGTAACATGTGGAAATAAGCCAACATCTTGTCCAGATCAAATCGCATGTGCGCTTAAGGCATATCGTGGCTGATCATTTTCTTGGGGCTTTAAAGGAAATTGAAAGACGTGCTGAAAATAACATTCTTGTATTTTCAGATGTATTAACAGAACGTTTAGAAGTCATTGCACAAAATATGGTTGGAAAATCAATTTCGGATAATGATTATTTAAAGTTGTTGGAATTGTATTATAAAAAGTTTTCGAAAGACGAAAATAAGCAGGCCATGTTGTTTTGTCTTTTAAGAATGCAGGAAGTTGTATTTTATAAAGAACATAAAGAGAATCAGGATGATTTAAGTAAGATGGAATTTAATGAGGAATATGATTCTATCACGAAAGCTTTTCTATTTAGAAAAAGAGATTATTATCAGATTACACTGAAAAATATATTTCAACGATTTATCTTATTAGACACACTTGCGTATATTGTGTTTTTACTTGTGTTTGTTCTTTTGATTCACATTTCTTTTAGGGTTTCATTTATTTTACTAGTAATTTTGTGGGCGCTTGTATTGTTTTTCGCGAAAAAGAAGGGTGTTCCTTATTTTTATAATTCAAGAATTCAAACACTTCTTCAAGATGTGGATTCAACATTGTTGCAGGTGGATCAAGCAATTTTCTAAAGTCGAGTAATCGACTTTTTTGTTTTTTAAATTTTTTCACAAGTTAACTTGTTAAATATATCACAAATATGATATTATTATTGCGTGGGGTGATAAAATGCAGAATAGAAATGTGCCCAAAGCAACTTTACAGAGGTATCCAGTATATTTAAAAGCTTTACGTAAACTTCAAAAAAATGGCGTTGAACGAATTATGTCCAAAGAATTATCGAGCTTTGTAGATATTGAGCCTACAACAATTCGTCGTGATTTCTCCTTTTTAGGGAATCTTGGAAAACAAGGCTATGGATACGATGTGGATAAACTGATTGAAATATTTAATAGTCAGTTAGGCGTTGATTTTGATGAAAAAATAATTTTAGTTGGTGCTGGTAACTTAGGTCGTGCGTTAATGAATTATAATAAATGGGATTATGTTGTTGGTGAAATCGCATGTGCCTTTGATGTGGATCCAGCTAAGTGTGGAACACAATTTGGTGTCGAAGTATATCCGATGTCGGAGTTAGATACGAAGATTCCTGAAGGATGTCGTATTGCGATTTTAACAATTTCACATGATGTACAAGAAACAGTAGATAAATTAGTACAGTGTGGAATTAATGGTATCGTTGATTTTACGCATCAACATTTTTTAGTCCCAAAAGGGGTTGTCATTAAAAGTATTGATGTGGTATCATCTATACAAGAATTGGTATTTATTACAAATTCATTAGAAACAAAGACGCAGAAATAGAAGTCGTCCAAAACGAACATGTAAAGAGAGTCTTGTTAGGTGAAAATAGACAGTGCAAGTTTGGATTGATAACACCTGTGGAGTCGTACTGGAGAAATTAAGTAGACAGTAACGTGTGGAATGCGTTAAATTCCAATTGAGTGCATACATACGTGTGATGAAACAGGATGGTACCGCGGTAATAATCGTTCCTTTTAATTAAGGGACGTTTTTTTATTTTGAAGGGAGAAACTATGTTAGTAAAAAAATTAAAAGAAACATTTGAACAGTACGATGGACAAAGTATTACTTTACAAGGATGGGTTCGTACAAATCGTAATTCAAAGGCAGTTGGATTTATTGCGTTGAATGATGGAACAACTTTTTCAAATGTGCAGGTTGTATATGCGGATAGCTTAGAAAACTTTGATGAAGTATCAAAAATTACAACAGGTTCAGCTATGGAAGTAACAGGAAAACTTGTATGTACTCCAGATGCAAAACAGCCATTTGAAATTCAAGCCGAAAGTATTAGTGTTTTAGGATTATGTGATCACGATTATCCATTGCAGAAAAAACGTCACAGTTTTGAATTTATGCGTGAAATTCCTCATGTACGTCCTCGTGCAAATACATACTATGCTATGTTTAGATTAAGAAGTGTATTAAGTATGGCAATTCACACATTCTTCCAGGATCGTGGATTCGTATATGTACATACACCAGAAATCACTGGTAATGATGCAGAAGGTGCTGGTGAATGTTTTACAGTTACAACTCGTGAAGATGCAAAATATGATAAGGATTTCTTTGGTAAACATGCTCAACTTACAGTATCTGGACAATTGCATGTTGAACCATTCGCATTAACATATCGCAATGTTTATACTTTTGGTCCAACTTTCCGTGCAGAAAATTCAAATACAACTCGTCACGCTTCTGAATTCTGGATGATTGAACCAGAACTTGCGTTTGCGGATTTAGCCGATAACATGGATTGCATTGAAGAAATGATCAAATATTGCATCAACTATTGTTTAGAACATGCTAAAGAAGAAATGGAATTCTTTGCATCAATGATCGACAAAGAATGTATTAAACGTGTGACTCATGTTGCAAACTCTAACTTTGAAAGAATGACTTATACAAAGGCTATTGAATATTTGGAAAAAGCAAAAGATCAATTTGAAAACCAGGATATTTTCTGGGGTATGGATCTTCAGAGTGAACATGAGCGTTATATTTGCGAAAAAGTCGTAAATGGTCCTGTTTTCTTAACGGATTATCCAAAGGATATTAAAGCATTCTATATGCGTGTCAATGATGACAACAAGACAGTTGCAGCATGTGACTTATTAGTTCCTTATGTTGGAGAATTAGTTGGTGGTTCTCAACGTGAAGAGCGTTATGATGTGTTAGTGAATCGTATGAAAGAAATTGGAATGGAACAAGAGACATTACAATGGTATTTAGATTTACGTCGCTTTGGAGGATGCAAACACTCAGGATTTGGTCTTGGATTTGACCGTATGTTGATGTATTTAAGTGGTGTTGCGAATATTCGTGATGTTCAGCCATATCCACGTACACCTAGAAATTTAATTTTCTAATGAATTAGACAGGTATCTCGTTGATACCTGTTTTCTTGTGTGATATAAATAAGGGGTATGAAAAAAGTAAGAGTAGTTAATAAGAAAAATTTAAGCACGATGATCGTTGGGGTTGTTACTATCGCTATTGTGGTTGTTTGTGTTTTTTTATATGTATCAAGACCAACTGAAATAGATAAGTTGTCACAATCTTATTTGGATACAGTGGATGTTGAAAAACTGCAAAAAAAGGTGGAGACAAGTTTTGATGGGTCTTATCGACTCAGTGATTATTTAGTTTATGGGGAGACGTTGTCTTTGTATAAAGATGAGTATGGTACAAAGAAAATGGATAAAATGCAAGGCAATAACATTGTTCTAAGAAATGTTATGAATGATGCCATTACAAGTTTTACATTTAATGGAAAAGTGGATTCAGGTATTGATTTAGGTTCTTTAAAAGAAGGAATTTATGAACTGTATACATATGATCATTATGAAAAGGAGCGTATCTATTTTGACGATGCATTTAAGGCGAAGACAATCACAACAATGCGTCGCAATAAAAAGGTGAAAGATATTACGTTTGTGGCAGATAAAGAGGCATTAAAAGAGTATGATATTCATTTAAAGAAAAATTATACGTTCATTATTGTCACTAAGCATATCCCAAAATCCAATGTATATGATGTAGTGATCGATCCATGTGGAAATGCGATGAATTACATCTCGAATACAGTAGATTATGGTGCAAGTACATCAATTTTAGATGAACCAACTTCTTCCATGGAATTTGCGAAAAAATTAAAAAAAGAATTAGAAGAAAAGGGATTAAAGGTAAAAATCTTACGTAAAGAAAACGAAACGCCTGGATATTATGGTGCAGATGGTCGTCCGGCTCGTGGTTATAAGGCAAAGGCTAAATTATATATTGCCTTGGGTGCAAGCTATGATGAAAATGTAGATGCGCCTTATATGATGGCAAGTCCATATACAAATAGTGGGTTGGCTAATACAATCTCATATTATATGGATCAAAGTGGATTGACATTGTATGCGGCTAGAACGAATAGCACGCAGGAAAATGGAGTTTTATATGATTCATTTGCCGAAGATGAAAAGGGTGAAGTAAAAAAATATGAACTTTACCCACAATTAAGAGAAACTGGTGGAAGAGCAACATACACTGGTGTTTATGGTGATGAAATGAGAAATGCAAAATATAAAGATGCCTATGGGATGTATGGATTATACTTTTCATATGCGAGCGCAATGAATTCTCAAAGTGTTGCTTATTTTAACGACAATACGGATGCGATAGCGAAAACTTTGGTGAAAGGTATTGTTAGATATTTTGAAATTTAGGGTGATAGTATGAAGTTACAATTAAGTAATATACAAAAGTCATTTGGAGCAAAAACAGTTTTGGCAGGTGCTAACTTTCAAGTGCGTGATAATGAAAAGATTGCGTTGGTTGGTCGTAATGGCTGTGGTAAAACAACATTGATGAAAATTATATGTGGACAGGAACACTATGATTCGGGTTCTCGTATGGTTTTAAATGGTACAAATATTGGGTATTTGGCACAGATTACTTTTGTGGATGAAGAAAAAACAGTGTATGAAGAACTTTTAACGGCTTTTGACAAGGTTCGAGAATTGGAAAAGCAGTTAAATGCCCAGGCAGAAGTGCTTAAAATGGATTCAAGTGAGAAACAACTTGAAAAGTATGATGCATTGCAGACACGTTTTGAGGCATTGAATGGATATCAATATGAGGTGGAATTAAAGAATGTATTTTTCCATTTTCAGTTTGATGAAAGTGATTTAAATAAAAAATTGTGTGAATTTAGTTCTGGACAAAAAACGAGAATTGCGCTGGTTAAACTGTTATTGACAAAACCAGATATCTTATTATTGGATGAACCGACAAACCATTTGGATATTGCAGCTATTGAATGGCTTGAAAATTATGTGAAGCATTATCCTTTCGCGGTTGTTTTAGTGAGTCACGACCGAATGTTCTTGGATCATGTTGTAGATGAAATCGTGGAAATTGAGTTTGGTAAAACTCAAAGATATGTGGGGGATTACTCGCATTATTTGAAGGCAAAAGATGAATATCTAAAAAAGAATCATGAAGCGTATATTCGTCAGCAACAAGAGATTCATCGTTTAGAAGATTTGATTGAAAAATTCCGCTATAAAAAGAATAAGGCCGCTTTTGCCAAGAGTAAGCAGAAATATTTAGATCGCATGGATAGAATTGAAGATAGTACTTCAGATACAAGTCAGATGAAGGCTGTGTTTACTTGCGCAAGAAAAGGTGGTAAGCAGGTTCTTGAAGTGGAAGATTTACAGGTTGGTTATGATAAAGTGCTGTCTGATGTTTCTTTTCAGTTATTGCAAGGACAAAGAATGGCTATCGTTGGTCCTAATGGAATAGGTAAATCAACTTTGATCAAGACTTTGGTGAAAGAACTGCCTGCAATATCAGGTAGCTTTAAATTTGGGCATCAAATTGATGTAGGGTATTTCAATCAGGAAAGTGCTCAGATGAAGTCGAATAAGAATGTATTGGATGAATTGTGGGATATGGATCCGGATGCAACACAAACACAGATTCGTAATACGTTAGCGAGTTTCCTTTTTACACAGGATGAAGTGTTTAAAGAAGTGAATGATTTATCGGGTGGAGAAAGAGTTCGATTGGCTTTGGCAAAATTAATGTTAGAGCATGATAATGTTTTATTATTGGATGAACCTACAAACCACTTAGATATTCCGGCGAAAGAAGCTTTGGAGTCCGCTTTAGAAAAATATGATGGAACGATTCTGTTTGTATCGCATGACCGTATGTTTTTAAAGAAGATGGCTACACGTGTATTAGAAATGGGTTCAATCAGTAAAGTGTATGATTTGAATTACGAAGAGTACTTAGAAAAAAAGGCAAGTAATGAACTAGTGGAATCGGTTGCCAAGATTGAAAAAGAAGTGAAGCCGCAAACGGTATCTTTCACGGATTTAAAAGCAATTAAGAATCGCGTCGCAAAACTAGAAGTGCTTTTAGAGGAAGCAGAACAAGATTTAGAGGCAATGCGAGAATTGAGATATGAACCAGAATATTATCAAGATTATCGTAAGATGGAAGAGTTAGATGCGAAAATAGATGATAAACACAACGAAATTGCTGCATTGATGCAAGAGTGGGAAGAAAAAATGGTTATGTTGGAATAGGGTGTCAATTCGGCACTCTTTTTTTGAAAAAAACAGATATTAAACTAAGAAAAACCGCATAAATACAGTATCTAACGACAAAATAGCAAAAAGAAAATAGGGAAAATTACAACGAAATTACAACAAATGAAAGAGCCTTATGTAACGACTTATACAAAGAAATACAGAGTTATAAGAAATCGACGCTTGAAAAAAGAGCGTCTTTTTCTATGTCGTGAAACGGCACACTATCTCATTTCTGCCTGTTCGTTATCAACGTCTTAGCTCATAGCTTGTCAAGAGCCTGTTGCAACGCAATGCGTCAGCACTCTTTACAAGCTGTGTGATAAGGCGTATCTTCTCAATGGCAGAAATCGAATAATGATAACAAATGAATATATTTTAACGAAAGCATTTTACTTTTACAGTAAGGTGCTTTTTTTGTTTATGATACTTTTCTATATCCATAGCAAAGGAGGATTGATAATAAATGGCAGAGATTTATGGATATGTTCGGGTTTCCAGCATAGACCAGAACGAAGAACGACAGATTGTTGAACTCTCAAAGCGGAACGTGCTTTCTAAGAATATCTACATAGACAAGCAGTCTGGAAAGAGCTTTGAACGTCCACAATATAAAAAGCTCGTCAGAAAGCTAAAACAAGGCGATTTACTTTATATCCTAAGTATTGACCGTTTAGGCAGGAACTATCTTGAAATACAGGAACAATGGCGAATACTGACGAAAGAAAAAGGGATTGATATATGCGTCATAGACATGCCCTTACTGGACACCAGAAATGGGAAAGACTTAATGGGTACGTTCATTGCCGACCTTGTGTTACAGATACTATCCTTTGTCGCACAAAATGAACGTGAGAACATCAGAAAAAGACAGGCACAAGGCATAGCGGTGGCAAAGGCAAAAGGAATTAAATTCGGCAGACCAGAAATCACGCTTCCAGAGAATTTCGGAGAGCTTGTCCATGAATGGGAAAAGAAAAGGCTTCCTCTGTCGGAAGTCTTGGAAATATGCAAAATGAGCGAAGCTACATTCTATCGGAAATTAAGGGAATACCGCCTATTACAGCGGAAATAGTCTGTTCTGAACTCTCAAAAGGTACACCTTTTAATAGTTCACTATATCACTATATAGTATGGCATAAAATACCATTTTTTTCAATGTTTTTCATGGTTGGAACGGCTATAAAGCTGTTATTCTTTTGCTATACTTGCTGATTTTAACTGTTCTATATCTTTTGCAAAAGGTGTACTTTTTGAGAATAGTACAAAAAGGAGGGAGGAATAAAGTCTTTTAATCGTTCTCTATAAAATTCAAGAAAGGAGAACAAGCAATGAAAAGAACAAAAAAGGCATTAGCGGTCGTATTATCACTGTCTATGCTGGCTTCTATCACGCCACAGATTGTTCTTGCTAACAGCAATATTCCAGACCGCTATGAGGAAGTAAGCGAGATGCAGGCTATCGTTAAAGATGCCGAAGTCCATGCATATGTTACCAGAAATGGTGGAACGGCAGAACTGACAGACAGCAACGGGGTGGAAACAACCTTTACACAGGGTATCGGTTACAGAGAATATACCGCAACTCCTGCGGACGGCTGGGTATGGAAAGGCTGGACATATGAACAGCTCTATCAAGGAGAAGATTTAGGCAATCGTACTGATTATGGCTGGGGAAAACGATATTCTTTCTCAAACGACGGTTCTGATTGGAACAGTGCATATAATGGCACAGGACAGACTATCTCTGTCAACCGCCTGCTTACTAAAGGCGAAACCGTAGGAAATAAAATCATATATAATATTTATGCGAATTTCAATCCTACAATCAATGCCACTGCTGGCACAGGTGGAACGATTACAGACAATGGCGTTACGGAAGTAAACTATGGCGACAGCAAGCAATATGATATTACCGCTGACGCTGGACAGGATATAGCTTCTGTTTCAGTAGACGGGCAGGACATTTCCAACGCAGTAGGAAAAGACAACTTCTCTTATACTTTTGAAAATGTAAGAGAACCACATACTATCGACGTAACCTTTACAAATGAACTTTATACTGTAACCTATACGGACGGTGTAGAGGGGCAAGAAATTTTTAAGGACGAAGTATATTCTGACTTAAAGATTGGCGACGTTACGCCAAAGTTTAAGGGAAGTTTAGAGCGTAAAGATTATGTATTCACAGGGTGGAACCCAGAAGTAACAAACAAGGTGGCAGGAACTGCCGTATATACAGCTACATGGGCGGACGACAAGAATAACAACGGCACGCCTGACGACAAAGAAGAAAAATTCACTGTTACCTATACAGACGGTGTGGACAATGAAGAAATCTTCAAAGACCAGAGCTATGTCGACCTGTTATCAGGAACTAAAACACCAAAATTTAATGGAGAGCCGAAACGTACAGGTTATGTGTTTACAGGCTGGACACCAGAAGTCACAGAAACAGTAACACAGACCGTAACTTACTCCGCACAATGGGCGGTTGATGAAAATGGAAACGACAAACCAGACAATGATGAAAAATATACTGTTTCTTACCAGTTTATCAATGGAGCGGACGACAAGGAGCTTCCAAAAGAAGTCAATGACATGCTTCCAAAAGCAACGAGTTATGTATATGGTGTGAAAGTTGTTCCAGTAGCATTGAAAGCTGACAGAGTGGAAACAACCGACGGCGTATGGCTGTTTGAGGGCTGGACACCAGAAGAAATCGAAAAGCTGACAGCAGATACTGCCTTTACTGGTACATGGACATTTGCGAAAAATGCAGGAGGTATCAACCATATTCCTGTGATTACAGCCGAAGATAAGACGCTGACCGTTGGAGACAGTTTTGATGTTATGGCAGGTGTAACAGCTTTGGATAAAGAGGACGGCGACCTTACGGATAAGATTGAGGTTATCAACAATACAGTAGATACCTCAAAAGCTGGTACATATACGGTTACTTACAAGGTAACTGATAGCAACGGTGCTTCTGTAACTAAGACCATAACTATTACGGTCAAGGATAAAGATAAAGAAGAACAGCCTACTGCTCCGACAAAGCCAGACAAAGGCGATAACAACGTCAACGATAAGAACAACACTGCTTCAAAGGCAGATAAGCCAGATACGGCAGTCAAGACAGGCGATAGCACGAATGTCTTATTGTGGAGCATGGCAACCATCATTTCCCTTACAGGAGTGATAACGGCACTGATTTTCAAGCGTAGAAGAAGCAGATAAGCATGATTAAGGACAGGGACAAAGGTTTCTGTCCTTTTCTTCTGCTCTGCTTTAGAAACGTGCTTTCAAGGACGCAAACGATAACCGACGGAGCGAGCCGCCCACGGTGGCGGTCGCAAGACATATCGCCACGCCAGCTTGCTGGCGAGGGGGCGGTTCACTTCGGCGGTCTGGCGAGCGTAGCGAGCCTTATAAGCCCCCGTTATCTAACAGGGGGGTACTATTACAAGAAACAAGGCACAAAACAATTACAAAAATCCCGATATGAAACGATGTACGAAGTTATAAGAACTTACTGCACTTCACACCCTGTCATTTCTACCCGACAGGTCGAAAACAGCATATCGGAAGCAAAAAATACAAGGTGTATGCTCCTATGGGCGTATGCCTTTTTTGATTGGAGGAATGAACATGAATGACATGGAATTTATCGAAGCATTGAAAACAAAACGGAACGCCTGCGGTTATTCCCAAAGCAGACTGGCAAAGGAACTGCACATCAGCAGGCAAAACCTGAATGAGATTGAGAACGGGAAAACAAGAGCCGGCAAAGAAATGAAGCATACGCTCCTGCATTATCTGGACTACTGCAAATGCACACAGCCTTTTACGCTGAATATTGATTATCTGCGTGTCCGCTTCCCTACTACGGACGCATTGGAGATTATCAAAAACGTGCTAGCTATGAAAGCTGAATACTTTATCCATGAAGATTACGGGCTGTTCGGCTATGAAGAACTATACCGCTATGGCGAGATTATTGTTACCGCTTCCAAAGACGCTTCTATGGGCGTTTTACTGGAATTAAAGGGCATGGGCTGTCGGCACTTGGAACACGTCCTACAGGCAAGGAAAACAGGCTGGTATCACTTTTTGAGCCGTTGTATGGACTATGAGGGTATCTTTAAGCGTCTTGACTTGGCTGTCAATGATATGGGCGGACTGCTGGATATAGAAATCCTAAGAGAACGCTATTACGCCGATAAGGTATGGAAACGCTCAAGGAAATATGAGGGCGTGGACAGTGGAAAACTGTCGGGGGCAAAGGGAGATACCGCAAAGACCTTTTATATCGGTTCAAAGAACAGCCCTATCTACTTCTGCCTGTACGAGAAAGAAAAAGAGCAGAGGAACAAAGGCATACAGACCGACATCAAGAACCGTCTTGAAATCCGACTAAAAAATGAAAAGGCAGGACAGGCGGTGGAAGAACTTATTTTTTCAAGAAATCCCGAACAGACCATTGCAAGCCTTGTCCTCATGCAAGTGGACTTTCCCGACTATATCCTGTGGGATATATTCATTGAGAATATGACCGCTTCCCTCCCGTTCATCATGACACCTGTTGCCGTCAACATGGATAAGACGATACGCTGGCTGGAACGGCAGGTCATGCCCTCTCTGCTGATGATAAAGGAGATTGAAAAGGAAACGGGGGCGAACTACTTGGAAGCAATCGACAGGCAGACGAGATTGACAGACAAACAGGAATTGAAAATCAAGCAAATGACAACCGACATATCCGATGTGATTATAGGCTGATACCGCTGTTTCTAAGGAATAGCGGTATTTTTGATTGGAAAATATTTTCAAGAAATTTCCGCAAACAGTCATTATTTGGGCGGTCAGCGGACAGATATGGGATAGAAAGAAGAAATCTTGATTTTTTTCGCTTCCAGCTTAACAAACAGCTACTTGCTGGACAGATATGGTGTGGAAGAAGAAAGAAAAAAAAATTTCTGGATTTAGTCATTAAATCGCATGTTGTTGTCCCTATATGGAGTAGAAAGAGAAATTTCTTTTCAAAAATGGAAGCAAAACGCCGTTTCCTGTCCCTATATGTAGTGAAAGGGAAAAAAGCAAAGCATTTTTGCAACAAATCGTCTTTTAGCGGACTGATATGGAGTGAAAGAGGAAAAAAGTGAAATTTTTTTATCAATCAACTTAGCAAACAGCACTTTGCTGTCCCTATATGGTGTGAAAGGAAGAAAGCAAAGCGATTTTTGCCAAAATGCACCTTTCTATTTGTATTAATGGTGTAGGGGAGATTTCTTCTTTCAAGCGTTCTTTGATAAGTGAATAAAGCGGTCAGATACGTTAGACGGACAGCGAGCCGTTGGAGCAGACACGCCACGACCTTATTTCCTGCCCTGTAAGCGAGCGAGAAATGTCTGTGTTCATAGAAAAGGCTTGTCCCCTTTTCCAGTCATGACCTGTCCCGTCTGATAATGATACTCCCGTACAGCCACAGCTTGAGCGTTCAGAGCGTCGCACGCAATGGGTACGGCTACATGAGAACCATGCAGAGGTGCAATCCCTGTGGGCTTTGACACAAGCCGTCTGACCGCTTCAAAACTACGAGGAAAGGAGGTGTCATATCTATGCACGATTTAAGTATGCCGTTATGGGAAAGATACCTCATGACGATAGAGGAAGCGTCCAGTTATTTCCGTATCGGGGAGAACAAGCTCCGCCAGCTTGCCAACGAATACAAAGAGGAATGTGTTGTGATGAACGGAAACCGTATGCTCATCAAGAAAAAGAAATTTGAAAAAGTCATAGACCGATTGGAACAAATCTAGTGAAAAAGAGCCTTGTGTGTGATAAGATGTGTATAAGTCGTTACAGCAAGGCTCTTTCTTACTTTGAAAGGAGTTAAGAAAGAATGTCATCAGCAAAAAGACGGGATAACAGAAACCGTATCTTATACAGAGGAGAGAGCCAAAGACAAGACGGCAGGTACACCTATAAATATGTGGACGCACTGGGAAAAACAAAGTATGTCTACGCATGGAAGCTGTTGCCTACGGACAAGACACCAGCAGGAAAGCGTGAGGACTTGTCGCTAAGGGAAAAAGAGCGTATCATACAGCGTGATTTATATGACGGTATCGACACAAAGGGAAGCAAGATGACCTTGTGCCAGCTATACGCCAAAAAGAACGCCCAACGACCGAACGTGAAGAAAAGCACCCAACAGGGGCGTAAATACCTCATGGAAGCGTTGGAACAGGACAAACTGGGAGCAAGGAGCATAGACAGCATAAAGCCGTCAGACGCTAAGGAATGGGCGGTCAGAATGAAAGAGAACGGTTTTTCCTACAAGACAATCAATAACTACAAGCGTTCCCTGAAAGCGTCATTCCACATGGCAATAGAGGACGATTATGTAAGGAAGAACCCTTTTAATTTCCAGCTAAGCGAGGTCATAGAGGACGACAGCAAGCCGAAAGTCGCATTGAGCGAGGAACAGGAAGCAAGATTGTTAGACTTCATGGAGCAGGACAGAACCTATCAGAAGTATCATGATGATGTGCTTATCCTGCTGAAAACAGGCTTGCGTATCTCGGAGCTGTGCGGACTGACAAGGAGCGATATTGATTTCAAGAACCATGCAATCCGTATCAATCATCAGTTACTTAGGGACAAGGACGGTTTCTACATAGCAGAGCCAAAGACAAAGAGCGGTTTCCGCAACGTGCCTATGAGCGAGGAAACAGAGAAAGCCTTTAAGAGGGTGCTGAAAAGGAAGCAGAAGCCGACACTCAAGGAGATAGACGGCTACCACAATTTTCTGTTCATCAGCCCTAGTGGAAAGCCTATGCAGGAGAGCAATTATAAATCGGTACTGAATGGCGTTGTAAAGAAGTATAACAAGAGTCATGAGAAAACGCCGTTGCCGAGGATAACGCCCCACAGCCTAAGACATACGTTCTGCACACAGCTTGCACAGAAGAACATGAACCCGAAGAATTTACAGTATATCATGGGACATGCAAGCATAACGATAACGCTGGACTTATACGCTCATGCGTCAGAGGCAGGAGCAAACAGAGAAATGCGAAGCCTTGTAGCATGATTTACAACGATTTATACAACGTTTTCGAGTGAAAATATAAGGGATTACGACCAGTTCCACGGTAGACCTGCGAGAAGAAAAAAACCGTCAAACCCTTATAAACAGGGATATATTGACGGTTCGTGATAGTTATAAAAAGATACTGAAAAATCTATGCTGTTTTTATAACAAAAATAGTTGCATTTAAAAATATGCTGTGGTAATATAACCTGACTTTAGAGGTTGAATAGTAAAAAATGGTGCAACACTCGATATTTGATTATCGAGTATGCATCATTTTTATTTGTTTATCGTAAGCGCCAAGTAATATGATGGATTGAAAATCATTTCAAAAAAATCGACAATTATATAGAAAATTAGAGTTTCTAGAGTACAGTCTAAAAACTCTATAAAATGATTGGAGATGATTAGATGAAATTAGAGGATTTAACGCCCAAGCAGAGACTGAAGGCGGAAAAGTGGCTGGCAATCATTCGTGAATGTATAAATAGTGATTTATCAAACGAAGAATGGTGCGAACAGAATAACGTTAGTATTAAAAGTTATTACTATTACCTGGCAAAACTAAGAAAGATGGCAATTGAACAGATTCCATACAAAAAAAGAAATAATGTACTGCCCCTGGTTCCTGAATCAAATGATATTGTAGAAATACAGGCTTCTCCATCTACTCCTGTATGCATATCTTCTTCAGTGATGACGATTTGTCAAGGAAACACAAAAATAGAGATCAATTCTAATTGTCCTGAAT
>OGOQ01000389.1_pt1 | contig 46638 bp, 35 predicted proteins | sample 1552691 | NCBI WGS metagenome assembly OGOQ01 (sample SAMEA2580209, study PRJEB22360) | human gut metagenome | biome: human gut; feature: human-associated habitat; material: faeces | place: Denmark | collected 2008/2010
CACATAACCGATTGTAAATCTGATCCTATTTTATGAAGACCATCAACAATACGTTGCTGAACACCTTGCTACTGGTCAGAATGTATAACCGACACCAAACACAAAAGAGCGGTTCTTTGAGTTTTCTGGCCAAATCCAAACTTCTTTCATGCCAAGTTCGTATCCACCAAATAGTTGAATTTGGCTAAACTCGACACCAATCTTACCATTAAATCCCCAGTCAAAGCTTTCTCCTTTTATTGTGGAAATATCTAGAAGCTGGAGTTCTGCTTTTTTAATAGCAAATGAAGCATAAGGACCGACTTGACCAAATAAAGCTACGTTATCCGACAGATTAACGCGTCCACCGATATTGACAGGTATAATGAGGTTATATGACTTCAAAGAACCATCCGGTATAACAGGCTGACCTCCGAATTCTAGTTTTTTTGCCTTTGTCCCTCTTAACCCGAACTCCAATCCTGAACCCAGATAAACATTTGGAGTAAAGTTGTACTCCAAAATAAAACCACCACCATAACCGAATGTATTCTCAGTATTTGGTAACTCAGAGTACTTACTCATTGTTCCTGTAAAGGTTATGCCATATCGCATTCCCTTTTCTACTTGGGCAGATGCTGTAATTGTAAGCACAGTCATAACTGCCATCATAAAAAATTTCTTCATAACGTTTTAATTTACTTTTCAAGTCAGTGAAGGAATTCCTTCACTGACTAACATGATTTTTTATTTAATGCCACCCAACTAATGTAGAATGTTCATCACTTCACATCTAAAACAGACATACTTTGATTGAAATTACCCCAAATAGTTGGATGCTGATTGTGAGGAATCTGGTTTGCCCACGATGAGACGTTGATACTAACAAAATTGTAAATCTCGTTAGCAGAAATAACTCTGTCATTATTTATATCTGCTGCACCACCTAATCCTTTTGCGAGGAAATATGTATAAAGACCATTTGGTCCTTGTGGTAATTCCAACGAAGTTTCATCCAATCTAGATGACAGAAAGAACATTACCTCATTGTTTGCAACAGCTTGTACCTGCAATTGTGTACGCTGTTTACCAAGACCTCCACTGAAACATGCATCCGCAAAAACCATCTTCCGCCCTGCACGACAATTACGAAATAGTATCTGCATTTCTTGATAACTCATTCCGCCAAGATGAGAGTTCGCTTGCATATCATAGCAACAAAAACCACCTTCATAACCATGTCCACTGAAAAAGAATATTACTGCATCTGAAGGCGTTGCCTTGGCAAAAACAGAACGAACAGTCTTAATAATATTAGAGTGTGTTGCCTGAGCGCCTGTTAATGTTGTAATGACAGCATCATGTTGAGCCATAATATGATTGAATGTTACTACATCTGCTTCTGTAAACGTAAGATCATTAATGTTCTGATAATCAGCGATACCAACAGATACTACATACGTATGCTGTGCATTAATTTCTATTGCAGAAATAAGTGACAATAGCAACAGTGCAATACCCTTTAGAGAATTCATTCTATCTATCGTTTAATTGCTCCAGAATTTGTGACTTCAATTATTGCATTTTCATTTGCACCTCCATATGAAGCATCACTTCCTAAACTGAAATAATAACGTACATAGCCATTTTCGGGAAGGAGATTTTTACCGCGGAACTCCTCATCTGCATTTTGAACCAGGGCATTAATATACTGATTAAACCACGTACGTGCTGTTTCATTGTCTGTCTTACCTATGGTCTTTTTGCCTTGAGAATCTGCCTTGTTTTCAGTAATCCAGCCAGACTTAAAAATATCAGCTAGGTTGTTACCAGTTGCATCAATACAATTTGTCTCAACACCTGCCAACTGGACATAATAGTTGCCAATACCCTTGTTAGGATCATCATCGTCCTTGCTACAAGAAGAAATTGCCACACATGCGAACACTGCTACAAGTGTAAGCATCAAATACTTAATTGTTTTTTTCATTGTTTGTTTAATTTTTAATTTAACACTATATTACTTATCTATTTCTCTTATCAAACATGCAGTTTGGGAAATACTGCCAGATACAAGTTCAAATTCAGTAGACTTCAAAATTCCATTTTTATGTTCTTCGAACTCAGCCATATATCGATTATCCCAAATCTTACCTTTTTTCGGCTTAATTACAGCAACTCGTTTATAAGTAGTTCTGCCATCGGATGTTTCACCTACTTCCAATACTTCAAACCTTGAATCCTCGGTAACATCTTCACGAATACCTATATGGGCTGTAATAGGACTACTGCTCAGAAGAGGCGTTCTTACACGGAACTCCGGATGCTCTTTTTGTAATTGTGCAATAGCCTTGTCTATGGCACGGGTACACACCAGTCGAATTTGGCTTTCCCTATCATTTACTCCTTTGAAGTTGGAATTCTGACTATGCACAGTCTGGCTACCGAGATAGCTCACAGTGAAAAGAGTCTTCTGTTTCTTGAATGCCTCTTTCTTGTTGGCATCTTGAGTAGCAGTATAATATGCATTATAGAATCCGTCAGAGATTTCCTTGGTCCAATCAAGTCGATACAGATAAGAAGTAACCGTCACATTAAAACCAGAATAATCATTTGCAAGAACACCAGCCACAGGCATAGCAACCATACCGACTAAAGGAATTGCAGACAATGCAATAGCACCAGACATACGTTTTTCCCTGTCGCGACGTTTGTCACCATATTGGATATCATTCACAAGAACATAAGTATTACCTATTAGCTCTTCACCTGCATCATAAACGATACCCTCCTGAGTTTTATGAGAATATAATGCTGTCTGAATATCAGAAGCATTCACATTGTAGTACCCTCTTTCCAAAATCAGATTAGGATTAAATGTTCCATCCTTGGCTTGATTAAACCACTTTGCTACAAGGCGACGACCGATCGCATTATCTCGAAGAAGCATATCAATATGAGGCTTCTGATCGTTGGCCTTGGTAGTATCACTTTCCTCAAGTACTCCTGCCTTGAACACTCGCTTTGACAGGTTGAATTCATAGAAATTATCCTGTATTGGTATTTTCTCGAATACATCAACCATTTCTTTGCAATATTCCTGGTTCTCATGTTTCAGCATGATAGAGTACATTGAACCCTTGTGATATTTGAATACGTCCTGGGCGGTAACATTCGATACCACCCAAAGACATATATATAATAACATTAGTCTTTTATTCATAACTAAAAATCATAAAAGGCCCGACCTACACAAAAGGCATCAAGCTTCATGGGATTGATTTTGTAAAACTTCCACTTGCCATCATCTTTGTTGTATTCAAACACATCCACTTTCTTACTGGCATCCAATGTTGATGTAAAGACACCATTCAAGAAAGGAATACCTCCAGCTTCAAGCAAGATGTTATTTACAACTTTAGTATGCGGCATAGAATCATCTACAGAGTTGACATTCTCATCTTCCTCCCAATCAACTTCTACATCTGTATTACCTAACCAATAATTTACAAATGCTTTTAGCTGATTAATAGAAGGAACATACCATCCGTCACCTAATGACTTACACCAATTATAAACTGGATAGTTGGTAAGTGAGATTCCTTTTGCAGATGCATAGGCAAAAAGTTCATCGGTATTTGCCTTTCCATCATTTTCGTCAAGCATTGAAATACCTTTAAGGTATGCAGATTTGACACAATACAAATTCTGTTTTCCTCTAAAAGCCTTAACGCTCATCATTTGTCCATGGGTACCATCTTCATTTACATTAAAGACTATACCTTTTACTCCATTTACTTGTAGCACATCGCCCTTCTTCACATTTTTGACTTGTGCCGAACAAATGAGGGAAGTAAAACACGCAATAAGAATTGTAATTATTTGGCGCATTATTTTTAGAATTTATGTACTGCACGTGCATCGAAATGAAGAACACGCTTCATACCAAGAGCATCACCTTCTGAGCGATGTGCGTCCTTTTTCAACTGATACTCCAGAATCTTAACATTAGGTGCTCCCATTGGGTGATTAACCAGATTCTTCCCCTTCTCGGTATTGATAGTATAAACTTTACCACCTTCTGCCTCAGTAGAAGAAATCATTCCAGCCAACATTTTAAATCCCATAGTACTTGCATTTGAACAGAAGAAACTATCTCCACCATTTCTTTCAACTATCTTATTATAAGCCTTCCATAGTTTGCACCCCTTTTTGTTTAAATCAAGGTTACCACCATTGAGATTCTTCCAGATTGTATTCAGTTCACCACGAGAAGGGATATACCACCCCTCTCCAAGACTGCGAGCCCAAGCAAAAAGAGGGAATTTCTCCCATGAGAGATTCTTTTCTGAAACATATTTGGCAATAGCCTCCATGTTTTTCATTCCATCATCTTCGAAGAAGGCGTTTGTTTCCAACTCCAAAGATTTGTCTGCCAGCCAATCCTTGTCACTTTCACTTAATGAAAGGATAAGACCATGCTTTCCACTTGCATCTACATCAACCACCAAACCCTTTAGATTGCTTTGATTGTAGATGTCACCAATTTTGAACTGTGCATTTGCACTGATTGTGCCAATAACGGCAACAATCATCATTAATAATATTTTTTTCATTGTATATTTATTATGATATTTATTTCCAAAATACATTAGTTACTTCTGTTTTGGGATGAGAGTTGGCATAGGCTATACTAATATCCCGCATTGCATTGATACGTTGTCTCTCTAAGGATATATTGTTTGCCCATTGTCGCATCATGAATTTCAACTCTTCTCCCATCTTCTTCTTAATCTCGTCAGCAAGTTCCACGGCATCACCATAGCATGCTGCATCTGGATAAATTTCAGAGAGATAAACACTCGCGGTTGCAGCTCCTTCACTATTAGGCGCAGCAATCCATGCAGCACGAGCCTGTGCTAGATTTTCATTACAATGCTGATTAACAAATTGTTGATAAACCTTCATCAATTCTTTATTGACAGCTTCATAACCTTTGCAACATTCTGGCACCAACATAAGATTGTAAATGGCTGCATCAAAATTCTTCATGACAGCCAGAGACTGGGCCACTTTTATGATATTCTGATAGTTATTATCATAATAGTCTATTATCTTTCGCTTCCCTTGTTGTACGAAGTTTCGTATTTCAATATTCGAAACATTTATTTTTTGGAAAGTATTAACAAGAGCCTTCGTCTCGTTGTCTCCTATGCCCTTCATTTCTTTGGAATAGGTTGCATAGACCTTTTGAGCTTTCAAGTCAACAATATGCATTGAGACATTTACCTTATAGACTATCTTTGTGGGAACTCCACTGACAATCTGCTTGTCAATAACATCATAATCAAAAGCCAGAGCGAATTGCGAGTTTTCCATTCCTCCAACACCACCAGCTTCAGATGTAAGCACACGCAACCGATTTGTCAAATAGTCAACTACTTGAGGGTAACGACTTCCATCTTCGTTGGTGGATTGTGTTATCAGAGGACGAAGCACTATATCGCAATTCTGAGCATGCATTAACATTGACATGCTGCATAATATGAAAGAAAATATATACTTCTTCATAATTACTTTTCTCCTATTATTATTTGGGCATAGCCTAGTGAAGGTGAATTATTCTTTGACTCTATGCCGTATTTTGTTTTTAGAAACTTGCGTAATTCATTTGCAAAGCTACCTGCATCTTTTGGCATCCCGTTTTCTTTTACAAGAGGAATCCTTACATTTTCAAAAAGCATGGTTGACTCAGTTGATTCAGATGTAAGGTATTGATGTTTAACAGTATTCTCAGCCATCCAATTTTCAATAACTTCTGAAAGTTCAGAACCACCATATTCGCTCTCAAGATTAATCCCAGATCCGTTATCAAATACTCCAATTTCAATAACGACCTCTCGTCCATTTTCTCTACAGTCGTCAAAATAAGCTTGCAACCTTGAAATAAAGTTGTCCATATGACCCACTACTGCCTCCTCCAGCAATACGGGGATTTCCGAGGTAAATGTTGGAGTACCAGTACCATCTACACCCGCAACTTGTTTGCCCGTATAAGCATCTAGTGCTCGTAAATTGTATGTTACGCTATGCTTCGGTCCTACAGTATTGTAGGAAAAATCAACTTCGATAAGAATATCTGCTTTTGCCTGTCGGTTAAGCTCATCAAGAGCCGTAACAGCCAAAGAACTACCTGAAGTTTTCGATGTTGTAAGAGTATTCCTTGCAGTCCGTCTTATATTATTCTTGATTGTTTGTGACAAATCCGCAAGAGGGAAACCACGATCAGACATGAGAGAGTTGATTTTAGAGATTACCAACATGAGTTCCCTGCTATCCTGCACGGCTTGCTCATAATTAGGTGCTCCTTTAATTTCTCCTTGATTTTCATACACATTCCAAAAACCGCGCTCTTGACACCATGTATCCATTGGAACGACCATGATTTTCGGGTTCTTACCTTGGGCAAAAACAGTGCATGCCACTACGAACATTAAGAATGTATAAATGAGTCTTAATTTCATATCTCCTAGTTTTTTATAAACCTAACTTTCTTACAATACCAGCATTTTCGAGATTTTTTCTTAACGCTTCCTTGGCGACTACAACAATAGCCTTTACACGAAAACGCTTTCCCACTTTAACTATCTGAATGGGTTGAGTTGTGTTCGTATATGTATCGAATTGTTCGCTTATCAGTTTGTCAAAGTATTCACAATGTTCTTCTGCTTGAGACGGAGAAGAAATGATTGGCTTTTGGAAAAATCGTTCCACAGCAAATCCTTTAAACAAGCAACCGAGGATAGCGCACTTCTTCGCAACATCAATCGTTGCTTCCTTCTTTTTATCTACCAATGCAGATACCTCTACTAAGTAATATCCTTCCTTCGCTATCGCTACTCCTACTATATCGTATTCGTAGTTTGGGAGGGCTGATTTTGCGAAACAGATAGAAGTAATCCATAACGCAAGCAACAAAGATGATAACCTTTTCATTTTTTTAATATTTTAGTTATTATTTCTTGTATCTCATTTTCTGAAAAATAATTCTTCATGAAATATACTGGTTTATCATTTCTCCAAACTATAATATCCATTGGGTGTCCATCATGCTTATAATCATTTTGTTTCTCGATATTACTCTGGACTAGTTTTTTAATTTGCTCATCTAACTGAGTGTCGCCTTCTCTACACAGCTTATTATTTCGGGTTATTACATGATTGTGCATAACAAAGTATTTATAAAGATAGCTTTCTTCTGAAAGAAGAAATGAACGAACAATAGATTTATAGCTGTATGTTACGTTGATTGTGAAAGGATTTTCTATCTTGGTATTCTCCATTTTATATGTCCTTAAATACCTTCTCGAAACCTCAGAAAAGAATAAAACTTAAATTAATGATAACTACAAAACGAAAAACGTAGGCTTCCATCACTACTCGTCTGGCTCTTCGGTCCTAGGAAAACCTGCTTGCTGACTTGTAGAATGTCTGCCTACGCTAGTATGTAGCATATACCTCCGGAAAAAGTGTGCCTTGAGGATATAATATACCCTCACGCACACACCCCGGGATACATTGTTATTTTGCATACCCGTAACATTCATTTCTGACATTGTCCTCAGCAAGCGATTTGAATTTCCTAGGTTCAAGAAGCCTAAAGACAAAGCATCGATGACGCTTTTACATTATGTAGTGTCCAAACCAATAGCGCATTCTTTTAAGATGACACAACGTGGTCCACGACGCTGCAAAGATACATATTTTCCATCAAATAAGAGAAAGAACTTCTAAAAAAATGTATTCAGACTGCTAATTTGGGCTAAAATAACCCAAATACTCCCTTTGATTTAGGATATTCTACTAAAAAAGAGGCATCATTGACAGAAACTTCCTACTTTTACATCAACAGAATCTGCCACCCCTCTCGTCTAAACAGCTAACTAGAATGGTTCTTTTATTATATAAGTGTATAATTAGACTATATACAAAGCATCCACTATCCATAGTTGATCAAATTCTACTCCTTTGAGACTGGAAACGGATGCTTGACAATACTCATCAAGCATCCGTTTTACAAAAATAAGACACGCAACTGATCTTATCTTATAATATTATACTCAAACTCATAATCCCCATTCTTCAGCCATTCGGGAACATCTTCTCCATTTTCCACAAGGCCTCCAACATGAAACTCCAGACTTTCCTTTGCTTCTTTTTGCAAAGCTTCAAAAGTTGGCGCTGTAAAAACCACCGCTCCAGGTACATTACTACCAAGAGAACCGCCATAATTTCTGTCGCACCACGCAACGTCAACAATAATTTTTTCCATCATGTAATACTTTAGTTTTTGCAAACCTCCCCACAAGATATCATCGCTTAACCCGCTCCGTACCAACTCCGTACCCTCTCCGTACCAACTCTTAGTTTCTGCAAAGTTTGCAAGGTTTGCAGAAAGCTTTGCAAAGAATTGACATTAATCGTGTCTAGAGACAATGTTTCGACTACCATACTTCTATTCCAATAGGTTCTTTACCTGTACGTTCAAGACAGCTATTCCTTACCAAGGTTTCTAGCTTTTCAACCATTTTACGTTTGGTTTCCTTAGAAGCATTCCAACGACGCAACGCTTCTTCTCTTGTTAACTTTGTTGTATTCATTCTTTATTCCTCCTTTTTTTAGTTCAAATTAAAATTGCAAAAATACCTCCCGTCAATATTTATAACCAAAATTCATATACCTACAAATTTTGAATCTAGCGATAAAAATAAGAGGATTGAGAGGCTGGGAATTCTTTTTTTCTGCTCTATATTAAGAACAAGACCTATAGTTGTACGACTATAAAGTTACAGTTGTACGACTATACATGCTATGGTTGTACAACTGTAGAGTTATGGTTGTACAACTATAGGGGTTATAGTCGTACAACTATAGATTTTCCTCAACGGCATCTTCTTGTCAAGAAATCACAAACATCTGATTATCAATAAGTTCATATTCCTCTTCATATTTACGATATTCTCAAAGAAATAATAAGCGTCTGAAAATACGAGAATCTCAGGCAAGCTAATGTAAAGAAAACTTATTCTTTATAACGCCGCATCACTACATCTTCGGGATATTCTTGCAAATCACCTACTTCATTTTCCACCCATCAATGGTTCCCGTCTTCGATGAGAAGTTGCAGCCTATCTGATAAATCTTTCTGCCATCTGCTGCATATTCCCTGGCATAGCCCATATCCTCTATCTGCTTCAGGGCTTCTTCAGCCGAACCATCACGCTTGAACTCGAAGATGTAGATATAGTTCGGAGTCTCAACCACACAATCTACCCTACCTTCGCTTTGCTGCTTTTCGATGAAGACCGTGAAGCAGCTGATCATTCTCAATACGAGATAAAAGGTGTATTGGAAGTAACGTTCCTTCTCGCGTTCATCGTCCTTACGACGCTGGTTATAAGGAATGCTGGCAAAGAAGGAAGTCATCAGATTCTCCAACTGATGGCTATCTCCCTTCGACATCACATCTACTACCTGAATAACCCAGGCATCCGTTGACTTCGATGGCTTCAGATAACTGGAAGCTACCAACGTTAGGAAACCGCTCCTCACTTCATCATTCGGGAAATCCAGGAGATAGGAATCGGTATCCATATTCCAGTCCTTAATGGTAAGATAACCACTCTGATAAATCATTGGCAACGGTGCTTCCACATCTGCCTTGTAGTCGATAAAACTACTCGTAGGATAAAACCTGTTCACCATCTCGTTGATGTTCTCATCAAAATGAGACAATAGGCGAACAAGATAGGTTGGCGAACCGGTGCGGAACCAATAATCTGCCAGAATCTTCTTGCTCAGCGCATTCAAAATACTGAAAGGATTATAGATATCAAGCATATTAGGACTGAAGTGATAACCATCAAACTTCCTCTTCAGTTTGTATTTCATCCCTTCCTCCGTCGTCTTGTATCTCACGGCCATCGCCTTGATTTGTTCATCAAAGGTAGAATACAATTCATCTTCCGTAATTCCACAAAGAGCCTCGTAATGCTCATCCATACTGATGTCATTAGGCTGATTGAAACCACTGAACACGCTCACTTGCGAGAACTTGGTGACACCCGTGAGCAAAACAAACTGTAGATTAGCATCAGCAGCCTTGAAAACGGAATAGAAACCTTTGAGAAGATTACGGTTATACTCTTCCAAACTTATTTTGTTCTGAGTTTTTCCTACAGGAATATCCATATCCATGACATCCAACAACGGCTTATCGTATTCATCAATCAATACGACAGCCCTCATTCCTGTCTTCTGATGAGCTTTTCCCAACACTGCCTTAAAGCGGCTGCCTAAAGTCTCGGCCAACTCCTCACGTCCATAGATACGTTCTGCCATGGCAACAAACTCCTCCAACACTTTGTCTAACGCATAAGGCTCTACAAAGTTTTGACCACCAAAAGAGAGATGGAACACAGGATATTGCTTCCAATCTTTCTCTAGTTTATCGATGGCAAGCCCCTTGAACAGTTCCTTCTTACCCTCAAAATAGCATTTCAAGGTAGATACGAGCAACGACTTTCCGAATCGTCTAGGACGATACAGTAAGTATATTTTACCATTAGTCACTAAGTCATAGACTAATGCCGTCTTATCAAGATATACATATCTACCCTCTATGATTTTTTCGAAGTCTTGTATTCCTATAGGATATTTCATATTGCTGCCGTTTTAAATCTTTCGGCAAAGTTACAAAAAATAATGATACAAGCAAAGGAATATCCCGAAAAAAATAACGAGATTGCAAAATACCATATTTGTGGGATTGTTGACAAGGAAAAAAAATAATACCTTTGTCTTTTGAAAATAATAGTTTAAAATCATGGTAGAAACAATGAATAATATTGGAAATAGACAGCCGGATAGCAATGCTGGCTGCAGTAAGCAAAAAGGTGTGAAGAATAAGCAAACCCGGCAGCTGGTACTATGGATTGGCGCTTTGATAGTAGGCGCCGTCTTGGGGATATTCGGCATCAGCTGGCTGGATGGTCTGATGAACTTCATAGCCACGGTCTATACCCGCTTATTCCAGCTTCTGGCAGTACCAACCATATCCTTGGCAGTTATCACAACCCTGGCATCCTTGGGCAACCAGGCAGATACCGGTAAGATATTCCGCCACGCCATCACCTACACCCTGCTCACGACGATAGCAGCTGCAGCAGTGGGACTGGTGCTCTACAACATCGTTTCTCCAGGCAATTTACCTACAGCCTTGGTACAGAGTGGTATGGCAGATGTGCCCCAAAAGCTGGGAGAAACCAGCTATTATGACCATATTCTTGGGGTAATACCCAACAACATCATCAAGCCGTTTGCCGAAGGAAATGTACTCTCTATATTGATTTTGGCGGCAGCAGCAGGTATTGCTTTAGCCAAAATGCCATCAAGCGACAAAAAAGAAGTCGTGATGAAGGGATTGTTTGGATTACAGGATCTGCTCTTCATGCTGATTCATGGATTAATCTGGGCTCTGCCTCTGGGTATCGTTGCCTTTGCAGCACAACTCTCAGCCCAGTTCTCTGCGGGTATCGTGATGGCTTCTCTAGGAAAGTACGTAGCTGTTATCCTGGGAGGTAATGTCATTCAATTCTTCATCATCCTCCCGCTCTTCCTCTTGGCAAGAGGCTTGAATCCAGTGCGCACTTTGGGCAAGATGATGCCGGCAGTATTAATGGCTCTGTTTACAAAGAGTTCTGCTGCTACGTTGCCGGTGACGATGCAGACAGCAGAAGACAGACTGGGAGTTTCCAATCAGGTTTCCCGCTTCGTATTGCCTATCTGTACTACCATCAACATGAATGGTTGCGCTGCGTTTATCCTCGTAACCTCCTTATTCCTGATGCAGAATGGAGGAATGCCTTTACCTTGGACTACGATGATTCTCTGGCTCTTCATTTCAGTTATCTCAGCAGTGGGTAATGCAGGAGTACCGATGGGATGTTATTTCCTTACCCTATCTCTGATGTCCGGTATCAATGCTCCTATCGGCATCATGGGCATCATCCTGCCAATCTATACCATTATCGATATGGTAGAGACGGCAGAGAATGTATGGTCCGACTCCTGTGTCTGCGCCATGGTGGATAAGGACTTGAAAGAAGAGTCCAATTGAAAAAGTATTCTCATTAAAAGTTTAACATACATTCATTCTTCAAGCAACAGACGGGAACAACTGAGGAGGGAAGTATCTATCGAGAACAAGAACGAGAAGAAGGAGGAGAAGAAAGACGATGTTAAGCACATTGAGGTAAAGTAATCACTCATAAGGTGCTAAGCAGCTTTCTGGATGACATTTCATTGCACCCTAGAAAATAATTAAAACGGAGGGCTAGTCCTGGTAATGGGCTAGCCCTTTTTTTGTGCCGGTTCACATATTATATGTGCCGGTTCCTCTATATCAATATCAAAAAACACCTATTCCAATACGAATACCTTCGTTTCATGATTACTGCAAGAAAACATCGTTGCTTACCTTTACACCAAGTGGTCCATAGTCGCCAAGAGCTTTGTGAGCAAGTCGACTCAACCCTCGGTTCTAAGGTGTAGATTGTTCGGTTGGATGCATCAGAGACGTAGTTTCCATGGAAGACGTGATTGAAACTATGAACAGCGTGGAAATCGTAGTAAAAGAAGAAGAAGAACTGTTTTTTTATCTTTTTTAATCCTATTTTCCCTATGCATTCAGCTAAAATTCATACCTTTGCATTATCTTTTCAAAAAACAACAAAATGTAATCAATATGAAACAGAAAGATGTTATAACGGGATGGCTTGTCGCATTCATTATCAGCTGTATGATGCTGGCGGGATGCACCGAAAAATCCAGAAAGCTAGAGAAGAAAAACGTGAAAGTTGAGACTATCTCCGTGGGAAATACAAACCTGGGGGGAACGAAAGACTATGTGGGAACCATCGAGGAAAAGATGGGATCTACACTCAGCTTCGAGATAGCCGGAAACATCACTTCCATACGGGTGGAAGAAGGAGATAGAGTGAGCAAGGGACAGCTGCTCGCCACCATCAACCCTACCACCGTGAAGGAGGCTCACCGGGCAACACTCACCACCCTGAAACAGGCACAGGATGCCTACAGAAGATTCCTGCCCCTGCACCAGTCTGGAACCATCTCGGATATGAAATGGGTAGAGATAGAAAGCAAACTGGAACAGGCAAAGGCGGCTGAAAGCATCGCCCGCCAGCAACTCTCCCACTCTACCCTCACAGCTCCTTTTGCAGGTGTCATCGCTGCCAAGAACGTGGACTTGGGAACCTACGTGCTCCCCGGACAGCCTGTGCTGAAACTCGCCAATGTGGCACAAGTCAACGCCAAGGTATCCGTACCCGAAGCTGAAATATCTCATCTGCACGTGGGCGACAAGGTGAAACTGACGGTAGCCGCTCTTTCGGGTGCCATTTTCCGGGGAACGATTTCAGAAAAAGGCATCGATGCCAACCCCATCTCGCATACCTACGATGTCAAGGTGGGCATCACCAATCCGCAGGGCCGTCTGCTCCCAGGCATGGTATGCAACGCCCAGGTGCAGGGTAGCGCTGCTACCCCATCCCACATCACCGTTCCGCCACAAAGCATTGAACTGGATGTAGATAACTCCCGATTCGTATGGACCGTGGTAAACGGAAAGGCACATCAGCAACCCGTAACTACCGGCGATTTCGAAGGCGACGGCATCGTCATCCTTTCGGGACTGAAGACTGGCGACCAGGTTATCATCAATGGCCAGCAGAAAGTTTCGGAAGGAATGAATGTAGATACAGCAAAAAGCGATAACCGATAAAAAAGTGGAGGGAAAAGATATGAATCAAGAGACAAACAAGCCGGAGAGAGACACCGCCCTTCGCGACCACATCAAGGCACGCATCACCAGGAAGCCCAACCGCATCATCAAGCGCTCGTTCATCGAGTCAGCGATGTGCAACCACAACATCGTGATGCTTCTGATGGGCATGCTCGTATTTCTAGGCATACTCGGCATCTGCATCATGCCCAAGCAGGAGATGCCGCAATTCACCATCAGGCAGGGTGCCTGCGTAGCCGTATATCCGGGCGCTACATCCGGAGAGGTGGAAGAACGGGTGGCTAAACCGCTGGAGAACTTCATCTTCGGATACAAGGAGGTGAACAAGAAAAAGACCTATACCCAAAGCAAGGACGGCATGCTGATCGTGTTCCTGGAACTCAACGGCGACGTGGAGGACCGGGATGCCTTCTGGAGCAAGTTCAAGCATGGTCTGCAGGCCTTCAAGAGCTCCCTTCCTACGGGTGTCCTTGCCCTGCAGGCTGTGGATGACATCGCCGATACCTCTGCCCTGCTCATCACGATGGAAAGCAAGCAGAAAACCTATAGGGAACTGAATACATACATAGACCAGCTGAAGGACAGACTGCGCCGCATTGATGCCATCTCGAACCTGCGAACCTACGGACTGGAAAACGAACAGATAAGCATCTGCCTGGACCAGAACAAACTGGCCAAATACGGCATCGGCCCCTATAAGATTCTGAACGACCTTGCCCTGCAGGGCTTCACCACCGTGAGCGGAAACCTGGAGATGGGCAACCTCAACCTGCCCATCCACATCACCGACTCATACAACAACGAGCGGGATGTGGCAGAACAAATCGTATATTCCGACCCCAAGGGCAACATCGTGCGCCTGAAGGACATCGCACAGATTAAAAGAGAATATCCGAAACTGAATAAATTCATCAAGAGCAACGGCAACAAATGCGTGCTCCTATCCATAGAAATGCGACCGGGAAACGACATCGTGAAGATGGGAAGAGACGTACACAAGATGATGGATGATTTTGAACAGTCCCTGCCAGGCGATGTACACATCAATACCATTACCGACCAGAGCAAGGTGGTAAGCGAATCGGTGCTAAACTTCCTGCGCGAGCTGCTCATATCGGTCATCTCCGTCATCATCGTGGTCATCCTGCTCATGCCGCGCCGCGTGGCAGAGGTATCAGCCCTCAGCATCCCTATCACCATCTTCTCGTCGTTGGGCATATTCTATCTTTTCGGCATGGAGCTGAACACCGTTACACTGGCTGCCCTCATAGTAACACTGGGTATGGTGGTGGATGATTCCGTGGTTATCATCGACAACTACATGGAGAAGCTGGGCCATGGCATGTCGCGCTGGCATGCAGCCATCGCCGCTCCTAGAGAGTTCTTCATGTCGGTGCTTTCAGCCACGCTTAGCATCTCGCTCACCTTCTTCCCATTCCTCTTTACCATGCATGGCGAAATGGGCGATTTCGTAAAATCATTCCCCTGGGCCATGTTCATCATCCTGAGCATCTCGCTCATGGTTTCGCTGCTGCTCACACCTTATTTACAGTATATGGTGATTCACCAGGGCATCAGCAGCCAGCACAAGCCCAACGCCCGCAAAAAGCCGCTCGACTATCTGCAGATGGGGTACACCTGGTTGCTGAAACGCTGTTTCGCCTTTCCACGCACCACCCTCGCTGTGGGCATCATGCTGGTGAGCACCGGAGCCATCATCTTCGTACATCTTCCGCAGAGAATGATGCCTATCGCCGAGAGAAACCAGTTTGCCGTAGAGTTCTATCTGCCTAGCGGAACCACCGCTGCAAGAACCGCACAGGTGGCAAATTCTATGGCCCACATTCTGCAGCGCGACCCGCAGGTAACAGCCGTAACCACGTTTGTTGGTCAGGGTTCACCCCGTTTCCACACCACCTATGCGCCACAGATTGGCGGTGAGAACTTTGCACAGTTTATCGTGAATACGGTAGATAACGATGCCACAGAAGAGGTACTCGACCGATATGCCGACCGATACTCCAACTATTTTCCCGACTGCTACATCCGCTTCAAGCAGATGGATTACAACAACGCCACCTACCCTATCGAAGTAAGAGTGAGCGGCGACAGCATGGGCGACCTGAAGGCTGCCGCCAGGAAGATAGAAGCCTGCATGCACAAGATAGAAGGCATCAACCTGATTCGTACCAACTACGAAGAGCCCCAGCCTGGCATCAGGGTAACTCCAGATGCCACCGAGGCCAACCGGCTGGGTGTGAACAAGACCATACTCTCTGCCGACCTTGCCATTCATTTTGGCGATGGCATCCCGATGACCACCCTTTGGGAAGGCGACTATCCGGTGAAGATGGTTCTGAAATCGGAAAACGACAGCGACCTTGCCAATGAATACATCCCCGTGATGGGAGGAACATCGAGCGTTCCACTCCGCCAGCTGGCTAAGATTTCGCCCGACTGGCACGACGGCAGCATCATACGCAGAAACGGCGTGCGTACCATCTCTATCATAGGTGAACCTTTAAGGGGATTCAATGCCAACCGATTGGCCAACGAACTGAAGCAGGAAGTATCCAAACTCCCACTAGATTCCAGTCTTGATTGGGAGATTGGCGGTATGGCAGAAAAGGATGCCGAAACCCTTCCTCAGGTTACATCGGGCGTGATGATAGCAGCCTTGATCATCTTCTTCATCCTGCTCTTCCATTTCAAGCGCATCAGTCTGGCACTGGTGAATCTCTCGTCCATGTCGCTCTGCATCTTCGGTGCAGCGATAGGCCTTCTGGTTACGGGTTTCGACGTGAGTCTTACCTGCATATTGGGCATTGTGAGCCTGATGGGTATCCTGGTAAGAAACGGCATCATCATGCTCGACTATGCCGAGGAACTGCGCCGCGACAAGGGGTTATCGGTAAAGGAAGCCGCCTTCCAGGCTGGCGAGCGCCGCATGCGCCCTATCTTCCTTACATCGGCAGCCGCCTCGGTAGGCGTACTGCCTATGATGGTAGAGAACAATACGCTGTGGTCGCCAATGGGAGCCGTTATCTTCTTCGGTACGCTTATCTCGATGGTACTCATCGCCACCATCCTGCCTGTGCTCTATTGGCTCGTGTTCGACAAGCACGGCAAGTATAGTTTGAGGAAGCAGTAACCACCCCTGTGTATTAAACACTTCGTTCTCATCGGTTGTGATGCCAATAGGCATCGGTGTACCCGTTTTCGGGTTCACAAATTGCAAAAATATCACCATGATTGTAGGATAAGGGCAGAAAAACTTTGTGCTTTCAAGATTTATTCGTACTTTTGCAGTCAAAAACAGAAAGGGAGGGATGAATGCTGATGCAGAAATCCCTCTTTAAGTATAATAAAAAAGAGAAAGCCTATGTTCCATATCGCTCAATACTTCCCTATCACAGACCCTACGTTGATATTCTTCGTAGTGCTCCTCATCATCCTCTTTGCCCCTATCATCATGGGCAAACTCCGTATCCCGCACATCATCGGTATGGTGCTGGCAGGTGTGCTCATAGGCAAATACGGACTGAATATTCTGGAGCGCGACTCTTCGTTTGAGCTCTTCGGAAAGGTGGGACTCTATTACATCATGTTCCTCGCTGCACTGGAGATGGATATGGAAGGCATGAAAAAGAACAAGTCGCGACTGCTTATCTATGGCCTGCTCACTTGTTTTATACCGTTCTTCCTCACCTATGGCATGAGCATCTGGCTGCTCCACTACTCTGCCAAGGCTTCCTTCCTGCTGAGCTGCATCATGGCATCCAATACGCTGATTGCCTATCCTATCGTTTCGAGATACGGACTGCAACAGAAACCGAGCGTTACGCTGAGTGTGGGGTCGAGCATGATTTCGCTGCTCATAGCCCTGATAATGCTTGCCGGACTGGTAGCATCGTTTAGCAAGCATGACGGCGTACTATTCTGGGTATTCTTCACCCTCAAGTTTGCTGTCTATTGTGGCGTGATGATCATGCTGATTCCCCGACTTACAAGATGGTTCTTGCGAAGATACAGCGATGCGGTGATGCAGTTTATCTTCGTACTTTCAATGCTCTTTATGAGTGCGGCACTTTCGCAGATAGTGGGCATCGAGGGCGTTTTCGGTGCTTTCTTCGCCGGTCTGATATTAAACAGATATATTCCGCATGTTTCGCCACTGATGAACCGCCTTGAGTTTATCGGCAATGCCCTCTTCATTCCTTATTTCCTGATAGGTGTGGGCATGCTAATCAATATCAATCTGCTGTTTCAGGGCAGTCATATTCTATGGGTCGTGTTCTGCATCGCCTTCTTCGGAACCCTGGGCAAAGCCATCGCAGCCTATATCGCCTGTCTGGGTTTCCGATTGCCACTTTCTTCGGGGCATATGATGTTCGGACTCACTTCGGCTCATGCTGCCGGAAGTATCGCCATGGTGATGGTGGGTATGCATCTGCTCGTAGCACCGGGCATTTACCTCGTCAACGATGATATGCTCAATGGTGTGGTTATGATGATTCTGATTACCTGCATCATCTCATCCATCCTTACCGACCGGTCTTCGCAGAAGATTATCCTGAGAGACAAGGAACTGCCTGATGCGGAAGACGACAAGAAGGTGAGCGATGAGAAGATTCTGGTTCCGGTGAAATATCCTGAATATGCCGACAACCTGATGAGTCTGGCGTTTCTGGTGAGAAACCAGAAACTGAACAGGGGTCTCATCTGCCTGAATGTGGTATATGAAGACAAGGATATGCGATACAACCAGGAACAGGGAAGACGGATTCTGGAACATTGCAGTCAGCTGGCTGCTGCCACCGATGTGATGACGCAGACCCAGGTTCGCATTGCAGCCAACATCGCCAACGGCATCAAGCATGCCTTCAACGAGTTTCAATGTTCTGAGATTATCATCGGAATGCACATGCATCCTGAGGTTTCGCCGAAGTTCTGGGGAGAATTTCACCAGAGTCTCTTCAACGGATTGAGCCGACAGATCATCATGGCACGCATCAGACAGCCGTTGAATACATTGAGAAGAATACAGGTAGCTGTACCTTCGAGAGCAGAGTTTGAGCCGGGTTTCTACCGCTGGTTGGAACGACTAGCCCGACTTGCCGGCAATCTCGACTGCCGCATCCAGTTTCATGGCAGAGAAGAGAGTCTGGCGCTCATCAATGAATATATCAAGAACCGGCATTCGGAAGTGCGTGCCGATTATACCCAGATGATTCACTGGAACGAGTTGCCACAGCTGGCTTCGCAGATATCTCCAGACCACCTGTTCGTGGTAGTAACCGCCCGTAAGGGAACCGTATCTTACAAGACAGCACTGGAGCATTTGCCGGAAGAAATCACGAAATACTTCTCAGGTACCAACCTGATGATTATCTTCCCCGACCAGCATGGTGATTCCTACGGCGACCAGCTTACCTTCGCTGAGCCTCAGCATCAGGAAGAGATCAGTGCTTACGAATCATTCCTGCAATGGTTTAAGAAGAAGTTCAGAAAATAAAGAGAAAACAATAAAAGCGGAAGGACGAACTTGGTATGTCATGCCTCAATCATAGAGGACATATTATAGCGGAATTATAGCGAATTCGTCGTTATTATAGCGGAAAATCCGACGAAACTTAAGCCAATCCGACGAAACTATATCAACTTCGTCGAATTTCGACGGATATAGCAATTTTAAAAATACTAACAAAGGTCGCCAAAATTTTGGCGACCTTTGTTAGTATTTTAACACATTCCGGTCGGAATATCTTCAAAAGGTCGGATTTTCGGTCGGATTGAGGACTTTTCGGTCGGATTATGACTAAACCGACCGATTGTAGTCTGTCAATATCCATTTCAAACCTATCCTGTCTATTAGTTTTTCTTCATTTAATTCCACTAATAGTCTGCCGACATAACGAAGTTGTTGTTCTTCTGTCTTATTTTGAGGTAAGACATCTTTGAGATATTCGTATATACTATCTCGCTTGGCACCTTCACTTCCTGCATTGCTGAGATACTGTAGAACCATTTGACGCAATCTCTCCTTATCCAATCCTTTGTTTTTTGTATAAGAAGGCAGTTGGTGAGTGTTCTTGGCAATGCTAAGAGAAATGTTGTAATGCGGGGCCTCACCTTCTATCAGTCCACGTTTGAGCAAGTCTTGCGCTATATCCTCATGAATAGTCCTGCCTTTTTGTACTGCGTCAAGCGAGATGCAATCCCAAAGAGATAGAGTGTCGTTTGTCTTCAACAGATCAGTGTATCGTTTATTGATTTCATTGCCATATATACGGACAACTACTTTCTTCTTGATCTGGTCAATCTCATAGTCAGGCATTGGGAAATGTCTGCGCCATTGCTCATTGAACATTTTCTTGATACCACGGCTTACGGTATCAATCATGTTGAAATCTACCATCGCCCTACACAAACATTCATTGCGGAAATGCGTCTGAGGCTCTTCGTTCCTCAAAACATTCTCCAAAGTGCCAGGGATGAATGTGCCAGCATTGGAATAATACAGATAGCCTGGATTCTCCACGAAATTGATGCGTTGCTGAAGAGTGTAGTCTTGATGGCCAATACAATTATGAAGGGCCTCACGAATGGTATAGTCGTCATACTGCTTCATGGTGTCAGGGAAAAGCGTTCCTCCAGGCATCTCACGCAATGTGAGATTCTCTATCTTTGAGAGAATTTCGTCCACTGTCAATATAAAAGGAACTGTGAAGTGTTCGTAGTCAACCACTTCCTGGTTCTTGTCTCGCCGTGTCCAAGTAACTTGTACAACAGCAGGACGCAGTTTGAAAGCGGATTCATATTTGCCCAACAAAATGATTGCTGCCCGAGTAATACCTCCGTTTCTCGTTAATCCACACTTGCTCAAGAAAGTTTGAACATTCCAAGCATTCACTTCTTCTGCAGGTATGCGACTATGGACTTTCTTGAACATCATTCGAGCTTTGGCAATAGCAACCTCATCCAAATCGTCTATTGTTGCATCAGGTACAATTTCTGCAGACCAGTCCTTTGCTGCATAGATTGGCTCTTCAAGAATGACAGCCATTCTTTCTTGGGTCAATTCCACCAACGAATCTTCTATGCGTTGCCATGCCTTCTTGTGGGCAAGGACAGGGCGACGAGGCAAGTGCTTTGGAATATGTATTATCCATACTCGCTTATTTGTATCATCTGTTATAAACTCCTCAATGCTTAGACCTTCAGATGAAAGATAAGTGCATTGTTCTGTGAGCTTAAACGCCGCCGACTGTGTATTTGCTGGTTGCCCATTAAAGGTTAGCTTTGAAATATCAGTCCCGACTATTTCGAGCGTCTTATCCTTTACACCAATCACAAGATGTCCTCCCTCCATGTTGGCAATAGCTGACACGTAGGAAACGACATCTTCTTTCTCGTCCCCACAGAACGAGTTCTTCAAATTTTTATATTCCTTCCATTCGCAGCGAGCATTCTCGTATGGGTACTCGCGGAGGAGGTATTGTTGTAGTTCGAGTTCAGTCATATATTATTCTTTCGTTTTTATCCACGATTAACCTTACCAGTCTATAATTAAAACTTAAAAACTAATCCTAACTCCTTGTAAACAATATCACGCTCTTTTATTGAATTTGGCCAAGCATATAATACCCGTAAAGGATCATATTCTAATAACACCTGACTTCTTCTGTCTGAAATTGTTACATGTTCTGGTGTATATCTATTTCTTATGACATATCCATTTTTATCATATTTCGTTTCTGCAACAATAACAGAAGCATATTGTTCTCCATTTTTTAAGCTAAATTGGTCACAAGAGAAATCCATATTGAAGTCATTCCAATATAGCCAGACATGACTTCCGATTCTGTTAGGTAAAAACGGATCGTGGATATGAAATTCTATGTTTGTAAAACCTTTTGATGTTAAGTAGTCATATGCCCAGATACAGATATGGTCACAATAGCCATGAGGAAAATTGACAAATAAATTTTGATGTTCGTTAACACATTTATCAATTTTTTCTCTAAATTCTTTACATACCGCATAAAGCCTTTGAAAATTGAAATCTTTACTATCCATAATTAATAGTTATATGTGTCTTAATACCCTACCAACCAAGTTCCGTTTCCCTTTTTCAAACAACACTTTGTAGGAATCTCTTTCTGGTATAGCCTCTATAATTTCTCCTATACCAAAGATCTTATGTTCAACCTTGTCACCTACAGCAAATTTTGTGCTATTGGTGTGCAAGGTTATTTCTTCATCTATTTGTTTCACAAGACTTTTTGTCCCTTCTAGTAAAGCAGGATCTATATTTCCTTCAACTTTCAGTAGATTATCGCCAATCTCCATAAGGAATCTTGAGGGATATTTATTTGATTTGGTAGCACGATTAAAGCCTTCTGATTCTGTAAGAAACAGGGCTTTTTCTGCTCGCGTTACTGCTACATACATAAGGCGACGTTCTTCCTCTTCTCCATTTTTTCTACGTTCACGAATGGAGCGATGACTTGGGAAAATACCTTCACTTAACCCACAAACAAATACATATGGAAACTCTAAACCTTTTGATTGGTGGATCGTCATTAATTTAATCGAAGTTCCTTCTTTCTTATAATCTGCATTAGTGTATAACGCAATATCTTGAAGATAAGTTTCCAAAGTCACATCATCTTCATATTCATTCAACTCCTCATAATATTTAATTGAAGATGCTAACTCTGCGATGTTCTCTAGTCTTTCCTCATCAGCAGTAAAGCGAAGTTCTTCTTTTAAGCCGCTTTCTGTTAGCATATAATCAAAGAGGTCTGATAAAGAGACTTTATTAGATAACTTCTTGGCATTTTTAAAGAGAGCCAAGAATTTTTTCAAAGGCTCCTTGTTGAACTCAGGTCTATCTATGTTCTGACGCAATGCATCCATCAACGAACATTGTTTTTCTTCGGCTATTGCTTGAAGTTTTTCCATAGATGCTTTGCCAAATGAACGCTTCGGAAGGTTGATTATCCTAATGAAAGACAAATCATCTTCAAAAGCTAAGAGTTTAAGGTAGGCTAATGAGTCTTTTATCTCCTTTCTTTCAAAGAAACGTATTCCGCCCCATATTGTATATTTTAAATCTTTTTTCACAAGAGCTTGCTCTATAGAACGTGACAAATAAGAGGCACGATAAAGTATAGCAAAGTCTTTAGGAGTTGCCCCTGCATCAATCAAGTTTTTTATCTGTTTTGCAATCCAATCGCTCTCATCTTTCTCATCTTTGCCATGATAGTGCAACACTATCTTCCCTTCAATAAGATTTGTTGTCAAATTCTTTTTGATACGCATCTTGTTGTGTACAATTATTGAATTGGCAACGTTGAGTATATTGGGCGTTGAACGATAATTCTCATCTAAAATAATCAGTTTGTCAGCTTCAAAACTTACATAATACTCTGGTTTTGCACCTCTCCATTCATATATACATTGATCAGGGTCACCCACAATGAAAAGATTTTGGTAAAAAGCAGCAAGTATTTTAATGATTCTCCATTCATCAACATTACAATCCTGTGCTTCATCAATCATGATATAGTTCAGTTTATCCTGCCAAAAAAGACGTGCTTCATCAAATTTTTTCAATATGTAGATTGTTAGTTTTATCAAATCTTCGAAATCTAAGCTAAAAAACTTCAGTTGCTTCATTACATATTTGCAAAACGATTCTGAATAAGATGAAATATTTTCTGTTTTGCCAATCCATAAGTCTGAAATATAAGGAGAATTACTTTTACCTCCCCGAATATCTCTCAAGAAGCCTTTTACGGTTTCTTCACTTCGCCTTATTCCACATTCGTCCATAACTTGAATAGCGAGAGCCTTCTCATCCTCTTCATCCAAAATATAAAAGTTCTTTGGAAAACCGATACGGTATCCTTCTTTACGTATGAACTTTACACAAAAACCGTGAATTGTGCATACGAAATCATTGACATTATACGAATTCGTCAATTTTGCGATGCGATTTTTCATTTCGGCTGCAGCCTTATTGGTAAATGTCATGCACAATATATTATCAGGATTTATTCCTAACTCATTTATGAGATATGCATAGCGATGAACAAGTACAGAAGTTTTTCCCGATCCTGCACCAGCAACAACTTTAACTCGTCCCTCTGTTGCCTCAACTGCTTCCTGTTGTTTTGTATTTAATCTACAGTCTGTCATAGTCACTTTATTTTAAAACGATATGTAACATAACCCACTTTGTCTTTGCAATTTTCCCAGAAATCTTTTTCGGAGCATACTTCCATGGTGTTCATGCTCATTTTTCGAATATCAATATAAGAAGGTTTACATTTACCTCTTTCTATAATTACACCTGCTAACTGAAGATGCGAACCAACAACCCTAAACCCATCAAAATAATAATACTTATTTTTATCTTTATAAAACATACTGTCATTAGGACAAACAATGATTTCCATGTTTTCACAAGTTATCTCTAGTTGTTTTTGAGAAGAAAGTTTTTTACAGACCAATTTCCCCGCTCTCATCGCTATGAATATGTAGTACTTGGTCCTAATTCTTATGATATCTCCTTCCTGAGGAGTATCTAAGTTTTTGAAAGGATTATTCAATTTGGAAAATTGAGAAGAATTAGAACTTATCAAAGCATTTAACTTTGATATTTTATCATATATCCGTTTCAAAAAAGCAATGTCCTTCTTCAAGACCATATATTTTGAAGACAAGAAAGTACTTGGACGTAGTCTTATCTCGTTTCCTTTTTCATCTTCTCCAATTATCCATATCCCATTTTCATCTTTTTCCGTCTTTCTATAGGCAAGGACACGTAACTCATCATTATCATTTGCCCAATATGTTTTATTGGCAGACGGATGCATGACAAGACGTATGCCTTGTGTTGCTACAGATAATGTTATATCATCCTCAATATTATTATTTAAATGAAGTTTTACACCTTCAATTTCACATTTTGACACTTCACCAAATTTGTTTTCATATTTTATAATATCTCCAGCTATATATTTTCGATGGTACTTAAAGAAGCTATTCTCATCAACTTTATGTAAATCGTATTTACTCACAGAGCATTCATGCCCATTGTGTTCCACAATGCATGTTAAGGCATACAAATCTCTAACGTATCTGCACACACCAAGTCCAGGACATTCAACATATTGTCCTTTCATAAAGTTAAAATTCTCCTTATTGATTTTGAAAAGTTGACCAATCATAACATTTATAGATCTTATGCGTTGAACGATTGTACATCTCTGGCTATCTATATATTTATCAAATTCACAAATTCCATACTTATAATGTTTGACGATATCCCCATGTTTATATGGCCCAAAAATATTGTTAATGGTAGATATGTTTGTTTGGACTGACTTCTGAATATGTCCAACATCAGAAATATCGGATTTGATGCCATCTTCATTTGTCGTATTTTTATCTTCCATATCCATATGAATATCTAAATACTTCTGATTAATTTCATTGAGGAATCTGGATGGATTCATTTCGCCATAATATGAAAAGCCCTTTGCGCATGTAAGGTATAACTTACTTTTTGCACGTGTCAAAGCTACATACATCAACCGTCTTTCTTCTTCCATACCAATATTGCCAGATTCTTCTATTGTCCTTATACTTGGTAATATTCCATCTGTCAATCCACAAAGAAAAACACAAGAAAACTCCAAACCTTTAGATTGGTGTATTGTCATCAGCCGAATTGTGTCGTTCGTAAATTCTTTATCGACATTTGTATAAAGTGATATGTCTTGTAAGAAACCTTTTAAGTCAAATTGCTTATTTTGATTTTTCATTTCTGTCATGTACAATATAGCAGAACGTTTCAGTTCTTCTATATTCTCAATGCGGTCTTCGTCGTTTTCATACCATTCCTTCAATTGAAACATCTCAACTATCTTGCTTATCAAATCCGCAATAGATTCTGTAGAAGAAAACCTAATGAGATCATTTATATCGTCTTTAAATCTTATCAGACTCTTTTTCTTGTCCATTTTCAATTCTGCATAAGGCAATGCGTCAAACAGGCATACATTATGTTCACTTGCTGTTTGTATTATTTTATTAAGACTAGCTGGACCAATATGTCTTGATGGTACATTAATGATTCTTTTAAAAGCCAAATCGTCTTTTGAAGTGACCAATCTCAAATAAGCTAAGATATCTTTAATTTCCCTTCTTTCATAAAAACGCACACCACCCCATATTGTATATGGAATCTTGGCAGAAGTAAGAACTCGCTCTATGTGATTAGAAACAGAAGAGTTTCTATAAAGGATAGCCATCTTGTTGTAAGGTTCAATTTTGTGTTCCTTTTCTATAAGATGCGCAATCTCTTCACCTTCTTTATTATCATTTTGTAGGTAAAATAATTCAGACTTTGCCCCCTTGTCTTTTTTTGAATACAGATCCTTAGGCACTCTCATTTTATTATGAGAAATTACATCATTAGCTACATTCAAAATACTCTGGGTAGAACGATAGTTTTCGTTAAGAATAACATCAACATCCGGCCTGAACTCAACAAGATATCGTGGAGCTGCACCACGCCATTGATATATGCACTGATCAGGATCTCCAACAACAAATAAATTCCCAGATAAAGAAGATAATTTATTAATAATACTCCAGTCTACCATACTACAATCTTGAGCTTCGTCTACCATGATATAGTCAAATTTCTCTGACCATTCTTGGCATATTTCTTTATTGCTCATTAGTATGGAATATGTATATAGAAGCAAATCATCATAATCAGCCATATTCATTTCTTGTTGTCTGCAAACGAACTGACACTTTGGATTTGAAAAGGAATCACCTTTTCCTAGCTTCCTTGCATTGCCTATGATTTTAATATAATCGTTTTTGATAGAATATTTCCAATCTGAAATTTCATAAACAAAACTTTTAGCACCACGTTTCACCTTCAAAACATCTTTTGCCAAAGCCACGCAGTCTTCCCTGTCCATAATTGTAAAGCCTTCCGATAATCCTACCTGGGCATAGTTATTTCTAAGAAAATTCAAGCAGAAGCTATGCAATGTTCCGACAAAACTATCCTTTATGTCTATTCCAAACATATCAGTAAGGCGGCTCCTCATTTCTTGGGACGCTTTGTTGGTAAATGTAAGGCATAATATATTATGTGGGTCGATTCCTAAAACATTGACTAAATAAGCATAGCGATTTACAAGTACAAGTGTTTTACCTGTACCAGCACCAGCTATCACTCGTACTTTTCCTTCTGTTGAACAGATGGCTAATTGTTGTTGTTTATTCAAATGCGAAATATCCATAATAAAATATCTTTCTTAAAAAATCTGCAAGACTCAACACCTTGTAGGTTGTTTTCCCCAAGGCCATTAGCTCATCCATTGTCCAATTTTTGAAATTCTGAGCAATAAATGTGAAGTTAACACCTTTGTCTTTTAGGACAGCCCCAGCTATACATAACATCATATCTGTGCATTTGTCCAATCTCCGATTTTCCACCTTTTACAATGACAGTCTTGAAAAAATCGCTATAGAGAGTTATACTATTGGGATATTTCCAAGTCATATCTTTATCTGGCATTCCTTTGGTGCTAAGCCCTGTAGTGTACAACTCGGCTTTCAAATGCCCTAAAGGTCACCCGAAGACCTCTTTTGTTTATAAAAAAACTCATCTATCTTCATCGCCTCCTTCGGTATATACGCCGTTGCCACCAGGCATCCATCAAAAAGTTCTACCACCACTCTCTGTTGCCCAGCAATCCTTGTCACTCTACCATGTATATCCTTAAACTCACCCTCTGTAATCACTACTTCATCTCCTAACTTATATTTGATATTATCCGAAGTAACAGGGATGATGTGAGGATTATGTATGGAGGTTAAACGGATAAAATTATCCATAGCAGTATCGGCAATGATAAGAGGAGGATTCTTGGTTGGCACATTTTCACAATGTGAAGTGTGGTCGTAATAGTAACTCAACAAAGCTCTATTTTCAAAAGCCTTGATGTTCTTATCTTGCAAAAGAGAGTCAACTTGCTCTGCTGATGCATGAACGAACATAAAAGATGAAATAAGAGACTCCGTGATGATTCGCTTCTTTCCTTGCTTTCTTACCTCTTTATATCGCAAAGGAACATAACATTCGAGTCCTTTAGATTCTACGAATGATTTTGCCTTGATTATACGCCCATACGAAACGCGCAGAACGAACCATTGCTTGTTTCGTGAAGGCACATTCTCTACCGACACCCCACCTCTGTTCTTTGAGATGGAGGGCGTACAAGAGGTAAGTCTTGCACTTGGACACGATGAACCTGTGTCGGTAGGTTGCCCATTATACAATGAAGCGTTAGCCGTTAAAGGCTGTTTGATTTTATCTTCCAATGTTATATCCAGAGGTTAGATGAAAAAATCGATTGACTTTTCTTTTTAAGAATTGCCAAATATAGAACACAAAGGTAAGGAAAAAGATTGATATTAAAGGCTTTTGTTGTGGAAATCTTCGTATTTAGGGCGTTTTTTTAACATTTGACTATGCTTTGCGAGTTTCCCCTGAGAGGCGATTGTAAGAAGTTTGATTAATCCGAATCGTTTTGATTGTTTAAAGACTAAAAAAGGTCGCCAAAATGCTGGCGACCTTTTTTCATATTTATTTCGTATTCAAAACCAACTTCTTGGCTTTCATTTTTTCTCCCTCTACCGAGAGTTCTATCTTTCCCGGCTTATCACCGGCGCGCAATATCACAAGAGCAGAGCCCTGGAAGAGATTGCGCTGAATGGTTTTCTCCAACTGGGTCTTTCCGATATGAAGTTCATCAGATGCGATGTTTCCATTATCCACCGCCACGATATTCGCATCGCCTTTCACTGTGAAGGTCAACTTATCGAATGCCTTAGCATCCTTCACGTTCAGTACTCTTCTGCCCTTCTTATCTACGGCATAGATGCGAACGTGCATCAGATCCTTACCATCAGCATGCCAGGTCTCTGCATCCGGAACCAGCTTCAGAGCCACAGCCTCGCCCGTGGTCTCAATCAGATGGCGAGCCACCACCTTGCCGTTCTTCTTAGCCACAGCCACAAGTGTGCCTGGAACATAGGCGATGTTGTTCCACTTGATGCGGGCACGGAGCTTAGGGTCGTTGCTGTTCTTCTTCACTCCCAGGCTCTTGCCGTTGAGGAAGAGTTCCACCTCATCAGCATTGGTATAAGTATAGAGCGACACCTTCTCGCCTGCCTCACGGTTCCAGTTTTCAGAAAGCTTTCCGGCAGAAACATTGATGCCATTCCACTGGATATTGCCACCCGACTTTTCGATGATTCCGATATGCACGACAGGTTCTTCAGAGAACATACTCTTCACGAAATAAGCATCCGGCTTTGGCTGAAGAGAAAGGTCGAACACACCCTGATTCCAACCCTTGATAGGCCATCCCATACTCTCACCGAGGTAATCGATGGCGCCCCAATATGCCAATCCTAGTACCTTATCGCGGTCCATCTCATAGAAATTTGGTCCCATAGCTGCCACGCTCGCCTCACTCTGATAGAAGGTTTTCTCCGGATAACGCTTCATATCGCCTGGGAAGTACATATAGCGGTAGTTGTAAGAATTCACTTCTGTTGCCACAGCCAGGTCGGCAGGAATCGAATCAGTCTCCAGGTTGCGATAGCGCGGATGCATCGCCACGGTGGTGAGTCGGGTATCATCATAACGGTGCAGCAACTCCTTCTGGAGCTTATAAGCCGTCACGCCCCAATCATTAAAAGGCAGGTTGCTGTATTGCTGCAATTCATTACCCAGACTCCAGAGGATGACCGACGGATGATTTCTGTCTCGCTTCACCCACTCCGGAATATCCTTCTGCCAGAGGCTCTCCCATTCCACTCTGCCTCCGGCATACTGGGTGAGCCACTTATCATAAAGTTCATCCACCACCAGAATGCCATACTTATCGCAGAGTTTCAGAAAATCCTCACTATAGGGATTATGAGAGGTGCGGATATGGTTCATGCCGAATTCTTTCATCAGTTTCAACCGCTTCTCGATGGCACGCGGATAAGCAGCAGCACCCAAGGCACCGAGAGTATGATGATTGGCATACCCCTTCAGCAAGACCTTCTTGCCATTCACGAGCAAGCCCTTCTCCGGATTCATTTCGATGGTACGAATACCAAACGGCTCCCTGATCTGGTCGGCAATATTCCCCTCATTGTCATAAAGCGTCACTTCGGCAGTATATAAATAAGGTGTATCCGGCGACCACAACTTAGCATTTTCCAGCGAGATAGAAGGCAATTCATACTCCCGGTCTCTCCATTTGGCATTGAAGTGGAGGTTGCTCTTCTGCTGAGTCACCACCTTGCCTTCTGTATTCAGGATCTTGACTTCCACCGGAATCTGCGGCTTTTTCGTCTTCTGCAGATTCAGGATATTCGCCCGAATCTTGATCTCATTATTGTTTACTGTACGGATAAAGAGCGGATGACGCGGGAAGTAAAGATTCTTGTCTGTAACGATGAGGTTGACATCACGGAAGAGACCGCCACCCGTATACCAACGGGAATTATTAGGCTTGCCGGTATCCGCCTTTACAATAATTTCATTCACCTGCCCCCACTTCAGAAGTTTGCTCAGGTCGATGTCAAAACCCAGGTAGCCATAATCGGTACCACCGACACGCTGCCCATTAAGATAGACATCGCCCACCAGCATGATACCCTGGAAGTCGAGCACGATGCGCTTTCCCTTCCATTCATCCTTTGGAGTCAGCTGATAGCGATACCATCCAATACCCATCTCCTTGAAGCCACGTGGACTCAATCGGCTGCGTACATTGCTGCCCGCATCGCTGTTATCCGGGCGCTCGCTGGCATCCGGAGCCACCCAATCCTGTCCTATCAGAAAATCGTGTGGCAGATTCACCACATCATCTTCGCCCTGGGTTGATTTCAACTCAGAGATATTCTTCACATCTCCGCGATGGAACTGCCATCCGCAGTTGATGCTGATGGTATCGCGCACCGTTGCAGCAGCCGGTAAGGTTCCCATCAACGAAAACCCACCCAGCAGCAACGAGGCGAAAAGTATTGTCTTTTTATTCATTCCAAATTCATTTAATATGAGATTTTGAAGCAAAAGAACTAATCATAAAGTTCAAAGCTCAAAGTTCAATGTTTAAAGTATTAATTTCCGTCTGGCTTGGTCACATCCTGGTTTACGGATGGGCAGATTGAGCTACTTCATGCCTATCTATTGTTCATCTATTACCCATTCACGCCTATTTCTGCAGGGTGATACCCATTAATCCTACTACCACTTCATTACTGAGCGTTCTCAAAGTCAGGCGTCGCAGTTTCTTCTTTCCATCTAACGGCATATCGAGCAAGATTGCCGCTCCACCATCAATCTCAGCCACAGCTTTCTTGAATCCAGGCACATCAGCCATATTTCTGTTAACTTCCAGATGAAGATCACGGAAGAGATGACGGCTCACCTTTCCCGATGCCAATCCTATGCGATAAGGACGAAGTTGCGGCTGCGGGAAGGCCGTGGCATTCTCCAGGAAATCCTGCTCTATCGGGCACCAGTTAACCGGTGGAGTCAGCATCAGTTCATCACTGGTTCCATCAGCATATTCAACTCTTACCACTGCATTTTCTATAGCATACTGCATCGGATTGGTAGAACCCGCCAACAGGAGATAGGCATGAGAAGCCTTGCCCTTCAACATGACGGAGATGCTGTCAGGATAATTGTCCCAGAGAGAAGTATAGGCAATATTCTTGCCTTCCTTAGGAGAGCGGAACGGCAAATCGCCATCTACGTGTGCCCAGAACACCCCATCCCTGATAAGGCTTCGGAACTTGGTATCATCGATGTTTGCCGTTTTCTTGGTGGAACACCAGTCGCCGATGCCTTGGGTTGGTACACAGAGTGTTGTGTATGGTGAACGTGGCGAAAGATACTGGTTCTTGAAGATGTCGCTCACGTTTGCATTAAACGCCTTATCCATGTTCACCTCTCGGCACTCCTTCAGGTTTACTTCGGCAAAGTCATTGCCCACGCCCTTGGTAGAAGCCCAGGCATCCACAGCTTGCTCAGCAATGCTTTCTGCCAATGGATATTTTCCAACCATATCCTTTTCATCTTTCATATCCCTTTCTTCCTTTGGCAGGATGGTTGGCATCTCGATATGCTGCACCTTATCTGTAGAGAAAGCAGTATCCTTATACTTGCCGCCTCCCAGGTTCTGGCGAATCACTAGTTTCAAAGGTCGCTTGAAATTCTGGATAACATCGAACACATCCTTCCCGTTCACCCGCTTAAACGAATAATCGAGATAAGGAGTATGCACCGAAGCACTATCCCAGGCGGCAGGGAAACCTGGACGGATGATGCATTCTCCCTCCAGAGCATTCGGCGTTATACCATACAGACCTTGGATAAGGGCACGGGACGAGATGCCGGTAACATCGGCAAAATCACGGTAACCTTCACCTGTAGCTACATCCAGCTGCGATAACTGACCGAAATTGGCAGGACTGCTGCCAAGATACATGAAATCGAGAATATTTGCCTTCAGCAACTGATAAGCCTCTTCCGTTCTGCCCGCCTGATAGTAAGCCAATATGGTATGCATCACTTCGGCCATCGCCACATTGTTGATGCTCCATTCGTAAGGAGCCCAGTCTGAAGTGCTCAGGGTCTGATACTCCACCTTATTATATATATAAGGGATGTGCGGAATATGCCGGTCGATATATCTGGTTGCCCGATAGTTCTGTTCAGGAGTTCCTGCTCCACAATCTATCGGGGTATAGATGCTCCAGAGAGCCGCATCCCGATGCACCCGCTTCAATCCCATGAAATCCTGATATTCCGCCCAATGTCCGGCATCCTTCAGCCATAATCTTTCGTTCATGGCTTTCAGTATTCTATCAGCTTCCTCTTGATAAGGCCCCGGATTCTCACCGATGATTCCGGCGATGCGAGCTGCCAGAAGATTAGCCCGATAGTTATAGGCGGAAGAATGGGTCACGGCACCGCTGTTGTATTGCAGGGCATCGCTCGCCCAGATACAGCAATAAGCATCATAAAGGCCATCATTGTCGGGATCCCAAGCCTGCTTTTCCCAAGCCAGATGACTCTTGATGACAGGCCACATCTTGCGCATATAAGCCGTATCTGCATCAAACTGGAAATGCCAAAGCAATTCATCTATATAAACCAGGTTCATGTCGTAATGATGAAACTGGTTGTTCTTCTCCGGATTTCTGCAGATATAGCCGTTACTATACATAGGAGTACCCCATTTGTAGGTACCGCGCGCCAGGTTGTTCTTCTCGTCCATGAGATGCGGTTCGGTAACCGGCACATCGGTAACCTGACTTTTGGCGTATGCATCAAAATGGATACGCTGTCTATCCTGCATGCCGAGGAAATCGCCCATATAGGTACCTCGCCAGCCGGGCAAAGACATGCGCCAGCCCACAGCTCCATGCTGCCAAACCTTCCCGTCCCAGGCACCATCGGCAGCCATGACCAGAGCGCCACCTATCGGATTGATATAGGCATCGGGGGTATGGAAGACGACAGATGAAGCAAGTTTGTTACGCCATTGCTCTGCTGCATCATATCGGGACTGCATCTTCGCATTTTCAGCAGTAGAAAGCTGGTTTTCTCCATCTACCGAGAAATAAAAGATGGAACCGGGAGAAAGCCTGGATACAGACCCGAGAACTGACGTTTCTGATGTAGCAGGTTCAAAGGTTCCTGGTTTCAGGAAACTTCCGATATCACCCGAACGGACTGGTTTAGGAACAGCGGTCTGGCTCAAGACAGCCTCTACCTTCAGTTTTCTGTTATCGAATCCACGAACAGTAAAACGCCAGACAGCTCCTTCTGTATCAGGAAAAGCCAGGACGGAAATATCGAGTTCACCCTTTCCCCATCGCCTGTCTTTCAGGAGATAGTTACGGCGTCCTGCCTCATAACTCGCCTTGCAGTATTCAGCCTCATCGAGCCACATCATCTGTTCCCCATTCGAAATCCGGAAGCGGATATTGCCCGTCTGGTTCTTCTTGTAGGTGGCAAAGACAGGGCGGTCGCTGGTTTCTAACCGCCATTCAGCCGTACTGCCATAGAGAGCACGGGTATAACGGCTGCTGCCATTCACACAGACGAAGGCATTACCTTCGGGCATATAATGAGCAGTGCGCTGTACGATATCTCGCGCTCCCATCGTGAGAGTACAAGATAACGCCAGCGCACTGAGCATTCCTATTTTAGAAATCTTATTGTTCATAACGTTTTCAAGCTTTTGTTTTTATATTTATAAACTCGAAAACGGGCATTTTATTTTATCACGACTCCGGTTTTTCTTATTTCAAATATTTTGCCAATGGACTCTTCATCTTCTTCAACCCCTTAGCCACACACCTTGCATTGTGCCGGGCTATAAAGACCCCTATTTTGCATCCAAAGCAAGCCCTTAAAAAATGTAAACGCCTATTTGGATTCTTAAAATATGTTTAAGAAAAACAGAAAACCACCCTTCACACCCTTCACCTTTAATAAATTGATTTACAGAATGTTAAATAAAAAGGTGAAGGGTGAAGGTTTAAAAACTCTATTTATATATGTACGCGTGGGTAAAGGGAAAAAGGGTAAAATCAAAAAAGTACCCTAGGGTCAAAAATCGAAAAAGCCCTAAAAAGAATATAATATAAAGATTTAAAATATACCCTTCACCCTTCACCTCGTCACCCCAACACAGCTTCCAAGTCTTCTTTATCGAAGATATTTTCTTATCCTTCGGAGATATTCTGCTATCTTTCGGAGTAAATTTCTTATCTTTCGGAGATATTCTTTAGAAAGATTCCATGGATTTTTCCGCACTTTATTTCCCGAATCCACGCAAATCGCACAAATCGCATAGGTAGGAAACGGAAATGTTGTATCTTTGCAACGTCAATCAGAAGTAACGCTGAAATGCTGGATTCCTGAAAAAAACGACATAAAAATTTGGAAGTTAGAATTATTCAGCGTAATTTTGCAGATGAAAATCATAAAACAGAAACAATATGCAAACAAGTAAATACCTATTAGCAACAGAAAGAGATGCCGAATGGGGACTCACCATCAGCACCGTGGGACGAGAAGAAATCGCCCCAGGAGAAGCCTATCCAACAAAAGGACATGCTGACGGATATTACTTCGATCTTCAGAAGGGAAGAATACTCGACGAATACCAACTGCTTTACCAGCCAGAAGGTGAAGGAGTGTTCAGTTCTGCCCATCTTCCAGAAACAAAGATCAAGGCTGGAGATATCTTCCTACTCTTTCCCGGTGAATGGCATAGCTATCATCCATCAGGCACCAAGGGATGGAAAAGCTATTGGATCGGCTTCAAGGGCAAGAACATCGACGACCGCGTGAAGGCAGGTTTTCTTTCTCCTGAAAAGCCAATCTACCATGTAGGTTACAGTAACGAGATTATCGCTCTCTACGAAGAGGCTTACAAAACCGCACAGGAAGAGGCTGCTTTTGCACAGCAGACTATGGCGGGTATCGTAAACCATCTGATAGGCAAAATGTATTCTCTGGAAAGAAATATCGTATTGAGCAAGGATGCCAAGCATGTTGACATGATTAATAAAGCCCGTTTGCGTATCCGCGAAACGCTGGAAGATACGCTCACCATCCAGGAGATTGCGCAGGAACTGGGCATCAGCTACTCTTCTTTCCGCAAACTCTTCAAGGAGCATACCGGATTCGCTCCCGCCCTCTATCAGCAGAATCTGAAACTGCAGAGAGCCAAAGAACTGCTATCTACCACCGACGAGAGCATCAAGGGAATTGCCTACCGCCTCAATTTCGAATCACCTGACTACTTCTCGGCAAAATTCAAGAATCAGACCGGTATGAAACCATCAGATTTCAGAAATATGACGAGATAGTCAAAAAATAAGGCTCTAAAATCAATTTCTCTTGTTCCATATCCTTTTTTTGGTCTACCTTTGCAAACGTGAACAAATAACAGCAACTTAAAGACACATTTTCATAATGGAACAAAAGAAATACTTTTTCGCCGTAGATTTAGGCGCTACTAGCGGAAGAACCATCGTAGGAAGCTTGTCAGATGGCAAGTTTGACTTAGAGGAGCTAACCCGCTTCGACAACAACCTTATCGAAACAGGCGGTCACTTCTATTGGGATATCTACGCACTCTACTTTGAGATTATCAAAGGTTTGAAACTCGTAGCGCAGCGTGGCATCCACATCCAGAGCATCGGTATTGACACCTGGGGATGCGACTTTGTATATGTAGACAAAAACGGAGATATCCTCCGCAACCCGATGGCTTACCGCGACCCTCATACCGTGGGCATGATGGAGAAATACTTTAACGAGAAAATCAGCAAGGAGAAGGTTTACGAAAAGACCGGCATCCAGTTTATGAACTTCAACTCATTGTTCCAGATGTATGCCATGCGCAAAGCAGGCAACGTGGCTCTGGAGAATGCCGACAAGATTCTCTTCATCCCTGATGCCCTGAGCTATATGCTCACCGGCAACACCATCTGCGAATATACCGTAGCATCAACTTCTCAGATTCTGAATCCGGTGACAGGCGATCTCGACATCGACCTCGTAGAAAGTCTCGGATTGAAGAAAGAACAGTTTGGCAAGATGACCCATCCGGCGACCATTATCGGCACACTGACCGAAGAGGTACAGAACATAACAGGACTGAATGCCGTTCCCGTCATCGCCGTAGCTGGTCACGATACCGCCAGCGCCGTAGCTGCCGTTCCTGCCAAGAACGAGGAGTTTGCCTATCTGAGTTCAGGAACTTGGAGCCTGATGGGCATCGAGACCAAGAATGCCATTATCAACGAGAAGAGCTATGAACTCAACTTCACCAACGAAGGTGGCATTGAGGGCACTACCCGATTCCTGAAGAACATCTGCGGCATGTGGATTTACGAGCGTTGCCGCAAGGAATGGAAAGACGAAGCTGCTGCCAACCAGAAAGATATGACTTGCCTGGGCCATGCAGAACTGATAGCAGAAGCCATGAAGCAGCCTGCCTTCCAAAGCATCATCAATCCGGACGATGCATGCTTTGCCAACCCATCGAGCATGGTAGAGGCGATTAAGCAGTATTGCGAAAAGACCGGTCAGCACGTTCCTCAGAATTATGGCGAATTCTGCCGCTGCATCTTCGAGAGTCTCGCCCTCCGCTATCGCCAGGTATTTACATGGCTGAAGGATTTCGCCGACATCGACCTCAACGTGCTCCACATCATCGGTGGCGGTTCGCTCAACCAATATCTCAACCAGTTTACAGCCAACAGTTGTGGTGTAACCGTATTGGCTGGTCCTCAGGAAGGCACCGCCATCGGCAACATCATGCTCCAAGCGAAGGCTTCTGGTTTGGTTAAGGATATCTGGGAGATGCGTCAGATCATCGCCAACTCGCTGGAACTGAAGAAATTCGAGCCACAAGACAAAGAGGCATGGGATGCGGCTTACGAAAAATATTTAAAGGTAAAAAAGTAAAAAGGGAAAAAGGGAAAAGAGGTAAAAAGAACCTTGCCCCGGTCGTCCCCGTTCCCAGCGATTCCATCGCTGGTCCCCTGCCTTAATCTTAAATGAAAAAAGGCAAAAGCTTAAAAAGAACAAACAACAACAAACAAAATACATAAAAAACAATGAAAGCAGAATTGATTTTAAAGAATTACGAGATTGCAAAGGAGCGCTATGCAGCTCTGGGTGTAGATACAGACAAGGCTATTGAGACTTTGGAGAAGACTCCAATCTCTCTGCACTGCTGGCAGGCTGACGATGTGGTTGGCTTCGAGCGCGGCGAGGCTGCTTCTGGTGGTATCCAGAGCACAGGTAACTATCCTGGCAAGGCTCGCAACATCGACGAACTCCGTCAGGATATCGAGAAGGTGAGCTCTCTCCTGGCTGGTACTTTCCGTCTCAACCTTCATGAGATTTATGGTGAGTTCGGTGGCAAGCAGATTGACCGTAACGAGGTAACCGTAGATCAGTTTACAGGCTGGATGCAGTGGGCTAAGGAGCAGAACATGAAGCTCGACTTCAACTCTACTTCTTTCTCTCACCCTAAGAGTGGCAGCCTCTCATTGTCAAATCCTGACCCAGCTATCCGCGAGTTCTGGATTGAGCACACCAAGCGTTGCCGCCGCATTGCAGACGCTATGGGTAAGTTCCAGAACGACCCATGTATCATGAACATCTGGGTACATGATGGTTCCAAGGACATCACCGTAGAGAAGGGTCGCTATCGCGAGATCTTGAAAAACTCTCTTGATGAGATTCTGGCAGAGGAGTTGCCTAACATGAAGTCTTGCCTGGAGGCTAAGCTCTTCGGTATCGGCTTGGAGGCATATACCGTAGGTTCTCACGACTTCTACGCTGGCTACTGCGCTAAGAACAACGTGATGTACACCCTAGATACAGGCCACTATGAGCCAACAGAGAACGTATCAGATGCTGTTTCTGCACTCCTGCTCTTCGTTCCAGAGTTGATGCTCCACGTATCTCGCCCAATGCACTGGGACTCAGACCACGTAACCCTCTTCGACGACAATACACGCAACCTCTTCTCAGAGTTGGTTCGTGCCAATGCACTCGACCGTGCTCACATCGGTCTCGACTACTTCGACGGTTCCATCAACCGTATCGGTGCTTACATCATCGGTGTTCGTGCTGCCCAGAAGTCATTGTTGCAGGCATTCCTTGAGCCACTCGATACCCTCCGCAAGTACGAGGACGAGGGCAAGCTCTTCCAGCGCCTGGCTCTCCTCGAGGAAGAGAAGACATTGCCATTCGGTGCTGTATACGATTACTTCAACCTGAAGAACAACATCCCTGTTGGCGAAGAGTACATCGCTGACATCGAGAAATACGAGGCAGAAGTTCTCGCAAAGCGAGTTTAAATGAAGAGTGAAGAGTGAAGAACGAAGAATTCAATAGTCTTATGGCTAAAAAAGCATTTGAATTCTTCACTCTTCATTCTTCACTATTCATCCTTCATTCTTCACTCTAATACATATTATTATGGAAATATTAATAGGACTTTTAATCATAGCCATCGGTGCATTCTGCCAGTCCAGTTGCTACGTTCCAATCAACAAGATAAAAGATTGGAGTTGGGAATCATACTGGGTAGTTCAGGGTGTGTTCGCATGGCTTATTTTGCCTTTCTTAGGCGCAATGCTCGCTGTACCAAGCGGCCATTCCTTCTTTGAATTATTCGACGGTTATGGCTTCAACGTAGCGATGACCATGCTCTTCGGTGTACTCTGGGGCGTAGGCGGACTGACCTTCGGTCTTTCCATGCGTTACCTGGGTGTAGCATTGGGACAGAGCATCGCCCTGGGAACTTGTGCAGGTCTAGGCACCATCATGGGACCTGTATTGCTCAACATCTTCTTTCCTGAAATGAACGCCCTTTCATCGCTCACCTTCAGCGTGATACTCGGCGTAGTGGTTACCCTGCTCGGTATCGCTATCATCGGAGTAGCTGGCAGTATGAAGGCTTCATCACTCTCAGAAGAAGAGAAGAAGGCGGCAGTAAAGGACTTCAACTTCCCTAAGGGTCTTGCCATCGCCTTGCTGGCTGGTTTCATGAGCGGATGTTTCAACGTTGGCCTTGCCTTCGGTTCCGACATCCATTTCGGTACATTCACTCCCGATATGTACAAGACTTTGCCTGCCACCTTCCTGGTTACCCTAGGTGGTTTCATCACCAATGCCATCTACTGTTTCTATCAGAACACCAAGAATCATACTTGGAGCGATTACAAGAACCTGGAGGTTTGGAGCAATAACATTCTCTATTGTGCCTTGGCAGGTGCCTTGTGGTACAGTCAGTTCTTCGGACTGTCACTGGGCAAAGGGTTCCTTACCGAATCTCCTACCCTCATGACGCTGTCGTTCTGCATTCTGATGGCGCTCAACGTAGTATTCTCTAATGTATGGGGCATCATCCTAAAGGAATGGAAGGGCTGCTCAAAGAAGACCATCGCCGTATTAATTGTCGGCATCATCGTCTTGATCATCTCAAGTTTCTTGCCACAACTTATATAACAAAAAAGAGGACCCCGAGTATTTCACAATGCTCGGGGTCTTTTTACTAAACTTAATTATCTAAACCAAAAATTCTTATAGAAAACAATCTTTAAAACTAATAACTTATATTTTATCTATAAATCTATTTATCTTGGTAAATTGAAAGCCTTGGTCATCTCTGCCATTTCCTCCTGGCTCATACCATCAGGCTCAAATCCCATACACTTGGAATCAATGTAGATCTTGGCGCTCTTAGAGAGTACGTCAATCTGGTCGAAGGCATCCATCACATCCAAGCCCTTGGCAAAGACGCCATGCTTCTCCCACATCACTACATCATAATCCTCCAACTCCTTCAAGGTCTCCTCAGCAAGTTTCAAACTGCCTGGCAACTGATAAGGAACAATACCCAAACCGAGTGGACAGAACGCCTTGGTTTCTGGAATCATACTCCAAAGCAGATTGCTCAACACATCCTTGCCCATGAACTTCTTATTGTGGCTCATAGCGATAAGTTCGATAGGATGAGTATGAACGGTAGCCTTGTAGTTAGAACCCTTCTCGATGAGACGGGCATGAACGCTCAAGTGGCTTGGCAACTCAGATGTTGGCATTACAGGATTATCTGCGATGATAACATAGCTGGCGCAATCATCCAGGATGCGGATGATAGAACCATTCTCCATAGGCCAGCGAGCCAAGTCGCGCATGCGCTTGCCTGTTCCCTTGCAGAAGAAGTAGCAGCCCTTCAATGCAGGCAATGCTGTACCAATCTGCTTTACTTCGCTGATAGCAGGCAGAGCCTTGATTTCGTCATCTACCAAGTCGGTGATGTTCACGGTGATGTTACCACCATTACGCTCAGCCCAACCATTCTGCCAGAGATAACCGGCAACTTCAGCAATCTTCTCGACCTCCTTTTTCAAGGCAGGACGACCTTCTAAAACACTATTCATATTAATCTTGTTATTAGCTTGTTTAAAATTTCTGCTGCAAAAGTAATCATTTCCGCCCATATCCACCCTATTCTTTTGATATTTGGGCTATAGCATTTGGCATAATCCTCAAATTCCAGAAAAATGCAGAAGGCAGTTCCTTGCATCACACAAGAAAACCGCCCTTTTTCATTCTACAGTCAATAGAGAATGCATACTCTATTGATGAGTTGAGATTTATGCTCTTTTTTATGTACTTCCTTGACTTTTTGGCAAAACACCTAGCATATTTGTACGATTTTACATTTTTAAGAATCATAATACAACTATTATTGGGTATTTTTCGCTATCTTTGCAAACGAAGAATAAACAATTAAGAGCAAATTAATAAACCCAATATGATGAACAATAAAAGAAATCATAAATTCATAGGATTATCCTTTGCTTTGGCATTGTTGTCGTCACTCAACTGCCAGGCTCAGTTCCTCCCTACCCCTACGCAGGAAGCCAAACCGGGCGTAAGATGGTGGTGGATGGGATCTGCCGTGGATCAAGAGAATCTGAAGTGGAACCTTGGCGAATACGCCAAGGCGGGCATCGGTGCCGTGGAAATCACACCGCTCTATGGTGTGCAGGGCAACGACAAGAATGATATCCCTTATCTCTCGCCAAAATGGATGGATATGCTCAAGTTCGTAGAAAAGGAAAACAAACAGGTGGGCATCGAAACCGATATGGCTACAGGTACAGGCTGGCCTTTCGGAGGTCCTTGGGTGCCTATCAGCGAGGCGGCATGCAAGGCGGTGTTCGTAGATACCATCGTGGATGTGAAGCAGAAACTGATGGAGATAGAATTCAACGTGCCGAAGAAAGAGCGTGATTTCGCCAAGCTGAAACTCATCAAAGCTTTCCCTGTGGAAGGAGAAAAATATAAGAAACGAGTCATCGCCCTCTATGAGAGCCGTACCCGTCAGAAGGTGAAGCGTGCCGCTCCGAGAGGAGAAGGATACGTTATCGACCACTTCGACTCTACAGCTGTGGCCAATTATCTGCAGCACATCGACAGCGCCTTCGTAGCATCGAAGACTCCATATCCGCATACCTTCTTCAATGACAGCTACGAGGTGTATGGCGCCAACTGGACTCCTAACCTCCTGACAGAATTCGAGAAATATCACGGATATAAACTGCAGGATAAGTTCCCGGAGTTCCTCGATGGCGATGCTGTGGTGGTAAGCGATTATCGTGAAACCTTGGGCGACATGTTGCTCCATAACTTCACCGAACAGTGGACCAAATGGGCAAACAAGCGTGGTGCCATCACCCGCAACCAGGCACACGGTTCACCAGCCAACCTCATCGACTGCTATGCAGCCGTTGACATTCCGGAAATTGAAGGCTTCGGACTGACCGATTTCGGCATCAAGGGACTGCGCAAGGATCCGGGCAAGACCCGTCCTAACTTCAGCGACCTCAGTATGCTGAAATATGCTCCATCGGCTGCGCACATCACCGGAAAGAAATATACATCCAGCGAAACCTTCACCTGGCTCACCGAGCACTTCCGCACATCCCTGAGCCAGATGAAACCGGATATGGACCTGATGTTCTGCGCCGGCGTAAATCACATGTTCTTTCATGGCACCGCTTATTCGCCTAAAAACGATACATGGCCAGGCTGGAAATTCTATGCTTCGGTAGATATGAGTCCTACCAACAGCATCTGGCGCGATGCGCCGGAACTGATGAAATACATCACCAACTGCCAGACCTATCTGCAGTGGGGACAGCCAGACAATGATTTTCTGGTTTATCTGCCAGTAAGAGATATGTGGCGCAAGGATACCAAGAACTGGCTGATGCAATTCGATATCCACAGCATGGCGAAGAAAGCACCAGAGTTTATCAAGGTGATTCTCGACATCGACAAGGCAGGATTCGACTGCGACTACATCAGCGACAAGTATCTCCGCACGTGTACCTTTAAGAATGGAATGGTAGAGACTGCTGCCGGAACCCGATACAAGGGTATCATCATCCCTGGCAACAACATCATGCCTAGCGACGTGATTCAGCACATCTCTGCTCTCAAGGCACAAGGCGCCAAGATTATCAAAGGCGACAACATCAAGGCAATGGAACAGGCGGCAAAACCGGAACTGATGAGAAAGAACCTGGGCTTGAAGATGATTCGACGTGCCAACAGCATCGGCCATCATTACTTCATCGCCAACCTCACCAGCAAGGACATCGCTTCTAGCGTGGCTTTGGCCGTAAACGAGAAGCATGGCATCTGGTACAACCCTATGACGGGCAAATACCACGAGGCAACCATCGGCGACAAGGGTATCCAGCTGAACCTGAAGAGTGGCGAGAGCCGCATTCTCATCACATCGAATAAACCCGTGGGTGAGTGGCAACTCGGTTCTAAGGTGAAGGTAGGCGGCAAGGAAGCCATCGTTGCAGCGGATAGCAAGACCATCGACCTGACAGAGAATGCCTGGAAACTGTCATTCACCGAAGATGCTCCTAAGGTGGGCGAAACCTTCAACCTGAAGGGCGTAAAGTCTTGGGAAGGTCTCAGTGAAAAGGCGAAGGTGATGATGGGAACAGGTGTTTACGAAACCACCATCAAGCTATCGAAGGATGATGCCAAGAAGCAGTGGGCCATCGACCTGGGAGATGTACGAGAGAGTGCCCGTGTCTATATCAATAATAAATATGTAGGTTGCGCCTGGGCTGTACCATATATCCTCAACTGCAAGGATGCGCTCAACAAGGGCAAGAACACCATCCGTATCGAGGTAACCAACCTGCCAGCCAACCGCATCGCAGAAATGGACCGTCAGGGTGTTAAGTGGCGCAAGATGAAGGAAATCAACGTGGTGGATATCAACTACAAGAAGACCACCTACGAGAAATGGACTCCTATGCCAAGCGGACTGAACAGCACCGTGAAACTCGTGGAAATCAAGTAAATAATCATAATATTAATAACAAGACAAATGAAGAAACTGATCTTATCATCGCTCTGCATACTCATGGGCTTGACCTCAATGTCTGCCCAGACCGCATTGCAAAATGAAATCCTGGAGGTAGCTCATCGCACCAACAACTATTTCATGACAAAGTACAGTGACCCAACCATTGACACTTTCGTGAAGAAAAAACGTACCAGCAACCTCTGGACCCGTGCCGTGTATTACGAGGGATTGATGGCGCTTTACGAGATTGACCCTCAGCAGCGCTATCTCGACTACACAGACAAGTGGGCAGATTATCACAAGTGGACAGCACGTGGAAGTGTGAACAATACCGATGCCGACAACCAGTGCTGCCAGCAGACCTACATGGACCGCTACATTCAGACCGGCGGCAAGAAGGACTTGAGCAAGGTGAAGGAGAACCTCGACCATCAGATGGGCACCAACCGAGTAAACTACTGGACTTGGATTGACGCTATCCAGATGGCGATGCCAGCCTACGCCAAGTATGCCAAGATTACCGGCGAACGCAAGTATCTGGATTATGCGATGAATTCCTATAAATGGAGCCGTGATACCCTGGCTAATGGACTCTTTAACAAAAAAGAAGGACTTTGGTGGAGAGATAAGAACTACGTGCCACCTTACAAGGAGAAGGATGGCAGCAACTGCTACTGGAGCCGTGGCAACGGCTGGGTGTATGCAGCCCTGGTCCGCGTGATGGAGACTTTACCAAAGACCGACAAGTACTATCAGTATCTGAAGAAGGATTTCATCTCTATGAGCCAGGCTATTCTGAAATGCCAGCGCAAGGATGGCTACTGGAACGTAAGCCTCGTCTGTCCTGCCAACTATGGCGGTCCTGAGATGACGGGCACTGGTCTCTTCCTCTATGGTATGGCATGGGGTGTTCAGCAGGGCATTCTTCCTAGAGCCACCTATCAGAAGGCGATGGACAAGGCATGGAAGGCTCTTGCCGCATCCGTTCACGAGGATGGTTTCATCGGCTATAACCAAGGCACCGGAAAGGAGCCATCAGCTGGCCAGCCTGTCACCTTCACCTCCGTTCCTGATTTCGAGGACTACGGCACAGGTTGCCTCCTGCTTGGTGCTGCAGAGTATTACAAGCTTTTAAAGGTAAAAAAGTAAAAAGGAACCTCCCCCTTCCGCCACCGTTCCCAGCGATTCCATCGCTGGTCCCCAAGTCTAAGTTTTAAAGGTAAAAAAAGAACAAATCATGAAGAAATATATCTGGCTGATGGCTTGCCTAGTGGCGTTTTCGCCACTAAGCGCCAACGCCGCAAAGAAACAGAAGAAAGCAAAGAAGGCACAAACCGAACTTTGGCCTGATGGCACAAAGATGGATGCCTGGTTCAGCAACGCCCAGAAGGTGAACGTGGATACCCTGGGCAAGAAATACGTCCTCACCGACTATGGCGTGAAAACGGATAGTACCCTGATTCAGACCAAGGCCATCCAGGCTGTTATCGACCGTGCTGCCCAAGATGGCGGTGGCGTTATCGTGGTGCCTGCCGGAACCTATCAGAGCGGTGCCCTCTTCTTCCGTCCAAAGACTCATCTCTATGTTTCTGAAGGCGGAAAACTGAAAGGTAGCGATCGCATCGCCAACTTCCCTGTGGTAGAAACCCGCATCGAAGGCGAGACCTGCAAATACTTCTCTGCCTTCATCAATGCCGATAAATGTAACGGCTTCACCATCGCCGGTCCGGGTACCATCGATGGTAATGGCTATCACTACTGGGAGGAGTTCTGGATTCGTCGCACCTGGAACCGCCAGTGTACCAACAAGGATGCACAGCGCCCTCGCCTCGTCTATATCAGCAACTCCAGCAACGTAACCTTGCAGGATGTACATATCCAGAACAGTCCGTTCTGGACCAACCACATCTACCGTTGCGACCATGTCCGCTTCCTGGGCTGCACCATCTTCGCCCCTACCAGTGGCATGCGGGCACCAAGTAGCGATGCCATCGACATCGATGTATGCCACGATGTGCTGGTGGATGGCTGCTACATGAGCGTAAACGATGATGCCATCGCCATCAAGGGCGGTAAGGGCACCTGGGCAGACCAGGCACCAGAGAATGGTCCTGTATATAACGTGCTCATCCAGAACTGTAACTACGGAAGAGTGCACGGCTGCTTAACTCTCGGCAGCGAAAGCGTGAAAGACCGCAACATCGTATTACGCAACACCAAGGTGGGCAATGCACAGCGCGTACTCTGGCTGAAGATGCGCCCTGATACTCCTCAGCATTACGAGTACGTAACGGTGGATAACATCCAGGGCACCACAGGCAGTTTCCTCGTCATCCGCCCATGGAAGCAGTTCTTCAAGCCAGGCGATCGCAAGGACATGCCGCAGAGCCAGTGCAACAACATCACGATGAAGAATATCCAGATGGATTGCGACAACTTCTTCGATGTGGGCAAGAGCGAGAAATACCGTCTGGTAGATTTCACCTTCGAGAACATCAACTGTACCGATAAGAAGATGGCTTTTGATACCAACCTTATCGAGAACACCATAGCAAAGAAGGTGAATATCACCCCTAGAGAAAAGTGCAATGGATTGAAGACCACCGGTGATGCCGACGGGTTGAAATAACACCTACATTTTATAGAAAGTAATACAAAATTGAGTACTGAAACGAGCTTTATTTGCAAGAATAAGGCTCGTTTTGTTTTTTT
>OGOQ01000400.1_pt1 | contig 45989 bp, 33 predicted proteins | sample 1552691 | NCBI WGS metagenome assembly OGOQ01 (sample SAMEA2580209, study PRJEB22360) | human gut metagenome | biome: human gut; feature: human-associated habitat; material: faeces | place: Denmark | collected 2008/2010
CTGGAAAAAGGAGAAAAAACGAAAAGGGTGCGCCATAGACTTATGACACACCCTCCAGCTTATGATGAATATGTATCAGATGGAAGAATTACTTCTTCTCTTCTACTGCCTTTCTGTAAGTCTCGTTCTTAACGATGAGAGTTCCTTCTTCTGTATCAACAGATACCATGTCTTTTACTTCTGCATCAAGACCCTTGCGAATGAGGTTGATGCTGGCAGAAGGACCCTGTGGCTTGACATCCATATCCCACTTGAAGTAGTCCTTGTCAAGACCAGTGGTCTTTACAGTAAAGTCTGCGTTGACAGTAATGATGCGCTTTCCGTCAGCACTCTTGTATTCACCAGCAACAGCCTGCTGGAATGCTGAGTCTGTAACCACCTCTTCTACCTGAGTTGCAGGGGCTGCAGCTGGTTTCTTTTCTGTGCATGCTGTGAAGGCAAGCATACCCATGGCAATAGCCATCAATGTAAGTTTCTTCATAATCTTGATCTTTTAATTATTGATGTTTTGAAAATATTACTTTCTTTAGGATGTGAAAAGCATGATCAGACTTGTAGTAAACATTGTTGCTATGCTGATCAATCCTACTGATATGGGGAGATAATCATACTGGATGTTTTTCTTGCCGTTCTGAAACTCCTGGGTGTATGATCTTGCCCAACGGTTATAGGCATAGAATACAATCGATGCCATAACGAAGCCAATAAAAACTCCTACCAGCAAATCGCCAGGATAATGTACTCCCAGATAGGCACGAGAATATGTTACCAGTGCAGCCCAGAACGCCAGGAATATACTCAGCTTTCTGTTTCTTACCAGATACATGGCGAATATGGCTACTCCCCACGAGTTGGCGGAGTGGGAGGACGGAAATCCGTATCTGCCGCCCCGGTATCCATCAACCACGTGTACCATATAGGATATGGAGTTGTCCAGGTTGCTTGGACGGAGACGTCTTACCAATGGCTTGAGTAAGCCTGATGCTGTCTGGTCACAGAGCAATACGAGGAGCGCTACTGCTAGAATAGTGACTATCGTTACCTTCCAGTGGAAATTCTTAATCATCACGAAGATGAACGCTGCATAAAATGGAACCCATGTGAATCGGTTGCTCACCAAAACCATAAAGTAATCGAATAGTTCGCTGTGCATGCCATTGAAAAATAGCAATATCGTTGTATCTATCTGTTCCAGATAATGAATGAGTTCTAGCATTGTTGCCTTTACTATTTTTGTTGATATTTATATTCTCTTTTTTACTGTCATTCAAAATGTTGCCTATTTCTTGGCTAAGTCATCGTATAGCTTCTGGAGATAGGCTTGACCTCGTTTCAGATTAAAGCCTTTTTCGCCTTTGTCATATACGATTCGCTTGGCTCTGTTGTCGTAGATGAGCGAGTTCTCTTCTGAAACAATACCAAATGCATCGTTCACCGCAAAGAATGCGAATTTAGGTGTGGCATCACTCATCATGTTCTTGCTGAAAGTGAATTCCCTGTGCTCTACTCCCAGCTGACCGAGCAGGGTGGCTGCAATGTCATGCTGTGAACCGATGATGCCCACTTTCATAGGGCGCGAGATAGCTCCACCTGCCAGGATGAGTGGAATCTGGTAACGGCTACGGTCGTGATCGTTCAGATTTTCCTTGTAACCTCCCACATGGTCTGGTACGAACACGATAAGCGTATTCTTCCATCTTGGCAGTTTGCGGTATTCCCTGACGATAGCACCCATTACGCTGTCGGTGTAGGCGAAAGCATTTAGACGCTTGTCTTTCAATCTGTGGTAAGGCACCTCAAAAGGCTCGTGGCTGCTGGAAGTCTGCAATATTCTCAGCATAGGACGCTTCTCATTCTGCTGTGCCTTGATATCTTCCATCATTTTGGCAGCCAGGATATGGTCTGGCACACCCCATTTGCTCAGCTTGTCTTCTATCGGGAAGTTGGCATCAGAAATGATATGCTGATAACCCTGAGAAACAAGATAGGAGCGCATGTTGCAGAAATCTGCATCTCCACCATAATAATAGGTGGTTTTGTAATTCTTGTATTTCGCCAGGTTGCGGGCTATGGATGGCAACTGACTAGTCTTGCGTGGATAGCGCATGATGCTGGTTGTGGGCTGTGCAGGATAACCGCTCAATATGGAAACCATACCTCTGTCCGTGCGGAAACTGTTGGCATAGAATCTTGTAAATAGAATACTCTGCTGGGCGATGGAATCCAGGCATACTGCAACGTCCTTGTATGAGCCCATGGATGGCATGATGTCGCTGGCAAAACTTTCCATGATGACAATGAGAATATCAGGAGTTCCCTTCTTGAAGGTTGCCTCATTGAGTAAAGGGTAGGTGTTCTCATCGCTTGTACTTGTCATCGTAGCGAATATCTTGTCAGCCTCTTTATCTTTCATGAAGCGATACTGTGAGGCGAAGTCCTCCTGGTGAGTAATCGATTCCAGGAGGCTGAACAGCGGATTCACGGCTGAGTGGTTCAGATAGGCGTTCTGACTGTAGTATGCCTGTCCCGTGTTCATCGTAGAAACGGTGATGCCACCTCTGATAGGCAGGAAAAGTAAGCCTGTGAGCAGGAGGAGTATGATGGATGTTCGGCCACGATGGCGGTCGAAGTCATCGAATCGGTTTCTTTTACCACTGCCGAATCCTCCATATCCATAGCTGTAGCGACTGTATTGCTGGCGTTTCTCGCCTCGCATTCGCAATGTGAACCAAACTCCAACGGTCAGGACAATCAATATGACAATTGAAAGAATCACTTGCCAGATGCTTACACTGGCGATGGCATCAGCCGGTGAAGTGAAGAAGTAGAAGAGTGGAGTACTGTCCAATGGATACTTCCAGTATGGATAAAGACTTGCGTTAAGCAGGAAACTGCAAGTGATAAAAAGTGAGGCAATTATGAAGTAGATGTTCATAATTGGTTTAACCAGGTCTCTTTTCAGCCATACCACGGCAATGGAAAGAAAACCAGGAATCACAGATAAGTAACCAGCCATCGATAAATCGAGTGGAAGCCCATGCCAGATAACAGCAGGTAACTCCGTGAAGATATTGTCGACAGGTTGTGTGGCAGAACCCTTTTCCAAAAAGAGGAACAGCGGCTTCTGCAAAACAAACAATACTACAAACGTAGCATAAGTCTTAACAAACCATATAATTTGCTTCATACGAACGTTGAACTTTTCTATATTTAATGTTTAAAATTTCTATATTAATAATGTATCTGTATGCAAAATTAGGAATAATTTTCGAGATAGACAATTATTTTTATAGTTTTTTTCAAAAAAGTGCCAAAAAATTTGGTAGTTTAATAATTTTGCCGTATCTTTGTTGTATTAATTTATTACGCATTATGGCTAAGTATAACATTCAACCCAAAAAAGAGAAGTCAGCGAGATATCAAACCTTGCTGAGTGAGGAGACTAAAGACCGCCTCCGTGATGAGATTATCCGTCTGATTGTAACGGAGAGAAAATACAAGGATCCTGAGTACAACTCTAAAAAGTTGGCTGAGGACCTGAGCACGAACTCTCGTTATATTTCGGCAGTGTGTGCAACTCGATTCCACAAGAATTATTCAGAGTTGGTTAATGATTATCGTGTGAACGATGCAATGTCGCTGCTCACAGATAAGCGCTACGCAAAGATGAGCGTGGAAGATATCAGTGAGATGGCTGGATTCTGCACTCGTCAAAGTTTCTATGCAAACTTTTACAAGCGTCTGGGCATAACTCCACGTCAGTATCGCCTCGAACATTCACAGCATAAGTAACTTCTTATAGAAGCAATGCCGCTCATATAAAAATGGCTGTACAGGATAGTTTCTTGTACAGCCATTTTTATTTTGTATTACAATCTATATTCGCTGGCATTTAAGAGAGATAATCATCAGACTTTATTTTCTAAGAAAATGCTTGAGCACCTTACTGGTTGTATTCTTTGATATCTGGCGTATCGCCTTGTCTCTGATCTGGCGCACACGCTCTCGCTTCAGCTGCAGGTCTTCTGCTATTTCTGCCAGTGTTTCATGTGCCATTCCTATACCATAGAACTTAGAGATGACTATGCGGTCGCGTTCTTCCAGTTCTCCAACGCAACGTTCCAAGTCGTTGAGCATCTGGGAGAAAGCTGTATTGTCGTCTGCCGGCTGGGCATCCTTGTTGATCAGGATGTCGAGTAGGGTGTACTTGTTTCCCTCACTGATAGGGGCATCGATGGAAACAGCTTTTGCAGCATTGCGTGGAGCATGCTTTTTCTGATCCTTTGGTACACGATAGAGTGCTGCCTGCTTGTCGATTGTCTGCTGCATCGCCTTGCGGATGAAAGGGGATGCATAAGCCACAAACTGCGAACCGCGTTCGGCATCGTATTTTTGAGCTGCCGTGAGCATCGCCAAAGTTCCTTCGCTAACCAAGTCATCGAAGTCAACACCATTACCACGATAGTGGTTGGCTACCGATTTTACGTAGTTGATGTTATCGCTTACCAACTTATTGATTTCTTTCTCTGTCATATCTCCTTTGGGTCTTTTAATTCATGAATGATGTTTATGATACAATTTTCTGCCGAGAGAAATTCTTGCGTGATTGCGTAGTGTGCTCTCTCTACTGCAAAAATACAGAGAAATATTTGAAGAAACAAATTTTGCTCCCAAATATTTCTCATTTTAACATTCTGCAATACCTATTTGCATAGTCCGGCGTACGGACAATACTCGCAACGTTTCTTGTCGCAGGTAGGACGCAGTGGCAATGCGGGATTGTAGATGTCGGCTATCAGATTGCGGAGATGCGCCATGAAGTCTTCTTCATACGGCGTAATATCTTCTATCTTTTCCCTGCCTAGTTTAAGGGTTGGGTCGTAGTCTTCTGCACCTGCATTCTGTATGAACAGCAAGCCTGGTGATACGGGATCCTGTGCAGAATTGTATCTTTTGCTGTTCTTGATGATCATCGAGTAGAGGAAAGCCTGCAGATAATAATCCGTATGCTTGCTCAGTGCCTGGGGAGCTGCCGAGAACATCTCATCTATATCCTTAGGATGGGTTGTCTGTGCTCTTCCCGTCTTGTAATCGATGACTCTGATGCGTTCAGAGATGTTCGATATAGGAGAAATGGCATCCAGACGGTCGATGAAACCACCAATCTTGAACTGCTTTTCGCCCCTGCTTGTGTTGACATTCAGTGTATCTGAAACTACCAATTCCATACCGATGATGGTAAATGGTGTCTGGCGTCTGTCTATGGAGATGAGCTGTCGCAAATAGCTGGCTATTACCTCCTTGTTGATGAGTTGCAGACCGTTGTATTTCGGATGATAGTCGTTGTTGCCTACCTTGAAGAGCTCTTCTCTGAATGCCTGATCTACCAGTCTATCTACCAGCATCTTATCCTTCATCGCCTGGTCCAGAATGTCTGCAGTGATGACGATTGGACGGATGAGCTGCTGCTTTCCTTTCTCATCTGTCTGGATATCGCTCTTGCTGGCAAAGCCATAGTAGAAAAGTTCGGCTGCCCGATGGAAAATGTTTCCGAAGATGCGGTTATCTACTTCGTCTTCATCTATTTCATCCGGTTCCAGCAATCCCTTTACATATTTATAATAGAACTGCTTCTGGCATCTCTGGTATGTATTGAGAAAAGTAGGTGTGAGCATTCTTACGTCGTCAAGTACCTTCATTACTTCTTCGGTCTTTGGCTCTTCGTCGTATGCCGGGCGAAGGGGTTTCTGACCAGCGATGAGGGTCTTGCGAACGATAGGATGCTGACTTTCTACCATCAGCTGGAGCATGAATCTGCTCATCTCGCCCGATTGACCATCTTCCGTAGCATTGTTGTAGGTAAGCGTGATGTCGTGGGCACGCTGTAACATACTGTGGAAGTAGTAGGCAAAGATGGCTACCTTGTTTTCTACGGTGGTGAGACCGTAAGCTTTGCGCAGGGAGTAAGGGATGAATGAAGAATCGTTCACGCCCTTTGGAATTTTGCCTTCGTTGCAGGATAGAACCAGAATATGATCGAAATCGAGGTTTCTGGTTTCGAGTACACCCATTACCTGTATTCCTTCTGCCGGCTCGCCATGGAATGGTATGCTTGTGGTCTGGATGAGCTGCTGTATCAGTCGCTCCAGAGTGATGGTATCTACCTCTAGGTCGCCGGATGTGATGAGTTCCTGCAGGCGGTTGAGTAGGGTGTAGGTGCGATAGAGTGATTCGTGGAATAGCGGATCATTCAAATCCTTTGCCTGGGTTCCTATCATGCGCAGAATATCAAGCAAGTAGCTGATGAGCTGCTTGTTGTAGCTGCTTTGCGTGGCTTCTGCCGTCTGTTCTTCCAGGTTTCTGAAAAGCAGAGAGAGTCCTTCGTCTCCATCCATGCTGAGGAAATCGCGCGATGGGTAGAAGCGTTTCTGCTCTTCCAGCTTTTCAAGCAGGTCGGCATACCGTGAGCTGATGAATCTCGTATAGGGATGGCGCAATGCTGTGAGCACATGATGAAGACGGTAGGTCTCGCTATGCTGTGGATGACCTATTCCCTGCAACTGGATGAGCTGCTGGATGAGACTGTAGAAAGGGGTTTGCTGCAAAGGATAGCCTATCGTGATATTGACGCTTTTCACCTCTTCCGGAAGTGAATGTATCACACTCTGCAAGAGGTTTTCGTCGCTCAGTACGATGGCTACATTGCGCCCCATCTTGTAGCGGTTGTGCTCCTTGAGCCAGGCGTTTACGTATCTCGCCTGGATGTTCTCTGTTGGTGCAGATATGTAGGTGATATCCTTGTTCTTCGACATGTTGTCGTAGATGTCTTTCTGCGGATAGCTGGCAAGTTCGTTGGGATAGTGCTTCAGATACTGACGGATGTAGTGGCCGGCTTCATTTTGTCCCTCCATATAGTACTTGTCGTAATCCCAGTAGAAAAGGGCTTTGCCCTGTTTCAGCAGTCGGTCGCATAGTGTCTGTTCTACTATCTGCATCATATTGAAACCGATGAAGAGATACTTCTTGTAATGGAAGTCTATATCTTCATCGTTTACTACCTTGCGATAGAGTGCTCCTTCATAAGCCAGTTGCTGTTCGGCCAGTTTCTGATTGAATCCTACGTAGATATCGTAGAAATGTGACCATAACTGCAGGAATCGCTTCTTCAGTTCTGTATTGTGATCATCAGAGAAATTGCTGAAGAATTTCTTGATCATTGCTTTCTGATAGTCTGTGAGATAAGAAACATCGTCGAGTTCATGGATGTCACTCAGATTGGCAAAGAGCAGTTTGGCATCTACCATGTTCTTATCTACATCGTCAAAATCGGCAAGGAGGAGCTGCCCCCAACCGTAAAAGTGGTCGAGGGTCTCATCAATGCCTGTGCATGCTACGAATACCTTGTGCAGGTCGCAGATAGACTTGATTGGGTCAGCAACCTTCAGGTCGGAGTGTCGGCGGAAGAGGTCGCTGATGGTGATGTATGTGGGAGTCCAGATCGGCTTGCCGGCCAATTGCGCCAGATAGGTATTGAGGAAGAGCGCTGCACGCTTGTTTGGAAAAACCACTGCGATGTCGCTCATGTTAGTGCCGTATTTTGCCAGCATATCCTGGGCTACTGTTTTCAAGAATGCTTTCATTGTATATTGTTTTTTATTATCTTTGCATTTCTTTTATTCATCTATAATACTTCTTCTATTTTGTTCGGATAAACATACCAGAGGTATCCCTTGACATGAGCATGTCCCATACTTTCGAGCAGCTTCATATAGCCTTTTATCTGGTCGTGGTACTCCGGCTTCGGTTTACCGAATTTGAAATCTACCACCACGGTTTCGTGCTCATCTTTCATCACTCGGTCTGGGCGATGCTCTACCATGTTCCCGTCCTTGTCTGTGCTGATGATGGAACACTCATTGAAAACATTCCATCGGTCAGAGAACCAGTCGCTTACCTTGTCTGATTCCAGACGTTTGCGAATCATCTTCTCAACTCTGTCTCGCGAGATGTTTTCATCGTAGAGAACTCCATCAAGTTCCAGCTGTTTCAGTGCTCCTTCAATATCATCTCTTGTGCGGATGGTAGAGAAGAGACTGTGCAGTACTGTACCCATCTTGATATAGAATTTCTGCTGTTCTTCCTGTTCATCTCCTTTGATGAGATCGCGGCTCTTGTTACTCTGTCTGAATTCTGGAAGCTTAGGTGATACATTGATATCTATCTGCATCATTTCTGCTGGCATGGTAAAGACATTTCTGTTGATTTTCATCTCCATCTCTACTTTTTGCTTGGGTACCACCGGTTCGCCATATTTAAAGATGATGTCGTTGGTCTTGCTGTCTGTACCGATGCCTTCCAACTCTACATTTACCGCGTCGGTAAGCATTTCGTATGCTTCTTTCTCTGCATTTTGCTTCAGCTTCTCAGCAACAGTTTCCAGTGATTTTTCGATGATTCCCGAACGGTAGGCGGTAGATGCGCGTTTGCCGAAGACATAGAGATTATGACTGGCTCTGGTGAATGCCACATAGAGCAGGTTCAGATTATCTACGATGTTCTGCAGATGCTCGTGATGATAGTCATCTTCATAGATGCTTCCTTTCATCTGTTTGGCACTGAAATCTACAGGAACCAGAGGCAGTTCGTTGTAAGGAGCTTCCTGAGGAGTACACCAGATGGTATTGGCTTTCTCCAGCTGCCAGTCGCAGTATGGCATGATGACATGGTCGAATTCCAGTCCCTTACTCTTGTGGATGGTGATGAGTCGGATGCCCTCGATGCCGTCACTATGGATGCTTTTTTCGTGGAGATTGTTTTCCCATTCCTGGAGAAACGCCTCGATGTCGCTGCTGTTGTCTGTCAGGAAGGAATTCAACTTGTCGTAGAAGGCACATACGTAGGCACTTTGCACTTTCATATCTTCTATCTCGCCAAGGTGAAGTTCCGTAAACAGTCTTTCGGTCAGGTCGAGCAAAGGCATCTCTAGCAATTTCTGTCGATTCTCTGTGATCAGTTCAACCACCTTTTCATCATCCAGATAAGTATGGGCAAACTTCAAGAGTGTGGCGCGGGCAATATCGTCGGCAGGGTGCATCAGCAGCTTCAGGGCTGTGATGAGTATTTGTACTGCCTGCGAAGCGTCGAGGCGGAATGCTTCGTCTGAAACCATCTCATAGTCTGAATGCTCCATAAAGTAGGCTGCGATATCCTGGATGGTGCGGTTGTTGCGCACGAGGATAGCGATACGGTGGGTTGGAACACCACGTGCAGTCAACTCATCTACTGTCTGCAGACAGAGTTGCATCATACGGTCTTCTTTATTTTCTGCATCATTTTCATCGTCCTCTTCCTGTGTCTTGAGGAGTCGCACCTCCACATATCCCTGCACCTTTTTCTTCTCCGGAACTTTCTGTTCTACATCGGCATAGGCTGTAAGCAGTTGCTTGGCTGTTTCTGGTATCGTTTCTGCCAGTTCGTTATATTCCTGCTGGGCGGCTTCTACGAAGAAGGCATTGTTGAAGTTGATGACATTGCGGTCTGAGCGATAGTTGGTGGCTAGGGTCTCTACATCCAGTTGTTTATTCGGATTGTCAAACTGGTCTTCTATGTTGTTGAGAAGTCGCCAGTCGCCCGAACGCCAGCGGTAGATGCTCTGTTTCACGTCGCCTACAATCAGATTGCCTGCATCTTCGCGGCTCATCGTTTCTTCCAGCAGCACCTTGAAGTTTTTCCACTGTATGGTGCTGGTATCCTGAAACTCGTCTATCATCACGTGGTTCAGCTGGGTACCGATTTTCTCGAAGATGAAAGGTGAGTCGCTGCCTTGGATGAGTGAGTGAAGCAATGTCTGTGTGTCGCTGAGCAGGAAGCGGTTAGCCTCCTGGTTCATTTCTCTCACCTTCTTGTCTATGCTGCCCAAGAGGCGCAGCTGGTTGAGGTGCTTGATGGTGAGGTTGGCGCTCTTGTACATTCTTTCGAGCATGTGGCGATGCTCTTCCGAGACCTGGAGGATAGGATGTAGAACGTTCACCACATGCTGATAGAGTGGAGAATCGTTCTTGACTTCCGACTTCTTGACCCAGTTTTCCGGATTATCCAAGCATTTTGCTAAAGTCATGTTTTTGACGTCATCGTCTCCGTATTTTCCGTTTCTCAATTTATTGAAGTAGCTCCAGATACCCCTTGTCTTGTTGTTGAGGTCATCGGCCGAATATCCTTCCTCTTCCAGCGCATCGAAAAAGGAAGCTGCGATTTCTTCGAATTGTTCTTTAGCCTGGTTTCGGGTATCCTTCATCTTGTCTTTGAATGCTTCAAAGAAGCCTTCTTCTTCCATTCGTTTTGACAGCTCATCGGCGTGTTCCTTGTAGTAATCACGGAAGATGTGCTCACCAAAGGACTTAATCTGGCCGATCACATTCCAGCTCTTGTCGTCTGCGATGTTTTCCTTGATGTAATCCATAATCCAGAAAAGCAGTTTGTCGGTGCTTTCCAGACTTTCTATCAGTTCATCCACAGCTTGCTGTTCCACCTGATAATCGTTCAGTCCGATGCGCAGGTTGGCTGTGAGGTCGAGTTCTCGGGCCAGATTTCGCAAGACACTCTGAAAGAAGGTGTCGATGGTTTCTACTCTGAAATAGTTGTAGTTGTGGATGAGCAGGCGCAAAGCCTCTTCCGCATTCTTTCTGATCTGTTTTTCCAAAAGATGGGGGAGTGCGGCATGTATCTGTACCAGATACTGATCTGATTCGGGCAGCTCGTGGGCAATGCCATAGAGCTGTCCGAGAATACGCAGTTTCATCTCTTCTGTAGCCTTGTTGGTAAAGGTTACAGCCAGGATGGTGCGATAGGCGTGGGGATTGTCTATCACCAGGGTCATGTATTCGCGGGCAAGGGTAAAGGTCTTACCCGAGCCCGCACTTGCCTTGTAAACGGTGAGTTGTGAATTCATATATTGTTCTTTTTTTCTTTTGATTTATAAGGGAATATCCCGTAACGGATTCTACCAGTTTCTGAAAAGTTCGAAGCCGAAGCGGCAGCCTATGCCATCAAACTTTCCCTGTCTGAATGCTGCGAAGAAGCCGAGCGATATCAGACGCGTGCTTACACCATAGCCCCATTCTGTATAAGGGTAGAGGTGTTTTACCACCAGACCGCTGGTATAGAGTCTTTCTGATTCTACATATCTGCCTATCAGCGGAAGCCAGGCGGCAAGAATCATCGGAGATTCATAGGTGAAGTTGGCACGCAGGTAATAGTTGCTGGCATTATACCAGTAGGACGACAGCAGTTCGAAATCGCCCGACCATTCATCGTTCCAGCCTCCCGGAATATTGTTGTCGTGGAAGTTGGTGTAATCTACGAAGTCCCAGTGTGCTCCTCTTCGGGTATAGAAACCTGTTCCGAAACGCATCGAATACGATTGCCTGCGGGAAGAATAGAGAATCGTCTGGGCATCAAACTCGGCTCTTCCGTAGTCGATGTTGCTGCCCAGCAGGTTTTTGAAACCTTGCTCATAGTCGAGTTTCAGCACGATGCCTTTCTCTGCTTTAGGTCTCCATTCTATTCCGATGGCAGGAGCCACAGACTTGTATTTATCCGGATAGCCTATGGATTGATAGAAGTCCGGACGGATGGCAATGCGGTTGTGCGCTACCATTCCCAGTTCCATCGCCCAGTGTGGGGAGAGGCGCCAGTGGTTGGTGAGTCGCATGTAATTATCCTTGAATTCCGTAAAGGTGGATTTTCCCATCAGGAGAGAAGGTATCTCTGCTGGCGAGAAACCTCCGATGCTGTCTTTCGGATCCATGTATCCCAACGCCTGGCGAGCCAGCTTGTTGGTATTGATGCGGTTGCCGTTACCGATTTCCAGCTGCAGATAACCCTCGTGACGGGTATTGTAGTTGAGTCTGACAGGAATACTGTAGTAGAAACGATGCTGGCGGAAACTGTAACCGCCTTTTATTCCGGCAGAAAGCTGGATGTTGTCATTGAAGGCATACTGTCCGTTGATCTTGAACTTATATACCACACCCTTGGATTCCGAATAACCCATATATAATGGATTGAACAATGGGTCGATGCGGAAATAGCCCTGCTGCTGTTTGCCGAAGTCGCTGGAAATTCTGTTCAGCAGGTTATCGCCTACGATATCCCAGAGAACGTCTTTTGCGAAATCTTTCTTCTTTTCTCCCTGTGCTGCGGCTTTCCTTTTTCGCTCTTCCTGTCTGTCGTAATAGATGCGATAGATCATTTCCTCATCGGTATTCAGCTTGATGGGGCGCACTTTCGACATCATGGCGGTATCTGCGCTATTCTTGATCGTATCTTCCAGTACTTTTGGCAGATCGTATATGGTGGTGTATTTACCGGTAATCTTATTGCCCATGAAACTGAAGTTGGCGCGCATGTCACACTTGACAGGTCCCAGCGACTTGTAGCCTTTCTTGCCCATCGTTACGGAGATGTAGAAACGGGTCATATCGTATTCTCCTTCGAAGTCGCACATCTGAATCTGTCCGTTTGGGATGCGGACGATCGCCCTGGTCTCTACCAGCTGGGTGTTTTTGATGCGTGGGTAGGCGTAAACCTGAGCCATACCATAGAGCAGTGGCGTGACGGAGTACTTGTAGTATCGTCTGTTGGAACGATGGAAAGGGGAGAGGATGTTCTCCTGAAAGAGGTTTTCTCCATACACATTCGGCGTCATGTAGTTGAGCGCGGCGCTCATCGTACTTTTGCGGTGTGGAATGGTACTGAGATTGAGCAGTCGGTGGATGACAGGTGTTCCCTTCTCATTCACTTCGATGCGGTTGTAGAATTCGCTGATGAACTTTCTGCCTGCACCGTAGGAAATGGCGTACATGGTAGGAACGAGAGCCAGGGTGGCGTTTCGCTTGTTGGTACGCATCTGGAATTTGGTGTAGGCATAGCTCGAATTGCTTCCTCTTCCCGTAGTATCTATCTTTTGGGCATAACAGAAGATACGCTGCATCACGGAGTCTGTGATGGCGTCCTTAGCCTTCACTCTTCTGGCTTCTGTTGTCAGAGGAAAGCTGATAGTCAAAAGGATGACAGCCGCTATGATGCGAATCAGTTGTATCTTCATATTTATCTATAAAAAAATCGGGTGAGGCTGAGTTGCCACACCCGATTGCAAAGTTAATGTAAATATCTTGAAAGTCCAAACTTTTAGCTTGATATTATACTTTTTTATCCTATAAAAATGATCTTGTAACTACTCTGCACCCATAGAAGTACCCCTATGGGCATGAGTATTCGTCTTACTGTTATTATATTATCTTTACAAGATAAAAGCTTCGTAAAAATCCCTTAAGGAGATATTTTCAAACCCTTAAGGAAAAATCTTTTTTTCCTTAAGGAAAAATATAAAAACCCTTAAGGGAAAAAATAGAATCTCTTCTTCCCCCATTTTACGGGTGTTTGAGAAGTTTTTTATTCGTTTAGAATAATATTTACATAGCTTTTTAGCAGGCTATGGTAGCCGTAAGGTCATGGCTCAGCAGATGAGTGGCGCTAGCTAGTCTTTTCTCTGAGATATGCGCATAGCGCTGCGTGGTACTGATGTTTCTGTGACCTAGCAGCGTGGAGATGGTATATAGGTCGGTGCCCTGCGCCAGCAATAGCGAGGCGCAGGTATGGCGTAGGCAATGGAAGGTGAAGTGCTTGCAGGTGATATGGCAGTCCTCCAGCCATACTTTCAGATGCTCGCTCAGATGGTGGGATGAGAGCTGGGAGAAGAAGTAGCCTCCCGGCTCTTGGCAGTCTTTCTCCAGCTGCTGCAGTATCTGGTAGGCGAGGTCGGAGAGCGGAACCTTGTGCCAGCGCTGCGTCTTTCTGATCTTCTTATATATATAAGGTGTACCTTCTATCTCTATGATGTCGTCATGGTTCAGACTCAGGATATCGCTTTTCCTGAGTCCTGTAAGACTGCTCAGCAATACTGCCTCCTTTAATTGTGGAGTCTTGCAGGGTGTCTGTTTCAGCGTGATGAGATCTTCCATGGTCAGTGTTTCCTTTTCCTTATAGTGTGGATGGATTCTGTAGCTGCTTGGCAGCCGGTCGAACGGGTTCTGATCCAGCAATCCCTGTCTCACGGCTTCTCTCAATACCGATTTCAGGATATTCACCTTCAGATGGATGGTGCTGTCGGATAGTTTTCCGGGTGCTTTCATATTTTTATGCAGGTCGTGGGCTGATCGGAGATAGTCGATAAACTGCTTGACGGTTTCCACATCCACCTTTTTCAGCGGAATGTCGCTTATGCCGGATTCTTCCAGGTGCTTCAGCATGCTCAGAATGCTGCCGCATCTTCCTTCATATATTTTCTCTCCTTCCTTGCGTCTTTCATCCGCATAGCTTCTGGTAAACTCTCCTAATGTAATACCTTTTGATTTTTTGCGTGTGTCTGCTACGAATTTCTTGATTCGGCTAAAGAATGAAATCTTCATCATATCGTTTGTTGTTTAAAAAATGCTTTTTTAGTTATTTAAGTTACAAAGGTATCGCTTTTTTCTAGAATAACCAAACAAAAGGTAGAAATGGGATATAAAAAGCGTGATTTTGTGCAACAGTTGTACGTTAACTTTAGCGCTGCAAAGGTAGTATAATTTGTTCAATTCGCAATAATTTCAAACTCTCTTTTAATGTTTATTAATAAATCATAGTCAATATTTCTTATTTTGTAGTCAAAAGGGGGATATTTGTGCAATTTTAGCTAAAGCAAACAACACTAAAAAGACTTTTTTAGGATTTATTTCAGTCATCTGATACAGTTAACGTACAACTGTATCGCAGTAAAACGTGGCCTTTCGCAACAGTTAACGTACAACTGTATCAGTTCGTGCGTTCTGAGAAATCTGTGATAAAACCCCAAGTCTATCTTTTGATAAGAAGACAGGTAAGACTCAAATGAGAATGAGAACTCAAGTTAGAACAAAGACTCAAACAAGAACGATTAGGATTATAAACTCATAACGATGATGATATATGATGAAAAAAATAGTAATGGTAATGCTACTGCCCACTACCCTGGTGGCAAACGCATACGCCGGAACGGTTAGCGATAGCTTGCGGACTACGCTCTATTATCGCTCAGGCTATTCATTATTAGAACTCTCCTATATGGATAATGCCGCCAAGCTCGAAACCCTCAAGCAGGGTATCAGAAGCATCGGGGACAACCCCAACACGGTGCTGCAGCATATCAAGATCCTTTCGGCAGCTTCGCCGGAAGGTAACTCCAAGCTCAACAAACGACTGGCGAGAAGGAGAGGAGAACGCTTGCGCGACTATCTCAGGGAGATGCTGAATCTGCCAGACAGCGTCTTCACGGTCTCCTCCGCAGGAGAAGACTGGGAAGGACTTGCCCTGAAGATACAGAAAGAAAATGCGCCGTGGAGCCGGAAAGCCCTCTACATCATTCGGAACACCCCCGAATGGATCGTAAGAAACGGAAAGGTTGTAGATGGAAGAAAACGACAGCTCCAGAACCTCGATGGCGGAAAGGCATGGAAATACATGCTCGCCAACCACTTCGACAGCCTCCGGTCCGGAGCACTCGTGGTTTGCGAAATCCGGCATATTGTGCCATCTGTCAGTCCGACAGATACCCTCACATTGATTCAGAATCAGCAAGGCAGCGAAAAGGATTCGCTCCAGCGGAAGGATGCCCAGGATACAGCTTCCCAGCTACAGGTACATCCAGGTGGGAATGCAGCCGAAACCGAAAATGCAGCCCATGCATCCGGCAGAGACTCCTACTATGCCCTGAAGACCAACCTGCTCTATGATGCCCTCCTCGTGCCGAACCTCGGCATCGAAACCAGCATAGGCAGGGGATGGACACTCGGAGCCAGCGGTATGCTAGCCTGGTGGAGCAAGGATGCCAGCCATAAATACTGGAGAATCTACGGCGGAGAAATGGAAATCAGAAAGTATTTCGGCAGAAAGGCAAAGGAAAAACCGATGCAGGGACATCACATCTCCCTCTACGGACAGTTCCTCACCTATGATATCGAAAACGGAGGCACCGGTCACCAGAGCAAGAAAACCTACGGGGCAGGAATGGAGTACGGATACTCACTGCCGATAGGAAGACGCCTGAACCTCGACTTCGGACTGGGCGTGGGATACATCAAGTCCCACTACAAGACCTATGAGCCGAAAGACGGATGCTACGTATATGAGGCAACCCGCAACCGCACCTGGATAGGACCTACCCGCGGCGAAGTATCACTGGTATGGCTCCTCGGCAACGGAAACACCAATAGCAAGAAAGGAGGTAAGAAATGACTAGAATGACTAGAATAACTAGTATGACAGAGTTAAGACAATCAATGATCCTATTCTTCCGCGTAATCGTCTGCGCAGCCTTCTTGCTGATGATGGCAGAACTGCTCTCATCCTGCGAGCACAAGGACCTCTGCTACGACCATCCCCACCGGCAGAACGTGGAAGTAATGTTCGACTGGAGCGCCGATCCCGAAGCCAATCCAGCCACCATGAGCCTCTATCTCTATCCCGAGGAGGGAGGCGATCCCATCAGATACGAGTTCACCGACAAGAACGGCGGAAACATCTCAGTGGCAGCAGGCACCTACAAGGCAATCTGCGTAAACAGCGACAAAGAAACCCACCGCATCCTCGGCAAGGAGCACTTTGAAACCTTCCAGGTAACATCAGCCGAAACCCGAGCCCTGCAGGGACTCCTCGCCACCATGGCAGGAGCCGCACCGATGGGACGAGGCACCGAGAAGGAAAGGATGATGCAGCAGCCGGAAATGCTCTGGAGTAGTCATGCCGACCGCATCGTAGTGAAGCCAGCCGGAGAGAAGACCGTCATCAAGATGAAGCCGGAGCCGAGAGTCAAGCAGTGTACGGTGGAAATCAAGAACGTGGAGAACATCAACGGAGTGAAGGCGATGAGTGCCAGCGTATCGGGAATGGCAGGCGGATGGCTCGCCGGTCTCGACCAGCTCTCGGATGAGAAGGTAACCATGCCGTTCGTAGCCGAAGCCGATGCTGCCAATAAGATGGTAAAAGGCAGTCTCACCCTCTTCGGTCACTGTCCGGTACAGCCCAACAAGCACATCCTGATGGTCTATGCGCAGCTCACCGACGGCACCAACTGGTATTACGAGAAGGATGTCACCGACCAGGTGCATGATAAGAATCAGAAAGACGATACCCACATCAAGATAGTGTTGGATCAGCTTCCCTTGCCGAAGCCAGCTCCCGGCACCGATGGTGGTCTTCAGCCGAGCGTAAGCAAATGGAATGAGATATACATAGATATCAAAATGTAGAATAGATATTGTCTATCATCAATAAGGATATAGATTATCATCAATAAGGATATTATCTATCATTAATAAGATATAAAAAACATAGTATTAATTTTTTAAAAGTATCAATTATGAAAAAAGCGTTTTACATGATGGCAGCTGCTGCCATCGCCCTCTCTTCTTGCTCTTCAGAGGAGACCACAGATGTTGCGAAGAGCTCAAATATTACTTTCCGTAGTGCCGTAGGTTTCAACACCCGTGGTATTGAGATGACCAACGCAGATGGTTATAAGATGACTAAGATGACCGTCAGTGCCTTCGATGAAAGCGGAGCTGAATTTTTCAAGAACTACGTGTTTAAAGAAAGCAATGGTGAGTTTACTTCTTCAGAACATCCATCATGGCCAAATCATGGTAGCCTTAACTTTGTTGCTTATTCTCATTCAGGTGGTGAGTGGGCAGGTGCTGCTCCAGTCTTGAAAAAAGATGGAGCTACAATTGAAGCATTTTCACCTAAAGCAGAAATTGGAGATCAGCTGGATGTTGTCTTTGCTCAGGGAAAAGGTGACAAGGCTACTCATGAATCTAATGGATTAGTGCTGAATTTTGATCACATTCTTTCTCAGATTAAGATTGTGGCTAAGCATTCTTCTGATACTTATACTTATAAGATTAAGGGTATCCGTATTGCATCTGTTGGTGGTTCTGCAAATTATGAATACAAATTTGGTGAAACTAATAAGCATAATTGGACAGCTCCTGCTGCAACAAATGTAGTATATCAAAAAGAATTTGATCAGCCTATTGATCTTAGTAAAGACACTCCTGTTGATTTGACAAATAAGTGTAATGCTGGAGACAAAAAGGGTGGAGCGATGCTCATTCCTCAGACTTTAAGTGTATGGAATGGAACAGATGTTGCAGAAAATACAACTGAATTTACAAATTTCTCAGGTAAGGCATACATCTCTCTCTTGATTCAAGTAAAGAGAGGTTCTACAAGCATCTATCCATCTGGCGATACAGATGGTTCTAAGTTTGGTTGGGCAGCAGTAGCTATCCCAGTTGATGCTGATCAGCAAACAGCTTCATGGGTAGCAGGTAACAAGTACATTTACACTCTTAATCTGACAAATGGTTGTGGTCAGGTAGATCCTGTTGATCCTGGTACAGATGTTAATCCTGGTGGTAAGGATCCAAACAAGCCTAAGGATCCAAACAAGGGTGACAAGATCTTTGGTAAGGAAATCAAGTTCACTGTTAATGTCGTAGAATGGAAGCCTACACCTGATGAGAACGGTACAAACATTCCGATGTAATCCCCTCACATTACATTCACAATAAATCTCAAATTCAAGGAATTGGAGATTCCCTCTCACGTGATGTTGAGCTTCGGAAATCTCCAATTCCTTTAACTCCAAAAAATGGCGTAAGAAAAAGAATAAAAAGAAACCATTATGATGAAGAAAACTTATAAAAGCAGTTTATTGGCACTCAGTGTACTCGCATCCTTTACGTCATGTTCAGAAAGCGAATCACTGCAGCAAGCCAATCTATCAAAAGATAAAATCACGTTTCATGCAACGCTCGACAACAGCTGGAAACCCCTGTCTCCCGCTTCCTCTTCCCGTGCAGCCATAGCTGCTGCCACCGAGAAGGGTCCCATCGTCGTGTCAACTCCTTTCGGAAAACCCCTCTATCTCCACTCGGTAGTGCAGGAAACAGCAGACTTACAGCAGGCTGCTGCAACAACCCGTGGCGCTATGCAGGAGGGCACAACCCTGGATAATACCTATTATAATAATAGCTTTGGCGTAACTGCTATTTATAAGGATAATGGTACAAACACAGCCTTATTTACAAACCAAAAAGCCTCTAAAAACAACGAAGATATTTGGGAAATCGAGGACAAGACAAATAGCAGATGGCCATTTGATGCCCTCGTCTCTTTCCATGCCTACGCTCCATTTAATGATGCCACTGATGGTATGTGGAGCGTCACTACAGATGCAGATAATGTAAAGACAAAGATTAAATATACGGCAAAAAGCGGTGAAACAGAGATTCCTTCTCAGCCTGATATTGTTGTAGCTACCAATGCCGAATCACGCAGCGTATCATCAGATGATAAGGCAGTAGATCTGAAGTTCTCTCATGCCCTTACTGCCGTGAACTTCGCTATCAGCAAGGATTTGACTGATATCTTCAAGACAGGAGCCACCGATGGTTCCAAGCTCAAGAGCATCACATTAAGTGGCATTCCGAATGAAGGTACCTGCGAATTGACTGCCACGGAAGGTGCTCCACAGACTCCTTCTCAAACCTGGACATTCGATACAGAAGCAAATGGAAATAAGAAAACTGGTACTTATACCTTCGATCTTACGAAAGAGGATATCCAGATAGGCGAGAGTTATGCGCTTACTTCAAATGAAGACAAGAATATCCTGATGATGATTCCGCAGGATCTGAATGGTACAAAAGCCCAGTTAACTTTCGTGTTAGATATAAAGGGTAAAGGAGATCAGACTTTCACCTTTGATTTGAGTAATCAGACCTGGTTGCCAGGAACCTCCGTCACCTACAAGCTTTCAGCGAGTGCCGTCAATCACTTGGAGAATGCCGAGGTTAAATTCCCTGATACATGGAAGGATACTGAGCAGGTAAAATATTCCTATCCAAAGACGGATTTTTATGTAGGCGAGTCCATCGGTCTTTATGTGGTGAATTCCAATAATACCATAGAGGAGGCGAATCTGAAACTGACTCGTGATCAAGATGGAAAATGGATGCCAGAGAATAATAACACGAAGTTCTTGAAGCTGAAGAATTACAAGTATTTCGCATACTATCCATATAGTGCAGCTGCTCCTAACGTTGATGCAAAGAAAGATAATGCAGATGAGTTCTTTAAGGATAAGATAACAAATTGGAATCCTGTAAAAGAACAGAAAACAGAAGATGTTCTTCTGAGTCAGGATCTCCAAGTTGGCGAAGGCGTTATAGATGGTGATGCTGCAACGCTTACATTCAATATGGCTCATAGCATGGGATTGGCGGTTCTGAATCTTGAAAATAAGAATATTCCCAAGACACGTAGATTCGTGAATAATAATTATACTTATTATTATCCTGGTTATGAACATCGTGTAACAACCGAGCCAACGAAGGGAAAAGATTATACTGATGATAATACCAAACAGACAGTTCGTGCCTCTAACGCCTTCTCGGGTAATATTCCATGTTCAAGCAAGATCGCCACAGCGGTTCGTTATCTCCAGATTGTCAAGCCTTCCACCGATGTGTCCTTCAAAGCGTCTGATGGATCTGATAACCCTCGCTCCGCTTGGGGAACTCATACTTCCTACACTTTCAATGTAGCCCAAAATGCAGCTATGACAAAAAGTATCACAACTGATGCTGATTTCTACCAGCTCGCTCGTAAATACGATTGTACCAAAAATGTAGAGACATTTACTGCACTAGAAGGTGGAACATATACCCTTGAATGTTGGGGGGCACAAGGTGCAAACTTTGATAATGGTCAAGTTAAACTCACTGGAGGAATGGGGGGATATGCCAAAGGTATGTATACGATGAATAAAGAACAGAACATTTTTATATGTGTAGGTGGTTATCAAAACGGATATAATAATAAAATTCCAGGTGTTGGTAACCCTGGACCAATCGGCGGTGGAGCAACAAGCATAACTACAACTAATAGAGGTGTACTAAGCAACTTCAATAGCTTTCGTGGTGAAGTGCTATTAGTTGCAGGAGGAGGAGGCGCACAAGATGCTGGTGAAAACAACCCTCGCCCTGTTGCTGGAGTAGGAGGAGGCTTAGATGGCGGTGATGCATCTGGGTCAGGTTGTAATGGTGGTGGAGCACGTCAAGGTGCCCCTGGAGCTAATGGGTTTAGAACTACTTCAAACCTTCCGCATAATTATCCAGCCGGCTTTGGGTATGGTGGTGTCGCTAGCATTTTCTCTACTTGGGAAGACTTTGGTGCTCAAGGTGGTGGTGGATATTTTGGTGGTGGTGGCACTCAACAGGCCGGACCTGCTGGAGGTGGTAGTAGTTATTATGGAGGTGTAACTTCTGGTTCTACGATAGCCGGTAATGGATATCAGCCTTCTCCTAATGGAGATACTCAGCAACTAGGACAATCTGGTAGTGGGCATTGTGTTATATCTTGGTTCCTAAAATAAAAAATCCATAGCGCCGGATATGCCCATCCTCCGTTAGGCGTCCCCCAGCGCCGGATATGTCCTGTCCTCCGTTAGGCGTCCCGGCGGTCCATAGCGCCGGATATGCCTATCCTTCCGTAGCGCCGGATATGCCTTTCCTCCGTTAGGCGTTCCGGCGGATTTGCAATCCGCCGTCAAAAAATGACCTAACCACTTTATGCTCTGGGGATTTGCAATCCCCAGCAACCAGGCAATAGCCGGCATATCGATGGGATAGGGGGATTGCAAATCCCCCGTTTAATAGGTCGAACCTTTTTTACGACGGATAACATATCCGTCGGGACGCCTAACGGGGGTGGAACGTCTAACCTGCACTGGAACGCCTAGTCTGGGCTGACGTTATCAATGAAGTATATCTTCGAAGCAATTATATATAAAGCCTCGCCCCCTCGCTCGCTGGTGGTCTCTTCACAGAGAGCTACAGTTGCAGGGGAGGCATAGGTGAAGTTGTTTGAATGTCTTACGGACGATTCGATTGTAAATACAAATAATAAAAACAAAAATAGTAAATGAAAAAATATGTGTTCTTGCTTTTGTCATGTGCCCTGTTCAGCACAGCACATGCGCAAAATGTAGTGGTTCCAGAACCGGAGTTTATCAACAGCTACTGTGTTTTGACCAGTGATTCCACCTTCGACGTCCTCCCGAAAGAGAGTGGAAAGGTGGAGAAACATCAGAGTAAATTCTCTATGTTCTCCAAGATAGCAAGTGCTGCAAGCAACCTCGGTTTTGCCGGAGGTCTGATTGGTGCCAGCACCGGAAGCCTTTCCGGACTGGAAGGTGGATTGAGAGTGATGGGTACTGCTGCTGGTGTAGGTATTGCTGCTGATGCTGTAGATAATCTTGCTGGCGTAGAAGGAATGGATATCGCCTTCCAGGGCGGCACTTCAGCTTATCAGGTAAAGAATGCCGGTAATGGAATCCGTCTGCTGATCAAGGCTGAGAAGAACGAGGTGGATCCGATGGGTATCTACCGTATCGTGCGATTCAAGGCATCCAAGAAGGACAGAAGAATCCAGTGGCTTACTCTGAAGCCTTCGCTCCTGGGCAGTTCTGATGCCAAGAAGAAGGGGTTCCTCGCCTTTGCAGGACATAAGTATGGTGCACAGAGTTATCTCCTCGACATCCCAGCCTCTGAGTTGGGTCCGGGCGAATATGGCATTATCTATCTCTCGGTAGCTTCTGCCCAGGAGATTCCTGTAGGTACATTCAGTATTGTGGATTAAAGAGCCGTTAGGCGTTCCGGCGGATTTGCAATCCGCCGTCAAAAAATGTCCTAACCACTTTATGCTCTGGGGATATGTTATCCCCAGCCCCCAGGCAGCAGCCGGCATATCGATGGGATAGGGGGATTGCAAATCCCCCGGCTTAATAGGTCGAACCTTTTTTTACGACGGATTGCAAATCCGTCGGGACGCCTAACGGAGGACAGTCTAGAACGGAAGAAATTCATTTCATAGAATGCGCATGAAAATGCCGCGCCTCGGCGGAAGTTATGTCGCCGCCGGGGCGTTTTCTAAAAAGACAGTTCGAGATATAATAGGTAGGCTAGAGATAGCCTGTGGTAAATAATCGCAAGAATTAGAGTCTATTGATTGCGGGTGTATGTGAATATGCCTCCTTCATATTTAAGGTAGCAGATTAATGTGTGTAGAATCTGCAAGATTAATTTTATAGTTTTAATAAGTAGGTTGTACAGTGGTACATCTATTTACATCTTTTACTTATAATTATCCCCTGCCTGCTTGTGAAAGCCGGCAGGGCTTTTATTCCGAAAATCCAAAAGATATCATATATCTATAAATATAAATACCAACTCCTGAAGAGTTGATACTTGCTTTTGTTTTTTAGGTTTACTTATCACATAAGCAAAACCCCCATCCCGCTTGAGAAAGTAGGATGGGGGATTTCTTGTTAATGTTAAAATCATGAAAAGTTTTGGTGGTTTAATTTTTTTAGCGTATATTTGCCGAAAAATGTGTAAACAATGAAAATTGAATATGACGATGAAGACTTAAAGGAATTGATTGAAACTGGTAAAAATAAGAAATATAAAAAAATAGCAAGAGTAAAGGTCTTGATGGATGGACTAGCTAAGGTATATCGAATTTTAGATCAGGCACCTAATGTTTCTTTATTAAACCAGTTCAGTTTCTTGAAGTATGAGAAATTGAAGTATGAATATTCAGGTTGTAGTTCTGTAAGAATAGCAAATGGTCATGTTGAACGTTTGATATTTACAGAAAACGAAGGAGGTATCACAATTAAGTTATTAAAATTAGACGATTCTCATTATGGAAATAAAAAGTAACATCAATTCTCGTCCATTTACGCCTGTTAGTCCAGGCAGTATATTGAAGGATGAACTGGAGGCTCGCAGCCTTCCGGTAGAAGTTTTTGCAGAAAAAATTGGTCTTGATAAATTGACATTGGAAGAGCTGTTGAAAGGAAAACTTATTTTAAGTTCTGAGATTGCTAACTCTTTAGATAAAGCTTTGGGCATTCCTGCTTCTTTTTGGCTTTCCTTGCAGTCTGCCTACGAAGAGGATTTGAATCAAAGTCAGAATAAAGGTAGTATTCGATCGTTCTTTGATAAGTTTTCAAGAAATCGTGTAGCTCTTTAATTCCGGTAACATTTCAATAAAGGATTAGGAAATTCTTATCATTCAATGCAAGAAAAAAACGTTTCTCAGCTTTGCCATCTGGCATCATTCCTGATGTTATCGCTGCGGATATTGCGAAGCGCTATCCTTCACAGCAGCCGTATAAGATAGAGAAGGAGATGGGTGGTTACGAAATCGACATCCCTGACTATGACCTGTATTACAGCAGTGCCGGTAAATTCATCCGTGCTGAAATTGACCGATAATCCTATCCGGCATTAACACTCATTCAATCCTATATTTTAAGCAAAACCCCCATCCTGCTTTTTCAAGCCGGATGGGGGATTTCTGTTTATCTTTATCCCAGATATTTCATCAGGATACCGATCTTGCCGGATTCTCTGAGCTTGGTGATGCTCTTCTCTCTGATCTGTCGAACTCTTTCGCGTGTCAATCCCATCTTGTCTCCTATTTCTTCCAGACCCTTCTCGGTCTCGTCGATACCGAAGCAGGCGCATACGATCTTGCGTTCTCTTTCCTTCAGACATTTGTTGAGAACCTGTTTCAGCTCCTGAGCCATACTCTCATGATCCACGTGCTTGTCGGTACGACTGTCGTCTCCGCTCGACATCACATCTGCCATCGAGTTGTCATCATCTTCGCCGAATGGTGCATCGATGCTTACATGGTGACCGCTAGCCATCATACTCTGAGAGATTTTATCTTCATCTACACCGGTGCGGGCAGACAGTTCCTCTACGCTAGGGCGGCGCTGGTTTTCCTGTTCAAATCGGTTGATTTCCTGGTTTACCTTGTTGAGCGAACCCACCTGGTTCAAAGGCAGTCTCACGATGCGGCTCTGTTCTGCTATTGCCTGGAGGATGCTTTGGCGAATCCACCATACAGCATAGGAGATGAATTTGAATCCGCGGGTCTCATCGAAGCGTTCTGCAGCCTTGATGAGTCCGATGTTGCCTTCGTCAATAAGATCGGTGAGTGTGAGTCCCTGATGCTGATACTGTTTTGCCACAGACACCACGAATCTCAAGTTGGCTTCTACCAATTTGTTCTTGGCTCTTTCGCCAATTCTACCTCCCTTTCTTATCTGCTGTGCCAGCTCTATCTCTTCCTCGATAGAGATCATTGGCGCTCTGCCGATCTCTACCAGATATTTATCTAGTGCTTCACTATTTCGATTGGTTATGCTCTTTTGTATCTTAAGTTGTCTCATGATGTCCTACCCCCAAATTTTGTTACTAAACTCCACAAAGTTAGTAAAAAATGTGATAGGTTGTATTTTTCTACAACATAATTTAACTAAAAATACTTGTTTTTTCGAAATTTTATCTAACTACCTCATTTTGAGAGAATTTTGTGAATGCGTCTTGATAGCCATTGAATACATTGATATCTACGGCTCCGTGGATGCCTGCCACACGGCCATCCGGGCATAGCTGCCAATATACCAGGTGGATGTCTGGCTTGTATTCGCCATAGCGGGCAATCCATATTTTATAGTTGTGCTTCAGATCGGGTGCTGCAGGAAGATAGCGGTTTACGAAGATCTGACTGATGTAGAGGATAGGTTTTACGCCCGTGGCTCTTTCCACCAGTCTTAACCAGGTTCTTACTCTTGCGAAGAGAACGCCCGGACCTCCCATCTTGCTGATCTGGCTATGCGATGGCTCCAGGTCGAGAACCGGCGGAAAATCTCCTCTCCTGATGCAGCTGTGTCTGAGGAAATGATTTGCCTGAGCAACGGCTGGTGTTCTGGTGCTGAAGAAGTGGTAAGTGCCTACTTTATAGCCATGTGCGCGAGCTGCACTATAGTCTTTCTTATAGTAAGGATTCACTATTGATTTACCCTCTGTGCTCTTGATGTAGATGAAGCGGATCGGGTAGTTTACGTTGCCTGCCACGGTTTTTCTGCTGATGTTTCCCAGATGCGTGATGCGTAGTTTCTTCCAGTTTATCTGATATCGCTTTCTGCCTTTGATGTGCTGGTATTTCGAGATGTCGATGCCATAGATTCGCTGTGAGGTATATACCAGTCGCTCTCCCTTGTATCTGTCTTTCTTCCATTCGCCCACTCTCAGAGGCTTCTTGGGTGCGATGCTGAATCCCCATCCGTTTCTTTCTCCATTCTTCCATTCTCCTTCGTAGTAGGAACCGTCGTGCCCCAGCCAGGTGCCATAGCCTTCTGCCTGGTAGAGACTATCGTAGCTGCCAGAGAAATACCCCAGTGAGTCATGGCGCTGTTCATAGTTGATGGTGTCTCGGTGGGTGGCTCCCTGCAGGTTTACGATTCCGATGGCTGTGCGGGGTGCAATGCCGTAGATACCGTCAGGGGTTGTTTCTGATGCCAGCTGAAAGAGGTGGCAGTACTGTCTGTCTTTTCTTTCGTCTGCATTCGTCTGGATGAGCTTGCAGTCTTCGCTTCGGGTCTTGCCGTTTTCGTCGGTGTAGAATGCCTTATATTTAATAAGGTGTACCAATACCAGTTTGCCGTCTTTCTGGTTTGATTTGTCAGAAGGCGTTTTTCCCTGGATATGATGCAGCGAGTCGAGCATCTTCTTGGCAGAATCTCTCAACACCTTCTCGCGGTTTTCGAAGGCGCAGATTCGGTTGTATCCTAGATCCATTACGCTGTGGGAGTGGATATAGTATGCCAGTTCGCTTTCTTTCCATTTCGAATCCTTGTAGAGACTGTCGAGGGAATCCACTTTCTCTACCAGCACACTGTCTGCATCGAGTCCCTGATAGCGGTTTCGGGTGATGTCGGTATTGTTGGATGCTGCGAGTCGTCCCTGGCATGAAGGAACGAGTGCCCAGCGGTTCATGAAGGTTGCTGCCAGTGTGGTGGTATCTTCGTCGAATCGCAGCATGGTTTTGCCGTTTCTTCTTATTTCGTAGCAGCTATAGGCTTCTATTCTGGCTTTGGCTGCCTGCACCTGTTCTCTTGTGGGATTCAGACAGCGGTAGGTCCAATATCCCAGGGCGCAAAGTAAAATGATAAATAGGACACCGGCTATTCCGATGCCTTTCTTTCTGTTGTTTGTCATTGTTTCAATTCCTCCTATATTTCTTTTCTCTCCCTTATCTATATATCTATAGTTCTATTATCTATAGTTCTTGTTTTATCTGTTGTTTTATCAGACTTCTGATTTTTCCTCCAGTTCTATCTCCAGGATGGATTGGGTGTCGGAGGTGATTCTGCAGTGGTCTGATGTTCTTTCTCCGATGAGCCAGATGATTTCGCCTGTCTTGTCGGTCAGTACATGTTGGCTCATTTTCTCCATATAGTTTCGCTTGCAGTCTGTCAGATAGTCGCTTACCAGCTTCGTTCCCTTCATGCCGAAAGGTTTGAATCGGTCGCCCTGCTGGGTGAGTCGATAGGTGAGCGGGAAACTTACCTGATCGGCATCCAGGGTGATGCGATGGCTTTCCTTGCTTGGCGTAAAGTCGGCTGTGCGAGGGTAGCGGCGGATCCTGATTCTCGTGTTTCCGGCAAGACTGTAATTTCCTTCTTCCGGAAGGCGGAAAGCTTTTTCTTTCTGCAGGTTATCCATTTCTTTCTGAGGTGTGATAAGCAGCTTTTCGCGGTCGATGCAAAGTATGTATTCGTTGCTTTTCCAAATCTTGCCTATTCCACCGTCCTGGCTGTTCATACTTTCTATGATGCCGTCGATGGTATCGCCATGAAAACCATAGCTGCCGATGAGCTGGTGGAGCATGAACTCCGGACTTGCCGCCTGCATCACGAGTTGCTTGCCGATGGTTATGGTATTGCTGGAATCATCGGGTTGCGATGTGCCGGAATCATCGGGCTGCGATGGTACGTCCACTGCGTCATCGAGCATCATTTTAGCCTGTCTGAGGTATTTAGCCGATTGGGCGATGTTCTCCCTGGCAGCAGGGTTCAGCGTTTCCAACAGCGGAATCACGTGATGGCGGATCTTGTTGCGCAGGGCATCATCCTCCAGGTTGGTGGAGTCGGTGACGTAGTCTTGCCCCTTTTCTGCGAGATAGTCCAGGATGTCCTGACGGCTGATGCAGAGTAGGGGGCGCAGGATGTTTCCGTTTTTGGGAGCAATGGCAGCGAGTCCATCCACCCCCGAACCTCTCAGCAGATTGAGCAGTAGCGTTTCCACGTTGTCATCTCTGTGATGCGCCACGCAGATGCCGTCGGCTTCGATGTCTCGGGCGAGTTGGGCGAAGTAGCGGTAGCGCAGATCCCTGGCAGCCATCTCGATACTCACCTTGTGCTTTTCGGCATAGGTGAGGGTATCGAAGTGGATGCGATGCAGGCAGATGCCTTCACGCTCGCAGAGATCTACGCAGAACTGTTCGTCGCGCTCGCTTTCTTCGCCACGCAGGTGAAAGTTGCAGTGGGCTGCATGGATGGGCATCCCCAGGTTCTTGAGAATCAGGAGCAGAGCCACACTGTCTGCTCCTCCCGAGAGGGCAACAATATAAGAACCGTCGTGCTTCCACATTCCGTGGCGCACGATATAGTTTCTGACAATCGTTTCTATCTTGTTCATATTCTATATTCCTGAATCTTTTCGACCTGTACGGTTGAAATTGTTTTTAAGATTAGAAGAAAGTTCCGTTCAAAATCATTGAACCGACATTCAAAATCATTGAACGGACATTCAAAACAATTGAACGGACATTCAAAATCACTGAACGAAGTTTTCTACTAACTCTAGAAACATTTTCCTTTAAGGGTAGAAAGTAATTCCCTAAGGGAAGAATTATTTAATGTCCTTCTTTCAGGAACTCCTCGGCGCGCTGGAGATCTTCCGGGGTATCGATTCCCACGGTCTCAACGTCTGTGGTTCCCACCTTGATCTTGTATCCGTTCTGCAACCAGCGCAGCTGTTCCAGGCTTTCTGCAATTTCGAGAGAGCTTTGTGGTAGCTGGGTTACCTCTCTGAGAACTTCCTTACGGTAAGCGTAGATGCCCAGGTGCTTGAGGTAAGGGAAATGCTGGAGCCACTCCTCGCGCTCCTTGCCACGTACGTATGGGATGACGCTGCGGGAGAAGTAGAGAGCGAAGCCCTGGTTGCTGACTGCGATTTTCGGACTATTTGGATTCTCTACCGCCTCCATAGATGTGAAAGCCTTGCCCAAGGTAGCAATCTGGGTAGTAGGGTCATCGAAGCAATGGCAGATGGTTTCCAGCTGGCTTTTTGCCACAAAAGGTTCATCGCCCTGTACGTTGACGATGACATCCCAGTCGCCGCCTATCTTCTCGATAGCCTCCTCTATGCGGTCGGTTCCGCTCTTGTGGTCAGTACGGGTCATTACCGCCTTACCGCCAAAAGCTTCCACGGCATTGAAAATGCGCTCATCGTCAGTAGCCACGTATGCTTCTTCTAAAACAGCAGCCACCTTTTCATATACATGCTGAATAACAGGCTTGCCACCAAGCATGGCAAGAGGCTTGCCAGGGAAACGCGTTGAAGCGTATCTTGCTGGAATAATACCGATAAATTTCATAAGCTTCTTTTTTATTATCGCTTCAGAGCGATGTTGTAATTGTAATAATGTGTATTGCCGGTGATGTCTTCGAGCACCTGGATGAAAGGAGGGAACTTCACGCTCTCACGCTTTGCGATGCCTTTGGTTTCCAGGATCATCAGGTCTTTTACTGGCTCTGAGAATGAATCCAGCTCGAAATACTGACCTTTCCAGATAAAGCTCTTGCGGTGCTTGCGGATGGTAGCACGGTAAGGGTCTGCCTGCTGCAGCATATTCTCGTAGAGATTGGCGCTGATCTGTCGCTCGGTCTCAATCTGTTCGTTGTCGGCTACGCGCTTCTTGGTGGTGTGAACATATACGTACTTGCCACCTTCGAATCCACGGCGACGGAGACGGATCTCGCTGCCTGGTTCTCCCGAAAGATAGGTCTGGACGATATCGCTGTCGATGGCATTAGGAACTTCGCCGGTCAGTTTCACGATATACTTTCTTTCCTCCTCGATAGGTTGTGGAATTCCCAGCACATTGCTGATTTCCTTGAGCACACGGTTCAGCTTGTTGTTGAAGTCCTCGTGGTTGTTGATTACTCTCAGATGTGGGTGACCCTTCCAGGCGGAAACGATTCTCTTGTCCAGTTCTCTGGCTATCTGCAATCCCTTTTCGTCAGCCTTTTCCACGCGCTGGGCATTGTTGGCTGTGGTGTAGAATTGTTCAGCGCCATCTGCGGCAGAAACCAGATGCAGTACGGCATCGTAGCGTTCACGCAGCTGGGTGTTGGTGTATCCCTGCTCGGAGATGATGCGGTTCCAGAAGTCTTCTGTCAGATAGGTGGAGATATCCATTGTGCCACGGTCGCAGACGATGATGACCGGCTTGTCGATGGTTTCCGCCATTTTGGTGAAACTGTCTTCCAGTCCGATCTGAGTCAGGAAGGTAGCTTTTTCTCCCTCGAAGAAGAACTTCTCGTTTTTGGTGAGATAGTTCATACCTGCCTGGGTGAACATGGTAGGAACCTCAGGAATTGTAAACACCTTGTATCCAAGGCCAGAAAAGTGGTCGATTATTTTTACCAGCGCAGTGGTTTTACCTGCGCAAGGACCACCTGTAAGTACAATTTTCTTAATTGTATTCATTATCTTATTTTTTGTTATTATCAGATGCGTCATGGGATGCGTCAAGCGCCCTCATTCCTTTTATGGGTGCAAAGATAGCAATAAATTCTTTAAGAAAGAAAAAAACTTTCGGTTTTATTTTGTATTCTAAATGAATTAATGTATCTTTGCAAAGTTAAACGACAAGAAATAAGACAAGAAATAACAGATGATTTACTTCATTTCAAAGAAATTAGAAATATCAGCAGCCCATTCGCTTACCCTCAGTTACGAGAGTAAGTGCAGCAGTCTGCATGGTCACAACTGGCAGATAGAACTCTTTTTCGTGGGCAGAGAGTTGAACCAGGATGGCATGGTGATAGATTTTACCCATGTCAAGAAAGCGGTGAATGGCAAGATGGATCACGCCAATCTCAACGAGGTGTTTGATTTCAATCCTACCGCCGAGAATATCGGAAGATGGCTCGTGGATCTCTTCCCGGAGTGCTATAAGGCTACAGTGCAGGAGAGCCTCGGCAATACTGCTGTGGTGGTTGACGAAGAGAAAATCAGAGGAATCGAGCATCTGATTCCATAAGATTGAGCTGGTAATTAATAGTAGGAAAAATGTATAAAGTTAACGAGATATTCTATTCCCTTCAGGGAGAAGGAAGATGGATGGGTAGACCAGCCGTTTTTGTTCGTATGAGCGGCTGCAATCTGAAATGTCCTTTCTGTGATACCGATTTCAAGGGATATAAGGAGATGAGCGCCGAGGACATCCTGGCTGCGTGCCTGGAGAAGGGCGGCAATTGCCGCTTCATCGTTCTTACCGGTGGCGAACCAACCCTGCAGGTGGATGCGGAACTCATTCATCTCCTGCATCAGCAGGGATATTATCTTTCGATGGAAACCAACGGCACCCACGTGGTTCCTGAGGGCATCGACTGGATTACCTGTTCGCCTAAGTTGGATTTTACGGAGGGCGGCGAACTTGCCTTGAAGAAGGTGGATGAGTTGAAACTGGTCTTTGACGGCACCCACGAAGTAAGCAATTATGGATTGGAAGCCACCTATCAGTATCTGCAGCCTTGCGATGTGGGCAATGATGCCCGCAACCGCTTTATCCTCTCCGGCTGCATCGATTATGTGAAGCGGCATCCGGAATGGCAGCTTTCACTCCAGATGCATAAGATTGTGGGTATCCGATAAATCTCATAAGATAATTCTCACAAGATAATTCCAATTAGTCTCACAAGATAATCATTGTAAGATCATCACAAAATCATAATAAAACAACAATAATAATATAATGGAAAAAGTAAAGACTTTGATTATAGGTAGCGGTCCTGCGGGATATACAGCTGCCATTTATGCAGGTAGAGCTGGTCTCAATCCTGTATTGTATTCTGGTATGCAGCCAGGTGGCCAGCTTACCATCACCACGGAAGTAGAGAACTTCTCTGGTTATCCTAATGGTGTGGATGGCACCCAGATGATGATGGATATGAAGGAGCAGGCTGCCCGCTTCGGTGCGGATCTGCGCGACGGAAGCATTTCCAAGGTGGATTTCTCTTCCCGCCCTTATCATCTTACCGATGAGCGTGGCAACGAGATTGAGGCTGATACCGTGATTATCGCTACAGGTGCTTCTGCCAAGTACCTCGGTCTGGCTGATGAGGAGAAATATCGTGGACAGGGCGTTTCTGCCTGTGCTACCTGCGATGGTTTCTTCTATCGCAAGCGTACGGTTGCCGTAGTGGGTGGTGGTGATACTGCCTGCGAGGAGGCGATGTATCTCTCTGGTCTTGCCAAGAAGGTGTATATGATTGTGCGCAAGCCTTATCTCCGTGCTTCTGAAATCATGCAGAAGCGTGTGAAGGAGAAGGAGAACATCGAGATTCTTTTCGAGACCAATACGCTCGGCTTGTTTGGAGAGAATGGAGTAGAGGGTGCTCATCTGGTTCGACACATGGGTGAGTCCAACGAGGAGAAGTTTGATATTGCCATCGATGGTTTCTTCCTGGCTATCGGCCATAAGCCAAACACGGATCTCTTCAAGGATTTCATCGATTTGGATGAGCAGGGATTCATCAAGGTGGTTCCTGGTACTGCGAGCACCAATCTTCCTGGCATCTTTGCTGCCGGCGATGTTGCCGACCCGGTTTATCGTCAGGGCATTGTTGCAGCCGGCTCTGGTGCCAAGGCTGCTATCGAGGCAGACAGATATTTGCAGCAGTTGTAAAATAACGAAATGTTTAGGTTGGTAAAATCTGCCAGCCTAAACATTAATTTAGTTAAAAATTTCGTCTGATTTTTTGTCGGATGCTTGAAAAGTAGTACTTTTGCATTCGCATTTCAGACAAAGGAAGATTGGCAGAGTGACCGAATGCGCTGGACTCGAAATCCGGTATACCCTCTTCCGGGTATCGGGGGTTTGAATCCCTCATCTTCCGCGAAACTTTTCTCCATACAAAAAAATCCGCAGAGAGCATAACTTAGCTCCTGCGGATTTATTTTTTATGATTATTTGTTTTCTTTTCGGATAGCTTTCTTGCTCCCGCTTTTCTTCTTCACCTCTTTCTTTTTCTTGATTCCGAAGAGGTCGCGCCAGCCATTGAAATCCTTTTTCATGATTAAACCGAGACCTTGCGTGTTGAGGCTGTTTCGGGTGAAATAGCGGTCGTTGGTCTGGTTATACATGCGCACGGCGAGATTGCCGTTCGGGAAGATGAGATAACGGAGATCGAAGTCGCCGATGAAACTCTGCGTGGCATTCGCATTGTCGCGATAGCCAAACTGACCATTGAACAGCAGGCGATTGTTGAGCAGCCTTCCGCTCAGGATTCCTTCGTACTCTGCATTGTTGAAGCCTTCATCGCCCGTAGAGATGTTGGCACCGAAATTCCAGTTGTTGCTCTTTACCACGTTCGATAATACGGTGTTGAGCTGCTGCGAAATCGTACCGCTCAGGAAACTCTGCATCGCCAGTGATGTCTGACTCTGCTGGTCGGCATCCTCGCTGCTCTGGTTGTTCTTGGTCTGCGCATAGAATCGTCCGATGGCGAGCAGATAGAGTACCTGCTGGTTCATCTCTTCCTGCGAATTGATGACTGAGTAAATCATCTGCTTGGCATCCGTGTTCACCGTAGGCAGGTCCATTGAGAAATCTACGCTCGGCGATTGAGGGGTGCCCGTGATGTTCATCAGACAATCTACGCGGATGTTGTTGCTGCTGAACGAACGGCCGATGCTCAGGTCGCTCAGCGGAACACCGTTCACCGTATATTTCGCCTGCAGGTTCAGTGGGGCATTGTATGGATTGCCACCGAAGGCGATGGTTCCGCCCGGCATGAACTCGAAGTCTTTCTTGATTACATTCTGTATCGTGAGCTTATACACTCCGTGGTCCACCACATAGTTGCCGAACATATCGAAGGAACCCTTGTTAAACCAGTTGGCTCTTAGTACGCCATTACCGTTCAGCGTGATGTAGTCGCCACTCTGAGGGTCCATCATCAGCTTCAGCGTCAGGTTAGGAGTGGCATTCACCAGGAAGTTGATGCGCATGTCTGATGAGAAGTCGATGTCGTCGTCTGCATCTTTCTGCTGCTGCTTCAGACTGTCGGTCAGCTCCGGAGCGATGTCGTGCCAGTGGATGAAGCTCTTGTCGCTGATGGCATCGGGGCTCGCCACGTTATATACGAAGATGCTGCCAGGTCCCGGTTCTGCATCGATGTCGATGATGGTTTCTCCGCTCTTGCCGTGGATGCCCACCTCGCCGGTGGCATAGACGGTGCCGTAGAAGGTGTTGTCGCCAAACTCATGGGTGTCGTAGCCCAGGAAGTTGTGCGCCTTCAGGGTGAGGTCGTAGCTCAGTCGGGTGAGGTGCTTGTGATGGATACCACCGCTTACGAGCGCCATGTTGTGGTTGCGGTCGAAGATGGTATCATTGTTCAGCAGGATGTCATCCGGAATGGCGTGGGCATGCAGGTTCTTGAAACTGTACTCGGTGCCCAGCTGCTTCATGTGCATCTTGCCGGTGGCATAGATGTCACCCACCAGGTTGATGTCGCTCAGGTCGCCCACCAGGTTCACCTTTCCTTTCGCTCTTGCCTGGATGTTGTCCATGAAACTGCCGCAGAAGCTCTCCATGAATTTCATATTCGTGCCCTGCGCCTCGATGCCCAGGTCTATGTAGTTTCGCTTCGGCGATACATATCCGTCTATGAGCGTCTGGTGCTCCTCGCCCTCGTCAGCCACGGCGTTGATGTCTATCTGGCTCAGTTCCTTGTTGAAGCTTACGTTGGCATGAAGTATTCCCATCGGACCGTGTTCGAACTCGAAGTCCTTGATGTCGAGCTTTGCGTAGGCGTCAGGATCATTGAAGATGCTCTTCACAATCGCCTTGCCTGAAGCCTTGCCTGAGAAATCCACCGAGTGGAAGTTTACGAGGTTCAGGATATACTCCACATCCACATCCTTCAGCTGCGCCACGATGGAGTCTTCCTTGTTCGGGGTGGCGAGTCCGTTCACCGCCACATGCTGGTCGCCGTGGCTTACCTCGAAGTTTTCTATCTCCAGGTGGTTCTTGCTGTAGGTGATGTCAGCCGGATGCACCTTCCAAGGCTTTTCTCCGATATGGATGAGCGATGGCTTGATATCTACGTGGGCGGTAGATACGTTGTCCGTATTCTTGTAGAACTGCGCCTCGGCATTCAGCGCTCCGTGGATAGGCAGGCTCTTGGAGTGGTTGTTGTAACCCAGCGATGCCATCAGGGTGTTGCCGGCTGCCGCTGCCTTCACGTGCAGGGTAGGGCTGATGCTGCCCGCTGCTCCCGTCTTGATGCGCGCATCCACCTTCAGCGTATCGCCCTCGGTGTTCATCTGAAGGGCTCCGCCGCTGTAGTCGCTGCCGTTGTAGCTGAAGGCAGGCAACTGTGCCGTGAGGTTTACCGAGCGGTCGAGGTCGGAGATGTTTCCGTCTATCACCACCGGCTGCTGAATGTCGAGCGGCACGCCCAGCATTCTCTGCAGTATTTCGGTAGAGGCTATTTCTGCCTCTATGCTGAAGTTGTTTCTTGCCTTGTTGCTGGTCTTGCCGATGCCAGGCAGGGTAGGCAGCTTGCTTGCCAGCATGTTGGTCATGGTCTGAACCAGGGTGCCGTAGTCGTATTGTCCCTTTACGCGGATGTTGGCGAATGGCGCTTCCAGGTCCAGATAGCTGTCTGCTCCTTTGTTCTTGGCACTCACCCTGATGTCGTTCAGGGTGTAGGTGTTGTCTGCCATCTTTACGCCCAGTATGGTAGGTTGCAGATGCGCCAGGTTGAGCTGGGCTTCATACTGCTTTTTCGGGATGGAGTACTTGCCCGCCACCTGCAGGTTGATATTCGGGTCGGCGATGGATGCGAGTCCGTCGATGAGTCCCTTGTTGTAGCTGCCGTCCAGCCTGATGTTGCGGAATCGGTAGTTATTGAAGTCGAACAGCGGAATCTCGCCCTTTGCCACAAGATGTTCCTTGGTACCCTGTGCGGTGAGGTGTGCGGCGATGATGCCCAGCTTGGCATTGTCGAGTATCTTGCCCAGATTGATGCCCTTGGTATCCACCTTGGCGTAGAGCTGCTTGCCGTTCTGGTGGGCGTCTATCTCCACGTTTCCTGCGTCGGTGCGCAGTACGCCCTTGGTTCCTATCTGGCTCTTGCCTTTTCCACTGGCTACACCTTTATAATATATGTTGCCCAGTCGGAGCACCTCTTTCGGAATCTTCACTTTGCTGCCCAGGTTGGCGGCTATCTGCTCCACGCCCTCGTCAGAAACCTTCAGGGTCTCTATGTTGGCGAGCCAGTGCAGCTTTCGGTTCCAGTCGCTTGCCTTGGCGTTCGCCTTGAGCAGGATGCTTCCGCTCTGGGTCTTGAAGTGGAGCTGGTGGATGCGTGCCGAAGTACTGGTGCCCGAGAAGTGGGTGTCGATGTAGAGGGCATCGTTCCATTTTCTGAGGATAGGAGCGAAACAAGCCACATCTGACAGGGTGATGAGCGATGGCTTGATGCCGCCCTCAAACTGCAGCGTTTCGCTGATGAGCTTTCCCTTCTCGTCGGTGCGGTAGGTGGCGATGAAGTCTTCCAGCAGCAGATGGCTCTTCGGGAGTTCCAGTTGGAAGTCGCTCAGGCGCGCCTGATGCTTGTCTGCATTCACCTTGAATCGTAGATTCTTTACTTGAAGTCCTGATTTATCGGTGAAGGCTATCTTCTTGATGGATAGGTGAATATCATTGTCTGTGAGATGATGCAGTGCGATGTGTGCCGAGAGATTGCTGATGCCGATGTGTTGAGGCGAGAATACCCCCGCAGCCGATGCGATGTCGCGCTGGTTGTAGGCGATGGATCCGTGGCGGATGATGACGCTTCCGATGCGCAGGTCGAGTGGCTTGTGCTGGGTGGTATCCTTCGAGGCGAGCGAATCGAGCATGAACTGGATGTTCATGTCGCTCTTGGCATTCTGCCTGTAGATGTTGGCTCTCAGACCGAAGAGCTGTGCCGATGAAACCGAGATTTTTCCGTCTTTCAGCGGCAGCAGGTCCACCTTTGCCGAGAGTCGTGAAGCATAGATCATACTGTCGCCTTTCTGGTCGAGCATTCTCACATCGTCGATGATGATTCGGTTGAAGAAACCCAGGTTGATCCTTCCCACGCTCACTTCTGTTCCGAATTTCTGGGCGAGGGCAGTGGCTACGGTAGAGCCGAGGAAGGTCTGTACTGGTGGCAGGTGCAACAGTACGATGAGTATCACATAAAGGGCGAAGATAGTCCAGATGATACAGCTGATGATATGTTTAAATCGTTTCAGAGTCTTATGAATATTTAATGTTAATTTGCAATGGGCATTTGCCGTTAATTTGCAATCTGTGTTTGTCAAAACACGCTTGCAATCTGAATCTGTTTTGAAATTTTGGCACAAATTTACTGCTTTTTTGTTACATTATCAAATAATTTAGTGATTTTTCTTCCTCGTCTTACTTTTTTTTGCTATTTTTGCAGCATAATTTGAATGTTTTCACAAAATAAAACCAGAAAATCAGTTTTAAATATAATATTTTTAATGTAGTTATGGCAAATGTAATTAAGTTACGTAAAGGCTTGGACATTAACCTTACGGGTAAGGCTTCCAAGGATGTAGCCATCCCTGTGGTACAGGCTAGCGAGTATGCACTCGTACCTGCAGCCTTCGTGGGTGTTACTCCTAAGGTAGTTGTACGCGAGGGCGACCATGTCAATGCCGGAGACGCCTTGTTTGTGAACAAGGCTTGCCCAGAGGTGAAGTTTGCCTCACCAGTGAGCGGTCAGGTTACCGCCATTGAGCGAGGGGAGCGTCGCAAGGTGCTTTGCATCAAGGTGAAGGCAGACGCTGAGCAGACCTCTACGGATTTTGGTAAGAAAAACGTTGAGTCGTTGGACGGTGCAGCCGTGAAGCAGGCGTTGCTCGAGGCTGGATTGTTCGGTTACATCAACCAGTTGCCTTACGCTGTATCCACCACACCGGATACCACTCCTAAGGCAATCTTCGTTTCTGCCCTCCGCGACATGCCGCTCGCTGCCGATTTCGAGGTAGAACTCGCTGGCAATGAGGAAGCTTTCCAGGCAGGTTTGACAGCCTTGAGCAAGATTGCGAAAACTTATCTTGGCGTTGGAGTTGAGCAGCACAGCAATGCGCTCGGCGAGGCTAAGAACGTGGAACTCAATGTGTTTGATGGTCCTTGTCCTGCTGGTAATGTAGGTGTACAGGTGAACAACATCGACCCTGTAAACAAGGGCGAGGTGGTTTGGACTGTAGATCCTGCATCGGTAATCTTCTTCGGTCGCCTCTTCCTTACAGGTAAGGTTGACCTGCACAAGAAGGTGGCTGTAGCTGGTAGTGAAATGAAGCAGACCGGTTACGCTAACGTGTTGGTAGGTACACCATTCTCAGCTTTCGTTGAAGCACAGCTCAAGAGCACATCCCACGTTCGCCTCATCAATGGCAATCCGCTTACAGGCGTAAAGACCACTGTGGCAGATTACGTAGGCGGACACACCTCAGAGATCACAGCCATCCCAGAGGGTGACGACTGCGACGAGATGCTGGGCTGGATTCTTCCACGCACCAACCAGTTCTCTACCTCCCGTTCTTATCTCTCCTGGCTCTTCGGCAAGAAGAAGGAGTACAATCTCGATGCCCGCATCAAGGGTGGCGAGCGCCACATGATCATGAGCGGCGAGTACGACCAGGTTCTCCCTATGGACATCTTCGGTGAGTATCTCATCAAGGCAATCATCGCAGGCGATATCGACAAGCAGGAGCAGCTCGGTATCTATGAGGTTAGTCCTGAGGACTTTGCAGTAGCTGAGTTCGTGGATAGCTCTAAGCTCGAATTGCAGAAGATTGTACGTGAGGGCTTGAATACCCTGCGCAAGGAGAATGCTTAATTTTAATAATGAATAAATAAAATGAGTGCATTAAGAAATTATCTCAATAAGATAAAGCCTAACTTCCAAGAGGGAGGTAAGCTGCATGCCTTCGAGAGCGTGTTTGACGGTTTTGAGAGCTTCCTGTACGTGCCAAATACGACAGCGAAGAGCGGAGCCAGCATCCACGATTCAATCGACTCGAAGCGCATCATGAGCTTTGTGGTAATCGCCCTGATTCCTGCATTGCTCTTCGGTATGTATAATGTGGGATACCAGAATTTCAAGGCTGCAGGTACACTGGATGCTGCCAGCTTTATCGAGGTCTTCGGCTTCGGATTCCTGGCTGTCCTCCCAAAGTTGCTGGTTAGCTACATCGTGGGTCTCGGCATCGAGTTTGCCTGGGCTCAGTGGAAGCACGAGGAAATCCAGGAGGGTTACCTCGTCAGCGGTATCATCATCCCATTGATCATTCCTATCTCTACACCGTTGTGGATGCTCGCCCTGGCGTGCGCCTTCGCAGTTATCTTCTGCAAGGAAATCTTCGGTGGTACCGGTATGAACATCTTCAATGTGGCTGTGGGTGCCCGTATGTTCCTCTTCTTCTCATATCCATTGGCTATGAGTGGTGATAAGGTTTGGGTGGCTAAGGACGCTATCTTCGGTCTGGGTAACACCCTGCCTGATGGCTTTACTGCTGCTACTCCTCTCGGTCAGCTGGCTCAGGGCAGCATGCCTTCAGCAAGTCTCTGCGACTCTATCATCGGTTTCATTCCTGGCTGTATCGGTGAGACTTCAGTCATCGCCATCGCCATCGGTGCCATCATCCTTCTCTGGACAGGCATCGCATCCTGGAAGACCATGGGTTCAGTATTCGCAGGCGGCATCGTGATGGCGCTTATCTTCCAGGCTCTCGGTATGACACCTATCGCCTGGTATGAGCACATCGTGCTGGGTGGTTTCTGCTTCGGTGCCGTGTTCATGGCTACCGACCCTGTAACCTCTGCCCGTACAGAGAAAGGTAAGTACTTCTACGGATTCTTCATCGGTGCCATCGCCGTTATCGTACGTGTGATGAACCCAGGTTATCCAGAGGGTATGATGCTCGCTATCTTCTTCGGCAACATGTTTGCTCCACTCATCGACTACTGTGTAGTTCAGAGCAACATCTCTCGCCGTGCTAAACGTGCTATTAAATAATGTAGGAGGAATGTAGATATGAAGACAAATTCAAATAGCTATACTATTATCTATTCGGTTATCATCGTGGTAATCGTGGCATTCCTGCTCGCGTTTGTGTCTTCTTCGCTGAAGGCAACACAGGATGCCAACGTGGCTCTTGATACTCAGAAGCAGATTCTGAACTCCCTGAACCTGCGCGACCTTGACAACGCTACTGCGGCTGCCAAATATAAAGAGGTGGTGAAGGACGAGAAGGAGAAGGACGGCATGAAGTATTACGAGTGCGAGATTGATGGTCAGAAGAAGACTGTTTACTCCGTAAAGGGTAGGGGTCTCTGGGGCGGCATTTCAGGCTTCATCGCCGTGGATGCTGACAACAACACCATCTATGGCGTATATTTCAACCACGAAGGCGAGACAGCCGGACTCGGTGCTGAAATCAAGGACAACTTGAAGTGGCAGCAGAAGTTCCAGGGCAAGAAGATTCACAAGAATGGAGTAGAGGGCATCGCTCTGGGCGTTGAGAAAGACGCTCCTGCCAGCGACCCTAACAATGTGGATGCCGTTACCGGTGCTACATTGACATCCAACGGTGTGGATGCCATGCTCAAGGAAGGTCTTGCTAAATTCATTAAGTAACATTGAACGTTGAACATTGAAATTTGAACTTTATGATTAGCTTTCGAGCTTAGATGAAGTTTAGAGAGATATATACATATCATAAAGTTCAATGTTCAAAATTCAAAATTCAAAGTAAATAATATGGCATTATTTAGTAAACAAAATAAGGAGGCATTCATCAAGCCACTGAACGGCGACAACCCTATCCTCGTCCAGGTGCTTGGTATCTGTAGTGCCCTGGCTGTTACTTCTCAGCTGAAGCCAGCCATTGTGATGGGACTTGCCGTTACTATCATCACGGCATTCTCTAACGTGATTATTTCCATCATCCGCAACACCATCCCTCAGCGCATCCGTATCATCGTCCAGCTGGTGGTAGTGGCTGCCCTGGTTACCATTGTGAGCCAGGTGCTGAAGGCTTTCGCCTACGACGTGAGCGTGCAGCTCTCTGTGTACGTGGGTTTGATCATCACCAACTGTATCCTGATGGGTCGTTTGGAGGCGTTCGCCATGATGAACAAGCCTTGGCCTTCATTCCTCGATGGTGTAGGTAATGGTTTGGGTTACGCCCTCATCCTCGTGATTGTGGGTGCTGTTCGTGAGTTCCTGGGCCGCGGCTCTTTGCTCGGTTTCCAGCTGATTCCAGAGGGAGCTTACAACTTCGGATATGTTAACAACGGTATGATGACCATGCCAGCCATGGCATTGATTCTCGTTGGATGTGTAATCTGGGTACATCGTGCCTATATTTATAAGGAGGAGAAGTAAGATGGAGCACGCAATAAGTTTGTTTTTCCGTTCGATTTTCGTCGATAACATGATCTTCGCCTACTTCCTGGGTATGTGTTCATACTTGGCAGTATCCAAGAACGTGAAGACCTCTTTGGGCCTGGGCTTGGCAGTAACCTTCGTGTTGCTCATCACCGTGCCTGTAGATTATCTGTTGCAGACCAAGGTGCTCAGCGCCGATGGCATTCTGGGTGTTGACCTCACTTACCTGAGCTTCATCCTCTTCATCGCCGTCATCGCCGGTATCGTGCAGCTGGTCGAGATGATTGTAGAGAAGTTCTCACCATCGCTCTATGCAGCCTTGGGTATCTTCCTGCCATTGATTGCCGTAAACTGTGCCATCATGGGTGCCTCTCTCTTCATGCAGCAGCGCATCCTGATGGAGCCTACCAATACTCAGGCTATCACCTCAGTATGGGATAGTATCGTTTATGCCGTAGGTTCCGGTCTGGGTTGGACTCTCGCCATCGTCCTGATGGGAGCCATCCGCGAGAAGATGCAGTATTGCGACGTGCCAAAGCCATTGCAGGGACTCGGCATCACATTTATCACAGTAGGCCTCATGGCAATGGCTATGCTTTGCTTCTCAGGCTTGAAAATCTAAAATAGGAGGACTATAGATATGGGTAATACATCATTTATATTGGCTAGTATCGGAGTTTTCCTCGTGGTGATTCTCCTGCTGGTTATCATTCTGCTCGTGGCTAAGAAGTATCTGAGCCCTAGCGGAAATGTAAATATCGAAATCAATGGCGACAAGACCATCAACGTGCCTCAGGGCAGCAGTTTGATGACTACGCTGAATGAGAACGGCATCTTCCTGCCTTCTGCCTGCGGCGGTAAGGCAAGCTGTGGCCAGTGTAAGGTTCAGGTGCTCGAGGGCGGCGGCGAGATTCTCGATTCTGAGAAGCCTCACTTCACCCGCAAGCAGATTAAGGACCACTGGCGTCTGGGATGCCAGTGCAAGGTGAAGGGCGACTTGAAGATCAAGGTGCCTGAGAGCGTGATGGGCGTGAAAGAGTGGGAGTGCGAGGTTATCTCCAACAAGAACGTTTCATCATTTATCAAGGAGTTCAAGGTTGCATTGCCTCCAGGCGAGCACATGGACTTCGTTCCGGGTTCTTACGCTCAGATCAAGATTCCTGCATACGACTGCATCGATTACGACAAGGACTTCGACAAGGATCTCATTGGCGAGGAGTACATCGGAGCATGGAAGAAGTTCAACATTCTTTCCTTGAAGGCTCACAACCCTGAGCCTACCGTTCGTGCTTACTCTATGGCGAACTATCCTGACGAGGGTGACATCATCACCCTAACCGTACGTATCGCCACAACTCCATTCTTGCCACGTCCACAGGTAGGATTCCAGAACGTACCAACAGGTATAGCTTCTTCTTACATCTTCTCATTGAAGCCAGGCGACAAGGTAATGATGAGTGGTCCTTACGGCGACTTCCATCCTAACTTCACATCAGGCAAGGAGATGATCTGGATTGGTGGTGGTGCCGGTATGGCTCCATTGCGTGCTCAGATTATGCACATGACCAAGACCTTGCACACCACCGACCGTGAGCTTCACTTCTTCTACGGAGCTCGTGCATTGGGTGAGGCATTCTTCCTGGAAGACTTCTGGGAGCTTGAGAAGGAATTCCCTAACTTCCACTTCCATCTTTCACTCGACCGCAAGGACCCAGTGGCAGATGCTCAGGGCGTGAAGTACTACGAGGGATTTGCTGTTAACTGCATCCGTGATACCTACTTGAAGGATCACGAGGCACCAGAGGATTGCGAGTACTATCTCTGCGGACCTCCAATGCTGATCAAGACCGTTACCGATTATCTCGATTCTCTCGGTGTTGATCCTGAGAGTATCATGTACGATAACTTCGGATAAAACGATAATTCAATTAAAAGAGCAATGCTTGTTCTCAAAAAATGAGAGGCAAGTGTTGCTCTTTTTTAATTTTTCTGAATATATACAATATAATAGAGATAATTACGTTTTTATCTTGAAAGTATAGATTTAATTATGAATAAGATAAAGGTAGGTGTATGTTTTGCCCTTTGCAGTCTGGCAGCCCCATCTATGGCACAGTATATGTGGCAAGAGGAGGATGGCACGGAGAAGATAGATCTTCGGGAAGATATACAATATGGTGTTGAGATGCAAGGTTCGTTTTCGAATGGTAAAACGCCTCTGTGGCTTAACGCAAATAAACATGGATTAAGTTCTTTAGAGAAGAATAACGGTTATCTCAGGGGAAGTTTGGTTCGTCCACTCTCTGTTGATTCTGCTCGTCGCTGGGCTGTAGGATATGGAGTAGATGTGGCTATTCCGGTAAACTATACAAGCGATGTTGTAGTACAGCAGGCTTATGTAGAGGCTCGGTGGCTTTATGGTGTGCTGACAGCGGGTGCTAAGGAATATCCGATGGAGATGAAAAATCAGTCGCTTTCCAGTGGAAGCCAGTGTCTGGGTATTAATGCCCGCCCGATACCTCAGGTTCGTCTGGCGCTTCCTGAATATTGGACGCTTCCGTTTGGTAATGGCTGGTTGCAGCTGAAAGGTCATTTAGCTTATGGTGTGACTACAGATGATGGCTGGCAGCACGATTTCACGAAACGGCAGACTAAATATTGCGACCACATTCTCTATCACAGCAAGGCTGGTTTCTTGCGTATCGGCAATGAGAACGCTTTCTGTCCGCTCAGCATAGAAATGGGCTTGGAGATGGTTGCTCAGTTTGGCGGCAATGCGTATCATTTAATAAATGGCAATATGGTGCGAATTCCTACAGAACGTAATCTTGCAGGCTTCTGGCATGCGCTTACTGCAACGGGCTCTGATGCAGGTGAAGGGGCTTATGCCAATGTTGCCGGCAACCAGTTGGGCAGTTGGCTGGTGCGTATCAATTATGATGCTGACAGATGGAAGGCTGCCATCTATGCCGATCATTATTTCGAAGATCATAGTCAGATGTTTCTTCTCGACTATAATGGATATGGTGAGGGCGCAGACTGGAATAAGAAAGTAAAACGCCGTTTCTTCATGTATTCGTTGAAGGATATCATGCTGGGCTTCGAACTGAATCTGAAGTATTCGCGCTGGCTGAAAAACGTAGTATTAGAGTATCTCTATACTAAATACCAGAGTGGTCCTTATAATCACGACCGTACATCGGGTATCGCAGACCATATAGCGGGTACTGATGATTATTATAACCACAGCATCTATCCTGGATGGCAGCATTGGGGACAGGTGATAGGAAATCCACTCTACCGTTCGCCTATTTATAATAATGACGGATGTATTGATATCAGAAACAACCGTTTCATAGCTTATCATCTGGGCTTCGATGGTCAGCCTGCTCAGCGGTTGGGCTATCGTATATTAGGCACCTATCAGAAAGGTTGGGGTACATATAGCAACCCGTTTACAAAAAAGCATCATAATGTAAGTTTTCTGGTAGAGGGTCATTACGATTTTCCACATCAATGGCAGTTGAAGGCAGGCTATGCGATGGATTTCGGAAGCGAAAAGATGCTGGGACATAATGCCGGTATGCAGATAACCATCAGTAAACGTGGATTGCTGACGAAAAATAAATAATAATAGGATAGAGTAGGAAATATGAAAAAGATAATAGGAATATTTTTCCTTGCCATGATGATGTTCACTCTCTGTTCATGCGAGGTAGAAACAAGCCAGAATGGCGATTTGGATGGCTTCTGGCATCTGGAGCAGGTAGATACTCTAGCTACAGGGGGTACTTGTAACTTTGCAGATAAGCGCGTGTTCTGGGGCTGCCAGTATAAGCTGATTCAGGTTTCTGATTATGATTATTTTAGTGATGGTAGAGGATTTTATCTCCGTTTTGAGCAAACCTCTGACAGCTTGCTGATTACATCTGTTTATCGTAATAAATGGCATGAAGATTATGGAGGCGATGTACTTCTAACCCAAATGAATGATTCTTTGCGTGCCTGTGGCATCAATCATCTGAATGAACATTTTGCCAAGGAGATAATGACAGGAAGCAAGATGCAACTGAAGAGTAAAACTCTGAGATTACGGTTCAGAAAATTCTGAAAAAAAAGAGGGTGTGTCATAAGTCACATCCAATACGCCCTGTTTTACTCTAATTGAGCAAGCTTTGAGCGTATTTTTTAACGTTAATTATATTTAACGACCCTTGGGTCTTGCCTGATGAAGTTTGCG
>OGOQ01000412.1_pt1 | contig 45509 bp, 46 predicted proteins | sample 1552691 | NCBI WGS metagenome assembly OGOQ01 (sample SAMEA2580209, study PRJEB22360) | human gut metagenome | biome: human gut; feature: human-associated habitat; material: faeces | place: Denmark | collected 2008/2010
GGGACTACCTTTATTCTGAACTGGTAAACCCTATCTTTACAAAGGACGGGGACAAAGTGAAAGTTAAGGTTGCCGTGAAATTCCTTGATAATCAGACAAAGGAAACGCAGGTATCACAGTATGAGCTTGTGCTACATAAGGATAGCAACTGGAAGATTGTAGGATAATCAAGAGTCTTCGTTTATTGACTAATATTCTTTTGTGCGGTATATTTTTATCGTAATGTTGGAAATATACCGCATTTTGAGGTGGACAATGATTGAGAACAGAATTAAAGAATTTAGGGCAAGATATGGTATGAAACAAGACGATTTAGCAAAAGCAGTGGGGGTTCGACGAGAAACGATTGGTAATCTTGAAAAAGGACGATACAATCCCTCTCTTGTATTAGCTTGGAATATTGCAAAAACATTTCATGTAACGATTGAAGAAGTTTTTACAGTAATAGACGATTGAATTTTAGGAGTGATATTATGATAGGACTTAAAAAACGTGATATTAAAAAAGCATTAAAAGCTGGAGCAAAAGCTGGCGGTGTATCATTTGCTGATGTTCGGGCTGATATTGAAGCTACGATTGAAGAAGCTATGAACAGCACCGACCCAGAAGTGCAGGCGAATTTCAAAAAGTATTTTGGAAATAAACGTCCTACGCCAGAAGAATATATTTATAGAATTACTAAAAAGGCGTTATAGGTGGAGAATTATATGGAAAAGAAAATTTTAATTATTGATGATGATATTGATATTAACAATGTATTGGAAAAAGTCTTGATACAAGCAGGATATAGTGTTTTTCATGCTTACTCTGGAACGGAAGCATTATTGTTTTTGCAAAATAATAAACCAGACTTAATTCTTTTAGATTTAATGTTGCCAGGATTAACTGGCGAGGAAATATTGCCCCAAATATTAGATATTCCAGTAATTGTTATGAGTGCAAAAGTAGATGTAAAAGATAAAGTAGCTCTTTTATTAAGTGGAGCTGTTGATTATATTACAAAACCGTTTGATATTGATGAATTGCTGGCAAGGATAGTTGTGCAACTCCGCAAAACAGAAAAAATAAATACTCCAGAAAAACTTGTATATGATGATATTCTTCTTAATATAACAACGCATGGTGTTTGTGTTTGTGAACAAGAGGTAAAGCTAACAAAAACAGAATTTGCTATATTAAAGCTACTTATGGAAAACCCAACGCAAATTATAACTAAAACTATTTTACTTGACCGTATTAGCGAAGATACGCCCGATTGTATGGAAAGCTCATTGAGAGTTCATATTAGTAATTTGCGGAAAAAGTTACGAGAAGCTTCTGGAAAAGATTATATTGAAGCTGTTTGGGGGATTGGGTTTAAAATGGCAGAATAAAAATCTTTACACTTTCTTTGCACTTTTCTTAACAGCTTTCTTAACAATTATTTACTAGAATAGCACTAAAGAAAAACAAGGAGGCTTAGGTAATATGGAATATATTTTAACAGCTAAAGATTTAATAAAAGAATATCGGCATTCTGCAAAAGCATTGAATAGATTTTCGATTCATGTTCCTAAAGGTGCGATTTATGGATTTGTTGGAGAAAACGGAGCAGGTAAAACTACATTTATCCGCATGGTATGTGGGTTACAAGCACCAACATCTGGGTCTTATACTTTATACGGTGTAAAAAATGCAGATAAGAATATTCTCAATTCACAAAAAAGAATAGGAGCAGTTGTAGAAACGCCCTCAATATATATGGATATGACAGCAAAAAACAATCTCAAACAGCAATATCAGATTTTAGGATTACCTTCTTATGACGGAATTGATGAATTGTTACATCTTGTTGGATTGGATAGTGTAGGAAAGAAAAAAGTGAAGCATTTTTCTTTGGGTATGCGTCAAAGATTAGGAATTGCAATAGCTCTTGTAGGAAGTCCAGATTTTTTAATTCTTGATGAACCGAGCAATGGTCTTGATCCACAAGGTATGATTGAAATTAGAGAATTGATTTTAAAATTAAATAGAAAAAAACAGATTACGATATTGATTTCAAGTCACAATTTGGACGAACTTTCTCGCTTGGCTACACATTATGGTTTTATTGCAAAGGGTCGTATGGTAAAAGAAATAACCGCAAAAGAACTAGAAAAAGTATGTCGGAAATGTATGAAAATTACAGTAACAGATACTACTGTGTTGGCACATGTACTCGATATAATGAATATTGAGTATGAAATAATTTCAGATACAGTTGCAAATATATACGGAGAAGTTCCTATATCCGAATTGACACTAAAGTTATCAAAAGATAATTGCTACATTACTACTTTACATGAACAAGCAGAAACCCTAGAAAGTTATTACATCAATTTAGTAGGAGGTGCAAATCATGAGTAATCTGTTATATGCAAATTTTTCAAGAATGATTAGAAATAAATTATTTTTAATTGGTATGGGCTTTATGTTTTTTGCAGGAAGTTTCTTATGTTTTCAGCAGTATAGACAATTAGTAGGGTATCACGCTCAAGTAAAACTGGATAGCACATTTTTCACTTATACTTTAATGATTGGAGTGATAAGTGCAATATTCTGTTCTTTGTTTGTCGGAGTAGAGTACAATGACGGAACAATGAGAAATAAAATTATCGCAGGGCATAAAAGAACAGAGATTTACTTTTCAAATTTGATTGTGAATATTGTCGCATCATTCTTAATGTGTGGGTCTTATATATTGGCAAATGTGGTTGTTGGCATTCCGATGATTGGAACATTAACTATCCCTATAAATAAAGTTTTGCTTATTGTCTTTGGAAGTCTTATTACAGTAGTTGCATTTTGCTCTATCTTCACTATGATTAGCCTTTTGGTTTCAAGCAAAGCAATCGCACCTATTATATGTATTTTGTTTGTGTTTTTATCTATTGCATTTTTAAACGAAGTGCAAAGAATTTTAGATAATCCTAAAGTGTGGTATGACGGAACAGTAAATACTGCGTATGTTGGTGGAAAAGAAAGAGAACAGTTAGAATTTATTTACAACGTACTTCCAGCAGGGCAGGAAATGCAATATGCAAGAAAAGATATAAAAAATATGAATGAGATGTGTCTGTATTCTGTTGGTGTCACAGTAATAACAACAGGAATAGGTGTTTTCTTCTTTAAACGAAAAAATATTAAATAGAGGTATTGATTATGGATATTCGGGTATGTGTATTGATTTTGGGTTTATTTATTATCATTGGAACACTTTTAATTAAAGTGTATCTTTTGAAAAAATCAGCAAGGCAAATAAATAGGGCTTTTGCCGAAAAAATACAGAATGATACAAATACCCTTATTCAAATATCCAGCCACGATATAGATATGAAAGAATTAGCGTCTGGTCTTAATACACAGCTTAAATACTTCAATCAAAGTCGGCAGAAGTTTGAACATGGAGATTTAGAACTGAAAGAAGCGATTACAAATATTTCGCATGATTTAAGAACACCGTTAACTGCTGTTTATGGGTACTTGAAATTGTTAGAAAATGAGGAATGTTCAGAGGTTGGAAGAACTTATCTTATAGCGATAGAAAATCGTACAAAAGCAATGAAACAACTTACTGAAGAATTATTTCAATATACACTAACGGTATCAGATACAGAAGAAATGATAATTGAAACTGTAAATTTGAATGGAATATTAGAAAGCTGTATATCTTCTTATTATTCTATACTGAAACAGAACAACATCACACCACAGATAACTATTCCTAATAAAAGAATATTGGGAAAAGGAAACGAAAATGCGTTGTCCCGTATTTTAGGAAATATTATAAGTAATGCGGTTAAATATAGTGATGGAGATTTGAAAATAATTTTAACTGAAAACAGAGAACTTCTATTTTCTAATCATGCGTCTGGATTAACTGAAATACAAGTGGAGCGTCTATTTGATCGCTTTTATACTGTAAATAACGCTCGAAAATCAACGGGATTAGGCTTGTCTATATCGAAAGTGTTAATTGAGAAGATGGGAGGTACTATTTCAGCGAAGTATGAGAATGACATTCTGACTATTAAAATAAGTATTCAAGAAAAATAAAGGAGAACGAGAAGCACTTGTTACTTCTCGTTCTCTTTACTTTTCAAGATACCGTCAATCGTACCTTGAATGATTGTTAATTCGTTATCACTCAATAAATCAAGATAGGTTTCTATCTGACGGCGAGCTGTGCTTTTTGCCACTTTCTCTGCTGGATAGAAATATTCATCAACCGATATATTGAACATGGTAACTAAATCATGGAATAATTGAAAACTTGGGTGTGAACCAACATTTTCAATATCTGCGATATGACGTTCTCCATAGAATACCTTATCGCCTAAATCATTACGAGAAAGTCCCGCTTTCTCACGGGCTTCTCTGATTGCCAGCCCTAGCGGTCTGAAATCAAAAGTATGTGTTTCTTTTGTTTTTCTCATTTTAAATCACCTAGCATGAGTTTATACTTCATGCTGTATATTTAGAATGTGTTAAAATTGCATATAGTATGCAGTAATAATTCAAAAGCTGTTATCGTGTGCGGTAAATAAAAAAAACCGTTCCTAGATAATATACTTTTGTGCGTCTTGAAAAATAATGGGACGGTTTTGGATATAACCAGAACTGTCCTTTTTTTAGGAGTAAATAAGGTATAGCTCTGGTTAAAGGGGGCTATACCATGATTGCATACGAAAGAACGCTTTGTCGTTCTCAACTGGATAAATATTTCAGTTTAGTATTACAATCATTACACCCTTTACAAGAATTAAAAATTCATATAGATAGAATTTATAAAACGGTCTGTTTGTGTATTTATATACCCACGGACTGTTTTTGTTTTGTTAAAAAGTTTTTTCGATTTTTTTCGGTTTCAACTTAACAAATCACACCTGCCGTTCCCTATATGGTGCGGAAAGAGGGATAACCACTTTTCACGTCGTAACGGAAAGGGGGTGAGATTGATGAAACCGTCTGACTTCCAGAAAACAGTTCAATGCCGTTTTGAAAGTTGTTTGAAGAAAGTTGTCCGACATGTTGTTAAGGACTATCAGAAGAAATTAAAACGACGACAAAAGGAAGAAACACTCTTTTGTGAACTTCCAGAAATCGTTGTAGAAAATCTGGCTGTCTGGGACGACTATGATACGGACTATACGATTTTCAATGTATGCGGTAATGATATTCGTGTCTATGATGATGAATTAGCAGAAGCCTTGAAACAGTTGTCCGAGCGTAACCGTGAAACTTTGCTGATGTATTATTTCTTGGAAATGAACAACGAAGAAATTGCAAAAAAGCAGAATATTTCCAGAAGCGGTGTATTCCAAAATCGGCATAACTCATTGGCACTTATGAAAAAATTACTAAAGGAGAAACAGTAAAATGAAGCAAACATTTAAGAAGCCGTCCTACTATTTGCTTTCACAAGCAATGGACGGGGACGAAAAAGCGATTGAAAAAATACTGGCATTTTATGACCCGTACATATCAAAGTGCTGTCTGCGTCCACTCTATGATGAATACGGCAATGTCTATATTGTTGTAGATATGGAGTTAAAAGGACTTATCCGAGAAGCACTTATTAAAATGATTTTAGGGTTTGATATTGCCTTAGAAATCGAAGAAGAATAACAAGCGGTAACCGCAGAGCATGATTTGTTCAATCCCCTCTTTCCTGCTCTGCACCTGCTTTTACATGAAAGCAACACGCTTTCGCCACAGCTCTTTGACAACTGAATAAAGCAGACAGATACGTTTGTGAGATAGCGAGCCACGGGGACTGTACGCCACGACCTTTTCAAAAGAAAGCGAGCGACCCACGCAGTGATCCGAGAGCGACTGTTGGAAAAGTCGTTTTGCCACGACCTATCCTCACAGAATAATGATACGTCCGCATGGTGCGGTTCTGCCCACAAGAATGGGAATAGTTGAGATACTAACGGAGCTTTCCAAAGCCGTCTGTCTGCTTATGTAACTTATAAAATAGACACGCAGTAAAGGGGGTGTTACATTATGTTAAATACTGATGTGTTAAATGATGTGATGTTCCAGCGAGGTAAGGTGTTGGAATATGAATAAAACGAAGATAAGAGCAACGGAACAGCCGATTGCTGTTGATATAGAGGGACTGTCTGCTATGTTATCTTGTGGTCGTGCTACTGCAAGAAAGATTGGCGAGCAGGCAGGAGCAAAAATTGTGATAGGTCGCAGGGTTCTTTATTCCATAGAAAAAGTCAAGAAATACTTGTTATATTTGGAAGAATAGAGCGATTTTCTATTTATGTTCTCTGGCGTGTGTAGTATAATAAGAAAGGACAAAGCACGCTGTGAGAACAAGAAAAGAGGCTTTTTCAGAAAGGAATGGTTCTCATGGCAATTAGTAGAAAAGACCCAAAAGGAAGAAAATTAAGAGAGGGCGAAAACTGGCGTAATGATGGAAGATACAGCTATCGTTATACAGATGTAAGAACAGGCAAGAGATTGACAGTCTATGCACAAGATTTACCAGAGCTTCGAGAAAAAGAGAAGCAGATTGCAAAGGATATGGAAGATAATATATTGACAGACGGAGCAATCAAAAAAATGACGCTTAACACGTTGTTTGAGCGTTATATGGCAACTCGTGAGCTGGCTGATACTACAAGAGTTAGTTATGTTCGTGCTTGGGAAAACAGAGTAAAAGACGAGATTGGAAATATTAAAGTTGTTCAGCTTTTACCCTCACATATTAAAGCGTATTATGCGAAACTTTCCAAAGCTGGATATGCTTATTCTACAATCAAGTATATTCACAACCTGCTTTATCCTGCATTAGAAATGGCTGTTGATGATGATATTATCCGAAAGAACCCTGCAAAAAGTTCCATTAGTGATTATGGAAAACCAGCAGAGGAAAAAGAAGCCTTAACAGTTTCTCAACAAGAAAAGTTTATGGAGTTTGTAAAACAGAGCAATGTCTATAACACATATTATCCCATGTTTACCATAATGATTGGTACGGGGTTAAGGTGTGGGGAGCTGATTGGTCTTACATGGAAAGATATAAACATCAAGGCGAAAACGGTTAATGTAGACCACCAGCTCATATATAAGAATTTAGGCGACGGTTGCAAGTTCCATATATCAACACCAAAAACGGGGTCGGGTATTCGTATTATACCTATGACACAAGAAGTTGCAAAAGCCTTTGAGGAACAAAGGAAAATCAATTTCATGCTTGCAAAGGATAAGAGCGTTGAGGTGGACGGGTATTCGGGGTTTGTCTTTACAGCGAAATCGGGCAGACCGCTTATGCCGAATGGCGTAAATAGTGTTTTATATAACATTGTAGACGCATATAACAAAACCGAAGTAGAGAGAGCAAAAAAAGAGCATAGGAAAGCAGAGCTGTTACCAAAGTTTTCAGCTCATGTAATGCGTCACACAGCTTGTACCAGAATGGCAGAGTGCCGTATGGACGTAAAAGTTCTTCAATATATTATGGGACACGCTCATATAGATGTAACAATGGAAGTGTACAATCATATTGGAGAGCTGACAAGGATTGAAAATGAGATTGCAAGACTAGATAGTATGGTGTTAAATGCTTGACACCACAAAAAGAAAAATTGGTGTCAAATTGGTGTCAAAACAGAAAAAATCACAATTTCAAGAGAAATAAGATACTGCAAACCATTGATTTTAAAGGGTTTGCAAAAAAATAACAAAAACATTAGCACTCACCTCTTGACAGTGCTAACATACATGTGCTATATAATAACTAGAACAAAGGAAGAGAGAAAGATAAGAAAGAAAAAAATTTTCATCCTCCGAAATGTTCTGACAACAACTGCGAAAGCAGTTTATATAAAAACTGTGAGGTTTCCTCACAGGGGCAACAAAGTTTGTTAGCATTGAAAGGAGAAATGACTTATGATGATGCCTAGTATTTTTGGAGAAAACTTATTTGATGATGATTGGATGAACTTCCCGTTTGATCAGGATTTCTGGGGAAAAAAGAATCCGTTATATGGTAAACACGCAAAGAACATGATGAAGACAGATATCCGTGAACATGAAAAAGGATATGAAGTAGATATTGATCTTCCGGGATTCAAGAAAGACGAGATCGGCATAGAGCTTGAGAATGGTTATCTGACCGTATCAGCAGCCAAAGGTCTTGACAAAGATGAGGAAGATAAGAAAGGTAAATACATCCGTAAGGAGCGTTATGCCGGAGCAATGCAGAGAAGCTTCTATGTTGGCGAGTATGTAACACAGGAAGACATCAAAGCAAAATATGAGAATGGTATTTTGAGACTGTCCGTGCCGAAGAAAGAGGCAAAACCAGTCGAAACAAAGAAGACCATCGCAATTGAAGGATAATCTGATTCCGGTTTTGGAATCTCAGGTAAAGTGAAAAGAGGAGCGAAAGCTCCTTTTTTCATGTCAAAAATCAGGTTGCAAACGATAATACTTGCATAATAAGAGGAGTAGCTCTATAATCTTAAATAAGAAACCCTACTATTTTACTAGGATAATAAAAATAAGTTTTCCAGCAAAAAGTATAGAAAATAAGAAAGGGGCAGATTATGAAAGTATTTTGGGGAATTTTAATTCCGTTTTTCGGAACATCATTAGGAGCAGCGTGTGTATTTCTTATGAAGGAGACACTTAGTGATAAGGTGCAGCGGGCGCTGACAGGATTTGCAGCAGGGGTGATGGTTGCGGCATCCGTTTGGAGTCTTCTGATTCCGGCAATCGAGCAATCAGAAAATCTGGGTGCATTTTCTTTTCTTCCGGCATTTATCGGATTCTGGCTGGGCATTCTTTTTCTATTGGCATTGGATCATATCATTCCGCATCTTCATATGAATAGTGAGCAGGCTGAGGGACCGAGAAGTCAGTTGAGACGTACAACAATGATGGTGTTGGCGGTGACTCTGCATAACATTCCGGAAGGTATGGCTGTCGGTGTAATATACGCAGGTTTTCTGGCTGGAGATATGCAGATTACAGCGGCAAGTGCATTTGCGTTATCACTTGGTATTGCGATTCAGAACTTTCCGGAAGGAGCGATTATCTCCCTGCCACTTCGGGCAGAAGGAGAAAAGAAAAGCAAGGCATTTCTCGGCGGAGTTCTTTCAGGTGTTGTAGAGCCGATCGGAGCTGTACTGACACTGGCTGCGGCACAGTTGATTCTGCCAGCGCTTCCTTATTTACTCAGTTTTGCTGCCGGAGCGATGCTCTATGTAGTAATCGAAGAGATGATACCGGAAATGTCACAGGGAAAGCATTCGAATATAGGAACGCTCTTTTTTGCTGTGGGATTCAGCATTATGATGATGCTGGATGTAGCGTTGGGATAACAAATTTACAAACATAGAAATAATTTGGATACAAGGTGTCAGGCACCATTATTCCGTATCCTTAATAAAATAAGCATAAAGACAGGGGTTGAGTTCTCTCATGGAAGAAGGGAGGATGGCAACCCCTAAACCATGTTTGGCCAAAGTTCTGGCGGTTCTGTCATAGAGCGCTTTACCGGTTTCGGTTAGAGTAATTTGTGTTATACTTGGAGTCAGGGAAAGAAAGCAAAAAAGGAATGAAAGTATGAAACGAATTGATTTTGAACACGGAACAATTACAGGAAATATTTTAGGCGCGGCATTACCGATGCTGGTGGCACAGATATTGAGTCTTTTGTATAATATCGTGGATCGAATTTACATTGCAAGAATTCCGAAAGTCGGAACAACAGCACTTGGAGCTGTGGGCTTATGTTTTCCAATTATTGTGATTATCACAGCATTCTGTAACTTGTTCGGAAGTGGCGGCGCCCCTTTATTTTCCATTAATAGAGGAAAAGGAAATACCAAAAAAGCTGAAACAATTATGAATACATCATTTTCAATGATGTGCATTTGTGGAGTGGTATTGACGGTAATCGGCATGATGTCTGCAAGTCCGATACTGGTATTATTTGGTGCATCAGAGGAAGGGTTATCTTATGCGTATCCATATATGATGATTTATCTGATAGGAACAGTGCCATCCATGATTGCAACAGGAATGAATCCTTTTATTAATGCACAAGGTTATGCTACATCAGGCATGCTGTCTGTAACAATCGGAGCAGTTGCCAATTTAATTTTAGATCCATTATTTATATTTGGATTGCATTTAGGAATAAAAGGAGCTGCAATTGCAACGATTATTTCACAGACTTTATCAGCAGCATATGTATTTTATTTTTTAAGAAAAAAATCGGAGATAAAAGTTCGAATGCTCTCCAAGGCGGAATGGAAAGTATGTGGAACAGATGCAAAAAATATCGTGAGTCTTGGTAGTGCAGGATTTATTATGCAGCTGACAAATAGTGTAGTAACAATATGTTGTAACAGTGTGCTGTCAGGTATCGGAGGAGATGTTTATATATCAGTGATGACAATTGTATCAAGCATCCGGCAGATGGTAGAGACACCGATTTATGCTATGAATGAAGGAAGCTCTCCAATTTTAAGCTACAATTATGGAGCACAGCGTCCAAAACGTGTTAGAAAAGCAATTAGAGTAATGACTTGCATGATTCTTATTTATACGGCAATCATGTGGAGTGTGATTATTTTTGCACCGGAATTTTTGATCGGAATTTTCAGTTCGGATAAAGAATTACTGGTAGATGCAGTAGAAGCATTGAAGTTGTATTTTGCAGCATTTATATTTATGGATCTGCAATATATTGGACAGACGGTATTTAAATCATTAAATAAAAAGAAACAGGCAATCTTCTTTTCGTTACTTAGAAAAGTATTTATAGTCGTGCCATTAACATATTTGTTTCCATATACATTTCACATGGGAACAAGAGGTGTGTTTTTAGCAGAACCGATATCAAATGTAATCGGAGGAAGTTTGTGTTTTATTACAATGCTGGCAATTGTGATGCCGGAGTTAAAGATAATGAAGAAGGAAAATTAAAAAAATTAGCACTCACCTCTTGACTCGGCTGAAAACTGCGTGCTATATAATAAATAGAACAAAACAAAAGGCAACAAAGTTAGTTAGCATTGAAAGGAGAAATGACTTATGATGATGCCTAGTATTTTTGGAGAAAACTTATTTGATGATGATTGGATGAACTTCCCATTTGAGCAGGACTTCTGGGGAAAGAAGAATCCGTTATACGGTAAACACGCTAAGAACATGATGAAGACAGATATCCGTGAGCATGACGCAGGATATGAAGTAGATATCGATCTTCCTGGATTCAAGAAAGATGAGATCAGCATTGAGCTTGAGAATGGTTATCTGACCGTATCAGCTGCTAAGGGTCTTGACAAGGATGAGGAAGACAAGAAAGGTAAATACATCCGTAAGGAGCGTTATGCCGGAGCAATGCAGAGAAGCTTCTATGTAGGTGAGAACCTTACACAGGAAGATATCAAAGCAAAATATGAGAATGGTATTCTGAGACTGTCAGTGCCGAAGAAAGAGGCAAAACCAGTTGAGACAAAGAAAACAATCGCAATTGAAGGATGATTTGAACACTGATGTGAGTCAGGTGTCAAATGTCGAAGGGGCTTATGTAAGCCCCTTCTTTTTGTGCGTAAATCTATTTATACGTGTATAAAACATATTTTTTCAGTACAAAAACGTTCATAAATTCGGTCGTAAATATTTACGATTGTTTTTATGAACGTTTTTGTATATAATAGAATCAATAGGATTGGAAAGGATGTGGGTGATATGCGTGAAACACGAACATTAGAATTCAAGGAAACGATTACAAATACTTTTTTGAAAACAGTAAGTGCCTTTTCGAATTATGATGGAGGAACCATTGTCTTTGGGATTGATGACGATGGAAAGATCAAAGGGTTAGCAGATGCTAAGCAATCGTGTCTGGATATTGAAAATAAAATAAACGACAGCATTTCTCCACAACCGAATTATACACTTGAGATACAGAATAATGATCAGACAATAAAACTTACTGTAAAAAGTGGACTTCAAAAGCCGTATTTATACAAATCAAAAGCATACAAACGAAATGATACAGCAACGATAGAAGTCGATACACTAGAATTTTCAAGACTTATTTTAGAAGGGCAAAATATCAGATTTGAAGAACTGACATGTAAAGACCAGGAGTTATCTTTTGAAGTGTTGCATCGCAAATTATCAGAAAACATTCAGATTGAAAGTTTTAGCAAGGATACATTGAAAACACTGAACTTATATGATAATGACAATGGTTACAATAATGCAGCAGGGCTGTTAGCAGATAAAAATCATTTTCCAGGAATTGATATGGTAAAATTCGGTGAAAATATCAGTATCATTCAAAAAAGATCAACATTTGAAAATATATCTGTATTAGAAGAATATGATAAGTCAGTAAATGTGTTTAGAGATTATTATCAATATGAAGTAATTCAAGGAATTGAAAGGAAAAAGGTCGAGAAGATTCCGGAAGCTGCGTTTAGAGAGGCGATTGCTAATGCATTGATTCACAGGGCCTGGGATGTAGAAGCACAGATCAGGGTATTGATGTTTGATGACAGGATTGAAGTTATTTCTCCTGGAGGTTTGCCATCCGGAATAACAAGGGAAGAATATTTGTCTGGTAAACTTTCTGTTTTAAGAAACCGGAATCTTGCCAATGTATTTTATCGTTTAGGTTTTGTTGAGATATTCGGAACCGGAATCACACGAATAAAACAACTGTATGAAGAAGGATTGATGAAACCAGAATTTGAAGTATCAGAGAATACGATTAAGATTGTACTTCCATTATTTGCAAAGAACATGAATCTTTCAGAGGATGAAAAGATGATTTATCGGATTCTTAGCCGAACAATGCTGAAACCAGTGAGTGAAATCATACCGTATGTACCGTTTGGTAAATCAAAGACGACAAAGCTGTTGAAAGAGATGGAACAAAAAGGTGTTATAGATATCCAAGGGCGAGGAAGAGGTACGAAATATATAATAAGATAAATATGAATCATAAACGCACAAAAAATCAGCCGTAAATATTTACGACTGATTTTTGCACATTTATAATTCATTTGCAGTTTATTCAGTTTCAGCTTTGATTCCCTGCTCGAAAATCTCAACAGCTTTTTCATTCGGTTCGGCAGTAAGATTAGCCACAACGACAGCAATCAAAAGACTTGCGAAGAATCCAGGGATGATCTCGAAGATACCTGTGGCATCTGTCATTCCTGTCAGCAGCCATCCAAGATCTACAACGAATCCGGAGATTACACCTGCTACAGCGCCCTGGTAGTTAAAGCGTTTCCAGAACAGAGACAGCAGGATTGTAGGTCCGAAGGAAGCACCGAAAGCGCCCCATGCATTTTCAACCATATCCATAATAGCCTGAGCACCGCTTCCCTTGGAGTTCGCGATACCGAAAGCAATCAGGGAGAGGATCAGTACGAGGATACGTCCAACCATCAGTGTCTCTTTTTCAGAAGCATTTTTTCTGAAGAAAGGCTTGTACAGATCCGCTGTGAAGGAGCTGGATGCTACCAACAGCTGGGAATCTGCTGTGGAGATTGAAGCGGCAATGATCGCTGCAAGCAGAAGTCCACAGATGCCGGCAGGGAAGAACTTTCTGGCCATAGCAATGAAAACAAGTTTCTGATTTCCCTGAGTAAGCAGTTCCGCACCCATAACCATTCTTCCAAAGTAAGCAATCAAAACAGCAGAGAACAGTGAGATGATTACCCATACGATAGCTACGATAGAAGATTTCTTGATCATGGATGGTTTCTCGATAGACATAAAACGTACCAGGATATGTGGCATACCGAAGTATCCTAATCCCCATCCAAGTCCGCTGACAATATCCTGCCAGCTGGCATCAAAGATACCGCCTCCGAAAGCACACTGTGTTACAGCGCCTGTAGCGGCATCAGTATACTCATATACCGTAGTAAGAGCAGTAGGATCCAACAGATCACTGTGACCGATACAGACTACAAGAGGTACAAGCATCAGTGCAAGCATCATCAGTAATCCCTGGAAGAAGTCTGTCCAGCAAACAGCAGTAAAGCCACCAAAGAAAGTGTAGGCAACAATGATCAGCAAGAATGCGAACATAGCAATCTTAGGAGAAACTGTTGGGAACAAAGTTGTAAATACGGAAGTACCGGCTACCAGTGCAGATGCTACATAAATGGTATATGCAAACAGGAAGATCAGTGCACATGTCAACTGCAGTGATCTGGAGTCTGTTGCAAAACGATTTGTCAGATACTGTGGTAATGTGATCGCATCATCTGCAGCTTTAGAGAATGTACGCAGACGTTTTGCGCACAGAATCCAGTTGGCAGCTGTACCTAATGCAAGACCAATACCAATCCACATCTGTCCGAAACCGAAAGCTAAGATCGATCCCGGAAGCCCCATCAGCAGCCATGCAGACATATCGGATGCCTGTGCGGACAGTGCTGTTACCCAAGGTCCCATGGATCTTCCACCAAGGAAGAAGTCCTCGGAGTTCTTATTGGTACCGTTAAAGTAAAATACTAACGCTACGCCAAGCAAAATGGCGAAATACGCAATAAAAGTAATGATTTCCCAATTCATATTCTTTTATCCTTTCCTTATATTATTTTATATGATGATATCGGGCAGGATTGTAAGAAGGCATAGCATTTATACAATCCATAGGTATCAAAATCATAACTGAAGGCGTTTTTAACCCACAATAACATTTAATTTACCGCAATTGGACGGATATTGTCAATAGTTTGAGGAAAATACGTTGTTGCCCGGTATTTTTCATGTTTTGTGGTTAGTTAAAGCGAACAGATTATTTTTTAACAAATTATGTAAAAATCACGAAATATTGATGGAATATCGCGTGGTATTGTGAGATAATAGAAAAGTAAGAGTTGTGTTCTAAAAAATAGAAAACGAGGTAGAACAGCATGAAACTGATCAAAGAAAAGAAGATCTATACAGGGGATGGTATGATTGAAAATGGTTATATCCGCTTCGATGAGAAGATTGAAGAAGTCGGAGATATGACAGGATTTGAGCCGAAAGAAGATGATCTTGAGGTGAACTGTGCTGGAACGATGGTGGTTCCGGGATTTATCGATATTCATAGCCATGGTGGTTATGGAAAAGATAATATGGATGCTACACCGGATGAGATTGATGAGATGGTTAAGCAGATGACAAAGCAGGAGGGAATCACAACTTACTTCTGTACAACTATGACTCAGACCTATGAGAACATCGAGAAAGCAATGCAGAATATTCATGATGCGGCACAGAAGAACCCGGTGATCAAAGGAATCCACGTAGAGGGACCATTTATCTCAACTGTGTTTAAGGGAGCACAAGATCCTTCTTATATTAAGAAACCAGATGAAAACACACTGGAAAAATGGAATGAGATCAGTGGTGGACTGATCCGTATTGTTACTTATGCACCAGAAGAGGCTGATCCGTCATTTGAGACATGGTGCAAGGAAAATGGAGTTGTCTTAAGCGCAGGACATTCGAATGCATTATACGGGGAATTGAATGCAAGCGGAGCAACACATGTGACTCATCTTTACAATGCACAGCGAGGACTGAATCACAGAGAGCCGGGGGTAACAGGATATGGTATGCTGGCAGAAGGGATACACGCAGAGCTAATCTGTGACGGAAAGCATATTGTACCGGATATGGTGAAACTCGCATGCAAAGTAAGAGGGTATGATGGAATCGAGCTGATCACAGACTCTATGCGTGCGAAAGGAATGCCGGAAGGAAAGAGCGAATTGGGCGGACAGGTCGTAATCGTAAAAGATGGTATGGCAAAACTGGAAGACGGAACGATCGCAGGAAGTATCCTTACATACATTCAGGCATTTAAAAATGTTATGGAATTTACAGGAGCTACTGTTGAAGAAGCGGTTAAGATGACATCCGGAAACCAGGCGAAGGAATTTGGACTTGAGACCAAGGGTGCAATCGCAGTTGGAAAAGATGCAGATATGGTTGTATTAAATGATGCGTTTGATTTAGTACAGACAATCAGCTATGGTAAACTCGCATAAGGAATAAGAAGTTATAAAATATATTTACTGAAGCAGGAAGCAAATAGATTTGATCTATGAAAATATGGGGTGGCTTCCAAAGCACTCGATATAAATATAATGAAATGAGAGGGTATTAAACATGGAAGTAATTGTAAAGAAGAATTATGAAGAGATGAGCAAGGCAGCGGCAACATTGTTTGCAGCAGAGATTATGGAGAATCCAAAGACAATCCTTGGAATGGCAACAGGATCTACACCGGTTGGTCTGTACAAAGAGCTTGTTAAGATGTATGAGGCGGGAGATCTTGATTTCTCTCAGGTTACTACATTCAACCTGGATGAGTATATCGGGCTGGCACCGGAGCATGATCAGAGCTATCATTATTTCATGAATGACAATCTTTTCGATCATGTAAATATCAACAAAGAGAATGTACATGTACCGGATGGGGTTGGATTTGAAGCTGGAGAGGCAGGAAAAGCATATGAAGAGCTGATGGCAAAGACAGGACAGGTAGAAATCCAGCTGCTTGGACTTGGATGCAATGGACATATCGGATTCAACGAGCCGGCAGATGAGTTTACAAAAGTAACAGGTGAGATCGACCTGACAGACAGCACAATTGAAGCGAATAAGCGTTTCTTTGAGAAGAAAGAAGATGTGCCGAGAAAAGCTGTTTCTATGGGGATCGGAACAATTATGCGTGCAAAGAAGATCGTACTTCTTGTAAACGGAGAGAATAAAGCAGAGATCCTGAAAGAAGTAGTAAACGGACCGGTTACACCAAAGGTACCTGGAAGTATCTTACAGTTCCATCCACATGTAACAGTGATCTGTGACGAAGAGGCAGCAAAGTACCTGTAAAATTCCTGTAAGAGGTCCTTAACTGACATACGGTTAACGCTTAATAGCAGCTTGTGTCCAGAGAGACTTCTTAGTAAACGATAAGAACCATGAAGAAGCTGCCAACGGCAGCTTCTTCTAATATATAGAATATTTAATTATTGAAGGAAAACAGAACATATGAAAACAACAATATTAGAAGCATGCACAGATTGTGTACAATCAGCGATCAATGCGCAGAAAGGTGGCGCAGACCGAATCGAGCTTTGTAGTAATCTTGTGATCGGAGGACTTACTCCGGGAAAAGCATTATTTGATCTTGTAAAAAAATATACGAATATCAAGACAAGAGTTCTTCTTCGTCCAAGATATGGAGATTATTGTTATGACCAGTATGAGTTTGAACAGCTAAAAGAGGAAGTTCAGATGTACTGTGAGATGGGAGCTGATGGAGTTGTCATCGGAATGCTCAATCCGGATGGTACGTTGGATACAGAGCATATGGCAGAGCTTATTAAGGCAGCAGGAAATAAAGAGAAAGCGCTTCACCGTGCATTTGATGTCTGCATAGATCCGATGAAAGCACTCGAAGAAGCCATTGAACTTGGATTTGATACGATTCTGACAAGTGGACAGAAGGAAACAGCATGGGAAGGAAGAGAGATGCTGAAAGCACTTCAGGAAAAAAGCGCAGGAAGAATAGAAATCCTTGCCGCAAGTGGGATTGGTGCAGAATCAATAGAAAAGCTTCTTCCATATACTGGAATTACTTCTTATCATATGTCTGGAAAAATCGTAGTGGACAGTGCGATGAAATATAGAAAAGAAGGAATAGGACTTGGATTGTCAGAGCGTGGAGATTATGCGCTCTGGCAGACTTCGGAAGAAGAAATCGTGAAAGCAGTAAAGGTTTTAAAAACAATAGATTAACTTCAACAGACGTGTCTTGCACAGCTTGAAAAAAACAGTTATACTCATAGACAAAGGTAAAAACAGTAACAATTTTAACAGGAGAAAGCGGATTATGATCAAAGTAATAGCAAGTGATATGGATGGAACACTTCTTGGAGACAATCATAAAGTAGCACCGGAGACAGCAGAAGCGATCCGTGAAGCACAGGCGGCGGGAATCCGCTTTATGATAGCAACCGGAAGAAGTTATAATGGAGCAATGGAAGAATTAAAAGATCTGGATCTTGGCTGTGATTTTATTGTGGGCTCAGGCGCAGAGGTACGCAACCCAAAGGGTGAAATTCTAAAAAGCATAGGATTTACATATGAGGTCTGCAATGAGGTGGCAAAGGTATTGGAAGAATATCCAATCTCGGTATTGTATTGTGCCGGACCTTATGAGTATCGTGTGGGAACACCGGAGGAAGTAGAGGAGAGTATTGTTCGTCAGATTCAGTTGTTCCATTTATCTGAGTGCAGAGACCAAATAGAGCAGTCAGAACTTTATAAGCGAGTGAAGGCAAGTTCAAGACGAATCGATTCTGTGGACGAATTAGAGAAACAGGGAATTATAATCCATAAGATTTTCCTTTTTACAGGCGATCTGGAGATGCTTGATAAGATCAAGCGCAGACTGATGCAGAATCCGGAGCTCGCAGTTGCGTCTTCCTTCTATAATAATCTGGAAATCACGGTAAAAGGAGCGGAGAAAGGACCTGCGATTCAGGAATATATTGAATCTTTAGGTTATACAAAAGATGAAGTGATGGTATTTGGTGACAGCCTGAATGATTACTCTATGTTGTCTATGGATTTTGGCGCAACTGTTGCGATGGAAAATGCAGATGATGAAGTGAAGCAGGTTTCAAAATATGTTACAAAGTCAAATGAAGACTTAGGGGTGGCATATACCATTCATGAACTGTTGAAAAAGCAGGGGAAAATCAATTCAGATTGTGAATAACTTTTCAAAAAATGAAACGGTATGTTGATAACACAAAATGAAAGCGAGGCAATTAAGATGGATGCAAGACAGAAAAGAAACAAAGTACTTGGAGAACGTGTGGTGAAAGCGCTTGAATCCAGAAATATGGATGCTTATTATGCTGAGACAAAGGAAGAAGCAGTGAAGAAAGCACTGGAGTGGATTCCGGAAGGAAGCACGATTAATATGGGAGGTTCCTCTTCTGTTCGTGAGTGTGGATTGATTGATGCAATCTGTTCCGGAAATTATAATTTCTGTGACAGAGATAAAGCATCTACACAGGAAGAGAAACAGAAAATCGCGAGAGCAGCTTTTTCCTGCGACTGGTTCCTCGGAAGCGTGAATGCGATGAGTGAGGACGGTGTCTTCATTAATATTGACGGAAATGCAAACCGTGTGGCAGCATATGCATTTGGACCCAAGAATGTACTTTTAATTGTTGGTATGAACAAAGTTGTAAAGACACAGGAAGATGCAATGAGCAGGGCGAGAAATGAAGCTGCACCTGTAAATGCACAGCGTTTTGGAATTGATACACCATGTTCCAAGGCTGGAAGCTGCTTTGACTGTAAGAGTCCGGAATGTATCTGCTGTCAGATATTGATGACAAGATTCAGTCGTCAAAAGGGGCGCTTTAAAATTATCCTTGTAGACGAGAATCTTGGCTTTTAGAGAATAGAATAAGTGGGGGAAAACAAATGGGAAGAAACGTAAAGAAGCCGGTACGCCGCAGAGGGGCAAAACGGCAGGCAGAGAGAAGAGGCGGGCGAAAGAAAAAACGTGTTGCATTTGATGTAGTAACAACGACGATTTTGATCGTGGCAATCTGTGTTTTTGCATTTTCACTTTTTCAGTTGGTTAAAATGCTGATACCGTACTATTCCGGTGGAAAAGAGTACGACAAACTCAAAGATAAAGCAATTACGATAGAGACTACGAAGGATTCAGAGGACACCTCGGAAGCTCGATTTAAGGTGGATTTTGATGTACTCTTGCAGGAAAATCCGGATACTGTTGCATGGATCCGTTTTGATGAACCGTCGATCATTAGTTATCCGGTTGTGAAAAGTGCGGATAATAAGGAATACCTTACAAAGACATTTACGGAAAGTGATAATAAGCTTGGTGCTATTTTCATGGATATGAGAAATACAAGTGATTTCTCAGACAAGAATACAATGATTTATGGTCATAATATGAAAATAGGCGGAGAGATGTTTTCGCAGCTGAAAGAGTATGAGGAAGAATCTTTCTATAAAGAACATCCGAATTTCTATATTTATACACCGGATGGAAAAACAAGGACTTATACCGTGTTTTCAGCAGCTGTTGTGAAGGATACTGCAGATCAGTATAATCTGACGTATGCGACAGACGAAGCGTTTGAGAGTTATTTGAAAATGTGTAAAGAAGATTCAGCATATGACACAGGAACAGAAGTGAATGCGCAGTCTCAGATTGTCAGTCTTTCAACTTGTACCAATGTAAGAGAAGATGAGAGATTCCTTTTGCAGGGAGTATTGACGGCGACAGACGGAGGAGAAGATTAGAATGGCAGACAGATTTGATGTAGGCGACATTATTAAGATGAAGAAACCTCATCCATGCGGAAGTCAGGAGTGGGAGATTCTCCGGGTCGGAGCGGATTTCCGTCTCAAATGTATGGGGTGTGGGCATCAGATTATGGTGCCAAGAAAATTGGTAGAAAAAAATACAAGACAAATTACAAAAAAGGCTTGAAACAACAAATTCTTTATGGTATTATAAGAAACTGTGACATGCTGATGGAACAATTCCAATCAGTCATTCAATTTCCTTGTTCCCGGGAGGAACCGGGGGCCAAGAGACCATAAGGAGGTAAAATAAGATGAATAAGTATGAATTAGCTGTTGTTGTAAGCGCAAAACTCGAAGACGAAGCAAGAGCAGAAGTAATCGAGAAAGTGAAAACAATGATCACTCGTTTCGGCGGTAATGTAACAGACGTTGATGAGTGGGGCAAGAGAAGATTCGCTTACGAGATCCAGAAAATGAAAGAAGGATTTTATTACTTCATCCACTTCGAGGCTGAAAGTACAGTTCCAGCTGAAGTAGAGCAGCGTATCCGCATTATGGACAATGTACTCAGATATTTATGCGTGAAACAGGAAGCATAAGCGGAAAGAGGTATATATGAATAAAGTAGTTTTAGTAGGACGGTTAACAAGAGACCCAGAAGTGAGATATTCACAGGGAGACAGTGCTACAGCGGTTGCAAGATATACACTTGCTGTAGATCGCAGATTCAGAAGAGACGGTGAGCCGACAGCGGATTTTATTCCGTGTGTTATATTCGGACGTTCCGCAGAGTTTGCTGAGAAGTATTTCCATCAGGGAATGCGTGTCTCAATTTCCGGACGTATCCAGACAGGAAGCTACACGAACAAAGATGGTGTGAAAGTATACACAACAGAAGTGATCGTGGAAGAACAGGAGTTTGCAGAGAGCAGAGCCGAGGCCGAAGCTAACAGAGCAAGTTTCCAGCGTCAGTCTGCACCGAGTCCGGCACCTAGCGCAGATGCAGGTGATGGCTTCATGAATATCCCGGATGGTATCGATGAGGAGTTACCGTTTAACTAAGTCGGAAAGGAGATAACCATCATGGCTTACGAAAAAGGAAGCAGACCAGAGGGTGGATTCAAAAGAAGAGGCCCAGCTCGTAGAAGAAAAAAAGTTTGCGTGTTCTGTGGTAAAGAAAACAACGAAATCGATTACAAGGACGTTGCAAAATTAAAGAAATATGTTTCTGAAAGAGGAAAAATTCTTCCTAGAAGAATTACAGGAAACTGTGCTAAGCACCAGAGAGCTCTTACAGTAGCAATCAAGAGAGCTAGACACATTTCTCTTATGCCTTACGTTCAGGACTAATTGAGATAATTAGCTAATAACAAGATCGAATTTTTGGAGAAATTCAGAAATTCGATCTTTTTGCTTTTTTCTAACTCATTTTTGCATAATACAACCTATAGCATCTTAGGGGAAAAGATGCTATAATAGATTAGCTATATTGTAATTAGTCACATATGGTGGTGATTGATAGTAGTCCCAGGTGAGGTATTAGTTATGAAAAAGAATAAAATGCAGCTGAAGGGACAGCTCAGAATGTACATGCGATGGCCGCTGATCATGACACTTCTCTTGATTGGCATGGATGTATGGGTGTACATGGTGGACAAGAAAGCCGGACTTTTGATGTCAGTGTTCATAATTATATATGTAGGAATCGCTTTTTCGCTGTATTTCTATAACAGATCTTTGATCCTGGCAGATCTGATCCAGTTTTCAGTACAGTACAAAGGTATTGAAAACCGGCTGCTCAAAGAACTGGCAATTCCCTATGCGATTGCGCTTGAAGATGGGAGGATTCTGTGGAAGAATGATTGTTTTTTAAATCTGACAGAGGGTCAGAGAAAAGAACGTTATCTGAACCGTATGATTCCAGAATTACATCCGGGTGTGTTTCCAAAAAATGATGTGGATCACGTAGAATTGGAAGTAACTTATCGTGAAAGAAGTTATCAGGCAGAGCTTCGAAAAGTATCATTGGAGGGATTCAGTGAGAAAGAAGAGTTGCTTCAGATTCCGGAAGAGCAGGAATATTTTGTTGCAGTTTCTTTAAGAGATGTGACAGAACTGAATGCCTACATCCGAGAGAACGAAGACCAGAGAATGATTGCCGGATTGATTTATATCGATAACTATGACGAGGTCATGGAAAGTGTTGAGGAAGTCAGACAATCCCTTCTCGTGGCATTGATCGACCGTAAGATCAATAAGTATATCGGAGACGTAGATGGTATCGTAAAGAAACTGGAGAAGGATAAATATTTTATCGTACTTCGAAAGGATGCTTATAAAAAGCTGAAAGAAGACAAGTTTTCCCTTCTGGAAGAGGTAAAACAGGTTAATATCGGTAATTCAAGATCAGCAACGCTGAGTATTGGTTTGGGATTGAATACGGCAACGTATGCGTTGAGTTACCAGTATGCACGTGTGGCAATCGACCTTGCACTTGCCAGAGGCGGGGATCAGGCAGTTATTAAGGACTGCAACGGAATTACGTATTTTGGTGGTAAGAAGGAGCAGACAGCGAAGAATACACGAGTGAAGGCGCGTGTTAAGGCTGAGGCACTTCGAGAGTTTATTGTGACCAGAGACAAAGTTATTGTTATGGGTCATAAGATTGCTGACCCGGATTCGTTTGGTGCATGTATGGGTATTTACCGTGCTGCAGTAAGTCTGGAGAAAAAGGCACATATTGTGATCAATGAAGTTACAGGATCTGTTCGTCCGTTGTATGATGAGATTCTGGAGAGCCCTGCATATGAGGATGATATTTTTATTACGTCAGAACAGGCATTGGATTATGTGGATGACAATGCAATGGTCATTGTGGTAGATACGAACAAGCCACAGATGACAGAGTGTCCGGAACTCTTGAAGAGATCAAAGATGATTGCAGTGCTGGATCATCACAGGCAGAGCAGTAATATTATTGAGAACGCGGTACTTTCTTATGTGGAGCCGTATTCCTCTTCCACTTGCGAGATGATCGCAGAAGTTCTACAGTATATGGTAGATGACATCAAATTCCCGGCACTTGAAGCAGAGTGCATGTATGCCGGAATTATGATCGATACGAGAAACTTTATGAACCGCACAGGTGTGAGAACCTTTGAAGCAGCAGCATTTTTGAGAAGATGTGGTGCAGATATTACACGGGTACGTAAGATGTTCCGTGATGATATGGCATCTTATCAGGCAAAGGCTGAGGCAGTCCGCAATGCAGAAGTTTATCGTAAGGAGTATGCGATTGCAGTATGCCCAAGCGATATTGACAGTCCTACAGTGCTTGCAGCACAAGCGGCGAATGAATTGTTGGATATTAGCGGAATAAAGGCTTCTTTTGTATTGACAGAATATGAAAATAAGATTTATATGAGTGCGCGTTCTATCGATGAAGTGAATGTTCAGATTATCGCGGAGAAGCTCGGTGGAGGCGGTCATATTAATTCCGCGGGAGCACAGTTTGACCACACGAATATGCATGAAGCAGTCAGTGCATTGAAAGAGACTATTGATAAAATGATAGAAGAAGGAGATATTTGATAATGAAAGTTATTTTATTACAGGATGTAAAATCTCTTGGAAAAAAAGGAGAGATCGTAAACGTAAATTATGGATATGCTAGAAACTTTATCATTCCAAAGAAGCTTGGACTGGAAGCAACAGGAAAGAATCTGAATGATCTGAAGCTTCAGAAGAATAACGAGAAAAAAGTTGCGGAGGAGAACCTGGAGGCAGCGAAAGAGCTTGCAGCTAAGATCGCAGAAGCTAAAATTGTAACACACATCAAAGTTGGAGAAGGCGGAAGAACTTTCGGTTCTGTATCAAGCAAAGAGATTGCAGAGGAAGTAAAAGCACAGTTGAATCTTAATGTTGATAAAAAGAAGATCCAGTTAAAAGAAGCGATCAAGACACTCGGAACACACAACGTGTCTGTAAAGCTTCATCCACAGGTTACAGCAGAGCTGAAAGTAGTTGTACAGGAAGAAGCATAAGGAGACGAAATCTTTATGGATATGGAAGCAGCAATGAAACGAATTCCTCCGCACAGTGCGGAGGCTGAGCAGGCAGTGCTCGGTGCGATGCTGATGAACAAGGAGGCCATTACGGTGGCCTCCGAGATATTATCAGGGGATGATTTTTATCAGACAGCATATGGAATCTTGTTTAATTCTATGGTGGAACTGTTTCATGCGGGAAAACCGGTCGATCTGATCACCTTGCAGGAATATTTGAAAGAAAAGGATGTCCCGCCAGAGATCAGCAGTATGGAGTTTGCAAGAGATTTGCTGATGGGAACACAGACTTCTGCGAATATCAAGAGCTATGCTGAAATTGTACGTGAAAAATCAATCATGCGTCGCCTGATCAAAGTAAATGAAGAGACAGCAAATGCCTGTTATCTGCAGAATCAGCCATTAGAGGAGATTTTGGAAGATGCACAGAAGCAGGTTTTTGCACTTGCAGAGACAGGGAATTCAGAAGAGTATGTACCGATCAAGCAGGTTGTACTCAATGCATTGGATGTAATTGAGCGTGCGTCCAAGACAAAAGGAACAGTAACAGGAATTCCGACAGGATTCATTGATCTTGATTATAAGTTGTCCGGTCTGCAGCGCTCAGACCTTGTACTGATCGCAGCCCGTCCTTCTATGGGTAAGACAGCGTTCGTATTGAATATCGCACAGCATGTGGCATTTCGTCAGAATAAAGCAGTAGCAATCTTCAGTCTCGAGATGTCCAAAGAGCAGTTGGTAAACCGTTTGTTCTCATTGGAGTCTCATGTGGATGCACAGATACTAAGAACCGGTAATCTGTCAGATACGGATTGGGAGAAGTTAATCGAAGGAGCCGGAACAATAGGATCATCAAGAATGATCATTGATGATACGTCAGGTATTACGATTTCAGAGATGCGCTCAAAGTGTAGAAAATACAAGTTGGAGATGGGACTTGACCTGATCATTATCGACTACTTACAGTTGATGAGCGGAAGCAATTCAAGAAAGAATGAGAGCCGTCAGCAGGAGATTTCCGAGATCTCCCGTTCTTTGAAAGGTCTTGCCAGAGAATTGAATGTGCCGGTGCTTGCACTGTCACAGTTGAGCCGTGCGGTTGAGCAGAGAACAGATAAGCGTCCGATGCTTTCAGACCTCCGAGAGTCCGGAGCAATCGAGCAGGATGCCGATGTCTGTATGTTTATCTATCGTGATGACTATTATAATCCTGACACGGAAGATAAGAATATTGCAGAAATTATTATCGCAAAACAGAGAAACGGCCCGATCGGTACCGTGCGTCTTGCGTGGATGCCACAGTACACTCGTTTTGGAAACGAGCTGCGTCAGCAGGATCAGGAGATGTAAAAAAGAAAAGGACAGGCACTTGTTGGAGAGCCTGTCCTTTTTCGGTATACAAATCCAATAAATCTACCGGTATGTGCAGTGTGCAATTAGAAATCGAAGAAATGCTATGTAAATCTTTTTTTGAATCTCAGTACCGGACTATTCTTCACACTTTCTCTTCGGGTCGCCTGCTGCTGGCGAATCAGGCTGTCCAGTTTACGGAAATGTTCTTCTTCCTGCCGTTCTTTTGCCTGGAAAAGAAAATCCATCTCACGTATGACATCGGCGGTGACCTGAGTGCTGATTTCTTTTTCTAATGTTTTGTTATTTTCAGTAACAACTTCCGTAAGTACCTCTCCGATGAGTGAACGTACATGTTCCAGCTGGGTATTTGTGATGACTTCGACCGGAGTAGTGGTGGTGGCCGGTTTGCACTCAGATGTCAGGTCAGGTGCGGGTGTTTTGGCAATGGCATTCTTTTCCTTGTTTTCAGCGTGTCTCATTATCTGACGTGTAGATTTCAACTCTGGGATCAATGGCTTCAGATCGCGAAGCAGAACCCCTTCATTCTTAAGTTTTTTAATACAGCAAAAGAGCTGGATATCATCCTGGGTATAATATCGATGTCCCATCTCTGTGCGGCCGATAGGAATATGAAGTTCATCTTCCCAGTACCTTAAGACATGGGATTCTACCTGAACTTTCTTGGCAGCTTCAGAGATCATAAATCTGACTTCACCCATTGATTTTCTATCCTCCTGTTAGAATCATTGCGATTACTGTTCTGATTTCGCTACATTCATTATAGCATAGAGAAATTATGAAAGGAGTGCTAATCGTTCGTCAAATTATGGCAAAAAAAGAAATCCTGCTACATCGAATCAATCAGATGAGCAGGATTTCTGCGTTTTGTGATCACTTAGCGCTTATAAATTATGCCTCAGAGATAGCGCCTGTAGGACAAGCAGCCTCACAAGCTCCGCAATCTACACAAGCATCAGCATCGATCTCATATTTGCCATCTCCTTCAGAAATAGCGCCTACTGGACATTCGCCTTCGCAAGTACCACAGCTTACACATTCATCACTAATTACGTGTGCCATTGTATGTACCCTCCTTTTTTGGATTACGATAGGTTTTTCCCTTTTCGTTATCCTCATTTTAATACAAGATGGGGAAATATACAAGAGTTCCTGATGTATTTATTTGAGTAATTTATAAGTTAGTCTTATAGAACTTATAAACGTGGAAAATAGAAGATTTCTATCCTAAATTAGTAAAAAACAAAAATTCACGAGATTTTAAGAAATTATCTCTTCCATTTTTCAAGGATTCGTGTATCATAATGGATTGAGAGTTAAAAAGTAGAAAACATAGAGATAAAATTGTGTAAATGAAAAGAAGGAGAAGGTTATGCGGAAACGAAATGTAAGAGCAGCGATTGCGGCAGCACTTTGTATGACGGTACTTGCAGCCGGCTGCGGAAAGAAAGCAGATGATCCGGTTTTTACAGGAGATAAGACAGAAACACCGGTATATCAGGCGAATCTGGATGCAATCAAATCTTCTGCATATGCATCGGTAGACAATCTGGATCTGGAACCTGGAACTTATATTTCTGTAATCGGAAGGGCATCTTCAACACCATATTGGAATCAGGTAAAGGCAGGGGTAGAGCAGGCAGCAACGGACTTGAATACAGCACTGGGCTATTCAGGAAATGATAAGGTAAAAGTATTATACAGTGCACCGGATGAGAATGATAATATCGATCAGCAGGTGAATATTCTGGATGAAGAGCTTGCACGTTATCCGGATGTGATCGCAATTTCCAGTGTAGATGCAAGCGCATGCTCCGTCCAGTTTGATCTTGCGATTGAGAATGGAATTCCGATCGTAGCATTTGATTCGGGAAACAGCTATCAGAATATCCAAAGTACTTGCAAAACGAATAATATAGAAGCGGTAACAACAGGAACAAAGAATTTCTGTGAGAAGATCGGTGACAGTGGAGAAATTCTGCTGCTTGTGCATGATACAGTATCAGATACGGCGAAAGAGCGTGAGGCAGAAATCAAAAATGAACTTGCAGCAAATCATCCGAATGTGACTGTTACAGAGACAATTTATCTGGATCAGCTGGAAATATTGAAGAAACAGATTGTGGCTGAACAGGTAGGGGTAACACCAGAAGAACTGGCAGCCGCAGAAGCAGGAGAAAAGAAGGAAGAGACAACAGGAACAGGTGATGCTTCCGAGACAATTGCAGATGCAGCATCGAATGCGGCTTCTTCATCAGCAGACGAAAGTGCGAATGAGACAGCACAGGAAGCGGACAATGAATTGTCCGAGAAGATGCAGCAGGTCAACGATGGCGCGGCAAAGATGAGTGATGAAGATGCAATTCAATATTATATGGAGAAACATCCTGATTTAAAGGGATGTATTGCTACGAACGAGACAGTAACCCAGCTTGCAATTAAGACGCTGGATCAGTTTGATTCAGAAAAACATATTACATTAGTAGGGTTTGATGCAGGAAAAGAGCAGGTCAATGCATTGAAAGATGGAAAGGTGGATGGACTTATTGTGCAGAATCCTTTTGGAATGGGATATGCGACAGTAGTTGCAGCGGCACGTACAGTTCTTGAGATTGGAAATGAAGCTGAGGTCAACACAGGATATGTGTGGGTGACAGCAGACAATATGAATGACGATACGATAACACCGTTCCTTTACGAATAAGTTGAAAATAAATCGAACAATTTCATAAAAGAAAAGAGCTTGTCAGGCAAAAGAAAAACATCAGGATTTTATTACTTCTATATTTCTGAATTTCAGAATGAAGTATAAAACCTGATGTTTTCTTTGTTTTATTCACGTTGTCCTTTAAGCTTTGCTTAAAGAAAAAATAAATTCGGTGCCAACCCCTTCCGTACTGATTACATTGATATGTTCATCGTGAGCCTGTATGATTTCTTTTACGATCGAAAGTCCAAGTCCGGTTCCTTTCTTATCTTTTCCACGGGAAAGATCTGATTTGTAGAAACGCTCCCAAATCTTATTGATTTCCTTTCTTGAGATTCCGATTCCATGATCCTTTACAGAAACAAAGACTTTGTCATTTTTTGTTGTTACTTCTACTGTAATAGAAGAGTCATTCTCACTGAATTTGATCGCATTATCCAGAAGATTATAAAGAACCTGTTGGATTTTGCGTCGGTCAGCCATTACATCAATCTGTTCAGACAGTAGAAAGAGCTTAATGGATATATGCTTCTGAGTACAGACACCTTCGAAAGACTGGGCAGTATGTTTGATCATCTCCTGAATATCAAAGGAAGTTTTATTGAGCAGGAGCTCTTTTGTATCAAATTCGTTCAAAGTAAGAAGATCCGTTGTCAGGTCAGTCAGTCGTTCCGTTTCGAAGAGAATGATATTTAAGTATTTCTCATGAAGCTCTGGTGGGATTGTTCCGTCTGCCATTGCTTCTACATAACCCCTGATTGAAGTCAACGGAGAACGGAAATCGTGGGATACATTTGCTACGATCTTTTTCTGATAATCATCAGAATCCTTCAGTTGTGCAGCCATAAAATTCAGTGATGCGGATAAATATCCGATCTCATCATGCCTGTTTACCGGAATCTCGTAATCCAGATTGCCCATGGCATATTGCTTCGCAGCTTCTGTGATCAGCAACAATGGACGATGGACGAAGAAATGGAACCCGAGCAGGAAGATGAAGGACAACAGGAAAATAACTCCAAGAGAAATATAAACCGGAACCATCAGCGTGCGGCATCTTTCGTTGATCAGAGAGACAGGGCTGTGAATGATCAGATATCCCTTTGTATGAAATCCCTGTGTGACAGGAGCCATTACAGTAATCATATCTTCCTGAAAATAATTATGATAGGTTCCGATCATGTACTGGTTGCTCCCGATTTCGGCCGGATCAAAATTATTGACTGATTGTGGTGCAGTAGTATCCTTCAGGTTGGCAGAGGTGATCATTGTACCATCTTTTTCAACAAACCACAGAGAAGAATTAAGATACGTCTTCATAGCAGACAACTGAGAATGAACAGCCCAGCTGGAAGATTCGTTTGAAAAATAGGAAGGCAGATAATTATCTGCAATCATGGTTGCTTCTCTGTATAATGTCTGTGAAGTATCTTTTTCCAGACGTTCGGTGATCAGTTCTGTGGTCAATGTTGCCGTTGTGAAAACACACAGAAACCCGAAAATAATATAAAGTACAATAAATTTTAAATGCAGAACTGCTTTCATAATTTCTCCCTAAGTACTCATCGGTCACCAGATGCTGTTTACAGTATCCAGGATCGATGATTTAAATCTATTTTGTCTCAAATTTGTAACCAATTCCCCATACAGTACTGATATTCCAGTGAGGGTGGTCTTTAATTTTTTCACGCAGACGTTTAATATGAACATCAACGGTACGAGTGTCTCCGATATATTCATAGCCCCAGATACGGTCTAAGAGCTGCTCTCTTGTGAATACCTGATTCGGTGATGCAGCAAGACAGTAAAGGAGTTCTAATTCTTTTGGCGGCATATCAACAGGATGTCCGTCACAAACAACAGAGTAGTTTGTAAGGTTGATTGTCAATCCGTCAAACTCTGCACATTTTGTTTTTTCAACAGAAGTATCATTCTGTTGTCCAACCTGATATCTTCTCAAGACAGCTCTTACGCGGGCCACCATTTCCTTAGGGTCAAATGGCTTCATGATATAATCATCTGCTCCGAGTTCCAGTCCGAGAACTTTGTCAAATACTTCACTTTTTGCCGAAAGCATGATAATCGGTGTGGCAGCTTTGGAACGAATCTCACGACAAACCTGATACCCGTCAATTCCTGGAAGCATCAGATCAAGAAGGATCAGATTTGGCTGATAGCTGTCAAAAGCTGCAAGCGCATCTTCTCCATCATATACTAATTTTGTATCAAAACATTCTTTTGTGAGATAAAGAGAAATCAGTTCAGCGATATTCTCATCATCATCTACGATTAGGATTTTCTGTTTTCCAAACATTCTTTTTTCCCCCATTAACCATGATAAGGTAGTTGATAACTGTTTAAAATAATTAGCCAAGTTCTACAATTGTTACACCAGCGTCACCTTCACCGAATTCGGCAAGGTGATAGGATTTTACATGTTTCTGACGACGCAGATATTCATGAATTCCCTTTCTGAGTGCTCCGGTTCCCTTTCCGTGAACTACACGGACAGTATTCAGGTGAGCGAGGATTGCGTCATCCAGGTATTTATCCAGCTCAGCAACGGCTTCATCAACAGTACGTCCGAGCAGATTGATCTCAGGTCGGACAGAAAGAGATTTTCCCATTTTAATTTTGCCTTTTGAAGTACGGTTCATTTTCTTCGGTGCATACGGAGAGACTTCCTCGATAATCTCCAGATCAGAGATGTTGACCTGAGAGCTGAGGATTCCCATACGTACGGTAAGATTCCCTTTGGCATCAGGTAGAGAGCTTACGGTTCCTGTCAGGTTCATGCTGAGAACTTTAACGGATTCTCCGAGCTTGAAGTCAGATGCTTTATGCTCTTTCTTTGGTTTCTGTGCTTTCATTGCAGACGCAGATGCTGTATCTTTGATCTTCTTACGCAGCTTCTCACGTTCCTTTTCCATCTCTGCAGCAGAAATGTTTTCCTTGCCGAATTTACGGAAATCCTTGATCGTCTTGTCGGCAACTTCTTTTGCTTCACGCAGAATGGCGTTTGCTTTTTCATTTGCCTCGCGTAAAATGCGGTCGCGCTGATCATCTAATTTCTCCTGGCGCTGTTTCGCCTGGGCTTTCAGGTCTTCCGCTTCTTTCTTCAATCGTGCGATTTCTTCCTGTTCCTTTTCAATCGTCCGTTTGCTTGTCTCAAGATCAGTGAGAAGATCTTCAAAGGAAACGTCCTGTTCACTGAGCCGTTTCTTTGCATCTTCAATAATATAATCCGGCAGACCTAACTTCCCGGAGATCGCAAATGCATTACTTTTACCAGGAATACCGATCAGCAGACGGTAAGTCGGACGAAGACTTTCTACATCGAATTCACAACAGGCATTCTCCACACCCGGAGTGGAAAGTGCATAGACTTTTAACTCGCTGTAGTGTGTGGTAGCCATTGTACGGATACCTCTCTGGTGAAGATGGGACAGAATAGAAATTGCAAGTGCGGCACCTTCCGTCGGATCTGTACCGGCTCCAAGTTCATCAAAGAGAACCAGCGAACGTTCATCTACTTTCTTAAGGAAAGAGACAATATTGGTCATATGAGAAGAGAATGTACTAAGGCTCTGCTCAATACTCTGTTCATCTCCGATATCTGCATAAATCTGATGGAATACAGCCAGTTCACTGCGGTCTCCGGCAGGAATGTGAAGTCCGGACTGTCCCATCAGACAGAATAAGCCGACCGTTTTCAAAGAAACAGTTTTACCGCCGGTATTTGGTCCTGTGATGATCAGCAGTGTGAAGTCTTCCCCAAGTGTCACGGTGATCGGAACAACTTTTTTCGGATCGAGCAGTGGGTGACGTCCCTCACGGATACGGATGCGTCCCTCTTCATTCAGAAGCGGCCGGCTGGCGCGCATGGATATTGCCAGAGCACCTCGTGCAAAAATGAAGTCAAGATCCGTCAGAGAACGGTAATCCACACGGATTTCCTCGATATATTGTGCGGCTTCTTCACTTAGATTTGCAAGAATCACCTGAATCTCTTCCTGTTCCTTTGCATAAAGTTCTTTTAAGTCATTGTTCAGTTTTACGATTGCCATAGGTTCAATAAAAAGAGTAGAACCTGTTGAAGACTGATCGTGAATGAGTCCCTGTACCTGTCCACGATATTCCGCTTTGACAGGTACACAATAGCGGTCTCCACGCATGGTAATGATTGCATCCTGCAGATAAGTGCGAAGGGAACCGTTGACCAGTGTAGTTAAAGTGGCGTGTACTTTGTCATTGATGTTATTAATGCTTCGACGAATCTGCTTCAGTGTGGAACTGGCATCATCACTGTATTCATCTTCGCCGATAATACAGCGGTCGATTTCATTTGAAAGTGGTGTCAGTGGTTCAAGCAGGTTAAAATATTCATCCAGGCAGTCACAAGCGTCCTCTTGTGTATCATGTCTTCCGTAGGCCTTAACCCTGGCTGCATTTACAAGCAGGCGGGAAATACGGAGAAGTTCTGTGCTGCTGAGTGAGCCGCCAATCTCCAGACGTTTCATGGACTCTTCAACCGGTGCAGCGTCACCAAACGAGATACGTCCCTTTTGCACGATTCGTGTATAAGCGGCAGCAGTCTGTTCCTGATAAGTGTTGATCTTATGCAGGTCGGTCATTGGCTTCAAACGACGGCAGAGCTGTCCTCCACGGAAAGATGTCGCTTCCTTTTCAAGAAGAGCAATGATCTTATCATATTCCAGTTTAAATAATGTTTTTTGATTCATTTATGTTCCTCTGTCATTTCAACTTAATACTAATTTTTTAATCATGTAGCTGTTCACAATACATGTGAACAATAACTATTTCCGAGTCTTATTGTACCTTATTATTTCATTAAATAAAAGGCTTTTATAGATATTGAACAATCTATATGAATCAGTTATACTAAGTAATGGAAATGTCCGTGTCGGTTGATTTTGTAGTTGACACGGAAGTGAACAGTCACGAATGAGGTTCATGTCAATGTCAGAAAAGAAAAGTAATGGTCAGGTTCCGGAAGAGGGTCCTGACGGGAAAAATTTAGAACAGTCAGAAAAAAAGGAATCTTTTGCATTTCTCGAAGAGACGATAAAACCAAAGAAGATCAGCAGACAGCAAGGAATGAAACAGCTCATCCGGATTGCAATATGCGGACTGGTTTTAGGAGGCTCTGCATGCCTGGGATTCTTTGCATTGCGCCCGCTTGCACAGCATTTATTTCCTGAAAAGACACAAGTTGTGACAATCCAGGAGGACAATCAATCAGAGGAAGATTTAGCAGAAGGTGGCGACACGACAGAGCAGAATGACGCGCAGAATCAGCAGGAGATCAGTTATGTACAGATGATGTCCAAAGCATATGAGAAAGCACTGACAGCGAAGAAGAGTGTGGTATCTGTTACGAAAGGAGCAGAACAGGAGAACTGGAATGCAGAAGCGACCGGAATTGATGAGAGCGTATCTGGTGTGATCGTTGCGGATAACGGACCGGAGATACTGATTTTGTCCTATGCTTCGATCTGCGAAGATGCAAAAGAGTGGTGCGTTACATTTTCAGATAAATCAGAATATAAGGCAAGCCTGAAAAAAAAGGATAAAAATAGTGGATTTGCAATATTTGCGGTAGATAAAAAAAGCCTTTCAGATGCCACATGGAGTGCTTCAAGTGTAGCATCACTTGGCAATTCGAATCTGACAGAACAGGGTGATGTTATATTCGCACTGGGAAATATTTTCGGTTATGCCGGAGGAAGCGGATACGGAATTGTCAGTTCGTCAAACTATAAAGAAATCGGACGCGACGGAGAGTATAGCGTGATTGCGACCGATATGAGCAGTGCATCCGAAGGAACGGGTATTTTATTCAATCTGGATGGAGAAGTGATCGGAATGATTTCTTCTGATATTTGGAAAGACCGGGGAGTACGTACCGCAAATGCTTATGCGATCTCAGATCTGAAGTTGGTTATCCAGCTGTTAGCGAACGGTGCAAGTGTACCATATATCGGTGTGTCAGGAACAGCAGTGACAAGTGGAATTCAGAAAGAAGAGGGCATGCCGTCAGGAATCTATGTGATTGACGTGGCAGCAGATTCACCTGCAATGGCAGCGGGCATACAGAGTGGAGATGTGATCTGTTCTGTGAATGGAGAGAAAATTGTAAGCATGAGTGCTTACCGTAAACTGATGTTGACGCTGAAAGCAGGAGATCAGATCAAAGTGGAAGGGAAACGCCGAGGATCTGAAGGATATGTAGATATTAAATTTGATGTTATGATTGAAAGTAAAGAATAATAAGTGAAAGAGGCAGAAAATGAGATTTATAGATGGATTATGCGAGGGAGAAACAATCAGGAATGTATATCTTTGTAAAGGAAAGCGTTCCGCAGAGACAAGAAATGGAAAGCCGTATGATAATCTGATTCTTCAGGATAAGACAGGAACATTAGATGGAAAAGTATGGGATCCGAACTCCCAGGGAATCGCAGATTATGATGAGAAGGACTTTATTGAAGTTTTTGGAGATGTGATCAATTATAACGGAAATCTTCAGTTGAACATCCGTCAGATCAGAAAGGCGGAAGAGGGAGAATACAATCCGGCAGATTATATGCCGACAACAGAGAAAAGTGTTGATGGAATGTACGAGGAGCTGACAGCTTATATTCGTCAGATCTCTAACAAATATTTAAGACAGGTGTTGGAATTCTACTATATAAAAGATGAAGCATTTATCAAAAAATTCAAGGCACATTCCGCAGCGAAGACAGTACATCACGGATTTTCCGGGGGATTGCTTGAACATACACTCAGTGTAACTCGTATGTGTGATTATTTTGCAACAAGCTACTCTATTTTGAACAGAGATCTGCTCCTTAGCTCTGCAATTCTTCATGATATTGGAAAAGTGAAAGAACTTTCTGATTTTCCGGACAATGATTATACAGATGAGGGACAGCTGATCGGACATATCGTGATCGGTGTCGAGATGATCGATGATGCGATCCGTTCTATCCCGGACTTTCCGGTGAAGCTTGCTCATGAACTCAAGCATTGTATCGTGGCACATCACGGTGAACTGGAATACGGTTCTCCAAAGAAACCGGCACTGGCAGAGGCAGTTGCACTGAACATGGCAGATTCAACAGATGCAAAGCTTCAGACATTGACAGAACTGTTCAAAGGAAAAACAGGAACAGACTGGCTTGGATATAATCGTCTGTTCGAGTCTAATTTAAGAAGAGCATCTGAGGATTAAATTTAACAATGAGAACAACAAGTGTCACTGTTTGCAGATTCTATGTGAGCAGTGGCTATTTGTATAATTAAGAGTAAAATAGAAGAGAGAAAAGTATGAATAAGAATGATATTGTAACAGTTGAAATAACAGATATCGGAGTGAGCGGGGAAGGAATTGGCCATGTGGATGGTTACACGCTCTTTATCAAAGACGCAGTGATCGGTGATGTGGTTGAAGCGAAAGTCATGAAGGCAAAGAAGAATTATGGCTATGCCAGATTAATGAAAGTCATCACACCGTCAGAATATCGCGTAGAACCAAAGTGTGCATTTGCCAGAAGATGCGGAGGCTGCCAGATCCAGGAAATGTCTTATGATCGCCAGCTTGCGTTTAAAGACCAGAAGATTCGTGGCAATCTGGAACGAATCGGTGGGTTTACAAAAGAGCAGATCGATACAGTGCTGCAGCCGGTTGTCGGAATGGAGAATCCGTTTGGATATCGTAATAAAGCACAGTTCCCGTTCGGAACGGACAAAGAAGGCAATCCAATCACGGGATTCTATGCCGGAAGAACACATGATATCATTGCAAACACAGACTGTGCGCTTGGCGTAGAGCAGAACCGAGAAATACTCGAGATCATTTTACAATATATGCGTGAAAACAAGATCAAATCGTATGACGAGAAGACTGGAAAAGGTCTGATCCGGCATGCATTGATCCGCTATGGCTTCAAGACAAAAGAGATTATGGTCTGCCTTGTGGTCAACGGAAAGAAACTTCCGAAAGCAGAGCGGCTGATTGAAAAGCTTATTCAGATTGAAGGCATGACAAGTATCACGATCAGCCCGAATACACGAAGAGATAATGTGATCATGGGAGATTCCTATGAAATTCTCTGGGGACAGGGATATATTACAGATTATATCGGAAATGTAAAATATCAGATTTCTCCATTATCATTCTATCAGGTGAATCCGGTACAGACAGAGAAACTATACGGACTTGCACTTGAGTATGCAGACCTCAAAGGTGATGAAACCGTGTGGGATCTGTACTGCGGAATCGGAACGATTTCCCTCTTCCTTGCTCAGAAGGCAAAACAGGTTTACGGAGTTGAGATCGTGCCACAGGCAATCGATGATGCCAAAGAAAATGCAAAGATCAATGCGATTGATAACGCAGAATTTTTCGTTGGGAAGGCAGAAGAAGTTCTGCCGGAATATTATGCAGAGTATGAGCGAGAGCATAATGGTGAGACAGCTCATGCAGACGTGATCGTAGTGGATCCACCGAGAAAGGGTTGTGACGAGACACTGCTGGAGACGATCGTGAAGATGCAGCCGGAGAAGGTTGTGTATGTAAGCTGTGACAGTGCGACATTGGCGAGAGATCTGAAGTATCTGTGTGCGAATGGGTATGAGATTACGGTGTGCAGAGGGGTGGATCAGTTCCCACAGAGTGTGCATGTCGAGACGGTTGTTTTGATGTCAAAGGTGAACCCTAAGAAGTAAAAATAATGTAGTAAATAAAAGGCTTTATGGGAATTGGTCCATAATGCAGGGTTGACACTAGGGGATAGATAACAAGGAAAAATGAACCCTGGGGTTCACATTTTAACGATAAGAAAAGTGAGAAAAACAGCGGCTGGAGAAGGCTTCCGGCCGCTGCACGTCATTAACGATAATTCTTATTGTAGAGCTCTTTTGCGTATGACTGCATCTTCTTTACGTAATCATATGCTTGGCTCTTTCCCTTCTTCAAATCGACCTGTTTCAGAGCGTTGCTGATTTGTGGATCTTTCTTTCATACCGCCCAAAGAAATAAGAGCTTTGCCTGCATGTTGAATTTTTCCTCAATATAAAAGACGCAATACACATTAAACTGTACCGCGTCTAAGCGAATGTATTATTTGTCTAATTGTATAAAAATCCAGAAGAAGCATTCAGAAACAACTAATCTTTTCATGATACATAATATGTATTTAGTTGTACCTATTTCTCTATAGTAAGATCATAGTATTTTAGAACTCCACTCAAGTACTCGCCTTTTAATTCACAAGACAATTCCTCCATAGAATCATATATTCTTGTTGTAAATACTACTTCTCCTCTATTCACAAAAATTTCTAAACTTGAGGAATCTGAGAAGATTCTGATATCCTCAATTGTTTTAATAGCAATTCCTCTATGCTTTCGTCCAGAACCACAGCTAGTTATATCCAGTGTTAAAATTCCTTCTTCATATCTTAACTCTGCACTTTCTCGTAGCTTTAATACAAAATCTCTGCTGACTTCAAAATCTACATGAATCTCAAACCAGATAGAAGTTGAAACACTCAACTCGTTGTTGAATTCCATCTTTTTTTCATTAGTACGTAGCTTTTTTAATTCTTCTAATGGTTTCTGTGCTAATTTACCTTCTTCTGTTACATATAGTTCTCTCGGTAATGATAATGCATGCTGCCATCCATTCTTTACTGTTTTGTCATTATTATAATCACTCTCTGGCATTCCCATCCAGCCAATCAAGATATTTCTACCTTTATGATCTTTAAAAACCTGAGGTGCATAAAAATCAAATCCTCTATCTAATTGACAAAATTCTCCTAACTGATATGTCTTATCTTCAAATTTATAGTTCAGTGGAAAATAACCACATTGATGAGCATTAGCATAATCAAGACCATTTTGTTTTATGCCCTGTGGACATACAATCAAGAACTGTTTTCCATCAATCTCTACATAGTTCGGACATTCCCACATATACCCAAACACATCCTGTGTAGTAAATCTCAATTCATATTTCCAATGATATAAATCATTACTCTTAAAAAGTACTACAGAACCTTTATCAGACAAATCTCTGGCTCCTAGAATCATGTAATAATGATTTCCTCTTTTTATAATTTGAGGATCTCTTACATGTTTACTCATATCTTCTGGAAAATCACTATTTGTCATAATTAATTGCTTTTTTGAAAAATTATATCCGTCCTTTGTAATTGTCAGAATAACATTTTGTTCTCTTCCATCAGTAATATAGTTATATTCTTCCCCTTCATACTTTACATTTCCAGTATAAAAGAAATAGTACTCGCCATTTTCTTCATAAGCGGACCCACTATATGCACCATTCGCATCCCAGGATGAATCCGGAAAAATGGAAGGTTCATGTTCTTCATAATGGATAAAATCCTCAGTTACCATATGTCCCCATAATCCTGTTCCTCCATTTGGATTAAAAGGAGTGTACTGGAAATAGATATGGTATTGACTTCCAATCTGACATAGACCATTCGGATCATTCAACCACCCTAAAGGAGGCTGTAAATGAAATTTCATTCGGTATGGATCAGAAGCAACTTTATTTCTCAAATTATCAAATTTCTTACATTTATCAAAGTACTGTTTTTTTGTCATAGGCTTCTTTTCTGCCTGCATAATGCCTCCTAAAGTTCTTCTCCTAGTGAAACAGAACGTCTTTTTGCATTTTTAATATCAAACTTCTTTTCCGGGTTTGTAAATACAAGAGGAATGACAGTATCATATCCTTCATTTTTCACTTTATCCATTTCAAACGTAATCAATGTATCTCCAGCTTTTACATAGTCCCCTTCCTTTACATAGGATTTAAAGTATTTTCCATTTAAATTCACAGTATCAATACCTATATGAATCAGCATTTCTGTTCCATCTACGGCTTTTAATCCTATTGCATGTTTAGTAAAGAAAATTGTTTCTACCTTTGCATCACATGGAGCACATACTTTACCTTCTGTTGGAATAATAGCAAAACCTTCTCCCATTATTTTTTTTGAAAAAGTAGGATCCTTTACATCTTCTATAGAAATGAGTTCTCCTGTAGCATATGCCTTTATACCACTCTCTATTTTGTTTTCGTTGTTTGTTTCTTCTTTGCTTTCTACAGTTGTTGAATTAACTTCTGTATTTTTCTTAGTTACAACTTTTCCTATGAATAGTGTAATAAGCATTCCTCCTACAAGAGCAATCAGATGTGCAATCAAATAATTAATATATCCGTTGTTTTCTGGTGCGACAATCGCAAACCCAGGAAGTCCTGTTGTTCCATATCCTAAAGCAGTGAGTCCACTAAAATATACAAATACACTTGCCACAGCTGAAGCAAGGCAGCCTGCAACAAATGGATACTTATTACGAAGATTCACACCAAAGATAGCCGGTTCAGAAATTCCAAATAGAGTAGATGTAAATGCTGGAATACATAATTCTCTACTTTTTACGTCTTTCCATTTTGGAATCAAATACCCTAAAACGGCACCACCTTGTGCACATACAGCAACAGAAGCAATAGGATTAATAAAATCTCTTCCAGTATCAACAAGCAGCTGTCCTTCAATAGCTCCAAATAGATGATGTAGACCAGTTATTACAATAATCTGCTGTACACCACCAAAAATGGCATATCCGACAAATCCTAGATTCTGTGTCATCCATACTAAACCTGTAGTGAGTCCGCTAGCAAGTAGACGTCCTACTGGCCCTACAACTGTAAATAGTAAGAAAGCTGATACAAATACTGTAAACATTGGTGATAATAATAGTTTTACTGTATTAGGAACTTTTCTTTCAAAGAATTTATCCAATTTAGCTACTACAAATCCCATCATCAAGGCGATTATGATACCTCCTTGAAATCCTACTAACTGAATTTTCAACCCTAAGAGACTGATTGTTTCCACTTTTACTGCTCCCTGAGCTGCCTGATAAGCATCTGCTAGATTGTTGCTTAACATCAAAGCACCAATAACTAGTCCAAGAATGGCTCTTCCACCATATCTTTTTGTAGATGACCATACCACAATCAATGGCAGGATTGAGAATACACTTGATGAAACAATACTAATGAATCGGTTTAACCCTGCTAGCATAGGAACCATTTCAACGATAGATTTTTTTCCAAAAAGTCCCTGCTGTCCAAGTAAACCAGACAATCCCATCAATAATGCTGCTGCTAGAATTGCTGGCATAATTTCAATAAACACATCAGAGAGTGATTTTATAACCCTCTGGATAGGATTTTGTTTCTGAGTTGCCTGACTTTTTACATCCTGTAATGTCATGTTCTCTTTATGTGTGTATTTAGCAAACACTTCATAAACCTCATTTACTAATCCTGCTCCAAAAATAATCTGAATCTGATCTCCAGTCACAAAAGCCCCTTTTACAAGCGCAACTGTTTCGATTTTTTTCATATCTACTTTAGCCTGATCTTCAACCACGATTCTTAGTCTTGTTGCACAATGCGCAACTCCAAGTATGTTGTTTTCTCCTCCAACATAATCTGCAATCTCTTTTGAAATTTGAAGATATTTCTCTTCTTTTGTCGCTGTCATTTTTTTACCTCTTCTTTATACATCTAAAAACTGCTGTCTCGTACTCTCTTAGTTTCATGTAAGACTCTGATATTTCTGTATCAGAGTAATTTGCCAATAGCTTTTCTGTGATTTCATAATTGTCATTCCATTGTTTTGGCATCTTAAACTCTGTTTTTTCTCCAAAGAAGTTCGCAATAACCAACAAAGCTTCTTTTTCTCCCTCTCTAAGATAACACCAGACTGAAGGATCATTTTCTTCTAAACGAACATACTTCCCTTCTCTTACTAGTTCTTCAGTTTTTCTCATTTCAAGTAGCTTTTTATAGTAATGAAATACTCCATCTTCTCTTTTTAAATCATTTTCCGCATTGATTAAAGAAGCACTTCTTCCCATCTTTATCCAAGGCGTTCCACTAGAAAAACCATTTCCTTCTGAAGCATTCCACTGCATAGGTGATCTACCATTATCTCTAGATTGTCTGCAAATGCCTTGCATAATAGTACTTTCTTCAATTCCGCGTTCTTTTCTTTCCTTATATACATTTAAAGACTCGATATCCTCAAACTCCTCAATTGTTTCATAACCAGGATTAGGCATTCCGAATTCTTCACCTTGATAAATATAAGGTGTTCCTTTCAACATATGTAGCACAGTTGCTAGCATTTTAGCTGACTCAACTCTGTATTTTCCATTATCGCCAAATCTGTTTACTACCCTTGGCTGATCATGGTTAGACCAGAATAAAGAATTCCATCCGCCAGTTTCTTCCATCTTATATTGCCATTTTGAAAGGATATCTTTTAGTTTAAGAAAATCTGTATCCTGCACACTCCAGCGATCACCATTTTTATAATCTACTTGCATATGCTCCATCGCAAAAATCATATCGAGTTCCTTCTCCTGCGGACTTGTCAATAATACAGCATCCTCTACAGAAGCATCCATAGTCTCGCCAACAGTTAAAACATCAAATGGCGTAAATATTTTCGTATTTATTTCCTTTAGAAATTCATGAAGTCTTGGACCATTTATGTAATACTTTTTACCTGGTATATCATTAAGAGTATCATCATCAGGAAATGCCTGATCTTTAGAAATTAAATTAATTACATCAAGTCTAAAACCGTCTACACCTAGTTCTACCCAGTATTTCATCATATCAGATAGTTCATCTCTCAATGCTTCGCATTCCCAGTTTAAATCTGCCTGCTCTTTCGCAAACAAATGTAGATAATAATTATCTTCACCCTCGATTTTTTCCCAGGCACTTCCACCAAAAAAAGATTTCCAGTTATTAGGTTCTTTTCCATTCACCCCTGGTTTTACTATGTAATAATCCCTATATTTGTTATCTTTTTCAATGAAAGCCTTTTTAAACCACATATGATCTGTAGAAGTATGATTAAGCACAAGATCCATAATTATACGAATATCCCTTTTATGTGCTCCTTCAACTAATTCTAAAAAATCATTTTTTGATCCAAATAACTTATCAATTTCATAGTAATCACTAATGTCATATCCGTTATCTACCTGTGGTGAACAATACATTGGCGTAAGCCAAACTGCTCCGACACCAAGATTTTGTAAATAGTCCAATTTACTGATTATTCCTCGGATATCGCCAATTCCATCTCCATCAGAATCACAGAAGCTTTTGGGATAAATTTGATAAACTGTCCTCTTCTTCCATTCTTCATTCATTTAAAGCCCCTCCTATTACGTATTTATTTACTTACATGCCTAGATTATAAGTATGTTTTTTCCTTTTGTCAATGGTTATCATGTAAATATTCACGTAACGTCACAAAAAAAGAATACCTCTTAAAGGTATTCTTCATATCATTGATCAAGTTATTTACTTATTATAAGCTTCTGCGCTTTTTCTTTCAATCAATTCAAACGGCATTACAACACTACTTTGTTTTTCATGTGTTTCTATATATTTTATCAGAATCTTCATTCCTTCGATTCCCATTTCATATAATGGCTGTGCAATTGTAGTAAGAGGAGGATAACTCATTTCAGCCACTTTAGTATTATCATAACCAATCACTGACAATTCATTTGGAACAGACATACCTCGTTCATATGCTGCTGAGATTGCTCCTATAGCCATGTCGTCACTTGCTGCAAAAACAGCCGTAATTTCTTTATCTAAATCAAGTAGTTTTTTCATACAAGTCTTACCACTTTGGAAGCTAAAATCTCCATAGGCAATTCTGCTTTCTTTAACAGTCAATCCAGCATCCTCCATTGCCTTTCTATATCCCATCTCACGGTTACTCATTCCTTTTTTACTTGTACCTGCAATCATAGCGATTTGTGTATGTCCCTGCGCTAGTAAATAACCAACCGCAGCATATGCTGCCTGAAAACTATCTACTTTAATATATGGAACCTGATACTTATATGATGTACTTGATATAAGGATGTAAGGAATCTTTGTTCTTTCTAGTTTTTCATACAAGATTTCATCCAAAAATGTTCCTACTAATGCAATTCCTGATACTTTGCGCTTTTTTAAAACATTAATATCTTCATACGTGTTTTTTCCTTCTTTTCCTGTATTACTGATTAATATACTATAGCCTTGTTTACGTGCAACTTCTTCAAGACCAGAAATAATTTTTGCGTAAAAATCAGTTTCAAGATCAGGAACTAAAACTCCTATCAATTTATCTACTTTAGGATGGTTATAATCCTTCAGAGCTGAGGCATTTCCTTTATAACCAGTCTCCTCTATAACCGCTAAAACTTTTTCTTTTGTATCATCGTTATATCCACCCAGACCGTTTATAATTCTAGACACAGTAGCTGTCGATACTCCAGCACGTCTGGCAATTTCCCTAATAGTAATTTTCATACGGAATCCTCCACGTAATTATTTACCTAAACAGAATATCAAATCCGATTGTTTTTGTCAATCTAGTCACATTTTCTCAACCATATCCTTCTACCATGATCAGGTGTTATGCAGTTTATCAGCCACATTAATTCAAGGTTGCGTTTTGCTTCTGTTTCCAATGCGCGGCTAGAACGAATCTTATTTAAATAACCATAGATATGAAATTTTAATAAATCAGATCGACGATAAGGTGATTGTCCTCGATTCCTACCGCTATACTCTATAAAATCCAGATTTTCTAAATCTAAGGATTCTACATAAGAATCTATTACTCGGACAGAATTATCCTTACTTATTAAGTCGTCTAATGAAGTGGTTATCATTCTTGTCTGATATCTATCTGTGCCAACAATATATGCCATAACGAATCCCCCTACGATACTGTATTTGATAGTTTTATTATAGCATTTTTCTTAATTGTTAGACAGTCTGACGTACGGTGGTGTGGGAGGACGGTAAATAAAATAATTATTTACCTCCTACCCGATAAAAACTCATTTTTGAACAAGAGATTTGTAAGAACATATTATCTATTCAAAGACGGTTACAATTCCATATCATATGACTTTTTCTTAGTTCGAGCAGGCTGATTTCGCCGCATTTCTTGTTTTCTCTGATATTCAAGTTCCCATGCACGATGAGAGAAAACATCAGGATCTTCCGCATTGAGATAATCCACCTCATTGGCTGCAATATCACGTCGGTGATAGTCATAATATTTACCGAAAGTACCTTTGAGCTGTTCGATCAGCTTATCCCGAAAATCAGGACGTATCTGGATTCTGGTGTCCAGCAATTCTGTATACTGTTCAGGTTCAGGACGAAATTTTTCTTCCCGGAAAGCGGCAGCATCTTTTTCAAGCTGTTTTTTGAGCGAGATGTCCTGAGAATCTAGGATATCAAGATTGTTATTCATCTGGTCGTATTTCTTGGATAGATTCGTCATATCTTTATCGGTAGAGCATTCTGCCTGGAAGATTAGCTGCTCTTTCCTTGATTTCAGTTCTTCAATTTCTTCGGTAACAGTGGTAAGCTGCTGATTCAATTTTATATGCTGGATGGGATTAAAAATACTGGCTTTCTCTTTTTTTACATAGCCATTAGTGTCAGAAGATAATATTCTTCGTCCATAGCTTTATCCGGGATAAATTCTTTGTGTCCTTTGCCGATCCGGTAGTAAATGCCGTTATATTCCAGAATATTCCCGGTGAAGATTGGTTCTGTTTCATAGGCTTTGATTCCGGTTGGCGTGACGGTGTTTGCTGTTTTCATATTGCCATAGCCATGATCTACAGCGATGATTTTTGTGTTTCTGAGTTCTTGCATAAAAAATACCTCCGTTTTCGTATTGATTGATTCAGCAGGTCGTACCGTTGTGGTACTGCTCTGCTGTGAGATAAGCATACGAAGATCGGAGGTAAAAGACATTGAGGGGAAATTGAGCAGGAATTGAGAAAAAAGATATATTGTGCTTACGTTC